>ENA-OFCX01001143-OFCX01001143.1-metagenomes-genome-assembly--contig:-NODE-1143-length-11334-cov-1.812483_pt1 | contig 11334 bp, 9 predicted proteins | sample MGYA00153384_OFCX01 | MGnify analysis MGYA00153384
AAACGCCTGTCGCGGGTCTCACCGGAACCCGTGCCGCTTAAAATGGGGACGGTGAAAATCATCAGCACGCCGGAAGGCGCGGAAGTGCTAAATGCTGCCGGTGAGCGCTTGGGATTCACCACGCCCGGGATCCTGACGGTGCCGGTTGGGGATGAGGTAATTCTGGCCATCGAGAAGCCCGGCTACCGCTTGATGGAGATCCGCGAGACTGTGCCGCTGTCCGCGGCGAGCGAGCCGTTTCTGGTAGGCGGTGGCCTGCAGATCTACTCGCCCCCGCGACCGGGTGAGCCATGGGAAGACCATTTGGGAAATCTCTATCAGCCGTCTGCCGGCGAGCATGTCAGCTCGGGATTCGTCAACAAACTCTCATGGGTGCGCTATGCGACGGCCGCGAAACGTCCCGGCAATGCAGCTGAATTCATCAATTTTTCCCAAAACGGCCGCCCGGGTGAGGTGACGCTGGTTGCGGCCAGCGAGACCGCCGGGTATTGCGAATGGTTCCGCCAGGCGGCGATCAAGGCCGGCTATCTCACCGAGGATCATGAAATCCTGCCCATTCAGGAAAGCTCCTTCGAGAATCCAGGCCTGAGCGAGCGCTCAAGGCGGGATGGTCTGAAACCCTTCCGCCTGCTAATCCGGCAGATCGACTACGGGGTGATCCGGCTCATCACCGATCCGGAGGGCGTGGAGGTCTATATGAATTCCCTTGCGGAGCCCGCCTACCGTCCTTCGATGGGATCCACCAAGGGGGATCTTCTCATTCCCAAGGTGAAGCCAGGCGAGTGGCAGCTCTATCTGGTGCGGGAGGGTTACAAGCCGCTGACGGTCGACCTCAAGCTGAAAGCCGGCGAGACGATCACCAAGGAAGTGACGCTCGAAAAGAGCCTCGGTGTGGTTTTCGGAAAGCCATGGGAGAACGGCATCGCCATGCGATTCGTTCCGCTTGGGCAGGACCTGATGGTGTCCGTCTGGGAAACGCGGATTCGCGACTATCAGCCTTTCGCGAAGGAATCGCGCCGGGGCCTGCGTGAGGCTGATTTCCCCCAGACCCCGGACCACCCGGTAGTCAATGTCTCGCGAGAGGACGCCCAGACGTTCTGCGCTTGGCTGACCGAGCGCGAGCGCAAGGACGAGCGGATTGCCCAGACCCACGTTTACCGCCTGCCGACCGATCTGGAATGGAGCATGATGGTCGGCCTGCAGGAGGAAGAGGGCATCAGCCCCGGTTGGCGGGACGCGCGCAAGCAGGCGGTCTATCCATGGGGCACCGCCTGGCCACCGGAGGCAGGTGCAGGGAATTTCGCGGACGTCACCGCCTCGCGGTCTCCGGGCGTGACGAGCGACCGGACAATTCCCCACTACGACGACGGTTTCGCCCACACCGCGCCGGTCGGCTCATTTCCGGCGAATGCGGCCGGCCTGTTCGACCTCAGTGGCAATGCCCAGGAATGGGTGGAGGATGATTATTCCAAGCTCGGGAAAAACGTCTCCGGGGTGCTTCGGGGCGGCGGTTGGAATTCCTTCCAGACCGAGAACCTCCTCGCTGGCTCGCGGAATGCCCAGCCGCCGACCTTTCAAGATGCGATTTACGGCTTCCGCGTGGTGCTTGCCAAGGTCCCGCCAAAAGTTCAGTGATCCGTATGGTTGAAATCAAACTTTCTTACGAAGGCGACCTGCATTGCAGCGCCACCCACGGGCCCTCGGGGAACACGCTCGTCACCGATGCGCCGCTTGATAACAACGGCCTCGGCCAGGCCTTTTCCCCGACCGACCTGCTCGCCACCGCGCTCGGCTCCTGCATGGCCACCGTCATCGGCATTCTGGCACGGCGGCGGGAAATCACGGTCGAGGGGATGACCGTAACGGTCCGGAAATTCATGTCCGACGACCTGCCTCGCCGGGTGAAACGTCTGGAGCTCGACCTCACGATCCCGTTGTCCGCCGAGCACCCTGACCGCAAGCTGCTCGAAAGCGCGGCCCGCGGCTGCCCGGTCCACCACAGCATCCACCCGGATATCGAGGTCGTGATGAACTGGATCTGGCTGCACCCGGGGCTAGCACCGGTCGATCACGCGTAACTGCGGATCGAGACGTGGACGTCCTCGAAGGTAAGCTTCTCCTTGTGCAGCGTCGGAGCGGTGCCTTCACCGTTGTATTGCCAAGCGGAGACGTGGGAGAAATTCTCGTCGTCCCGCTTCGCCTCGCCGGCCTGCGTGCTGCCCGAGATGACTTCCGGACTGTGCTCGAAGAACTGATGCTCGGTTCTGAAATGCCCGCCACAGGACTCCTCGCGATTCAGCGCGTCGTGGCACATCACCTCGCCGAATTCCAGGAAATCGGCCACCCGTCCGGCTTTTTCCAGCTCCATGTTGGCATTTTCACCGGAGCCCGGTATGCGGACGTTTGACCAGAATTCCTCGCGGATCCGGGGGATGGTTTCCAGCGCTTCGGTCAGGCCTTCGCGGGAGCGTGCCATCCCGCACTTGTCCCAGATGGTCATGCCGAGCTCGCGGTGGAAGGAGTCCACCGTGCGCTTGCCTTGGATGCCAAGCAGCTTTTTGACCCGCCCGCGGGTCTCCGCTTCGGTTTGTTTGAATTCCGCCGCCTCGGTGGTGGCGCTGCCGGGTTTTTGAGTGACGAGGTAGTTTGCGATGGTTGCGGGGATGACGAAATATCCGTCCGCGAGGCCCTGCATCAGGGCGGAAGCACCGAGCCGGTTCGCGCCGTGATCGGAGAAGTTGGCTTCCCCTAACACATGCAGGCCTGGAATGTTGGACATCAGGTTGTAGTCCACCCACAGCCCGCCCATCGTGTAGTGGACCGCCGGATAGATCATCATCGGGCCCTGGTAGGGATCCTCGCCGGCGATCTTGTCATACATTTGGAAAAGATTCCCGTAGCGGGCGCGAATGGTGTCCTCGCCGAGGCGCTTGGTCGCATCGCGGAAATCCAAGTAAACGCCGAGGCCGGTAGGAGCCACGCCGCGCCCTTCATCGCAGACCTCCTTGGCGGCGCGTGACGAGATGTCGCGTGGGGCGAGATTGCCGAAAGACGGGTATTTCCGCTCGAGGAAATAATCCCGCTGATCCTCGGGGACGTCGCCGGCAATCATTTGTTTCTTGCGCAGTTTCTCGGCGGTTTCCGGGTTCGTCGGCGCCCAGATCCGGCCGTCGTTGCGGAGCGACTCGGACATCAGCGTGAGCTTGGACTGGTAGTCCCCGCTGACCGGAATGCAGGTGGGGTGAATCTGCGTGTAGCAGGGATTTGCAAAAAGCGCGCCACGCCGCGCGGCGCGCCATGCACCGGTGACGTTGCAGCCCATCGCATTCGTGGACAGGAAGAACACGTTGCCGTAGCCGCCGGTGGCGAGGATGACCGCATCCGCTGCGTGGGTGGAAATTTCCCCGCTGTTCAGATTGCGGACGACGATGCCCTTGGCGTGGCCGTTGACCAGCACCAGATCGAGCATTTCGGTGCGCGGATACATCGTGACGCCGCCTTTGTGAATTTCCTTTTCCAAGGCCTGGTAGCAGCCGATGAGCAGCTGCTGCCCCGTCTGGCCGCGGGCGTAAAACGTGCGGGAAACCTGCGAGCCGCCGAAGCCTCGCGCGAGCGGAAGTCGCCGCCTTTGATCGTGTCATAGTAGAGTCGGCGGACCGAGTCGCCGTCGTTCTGATAATTTTTCGAGGCGTTGATGCCGCCCTGGGCGGCGATCGAGTGCGCACGGCGCGGGCTGTCCTGGTAGCAGAAACATTTCACCTGATAGCCCATTTCCGCCAGCGACGAGGCGGCGGCTCCACCGGCAAGGCCCGAGCCGACGACGATGACGGTGAATTTCCGCTTGTTCGCCGGATTGATGAGCTTGGAGTCCATCTTGTGCTTGGACCACTTCTGTTCGAGAGGGCCGGACGGGATCTTGCTGTCGAGGACGATGGACATGGGCGGGTGCGTTAGAATTTGACGAGGCCGGCGAGGACCGCCAGCGGGATGGAGATGAAGCCGACCCAGATGACGGCGGTGTAGCTGAGTGAGAAGGCCCGGATCGCGCCGGCCGCTTTTTTCGAACGGAAGCCGAGGGTCTGGAAAATCGAGGCCACGCCGTGGGACAGGTGCGAGCACAGCAGCGTCATGGCGATCACGTAGAACAGCACCACCAGCGGATTCTGGAATCCCAGGATGACCATGCCGTAGGGGTCGATAGTCCCCAGCGCGGCAAGTTCCGCATTCACCCGCACGGTGAAGTGCAGCAGGTGGAAGATCACGAAGGCGAGGATCGTCAGCCCGGAAAGTATCATGATCCGCGAGGACTTGGAGGCTTGGATCGTCGCTTTGAATTCATAGGGCTGGCGGGCGGCTTTGTTTTGCCGGGCCAGCGAGATGGTCGCCAAGATATGCACGACGAAGACAGCCAGCAGGCCGACCCGGGCGACCCAGATGCCAGCTCCATGCAATACTCCGTGGAGGAATGCAGCGTATTCATTGAAGGCCTCACGACCGACGAAGATCAGCAGGTTTCCCGACAGGTGCCCGGCCAGAAACGCCACCAGGGCTATGCCGGTGATGGCAACGACGAGCTTTTTCCCAATGGAGGAGGACCAGTAAGTGCCGAGGCTGCGGGTAAGGGCGTTCATGAAGGTGAAAAGAGACCGTATGGGGTGGCCGTGCGAGGAATAAACAGGGAGTCAGGGCTATTCAAGGGGAGACTCGGCAGGAAATGAATTCCTACGCAGGAACCGGGATGCTCTCAGGAAAAAGTTGGCCCGCCGCCTGCTTTTCCAGCTAATACAACCCATGCACATGTTTAAGGGCTACGATCCCGGAAAATTTTACGATGAAATGTTTGGTGAGGATGGAGCGGTGCGCGCCCATTGTGCGCCGCTGCTTCAGAAGTTCGGACAGGTCGACCAGAAGGACTTCCTGGCGAGGAAGGCGAACTCGGAACTCTATTTCCTGCGTCAGGGGATCACCTTCAATGTGTATCATGACGACCAAGGCACCGAGCGGATCTTCCCCTTCGACCCGATCCCGCGGGTCATGCCAGCCCATGAGTGGGAGCACCTCGAAGCCGGCCTTACCCAGCGGATCGTGGCGCTGAATCTATTCCTCCACGACATCTATCACGACCAGCAGATCCTCAAGGACGAGGTCATCCCGCGGTTTTACATCGAGCAGGCGAAGCACTACCGGCCCGAGTTCCGGGGGGTGGACGTTGCGGCGGATATCTACATCCACATCTGTGGCAGCGACCTGATCCGCGGGGCGGACGGCGTTTATTACGTCCTGGAGGATAACGGCCGCTGCCCGTCCGGCGCTTCGTATCTGCTGGAAAACCGCAACGCGCTGAAGCGCGCCTTTCCGGGGATTTTCGAGTCGCTGGGCGTGCGGGCGGTGGATTCCTACCCGCGGGATCTGCTGAACATGCTGCATCACATTTCGCCCCGCCGGGATGGCGATCCCGTTTGCGTGCTGCTGACACCCGGCTGCCATAACAGCGCCTACTTCGAACATTGCTACCTGGCGCGGGAAATGGGGATCGACATCGTCGAGGGCAAGGACCTCGCGGTGGTGGACAAGTTCGTCTACATGCGGACGACCCGCGGGCTGGTCCGGGTGGACGTGATCTACCGCCGCATCGACGATGATTTCATCGACCCGGTGGTGTTTCGCAAAGACTCGGTGCTCGGCGTGCCGGGACTCATGAATGCTTACAAGGCGGGCAATGTTTCCCTCGCCAACGCCGTCGGCACGGGCGTGGCGGATGACAAGGTCATCTACTACTTCGTGCCGAAAATGATCGAATACTATCTGGGCCAGAAGCCGATCCTTCCCAACGTGCCGACCTACCTCGCCTCGGAGGAGGAGGACATGAAATTCATTCTCGCCAACCTCGGCGACCTGGTGGTCAAGGCCGCCAACGAGTCCGGCGGCTACGGCATGCTGATGGGCCCGACGGCCAGCAAGGACGAGATCGAGACCTTCCGCGGGCGCATCATCGCGGATCCCCGGAACTACATCGCCCAGCCGGTGATTGCCCTGTCCCGCTCGCCGACCTGGTGTGAGGGCGCGATGGAGGGCCGCCACATCGACCTCCGGCCATACATCATCTACGGCAAGGACGTGAAAATCGTCCCGGGCGGCCTCACGCGGGTCGCGCTCACCAAGGATTCGCTCATCGTTAATTCTTCCCAAGGCGGCGGGAGCAAGGATACCTGGGTCCTCCGCCAATAACCCTCATGCTATCCCGTGTCGCAAACACCCTTTACTGGATGGTCCGCTATGTGGAGCGGGCCGATAACCTTGCCCGCCTGATCGATGTGAACCAGCAACTCCTGCTGGATTACGAAAAACTCGACAGCGAGCGCCTCCGAGGTTTCTGGCAGCCGATCATCCTCAGCACCGGCGATGAAGAGGAATTCAGCAAACTCTATGACGATACCGGTAGCGAGGAGGTCATCCGCTACCTCACCGACGACCCGCGGAATCCGAACAGCATCACTTCCTGCATCGCGCTGGCCCGGGAAAACGCCCGGACCGTCCGCGACCAGCTCTCCGATGAGTTGTGGGAGGAGCTGAACGCGCTCTATCTGTTTTCCCGCTCAGGGGAGGCGTGCCGCCTGATCGCCTCCGACCCGACGCGTTATTATGAAAACATCCGCCGCTCGGCGGTGACCTTCCTCGGCATCGCCGCCTCCACCACCTCGCGCAATGAAGCTTGGGAATTCATGGATCTCGGCCGCCACCTCGAACGTGCGGACAAGACGACCCGATTCCTCGACGTCTCCAGCTACCTACCGGCCAGCAAGGATGGCGAAGAAGCGATTTCCCCGGGCATCCTCCACTGGACGGCCACGCTCCGATCCTGCGGCGCGATGGGGGCCTTCCGCGCCGCACAGCGGGAAATCACCGCGGAGGGCGTGGTTGACTTCCTGATCTTTTCAAAAGATTTCCCACGCTCGGTCCGATATTGCATCGAGAAGGTGGACATCAGCCTGCACCGCATCTCCGGCACCCCGCGCGGGTCGTTTTCCAACGAGGCGGAGCGCGAATCCGGTCGCGTCCTCTGCGAGCTGAATTTCGGCTCCACCGAGGATGTCCTTGAAACCGGGTTGCACGATTACCTCGACACCATGCAAGGCCGCTTCAACCACATCGGCGGCGAAATTTTCGAAACCTACGTCCTCATGCCCGAACGCATCCAGACCCGGCCGATGCCCAAGCCGCCGACCCTCTCCGATGTTGCCGTCTGGCATCTCGAGCAACAGCAACAGCAAAATCAAAAGTGACCGGTCCGGAAGCAGCGGAGCACCCGGCGATCGGCACGCGGCTCGCCGTCTTCCACCGGACGACATTCATCTACGGTGCGCCGGTGACGAACAGCGTGAACACGCTGCACCTCGAACCGCGGACCTTTCCCTATCAGAAAACGATCGGCGCGCTGATCCGGGTGATTCCTGCCACGCGCGTGAGGCGCTTCACCGATCTTTTTCAGAACATCACCCAGCACTTCGAACTGTCCGGACCCCACAGCCGCCTGGAGATCGAAAGCCGCATCAAGGTCCACAACCTGCCGCTCGACATCTCCGCCGCCAGCCGCGAAGCGACGCTCGAGGGCTACAATGACACCTCGATCCGCGAGCAGATCTGGCCCTACCTCCAGGAAAGCCGCTGGGTCTCCCGCCACCCCGAGGTCTGGCGGCAGGCGGTCGATACCACCCGCGGCCTCTCTTCGGTTTACGGGCAGGCACTGGCCCTCATGTCGTGGGTTCACCGCGAGTTCCGCTATGAAACCGGCGTGACTAACGTGAACACCCACCTTGAGGAGGCCTTCGCGATGCGCCGGGGCGTCTGTCAGGATTTCTCCCACGTCATGTTAGGCCTCTGCCGGGCGGTCGGCCTGCCTGCGCGCTATGCTTCCGGGTATCTCTATAACGGTCCGCGGGACACGCTTGTCGGCGCGCAGGCCTCGCATGCGTGGACTGAAGTCTATCTCCCGGCGGCCGGCTGGATCGGGTTTGATCCGACTAACAACCCCCTCGCCGACGAGCGCTACGTCAAGATCGCCGTCGGCCGCGACTATGAGGATGTCGCCCCGGTCCGCGGGAACTACCACGGCACCGGCCACTGCCGGATGGAGATCCAGGTGGAGGTGGAGAAACTGTAAGGGGCTTGCCGGACCTTGCGCCCGCCGACTAGGTTCCGCGCATGCCTCCGCCGCCGCGCCGCCCGATCCCGAACCACAAGGCCACGCCCAAGGACCGCGGCTGGGATCCGGTAGCCGCCTGGTATGACAAGCTCGTCGGTGAGGCCGGCTCCGACTACCACCGCCATGTCATCCTGCCTGCCGCCCTCCGGCTGCTCGCGCCACAGCCGGGGGAATCGGTCATCGACGTCTGCTGCGGCCAGGGTGTTCTCATCCGCCCCTTGCTCGATGCGGGCATCGGGAAATTTACCGGAATCGATGCCAGCCCGCGCCTTGTCGAGGCGGCGAAATCCCGCCACGGCGCGGATCCGCGGGTGTCGCTGATCGTCGCCGATGCCTGTCTGCCGGGTCGCTGGGCGGGCGGCAGCCATGATGCCGCCACCTGCCTGATGGCGGTCCATGACGTCCCCGATATCGTCGCGTTGTTTACCAACCTCGCTCGCGCCCTGAAACCCGGGGGGCGTGCGGTAGTGATCTTCATGCACCCCTGTTTCCGCATCCCGCGGAAGACGCACTGGGGCTGGGACGCGGACCAGAAGGTCCAGTTCCGCCGCCTCGACAGCTACGGCACGCCTCTGGAAATTCCCATCACCACCCACCCCGGCAAGGCAAGCGGCGAACAAACCGTCTTCCATCACCGACCGCTCGCCGAACTCCTGAGCGCCATCGGCAAAGCAGGCCTTGCGACCACCGCTTGCGAGGAGCTCTACAGCCACCGTCGTTCGCAAGCGACCGGTCCCTTCAGCAAGGCCGAGCATGCCGCCGCTCAGGAATTCCCGCTCTTCATCGCACTTCAGGCGGTAAAGCGGTAGAAGCCCGGACCATGCTGCGGCTTGCCACGTCCCTCCGGTGCGGACAACCTGGCCCATGCGGATTTTTCAAGATGAAGTTTACCAGAAGGGCGGGAAATTCCTGCGCATCGTGCGGCTGGACCGCTACGAGGTGGAATTTAAAACCATGGATGGCGATCCGAAGGGACCGGGCGGATTGGCGACGATGCCGAAGAAAGAGTTTTGCCGACTGCTCAAGGGGATGACCTTGGTGCCGCCGGTCAAAAAGGCCGAGTGAGCCTCGGGGCGTTGCCCCGCCGATCAGGCCCCGATCGGATGCCAGGTGGTCTTCAGCTCGACGTGGTCGCGGATTTCATAAAGCCCCTGGGACCTCTCCGCATACCAGTCGGTGGCGTCCTCCGCCGCAATGAGTTTGAGGCGTTTGACGCTTTCCGCCGCTCCGATCTGCAGCGCCTTGCGATCCTCCAGCCCTGCCACCGCCGCGATGCCGCGGAAATGCTCGTGCGTGGCGAAGGTGGGAATGAGCTCGTCGCGCTTCCCGGTCAGCAGATTGACCACGCCACCGGGCAGGTCGCTGGTGGCGAGCATCTCCCCGAGCAGGATGGACGGATATGGTAGGGAGGTGGACGCCAAGGCCACCACCGTATTGCCGCTGGTGATCGCCGGCAGGACCAACGACAGCAGACCTAACAACGGAGGCTCATCCGGTGCGACGATGCCGATGATGCCCATCGGCTCGGTCACGGTGAAATTGAAATGCGGCGAGGACATCGGGTTCACGCTGCCGAGCAATGCCTGGTATTTGTCCGTCCAGCCGGCGTAGTGGACGATGCGGTCGATGGTGGCGGAAACCTCCCGCACGGCCAAGTCGTGCGAAATCCCACCGATGGCGACGGCATCCGCCATCTCGGCCGCGCGAGCCTCTAACATTTCGGCCAGCCGATAGAGGATCTGCCCGCGGTTGTAGGGATTCCGTGCCGCCCAGCCTGGTCCCGCCTTGGCTGCTGCCTCCACCGCGTTGCGCAGGTCCTTGCGCGTGCAGAGCGGGATGTTCGCTAGGAAAGCGCCGGTGGAATCGGCTAACGGCTGGACCCGCCCGCTTTCGGAGCGGATGAAATTTCCACCGACGTAGCACTTCGGGGTTTTGGTGATGGGAAGGCGAGGCATGGGATGAGTTAGATCAGGTTTGCGTATTCCAGCAGGCCTTGTTTCCCGCCTTCCCTGCCGAAGCCGGATTCCTTGTAGCCGCCGAAAGGAGAGGCGGGGTCGAACTTGTTGAAAGTATTCGCCCAGACGATTCCGGCCTTGAGCTCGGTGGACATCTTGAGGATGCGCGAGCCCTTGTCGGTCCAGACCCCGGCGCTGAGGCCGTAGCGGGTGTTGTTCGCCTTTTCGACGGCTTCCTCCGGCGTCCGGAAGGTGAGGATGGACAGCACCGGGCCGAAGATCTCATCACGGGCGATGCGGTGGCTCTGGGACACGTTTGAAAAGAGGGTCGGCGGGAAATAAAACCCCTTCGCCGGCAGCGTGCAGTTGGGCTGATAGATCTCCGCGCCATCGGCGACGCCGGAGGCGACGAGTTCCTGGATCCGGTCGAGCTGGGCCTTGGAATTGATCGCGCCCACGTCGGTGTTCTTGTCGAGCGGATCGCCGGTGCGGAGGCTTCGCAAGCGGATCTTGAGTTTCGCCAGCACCCGGTCGGCCACGGACTCCTGGACTAACAGTCTCGATCCGGCGCAGCACACGTGGCCTTGGTTGAAGAAGATGCCGTTGATGATGCCTTCGACCGCTTGGTCCAGCGGGGCGTCTTCGAAGACGATGTTAGCCGCCTTGCCGCCAAGCTCGAGAGTGAGGCGGCGGCCGGTGCCGGCGAGCGCGCGCTGGATCGCCTTGCCCACCGGCGTGGAGCCCGTGAAGGCGATCTTGGCAGCGAGCGGGTGATTGACGACGGCCGCTCCGGTTTCACCCGCGCCGGTGACGAAGTTGACGACGCCGGGTGGCAGTCCCGCATCCTGCAGGATCGAGGCGAACTTGAGCGCGGTGATGGACGTCGTTTCCGCAGGCTTGAGGACGACGGTGTTCCCGGTGGCGAGCGCGGGGGCGATCTTCCAGGCCAGCATGAGCAGCGGGAAATTCCAGGGAATGACCTGGCCGACGACCCCTAACGGCTCAAGCGTGCGGCCGGGGGTGACGTAGCCCAGCTTGTCGGCCCAGCCCGCATGATAGAAAAAATGTGCGGCAGCCATCGGCACGTCGAAATCGCGCGACTCCTTGATCGGCTTGCCACCATCCAACGTCTCGGCGACGGCGAATTCCCGAGCGCGGTCCTGTAGCAGCCGGGCG
>ENA-OFCX01001145-OFCX01001145.1-metagenomes-genome-assembly--contig:-NODE-1145-length-11308-cov-3.501200_pt1 | contig 11308 bp, 8 predicted proteins | sample MGYA00153384_OFCX01 | MGnify analysis MGYA00153384
CGTGAAGAAAATGAAGCGGAGCGCTGCCAGCCGGTGGCCAGACGTGTCAAACGCATACAACCGACCCGTACTGCGCATCGTCGCGCCGAGCGCAAGGGTCTTTCCCCCAGCACCAGCGCAAAAATCCACCACCATCTCACCGCGCTTGGCATCCACCAGCAGCGCGAGCAATTGCGAGCCCTCGTCTTGCACTTCAATTGCACCGCGCGTGAATGCGTCGAGTTTGCCCAGCTGCGATTTATCAGCCAGCCGAAGGCCCCAGGGCGAAAAGGGCGTGGCCACGGTTTTCAGACCCGCTTTGCTGAGCTCTTTTTGAACATCCGCGCGTTTGTCTTTGAATGTATTGACACGCAAATCCAGACCAGCTGGCGCATTCAGGCTTTCAACCAAAGGCCAAAAATCGTCGCCCAACTGGCTTTTAAGTGGCTCCACCAGCCAGTTTGGCAAATTGTGGCGGTGCAATTCCATCAAGTCTTCAGGTTTGACTTGGTCGCAACGCTTCAGCCAATCGATTTCCTGGTCGGTCAGGGCGGCCATTAAAAATTCACGATCAGCTGCAAAGCCAAGAATCGCCAGCCGCCGCTCTGGCGCTCCATGGCCGTGCTGGGCCAGATAGGTGTAGAGGTTTTTCTTGCGCAGCACGCCGTAAACGGTTTCGGCAAGTGTCGCGCGCTCGCGCGGGCCCAGGCGAAACTCGCGGAAATATTTCGACAACATCATGTCGGCGGGCTGGTCAAATTTGAGTACGTGCTTGAGGAGGTCAGAGCAACTGTCTAGAAGGGCTTTAGGATGCATGAGCTCTATTGTCCCATCACCCCCTGCTTGACCCATATGTCCGAACAACTCCCTCTCCTCATCACGACCCCGCCCGGCTTGTACAAACACTACAAGGGCAATCTGTATGAGGTGATTGGCACCGTGCGCCACAGTGAAGATCTACAACCCATGACGCTCTACCGCGCGCAGTATGGCGAACATGGCCTGTGGGTGCGGCCTGCGGCGATGTTCAACGAAGACGTGGTGATTGACGGCGTGCGGCAGCCACGCTTTGCCCGGCAAGTTGATTAGGCGCATCAAAGATCCCTTCCTTACCAGCCGGGGCCACGGATGAGGCTTTGCCGGGCTGCAGGCGCAGCGGCCCCCTCGGAGGGCAGCGCATTACACGCAGTGAAAAGCGTGGGGGCCATGCTGCGTCACCGATAATAAAAAGTTATGTCTTCACCGCACGAATTTACCGAAATCGAAAAACAAGTCAAACGCCGCCGAACGTTTGCGATCATTTCCCACCCCGACGCAGGTAAAACCACACTGACTGAAAAGCTGCTGCTGTTCTCGGGTGCGATTCAAATTGCGGGCAGCGTGAAAGCCCGCAAAGCTGCACGCCACGCAACGTCTGACTGGATGGAAATTGAAAAGCAGCGGGGCATTTCAGTTGCCTCATCGGTCATGCAGATGGAATACCGCGATTGCGTGATTAATTTGCTCGACACGCCCGGACACCAGGATTTTTCAGAAGACACGTACCGCGTTTTAACGGCGGTTGATGCTGCGTTGATGGTGATTGACGCAGCCAACGGTGTCGAGCCGCAAACCCGCCGCCTGCTGCAGGTTTGCCGGGCACGCGGCACACCGATATTGACCTTCGTCAACAAGATGGATCGCGAGGTGCAGGACCCGATGACGGTGATGGACGAGATTGAACGCGAGCTGGGCATGGCCGTGGTGCCGTTTACCTGGCCCGTCGGCATGGGCAAGCTGTTCCACGGCGTGTATGACCGCCGTGAAGACCGGATGCGCGTGTTCAGCCCCGGCGAAGACAAAGCTGGCGGGGACGATGAAATCTTGGCGGGGCTGAACAATGCCGAGGCCGCCAAACGCTTTGGTGCGGAATATGAACAAGCCAAAGGCGAGATTGAACTGGTCGCAGGCGCTACGCCAGAATTTGACCGCGAGCTGTTTTTAGCTGGCAAACAAACCCCGATGTTCTTCGGCTCAGCGATCAACAATTTTGGCGTGCAAGAGGTTTTGGACGCACTGGTTGACTTGGCCCCTGCCCCCGCCGACCGTACCGCCATGCAGCGTGTGGTTCACCCTGACGAGAAAAAATTCTCTGGCGTGGTCTTCAAAATCCAGGCGAACATGGACCCGGCGCACCGTGACCGTATTGCGTTTTTGCGCGTCGCCAGCGGCGAGTTCACTCGCGGCATGAAGCTGAAAGTGGTGCGCAGCGGCAAAGAGCTGCGCCCCAACACGGTGGTCAGCTTTATGAGCCAGCGACGCGAGCTTTTGGATACCGCTTTTGCAGGCGACATCATCGGCATCCCCAACCACGGCGTGCTGCAACTCGGCGACACCCTGACCGAAGGTGAAGCGCTGCAATTTACCGGGCTGCCGTTTTTTGCACCGGAGATGTTTCGCGCCGTTGAAGTGGCTGACCCCTTGCGAACCAAGCAATTGCGCGCAGGATTGACACAGTTGGGCGAAGAAGGCGCGATTCAGGTTTTCCGCCCCATAGCGGGCTCGTTGCTTTTGCTGGGCGCAGTCGGCCAACTGCAATTTGAAGTGGTCGCGCATCGACTGGAGCATGAATACGGCGTCAAAGCCCGCATCATGCCGAGTAACTTCAACCTGGCGCGCTGGGTGACGTGTGACGATGCCAACGAACTTAAAAAATTCATGGATGCCAACGCGCACCGGGTCGCGCTGGATGCCGTTGACGCGCCAACACTGCTGGTCGACCACAGCGCTACACTGCGGGCGGTTGAACAGCAGTGGCCGAAAATCAGGTTTCATGCGCTGCGCGAGCATGCTGGCTTGGTGTTTCAGGCCAAAATGTGATTTTGAGCTATTTTCAGCACATTTTAGGTGTCATTTAGACCTGCGGACCAATAAATACGGGCGTAAGCAGCTATAAAATTAATAGCAGATAAATCATGATGCCGCCGTGATGTGCAGCGTGTTAGCTCGCCGTCCCCATCAAATGCGTGCAAACGTCACGCATCAAGGTCGCACCAAGCACAAGATGCGCGATATTGCACAAGCAAATGATTCACTTGCCCGAAACCCGGCCTGCTCAATACAATCGCGCAAAGTCCCCTGAGACTTTTCATCACACATGCGCCATCTCGTCACTTTCTTATTTTTTTTGCTGTCTGCAGGCACTGCACAGCCGCAAGGATTTGACCGCACATATAACAAAAGCATTCAGCCCAGCTTGAGTCAACCGCTGCTATGGGTTAGCGCGCCGTCTGTCGCTGCACCTAGCCTGCCAAAGGCCTTTGCTACCAACCCGGACGCTTGGGCTTTTGCACCCTACACGGCCAGCACGGCCTTACCCACCAGCGTTGGCCGTGATGTTTGGGTTAAGTTCACCTTGGCAGCCTCCCCAACCGCACAAAGCTGGATTGTTCGCATACCGCGTTTGACGATTCAAAAGGTTAGCCTTTACAACCTGGAAGCCAATGGTTTTGAGCCTGTGCAGTCTGCAGGCGCGCTGATCGCGCACAACGCCTGGAACCGCGCCACCCGCACTCCCAGCTTTGAAGTGGTGACCAGCAATATTGAAAAAACTTACTTTTTGCGCTTTGAACACCATTCGTCCGTGACTGAACGACCCGAGCTGATGAGTCAAACTGACTTTGCCGACGGCGCAGGGCGGATAGGCACCCTGCTTGGCTTGATGTTAGGCATGTTTGGCATGTTGATGATGGCCTGCGCAGCCGCCTTTGCGGTGGCACGCAATACGGTCTTCATTTCACTGGCAGCCTTTGTGACGGCCATTTTGCTGCATTATTTGGTACAGATGGGTTTTGGCGGCTGGCGCATATGGCCAAATAGCGTTTACCTGAACCAGGCCATGCGATGGACTGCACCTTTGATGGCTATGGCTGCCTGCTGCTGGTTTTTTGCGCATGCCACCCACGCCAAAGACATCAGCAAATCAGTCTACCGTTTGCTTAGCCTGGTGGCACTGGTCAGCCTGGGACTGGGTTTGTTCAGGCTGATCGGCATTGATCAGATGCCGCGCAATTTTTTGAACGGTTGGGCGGCATTTGTTTTGTTGATCATTGTGAGCTCACTGCTTTGGCTTAGCCTGCGCGGTATGCGCGGCAATTTCTGGTTGCTGGCGGGCCTGTTGCCCATCGCTGCTGCGGCCGCCTCACACTTAGCCTACAGCTTTGGCTGGCTGGCGCATATTGAGTTTGCACTGGTTGCCAGCGTATTTTTGACCCAAATCGGGCTAGGGTGGCTTTTTGTAGCACTGGTGTGGCGCAGCCGTGCCGCGCTGCTGTCGTCCGAACTGGCCGCAGCACTTAACAACTCGGATGCTGCGACTGGCCTGATACGAGAGCGGGTGGCCCTGACACGTCTGCCGCAAATGCTCAGGCGTGCGACCCAGCTCAAGTCGGGTTGCGGTGTCATCATGCTGCGCTGGCACAACTACGCCCAGCTCATGAGCACGTTGAGCGCTGAAAAACAAAACGCCATGCTCAAGCAACTGGGGCTGGTACTTCACCGGGTGGCACGCGACATTGACACCGCAGCCCGCATGGGTGACAACCAGTTCATGATCCTTGTCGAAGGCCCGATCAGCAGAAGCACGTTGACGTCGCTGTCTACCCAAATTTTGACAGCCTGTATCCGTAGCTCAGACAAATTTAGACTGCCCAATGCTTTTAATTTTCATATTGCCATCTGGCAAGCCACACTGGTGCCAGTTTCTGCCGATGAGGTTACCGAAGCCCTCAAAACGCGACTCAATCAAATGTCGTTTGGCACCAAGCGGCCCGTACAGTTTGTCGACGCAGCATCCAGCGACGTGTCTGCCGAACCACATCAGGAGTTTACCCAGCGACGCGATGATTTGGTCGCCAAAATCGATGCCATTGAGGCATTGCCCAGCGTGCGCGCTGTGTTGACGCCTTAAAACCCTCGAAATTAATCCAAATCAGCCATTTTGATCCTGAATTAGGTATCATTTAGGTGTTTTAACCAATAAATACGGGCGCAAGCAGCTCCTTATTTAGTAGCGTCTAACATTACTGAACAACACTGAACAGCATTCAATGACCTCCACAAAGACTCTTCGGATGGGTGCGGGCGCGGGCTATTCGGGCGACCGCATTCCTCCGGCAACGGAGCTGGCTGAAAAAGGCGGGCTGGATTATTTGGTGTTTGAATGCCTGGCCGAGCGCACGATTGCCCTGGCGCAATTGCAGCGTAGCCAGGATCCGCGTTTGGGCTTTGATGGATTGCTGGCCGCGCGTCTGCGGGCGGTGCTGCCAGCCTGCGTTGCCCAAGGCATCAAGATCATCAGCAACATGGGGGCGGCCAACCCGTTGGCGGCTGGGCATGAGGTGGTGCGGGTGGCGCGCGAGTTGGGTATCAAAAAACTGAAGGTTGCGGTGGTGTTGGGTGACGATGTTTTGGCGCAAATTCACGGCAAGGATTTGCCGCTGATGGAAATGGGCAGCACGCTGGCCTCATTGGGCGAGTCGGTCATTTCAGCCAACGCCTACATTGGCTCTGTAGGTATTGTTGATGCGCTGACTCAGGGTGCAGACGTCGTCATCACTGGGCGTGTGGCAGACCCAGCGCTGTTTTTAGCCCCATTGATTCATGAATTTGGCTGGGCGATGACGGATTGGAACATCTTGGGCAAAGGCACGCTGGTCGGGCATTTGCTGGAATGCGCAGGCCAGGTCACAGGCGGCTATTTTGCTGACCCAGGCTACCGCGACGTGCCGGATTTGGCCAGGCTGGGCTTTCCGCTGGCCGAAGTGTCAAGTGACGGCAGCGCCGTCATCACCAAAGTCGCGGGTTCGGGCGGCTGCGTGACGGTGGCCACCTGCGCGTCCCAGTTGCTGTATGAAATTGAAAATCCCGCAGCCTACCTGCAACCCGATGTGGTGGCTGATTTTTCAAATGTCACGCTGACGCAGCTTGGCGCTGACCGGGTTCAGGTTGATGGTGCAACAGGCTACCAACGCCCCGACAAACTGAAAGTCACCGTTGGTCACCGCGACGGCTTTATTGGCGAAGGACAAATCTCTTATGCAGGCCTGGGCGCACAGCCGCGTGGCCAGTTAGCGCTGGATGTGCTGAGGGAAAGACTGGTTGGTGTAAAAGCTTTGGACAGTCGCTTTGAGCTGATCGGCGTGAACGCCATTCACGGCGCGGCACTGGCTGCAAACCACACGCCGTATGAAGTCCGCGCCCGCGTCGCCATGCGGGTAGCCACCCGTCTTGAAGCCGAACACGTGGCCCATGAAGTCGAAGCCATGTACCTGAACGGACCTGCCAGCGGCGGTGGTGTGACGCAATCGGTGCGCGAAGTCATCGCCGCGGCTTCGATATTGATCCCACGTGAGTGGGTACAAACTTCTGTCGTGATGCTGGAGGCCTGAATGCTGTTAAGAGACATCGCCCATGCGCGTGCCGGAGACAAAGGCAACCGCTCCACCCTGTCGGTGATTGCATACAACATCAAAAACTTTGCAGCCATGGAAAGGCTAGTGACTGCCGAGCGCGTGAAATTGCATTACACAGGCATCGTCAAAGGAGAAGTCGAGCGCTTCGCCCTGCCGCAGCTCGGGGCTTTAAACTTCGTTCTGCACGATGCGCTGGGCGGCGGCGTGACCCGCTCGCTGTGCTTAGACGCACATGGCAAGTGTCTGGGCTCCGCCATCCTTAGCCTGGAGATTGACATGATGATTGACATGACAATCGATGAGTAACTTTTAACTGGAGACAACCATGAAATTCAAATCACTACTTTTGGCAACTTTGGTCACCGTGTCTTGCGCCGCTTTCGGCCAGGCTTACCCCAACAAGCCCATCAAAGCCATCGTGCCGTTTGCCGCCGGCAGCGCCACTGACCAGATTGGCCGCGCCTTTGCCGCCAAGATGAGCGAGACACTCGGCCAGACCATCGTGGTTGAAAACCGCCCCGGCGTGAACGGCATGCTGGGCGCCGACGCGGTCGCCAAGTCGCCCGCTGACGGTTACACGATTTTGATTGGCACAAACAGCACGAATGCGGCCCTCAAAAGCCTGATGAAAAAGCTACCGTACGACCAGGACACCGCCTTTGCGCCGCTGGGCTACATGGGCTCGGTGCCGCTGATCATTGCCGTGAACAACGACGTGCCCGCCAAAACCTTGAAAGAGCTGGTGACACTGGGCAAAAGCAAGTCCGGCCTGATCACCGCCGCCAGTGCCAGCACCTCGCAGTTGGTGTCGTCTGAAATGTTGGCCAGCATGGCGGGCATGCAGTTCACCAGCGTGCCGTACAAAAGCGGCCCGGCCGCCATGACCGACCTGATTGGCGGGCAGGTCATGCTGTTTTCAGCTGACTTTGCCGTGATGTTGCCGCAGGTCAAAGGCGGCAAAATTCGCGGCCTGGCCGTGACATCGACCAAGCGTTCACCCGCGATTCCTGAACTGCCCACCGTCAACGAAGCATTGGGGTTGAAGGACTACGAACTGATCGCCTACTTCGCCATGTTCGCCCCCGCAGGCACACCACCAGACGTCATCGCCAAGCTCAACCAGGCCATCAATGTTGCCGCACAAAGCAAAGACATTCAGGAAAAGTTTGCAGGCATTGGCTTTGCGGTCGAGCCCGGCACGCCCGAAGCGCTTGCCCAACGCAGCAAGCTGGAAACCGCCAAGTGGGCCAAAGCGATTGCTGACGCGAAGATTGAGCCGCAGTAAGGCAAAACGACTGTTTACAGGCCGTTTCTGTGCTTTTTCTGGCATCTTTTAGGCATCATTTAGGCCTTCAGACCAATAGATACATGCGCAAGCAGCTATGAATTAAATAGCGTTAATGAAAGCTACACAAATCGCAATGGCAACGCTGTCTTGTAGCGCACCTGCTTCAGCGCAAAGCTGGAGCGGATTTTTTCAATACCGGGAATGGGGGTGAGCTGGTTCAGAATGAATTTCTCCAGCGCGCCAATGTCAGCCACCGCCACACGAATCAGATAGTCGCTGTCGCCGGTCATCAAATAGCATTCCATCACCTCGTCGTGCTCGGCAATGCGGCGTTCAAACTCTGCCAGCGCATCCCTGTTTTGGCTGCGCAGGCTGATAGAAATAAAAACACTCAAACCCAAGCCAAGAGCTGTTGCGCTGGCGATCGCCACGTAGCGGTCAATTACCTTTGCAGATTCAAGCGCCTTGACGCGCGCCAGACAAGGTGAAGGGCTTAATTGCACGCGCCGGGCCAGTTCAACATTGGACAGCGAACCATCGCGCTGCAATTCGCCAAGAATCTTTAAATCGGTTGAATCAAGCTGCATATTGTTGAGAAAAATATTTCTCAGGCATTTTATGCTGCTTAAATAGCGGTTAACGCGCTATTTAAGCAGCACATTTGGCATGTTTTTACGTAATATTTTCAATATGAACATCAACCACCAGCACCTCAGCGCCGACCCAGACCCACAAGAAACCGCCGAATGGATGGAGGCGTTTGAAGCGCTGGTAGCCACGCAGGGACCCACTCGCGCCCGCCAGCTGCTTGACGCGCTAAGCCGTAGCGCACGCGCCCAGCGCATTGGCTGGCAGCCGGAGTTGTGTACGCCGTATGTCAATTCCATTCATGTGGACGAGCAACCCGTGTTCCCTGGTGATCTGGCGATTGAAGAGCGCATTGCGGCATTGATGCGCTGGAATGCTTTGGCCATGGTGGTACGGGCCAATCAGGCCGAGTCTGGCGGGTCGAGCGAGCTGGGCGGTCACATTGCCAGTTATGCGAGCGCGGCTGATTTGTTTGAGACCGGTTTCAATCACTTTTTCAAAGCGCGCGAAGGCTTGAGTGACGGCCAGCATCGCGGCGATTTGGTGTTTTTTCAGCCGCATAGCGCACCGGGCGTGTATGCGCGGGCTTATCTGGAAGGCCGATTGCAAGAGGACGATTTGCGCTTTTACCGGCAAGAACTTACCGCACCTGGAAACAAGGAAAAAGGAGGGGCGCGAGGCCTGTGCAGTTACCCCCATCCCTATCTCATGCCCGACTTCTGGCAGTTCCCCACCGGCTCAATGGGCATCGGGCCGATCAGTTCGATTTATCACGCGCGTTTCATGCGTTACCTCACGCATCGGCGTTTGCTTGATTGCAACACGCGCAAAGTGTGGGGCGTATTTGGCGACGGCGAGATGGACGAACCTGAATCGATGAGTGCATTAACGCTGGCCGCGCGAGAAAACCTTGACAACCTGGTATGGGTCGTTAACTGCAATCTGCAGCGCCTGGATGGCCCGGTGCGCGGTAATGGCCGCATCATTGACGAGCTGGAAAAGCTGTTTGCAGGCGCGGGCTGGAACGTCATCAAACTGGTCTGGGGCAGCGACTGGGACGGCCTGTTTGCTCGTGACACCACAGGCGCGCTGGCCAGGGCCTTTGCCAACACGGTTGACGGCCAAATGCAAACCTTTGCAGCCAAAGACGGCCGCTTTAACCGCGACACCTTTTTTGGCCAGAACGAAGAACTGGCTCGGCTGGCGCAAGGCATGACCGACGAGCAGATTGACCGCCTCAAACGCGGTGGCCATGATCTGGTGAAAATCCACGCAGCTTACGCCGCAGCTGCCGCCCACACCGGCCAGCCCACGGTCATTTTGGCGCATACCAAAAAGGGTTATGGCATGGGCAGCGCAGGCCAGGGCAAGATGACCACCCATTCGCACAAGAAGTTTGATGAAACCGATCTGATCGGCTTCAGAAACCGCTTTAACTTGCCGTTGAGCGACGAGCAAGCCACACGAATTGACTTTTACAAGCCTGAAGCCAGCAGTCCCGAGATGCAATACCTGCATGCCAAGCGCGCTGCTTTAGGCGGTTATTTGCCCAAGCGTGACACAACAGCAGACATAGTCAACATCCCCGCCCTGCCCTCGTATGCCAGCTTCGCGCTGAAAGCCGACGGCAAGGAAATGAGCACCACGATGGCTTTTGTGCGTATGTTGGGCGGGTTGCTGAAGGATGCCGAGCTGGGCCCCAAAATCGTACCAATTGTTGCTGACGAGGCACGTACCTTTGGCATGGCGAACCTGTTCAAACAGGTTGGCATTTATTCAAGCGTTGGCCAGCGCTATGCGCCTGAAGACATTGGCTCGGTACTGAGCTACCGCGAGGCCATGGACGGGCAGATTCTGGAAGAAGGCATCAGCGAAGCTGGCGCACTGGCAAGCTGGACGGCAGCCGCCACCAGCTACAGCGTGCATGGGCTGGCAATGTTGCCCTTTTACATCTACTACTCGATGTTCGGCTTTCAGCGTGTGGGCGACCAGATTTGGGCCGCCGCTGACCAGCGGGCCCGCGGTTTTTTGCTGGGCGCCACGTCAGGTCGCACCACATTAAGCGGTGAAGGCCTGCAGCACCAGGACGGTACCAGCCATCTGGTAGCCGCCACCATACCCAATTGCAAAGCATACGACCCAGCCTTTGCTTGCGAGCTGGCCGTCATCATTGACCACGGTATGCGCGAGATGATGACGGAGCAAAAGGACGTTTTTTACTACGTCACCATGATGAACGAGAACTACGCCCAGCCCGATCTGGTGCCAGGCAGTGAAGCAGACATCATTCGTGGATGCTATAAATTCAGTAGCTATTTGCGCCCGTGTTCATTGGTTGAAACGCCTAAAACACCCTCAAAATCGGCTCAAAAAGTGACTTTGATGGGTTCTGGCGCGATTTTGACCGAGGTACTCAAGGCTGCAGCGCAACTGGAAGCGATGGAAATTGAAGTCACTGTTTTCAGCGTGACCAGCTGGAGCGAACTGGCGAGGGACGGTTCTGCAAACGCGGATGCAGGTGAAGCTTTCATCACGCAACAGTTGGCTGACAGCGAAGGCCCCATCATTGCCGCCACCGACTACGTGCGCGCCGTGCCCGAAAGCATTCGCGCCTGGCTGCCTGAAGGCCGCTACTACACCACGCTAGGTACCGACGGATTTGGCCGTAGCGATACACGTGCAGCGCTAAGAAATTTCTTTGGCGTGGACGCGGCAAACATCACCCGTGCGGCGTTGCATGCTTTAAAAAGCAAATAGCCGGACCCAAGCGCCCGGATATTTTTCAGTCAGCCAGGTGGCTGAAAATTACCTAGGCAGCAGCACTTTGTCAACGACGTGAATCACGCCGTTCGACTGGTACAAGTCAGCAATCGTCACGGTGGACGAGCCGCCTTTTTCGTCGGTGATCATGACCTTGCCGCCAACCGATCTGGCGGTCAACATGCCGCCAGCAACGGTTTTAAACGTTGTGCTGCCTTTGCCGTCCATGATCATTTTGGTC
>ENA-OFCX01001146-OFCX01001146.1-metagenomes-genome-assembly--contig:-NODE-1146-length-11305-cov-2.171022_pt1 | contig 11305 bp, 12 predicted proteins | sample MGYA00153384_OFCX01 | MGnify analysis MGYA00153384
CATGTGGGTGCTGGTACGTTTCAGCCCATGCGTGCCGAAAATATTTTAGAACACACTATGCATCGCGAGTGGTTGAATGTGGGTGCAGAATTATGTTTGCAAATTGTAAAGACGCGCGCGCGCGGAGGCAGGGTTATTGCCGTTGGTACCACCGTGGTTCGTGCGTTGGAAACTGCATACCGTGACGGCGAAGTACGGCCTTACGCCGATGATACCCAGATTTTCATTTTTCCCGGCGTCAAGGTTAGATCGGTCGATGCGATGATTACCAATTTTCATTTGCCTGAAAGTACTTTAATGATGATGGTGTCGGCGTTTAGTGGACGCGAGCGGATTTTGTCGGCGTATCAACATGCTATCGAACAACGCTATCGCTTCTTTTCCTACGGCGATGCCATGTTGTTATATCCGCAAAAAAATGGCGAGGTTCAAGCATGAGTCGCATGCGTTTTGAAAAATTTGCCTCCAGCGGAAAAGCACGCCGGGGTCGTCTGAATTTTCCGCGCGGCACGGTGGAAACGCCCGCCTTTATGCCGGTCGGTACTTACGGCACGGTGAAAGCCATGCTGCCGGAAACACTGAAAGAAATCGGCGCCGAAATTATTCTGGGCAACACTTTTCATTTGTATCTACGGCCAGGCCTGGAGGTCATCGCCGCTCATGACGGCCTGCATGGTTTTTGTAAATGGGATAAGCCCATTCTTACCGACTCTGGTGGCTTTCAGGTTTTTTCATTGGCCAAGCGCCGCAAAATTACCGAGCAGGGCGTGACATTCGCATCGCCAACCGACGGCGCCAAAGTATTTCTTGGTCCCGAAGAAAGTATGCATATCCAAAAAGTGCTGAACTCGGATGTAGTGATGATTTTCGATGAATGCACAGCGCATCCTTCTACACACCTGGAAGCGGCAGAATCGATGCGGTTGTCGTTTCGCTGGGCACAGCGCTGTAAGACCGAGTTTGCGCAATTACAGAATCCGAACGCATTGTTCGGCATTGTCCAAGGTGGAATGTACGAGGACTTGCGCGATGAATCGCTGGCTGGCCTGGTCAGCGTAAGTTTTGACGGCTATGCGATTGGTGGCCTCTCGGTCGGTGAACCCAAGGAAGATATGATGCGCGTGCTCGCGCATACCGCGCCAAAATTGCCAGCCGACAAGCCACGCTATTTGATGGGCGTTGGTACGCCTGAAGATCTGGTCGCAGCAGTCGCCGCAGGCGTAGACATGTTCGATTGTGTGATGCCGACACGCAACGCACGCAATGGCTGGCTTTTCACGCGCTTCGGCGATGTGAAAATACGCAACGCGCGTTACAAGGGCGACGTCGGCCCGCTTGATAACGCTTGCGATTGCTACACGTGTCGTAACTTCACACGGGCCTACCTACATCACTTGCAACGGACTAATGAAATACTTGGCGCGCGTCTCAATACTATCCACAATCTGTTTTATTACCAAAAGCTGATGAGCGATATGCGCACCGCCATCGAAGCTGCCGCTTTCGCGCCGTTTGTGGCTAAATTCCACGCGGATAGGGCCAGCGGCCCGGCGTGAAGTGGTATAATTTTGGGTTGATTTAGACCTTGTTCCCCGATTCAAGCTATTGAATTTTCACAAAAAGCTGCCATTTCTCCACATGGCCTTTTGATTTGTAATTTGTTAATTACGCGGCTGATTTTCCTACTGCGTTTCCGATTCTCAAGCCTGGAGCTCACATTTCATGATCACCAATGCCTACGCCCAAGCGGCGGCTGCAACGTCCGGCAGCGATTCCCTGATTGGCATGCTGCCGATTTTTGCGATGTTCATTTTGTTGTACTTCCTCATGATTCGGCCGCAGATGAAGAAGGCAAAAGAACAAAAGCACATGCTGGATGCACTTCAAAAAGGCGATGAAGTAATTGCAATGGGCATCATTGGTCGAATCACAAAAATTGGCGACGGCTATATCGGCCTCGAAGTTGCCGACGGCAAGACTCTTCATATGCAGCGCCAGGCAGTCACCACACTGCTACCCAAGGGTACTTTCAACGACGTCACGAAGGGACGCAATTCGCATTTTATGCCGATAGATTTTTTGAGCCTTGGCTGACCTAAATGAACAAATACCCCGTCTGGAAATACGCAATCATCGTAGTCGCCTTGGTGGTTGCGTTTCTGTATACGCTGCCTAATTTCTTCGCCGAGGTGCCGGCCGTACAGGTCTCCGGCCTCAGGAACAATAAGGCTGATGCCGATACGAAGAAGGTTGTCGAGGAAGCGCTGAAGGCTGCCAAGGTCGAAGTGACCAGTGTGCTGATCGAAGGCGAATCGCTGAAGGTGCGCTTCAAAGACGGCGAGAGCCAGAAAAATGGGCAGACCGCGATTCAGGCAAAGTTGGGAGCCGGCTACATCGTTGCGCTGCAAGCGATTTCAAATTCGCCCGCATGGTTGGCCAGCATTAATGCGCTGCCGATGTATCTCGGCCTCGATTTACGCGGCGGCGTGCATTTTCTGATGCAAGTGGATATGAAATCGGTGCTGGATAAGGCGGTTGATCGCTACACCGGCGACGTACGCGTACTGCTCAGGGACAAGAAAATTTTCTATAGCGGTATTTCGCGGGATGGCGATAAGGTCGTGGCGAAGTTCAAGGAAAAACCTGAACTCCTGAGGGCGCAGACAGAAATCAACGCACTGCTGCCAGAATTGCAATTGCGCGATACCGAGCTCAACGGCGAATTTGTCCTGACTGTGCTGATGAAGCCGGAAACAATAAAAAAGATGCAGGAAAACGCCATCCAGCAGAACATCACCGCGCTACGTAGACGCGTGAATGAACTGGGCGTCTCGGAGCCAATTGTGCAACAGCAGGGCGCCGACCGTATTCTGGTGCAGCTCGCTGGAGTGCAGGACCCGGCACGTGCCGAAGAATTAATCGGCCGCACTGCTTCCCTCGAAGTTCGAATGGTTGCCGAAGAACATGCGAATTCGAGAAACTATGACGCGTTCGAACGCTATCGGACCGAACCCGCTCCCTTCGGCACTGAAAAAATCATCGATGAAAAAGGCTATCCGGTCCTCGTTTACAAGACCGTCGCCTTCACTGGTGACAAGATCACCGATGCGCAGGCAGGATTCGACCAGCAAGCAGGTGGTGGGTCTATCGTCAACGTGACGCTGAACGCCGCGGGCGGTCGGGCCATGACGATGACGACACGCGGCAACGTTGGCAAGCGGATGGCCGTCATCATGATTGAAAAGGGCAAGCCGGAAGTCCTTACCTGGCCAAATATCAACAGCGAACTGGGCGCGCGCTTTTATATTTCAGGCATGCCCAATACGCAGGAAGCGAAAAACCTCGCCTTGCTGTTGCGTGCAGGTGCGCTTGCAGCCGAAATGCAGATCATCGAAAAACGCATGATCGGCCCAAGCCTCGGTGCGGACAATATTGAAAAAGGCAAGAATTCGCTGCTGCTTGGTTTCGCCCTCATCACCATTTTCATGATTGTCTATTACATGTTGTTTGGTGTGGTTTCTGTGATCGCGCTGGGATGCAACCTGTTGTTTCTTGTTGCGCTGCTGTCGATGCTGCAGGCCACGCTGACCTTACCCGGTGTTGCCGCCATTGCGTTGGCGCTCGGTATGGCGATCGACGCAAACGTGCTCATTAACGAGCGTATCCGCGAAGAGCTTCGCAATGGTATGTCGCCACAAATGGCAATCCAAGCGGGATACGATCGCGCCCTCGATACGATTATCGATTCAAACATTACTACCCTAATCGTCGGTCTGGCGCTGTTGATCTGGGGATCAGGGCAGGTACGTGGATTTGCAGTCGTGCACTGTCTCGGCATTATCACCTCGGTGTTCAGCGCGGTGATGGTTTCGCGTGGGCTGGTTAATCTCATCTACGGCGGCAAAAAGAAAATTGCGAAGCTATCGATCGGCAATGTGAAATGGCACAAAAGTGCCATTGAGAGTCCCGTCAGAGCGTAGTCACTGTTTGCAGCAAAAAATCCGGAATAGATAGGAAGCAATATGGAGTTTTTCAGAATCAAGAAACCGATCCCGTTCATGCGCCACGCGTTGGTTTTCAACGTGATTTCGTTGTTGTCGTTTTTGTTGGCCGTGTTTTTTCTGGCAACCAAAGGACTGCACTATTCGATCGAATTTACTGGCGGCACGGTCATCGAAGCGCCCTTCAAGCAAGCTGCGGACCTCGAGAAAATCCGCGCGGAACTTACGCAAAAAGGATTTTTGGACGTCACCGTACAGAATTTCGGTTCGGTAAAAGACGTGTTGATTCGCCTGCCGCTCAGGACCAGTACTGGCAACCAGAACTCCGCTATGGAAGAGCAGAAGAACACCATCATTCAGACGCTGATCCCGCTGGGCCTGGACTATGACGTGGAACTTGCCAAGACGGATCCCAAGGCGAACAAGTTGCGCGTCGAATTCGTTGGCGGGCAAGTTGGCAAAGAGCTTGCGTATGACGGTGGCCTAGCGTTATTGGCGGTATGTATCGGCATATTGGGGTATCTGGCCATCCGCTTCGAGTGGCGATTTGCGGTTGCCACCATTGTCGCCAACCTTCATGACGTGGTGATTATTCTTGGTTTTTTTGCATTTTTTCAGTGGGAGTTTTCCCTGCCGGTGCTGGCGGCAATTCTTGCCATCCTCGGCTATTCCGTCAACGAATCGGTAGTGGTGTTTGATCGCGCGCGCGAAAATTTCCGCAAGATGCGCAAGGCCACCACATCCGAGATTTTTGACGCGGCCATTACCGGTACGATTTCCCGCACCATCATTACCCACGGCCTGACGCAACTGATGGTGTTGGCCATGTTGTTTTTCGGCGGACCCAGTCTCTATTACTTCGCCCTGGCGCTGACCATTGGTATTTGCTTCGGTATTTACTCGTCCGTGTTGGTGGCGTGCCCGCTTGCCAAATATCTCGGCGTCTCGCGCGAAGACTTCGTCAAGCCGGTCAAGAAAGACGGCGACCCGGAAGTGATTTCGGCAAGCCCGTAATCGGCTGGCATTTCTTTCATGGAGTGGCTCGCCGCCGCCACCGACGTGATTTTGCACCTTGATCGCTACTTGGCGGTCTGGATCGCGGCGTATGGCGCATGGATTTACGTCATTCTCTTTGTCATTGTCTTCGCCGAAACGGGGCTGGTGGTGGCACCATTTTTGCCCGGCGACTCGTTGCTATTTATTGCTGGCTCATTGGCTGCGCTCGGCGGTATGGATGTACATCTCCTGGTCTTGCTTTTGTTTATCGCAGCAGTTCTTGGCAATGTCTGCAATTACGAGATAGGCCGCTATTTCGGCGCGCGTTTTTTTGTGAATGACAAGGCACGGTTCCTTAACCCGAAACACCTGGCACGCACACACGAATTTTTTGAACGCTGGGGTGCGTCGGCTGTGGTGCTTGCGCGCTTCGTGCCGTTTCTGCGCACCTATGTCCCGTTCGTGGCGGGCATGGCAAATATGACCCGCCCAAAATATATTGCCTACACGGTGTTTGGTGCTGCGGCGTGGGTCGGTTCTCTCGTGTATCTCGGTTATTTCTTCGGCAATATCCCGTGGATTAAACAAAATCAAGGGCTGTTGGTGCTTGCCATCATCGGCTTAAGCGTTTTGCCGCTTCTGATTGCGGGCTTGAAGGCTAAATTCAGCGGCCCGCGTCAGGCTTACGGCGCGCAACAGGGCGGGTAAGTCGCGCGTAAGCAAGCGCTGCGACGAAAAAAACCACTGAAAGTATTATTTCGCCTATTGCAAGACTTGCCGATAGTCCGCGATCCGACCAGGCACGTACCACACCTTCGGTAAAATAGAACAGCACGAACATCGACGCCCATTGGTACGTATATCGCTCGCCGCGAAGAATACCGAATAGGGGCACCAGCAAGGGAACAACTTTCAGCATCAGCCATGAACCGCCCGGGCGCAGCGGTGCCAGCCAGATTTCCCATGCGAGGCATAAGACGATGAGGCCGACGAGGCTGCCAATGGCGACCCAATGGCAGATGCGGCTGATTGTTATGTCGGGTGTCAAATTCGTTAATCCAATATTTTAAGGAAAAAGTCTAGCACTGGCGCGGCTTTCAGGCAAAAATGCTGCCAAAGACCCCGCCAATACTGGAGTTTTGCTTTCTATTCGATATAGCTGGGTCGGCGCGTAAACGCAATAAACGTTTCAGAGCTTTCTACCAAATCTGCGGTTACAAATTTTACGTTGGCACCGGGCGGCCCGTTGTGGCACCACGCAACCAGTTGCTCGATGGCGAACTCGTTGCCTTGCGTGATCGCTTCTACGCTGCCATCGTCACAATTGCGAACCCAGCCGTTGATTTCCAGCGCCTGCGCGACCGCGCGCATCGATTCACGAAAACCCACCCCTTGGACGCGGCCGGTGATCGATATCTTTACGGAAACGTCCTGACCGTCGCCATTCATTCGTCGTGACCAATCTTTTTACTGCGCACCGATTTCACCGTCGCGCGGGTTTTCTTTGCTTCGATCCGGCGTTCTTTGGATGCGCGTGTCGGCTTGGTGGCGAGACGCTGCTTCGGCACATGATTTAACTTCGTCAGCCGCGCGATCAGCCGTTCGAATGCCGTTTCCTTGTTGCGAAACTGCGACGGTGAATCTTGTGCGATCACGACCACGCCGGAAGGCAAATGCGTGAGGCGGATGGCAGAGTTGGTTTTGTTAACGTGTTGCCCACCGGGCCCCGATGCGCGATAAGTATCGAGGCGGATTTCCAGCTCGAGCGTTTCCCGGTCCACCGCGTACGGCGGGAGCCGCAGCGGTAGATCGCGCGGCTTGGTGCTGACTGGATCCCGGTCTTTGCCGGGATGACGCATCGGCTCCCGGGTCTCCGTGCGCTGTGCGCTTGAGTCTCGGGCCGACTGCGTCATTTGATCCGCATTCCCGGAACCGCACCTGCATCCGGCGCCAGCAAGTAGATACCGGTGCCATCTCCCGCTGCCAATACCATTCCCTGCGATTCGCCAAAGCGCATCTTGCGCGGCGCGAGGTTCGCGACCATGACAGTGTAGCGGCCCACCAGATCTTTCGGCTGATATGCACTGCGGATTCCGGCGAATACCGTCCGATGCTCGATGCCGAGGTCCAGCGTGAGGCGCAATAGCTTGTCTGCTTCTGCGACCAGCTCCGCGTCAAGAATTTTTGCCACCCGCAAATCGAGTCGTGCAAAGTCGTCTATGGAAATAGTCTCGGCAATCGGCTGGATAATGACCGGCTTGGGCGGCTCGGGCGGAACCAACGCGAATTCGACCGGCACGGCTGGCGCGGCGGGTGTCTCACCACTCGCAATCTTCGCGGTCGGTTTGCCACCATCAGCTTTTTTGGCTACGTCGATCGGCGCCGGTTCCAGTAAAGCATCAATCAATTTGGGATCAACGCGAGCCATCAAATGTTTGTAGGGCTTGATTTCGTGCCCATCCTTCATTGGCTTTGCCGCTGACTTCCAATCGAAGGCATCGAAATTAAACATGTCGCCTGCGGTCGCGGCGAGTTGCGGCAATACCGGCGCCAGGTACACGGTGAGGTCGCGGAACATGGCGACAGCCGTCGAACAAACTGTTAGCAATTCAGCTTCGCTCCCTTCGCGTTTAGCCAGCTCCCACGGCTTGTTCGCGTCAACATACTGATTTGCCAGATCGGCGAGCGCCATAATTTTACGGATCGCCTTGCCATATTCGCGCCCGTCATAGTAGCCGCTGATCTCATCACCGGCGCCGGCAAATTCCTTGGCAGTGTCTTTCGGCAATTGCGGTTTACCCAATTTGCCGCCGAATTTCTTGCTGATAAATCCCGCCGCACGACTGGCAATGTTGACGTATTTGCCGATCAGATCGCTGTTCACGCGCGCGATGAAGTCGTCCGGATTGAAGTCAAGATCTTCAACTTTATCGTTGAGTTTGGCGGCGATGTAATAGCGCATCCACTCCGGATTAAGCCCAAGCTTGATGTACTGCTGCGGCGACACACCGGTGCCGCGAGATTTGGACATCTTCTCGTTATTGAAGGTGATAAAGCCGTGCACAAAAACATTGTTCGGAACCTTGCGACCAGAGAATTTGAGCATTGCCGGCCAGAAAAGCGTGTGGAAATACACGATGTCCTTGCCGATAAAGTGATACTGCTCAACCTCGTCATCATTGAGGAAGTCGTCGAAAGATCGCTTTTCGCCATTGGACTTGGCCTTGCCGGATTCGAAATACGCCTTCAATGCAGCCAGATAACCCACCGGCGCATCAAGCCAGACGTAAAAGTATTTGCCGGGCTCATCGGGGATTTCGATACCGAAGTAAGGGGCATCGCGGGATACATCCCAGTCGTTAAGATTTTTACCGCCATCACCAAGCCATTCGGCGAGCTTGTTGACAACTTCCGACTGTAACGGCGTTTCTTTCGTCCACTCCTGCAAAAATTGTACGCACTTTTTATCAGAAAGCTTGAAGAAAAAGTGCTCGGATTTTTTTAGCACCGGCTTGGCGCCGGTAAGCGTTGAATAGGGATTTTTCAAGTCTGTGGGTGCGTACACGGCACCACAGTTTTCGCATGAATCGCCAAACTGATCTTTGGTGGCGCATTTGGGACACTCGCCTTTGATATAACGGTCCGCCAAGAACATCCCTTTCACGGGATCAAAGAACTGCTCGATCTCTTTGGCGACGATCAGCTTTGCGGCCTTGAGTTTCTTGTAAATGTCTTGTGAGAGCGCGACATTCTCCGGCGAATGCGTCGAATGCCAGTGGTCGAAACTCATCAGGAAATGTTGCCAATCGGCATCGTGCTCCGCGCTGACTCGCGCGATCAGCGCCTCAGGTGTGATGCCTTCAGATTCGGCGCGCAACATGATCGGCGCGCCGTGCGTGTCGGCTGCGCACACGAAATGCACTTCGTGACCTTGCATGCGCTGGAATCGCACCCAGATGTCGCCGTACAGTTGATCAACGATGTGCCCAATATGCAGCGGGCCGTTGGCGTAAGGGAGTGCGGTCGTGGCGAAAATTTTTCGAGGCATCAAAAACTTTTAAGGTGCGGTGAACGCAAAACTGATTGATCTAAATGATTATTACGTCAGCCGATTGTACCAAGGCCGATATCAATTTGATATACGGTTGGACGTTGCGATCGGCTAAAATCACGCATGCATTTTTAACGCTGCGTGGATCTTCCAGCAGTCATTTCGAGAGTACCCAATGGGCATCAGCACCGAACAAATTCAGAACGCACTGCGGGAATTGATCGACCCGGTCACGAACGAAAATTTCGTCGATGGTAAGTCGGCTAAAAACATCAAGATCGAGGGCGGCGATATTTCCCTGGAGATAGTGCTCGGTTACCCCGGTAAAAGCGTGACGGAAGGTATTCGCAAGCAGGTGATTGCGCGGTTAAAAAAAATCGAAGGCGTGCAGAACGTATCCGTCAACGTTTTCTCAAAAATCGTCTCACATTCTGCGCAGCGCGGCGTGAAACTGGTACCGGGCATCAAGAACATCATCGCCGTGGCATCGGGCAAGGGCGGTGTCGGTAAAAGCACCACCGCTGTGAACCTGGCATTGGCGCTTGCGGCTGAAGGTGCAAGTGTCGGTATGCTGGATGCAGATATTTATGGCCCTTCGCAGCCGATGATGCTGGGTATCACCGGCCGCCCCGCCTCGAAAGATGGCAAGACAATGGAACCCATGGAAGGCCACGGAATTCAGGCCATCAGCGTCGGCTTTCTTATCGACCCGGAGACGCCGATGGTCTGGCGCGGGCCGATGGTCACCCAGGCGCTGGAACAATTGCTTAATGAAACCAACTGGCATGACCTTGATTACCTGATCGTCGATTTGCCACCAGGCACCGGCGATATTCAGCTTACGCTGGCGCAAAAAGTGCCCGTTACCGGAGCCGTAATCGTCACGACACCACAGGATATCGCCCTCCTCGATGCGAGGAAAGGGCTGAAGATGTTCGAGAAAGTCGGTGTGCCTATCATCGGTATCGTCGAAAACATGGCCATGCACGTCTGTACCAATTGCGGCCACATGGAGCATATTTTTGGTGAAGGTGGCGGCCGCAAGATGGCAGACGATTACAACATCGATTTGCTCGGCTCATTGCCGCTTGACATCAGGATTCGCGAAATGGCCGATAGTGGCAAACCAACCGTCGTGTCTGACCCCGACGGTCCCATTGCAACGATCTACAAAGACATCGCGCGAAAGTGTGCGGCAAAAATCGCCAAGCAATCGCAGGATCGCAGTTCGGTGTTTCCGAAGATCGTTATACAGAACACCTAGCCTCACCGTGCAAGAAGCCATTCAACGCGCCATTGCGTTGCGCGATGCCTCGCAGCACACCGAGGCTCTGACCATTCTTCTCGATCTCAACAACGCGAATCCGGATGACGCCAAGGTCAACTATGAGTTGGCAAGTACTTTTGGTGCTGAAGGCGTCAAGGATGAAGCGATCGGCTTTTACGAACACGCTATTGCATGTGGGTTAGAGGGCGAAGAGCTAAGGTCCGCGTTTGTCAGCTTGGGTGGCCATTACCGCAGCGTTGGCAGATTTGGCGATGCCGCCCGCATTCTCCAGCGCGGTGCGACTATTTTCCCGGATGCGCCGGAGTTTGATGTTTTCCTGGCAATGGCGCGTTACCATTTGGGCGATCACCGGGAAGCTGTGCGGCTTTTGTTGCAGCACATTGCCACTTTTTCCACAGAGCCCGCAACGCAGTCACACAGGCGCGCTATCCTGCATTGCGCTGAAAATCTCGACCAAGCCGAAGAGAATTGAAATGCCAGCCTTTTGCATTGGTCAAATTCGTGTGAGAAACACCGAGGCGTGGGAACAATATCGCCAGCAGGTGAGCGCCACGATCAAGCAATACGGCGGGGAGGTAATATTCCGCGGGACACAAGCGCGCGTATTAAGTGGAGAGCTGCCGTACGAGCGGGTCGTGGTGCTGCAGTTCGACAATCTTGAATCTGCGAATCGTTGGCATGATTCGCCGGAGTATCAGGCGCTATTGCCGATTCGGGAAAAGGGCGCAGACGTAACGTTGGTACTGTATGAAGGCCAAAACAAAAAGGAGCAAGTAGCGTGAGCATAAAAGCCGATAAATGGATTCGCCGCATGGCCCAAGAGCACGGCATGATTGAACCGTTTGAAGCGGGACAGGTGCGCGAAGCCAACGGGCAACGTATTGTCAGTTATGGTACGTCGAGTTACGGCTACGATATTCGCTGTTCGGACGAATTCAAATTATTTACTAATTTGAATTTGCTGATAGC
>ENA-OFCX01001147-OFCX01001147.1-metagenomes-genome-assembly--contig:-NODE-1147-length-11299-cov-2.655461_pt1 | contig 11299 bp, 12 predicted proteins | sample MGYA00153384_OFCX01 | MGnify analysis MGYA00153384
CTTGCGAGGCAAAAGATGGCCCATGGTGTCTTGGTAGATGGCGCGTACAAAGCCGCTGCAATCAAAACCTGTCTCTGCGCTGGTGCCACCAAAGCGATAGGGAATACCGATCATGCCCATGGCCGTATTGATCACGGTAGAGGTATTTGTTGCGACCGATTGCCCCATGGACTGCAAATTGGAGCCGAGACCGCGCTCTTTCAGAATTTCGGCCAGCCGATTCTGAGAAAGAGGTTCACTGGAAGTGGGCGCTGCTTGCACGCTTCCACAGGCGAGGGCAAGAACGAGTAGCCATTTACAAGTCATGGGCACGGAGGTTATCACGAGAGCCTGACGTTGTGCGCTGAAATTGCCCTACAAATGTGATCTAGTTGTGGACTTTTACTATTTGATTGGCTCGTTTTGATCTGTCTCAGGCAAGTTGAGGTAAAGCGCGCTGTAAGGCATGCTGCACAGATCGCTGCGACAATGCCTTCTTTGAGAAAACTCTAGGAAAACTACATGCTGCTGGATGCCGATGATTCGCAATTGGTGCTGATCGACTACCAAGAAAAGCTGATGCCTGCCATTTTTGAGGGGCCGCAGGTACTGGCCAATGCTGTGAAGCTGGCCAAAATTGCCAACATGATGCAAGTGCCTGTCTGGGCGACAGAACAAAACCCCTCACGGCTGGGGCCAAACGCGCCCGATCTGCGCGCTTTGTGCAACAGAACCTTTGCCAAGATGAGTTTCAGCGCGGCCGAAGAAGGCCCGATCGATGCTGGCAATGATGAAGCTGAGTCGGACATGCGTGCTCCCGGGCTGCGCGCAGCATGCCGCGCTCGGGTAAAGCCGGCACGTGTGCGCCGTCCATCATCATTGCAGGATGCGAAGCCCATGTTTGCCTGATGCAAACAGCGTTGCAACTGCTGGAAGAGGAGATGGAGGTATGGGTGGTCACCGACGCGTGCAGCTCACGCAGTGAACGCAACCGTGACGCTGCTTTTGACCGCCTGGCTGGCTCTGGGGCAGAGCTGGTGACCACGGAGATGGTGGCCTTTGAGTGGCTGCGCAGCTGCGAGCACCCAGCTTTTAAGCAGATGCTGGAATTGATCAAGTAAGCACGCCATGCGTTTGAAAGCTCCAGGGAAGGAGCTTTCAATTCAGTCATTGAATACAGCTTACATGATCGGCATATTCAGCTCTAATGTCTAAATGGCACTGTCTATGCGGCTAAAACGTCTTAACAAGAAAGAGAGCGTCTAACGCAGTCTGTATAAGGACTTCAAAGTGATATCTATCTGAAGTCCTTGTTGTGCAAGCGCTAATAGCTCATTTATTGATAAGGCTGTTGCTCACAGGCGCTGCTGCAATCTGTGCAGGGCTGAGCAATTCATTGATGGTGTGCACATCCTGCATCTGCAAATTGCCTGCTGCTTGGCGCAGCTGCAGGTGGCCCACAAGCAGGTTGTAGCGAGCTTGTGCCAGGTCTTTTTGCGACTGGTAAAGCTGGCTCTGGGCATTGAGCACATCAATGTTAATGCGCACGCCTACCTCATAGCCCAGCACATTGGCCTCCAAAGCACTCTGGCTTGAAGCCACGGCGGCTTGCAGTGCATGAACCTGCCCGTAGGTGGACTGCACGCCGAAGAAAGCGGTACGCACGCTTTGGGCAACCTGGCGCTTGGCGTCTTCCAGATCTGCGCGAGACTTCTCTTCCAGCGACAGAGTTTCCTTGACCCGGTTCTGTACGGCAAAGCCGGCAAACAAAGGAATGGTCATGACAACGCCTACGGTGCCTGCGGTGGAGTTGTTGCGCTGGGGCAGCGTCATGGATCCATCGGGGTTGCGCTGTGTGCCGTAGCTGGCTTGCAAATCTACCGTGGGCTTGTGACCAGCATAGGCTTTGTCGGTTTCCAGCTTGGCCATGTCCACCGCTATTTGCGCTTGTCGCACCATGGGGTTTTGCGCGTCAGCCGTGTCTAGCCAGGTTTGTAAATCGTTGGGTGTTAACTGTGGCAAGTGCACGGGTTGTGCCAGTGGCCAGGGAGAGGCACCGGCTACGCCCACCAGTTGCTCCAGCGCTGCCTGTGCAACGCGGACATCATTTTCTGAGGCAATTTCTTGGGCACGGACCAAATCAAAGCGGGCCTGAGCTTCGCGCGAATCAGTGACGGTTGCCGTGCCAATTTCAAAGTTGCGCTTGGCGTATTCAAGCTGTTCGGCCACGGCACGTTTCTGGGCCTGCACCAGGCTCAGAGTATCCATTGCAGAGAGCACCTGGAAGTAGGCTTTGGCAGAACGCACCAGCAAGTCCTGGCCAGAGGCGTCAACTTGGGCATACGCCAGATCAACGTTGCGCTGGCCTTGGCGGTAGGTGGCAACATTGGCGGGGTTATACAAGGGCTGCTGGGCTTGCAGGCTGGCCGAGTCTTGCCGGCCATCAAGCGGCACTGTAGGAAAGTTGCCGCGCACACGGGTTTCGCTGTACTGGCTGCCAGCCTGAATACCTATTTGGGGCAATAAACCCGCTTTGGCTTGCGCGCCCTTGCTGATGCTGGCATCCAGCTGCGCTCTAGCGCTTTGCCAGGCCGCGTCATGGATTTGCGCTTGTTCTGTCAATTGCACCAGGCTTTGAGCGGGTGCGCTGGTCCATGCAGAGACTGCAACCGCAGCGAGTGTGACTTGTCGCAGTGCACAGTGCGCAGAAAACGAGAGATGCTGCCCGAATGAAAACGCCATGGAAACCTTCTCCAAGAATCTCATCGGCAGCATTGGACTGCCATTTTTTTGAAATCGAACTTCAATACTGCGGCACGGTCGGGTCGCGTTCATCTGACCAGGCGGCAATGCCGCCGGTGATGTTGGCCACCGCATCAAAGCCTGCGCGTGCCAGATACGCAGCCACACTCATGCTGCGGGCACCGTGGTGACACAGGCAGGCAACAGGGCGATCAGGATCGAGCTCATTGAGGCGCGAGGTGATCTCCCCCATAGGGATGCACAGCAGCTCAAATTTGTCGCTGGGTGCAACGCTGGCCACCTGGCACTCCCATTTCTCACGGACATCCAGTACCAGCGGTTTGCTGACACCACCGTCAAATTGGCCCAACCACTCATCCAGCAGGGAAGGGCGAACTTGGTAAAACATAAAAATCTCTCCGGCGATGTCAACAGGCTTGAAACTTAGAACGCAAAACGCGGTGCGGTGGCAAAGCCTTGCAGGCGAGGAGCGACAATGTCCCATGGCTCGGTGGTGGTAATGGTGCCGTTTTGCTTGCTCACCACGGTGTAGCGCATGATGGGTTTTTGGCCCACGATGACTCCCAGTCGCCCGCCGTCCTTGAGGTGCGAGAGCAATTCTTTGGGCAGCACTTCGACCGAACCGCTGAGCAACATGACATCAAACGGACCTTCAGGCAGTGTGTCTTTAGAGCCATCAGCGACACGCACGGTGACATTGGTGCAGCCTGCATCGGTCAAATTCTCACGGGCCATCTCTGCCAGATCGGCATTGATTTCCAGCGTCACAACTTCTTTGGCCAGCTTGGACAGCAGGGCCGCGCTGTAGCCAGAGCCGGTGCCGATTTCCAGCACGCGCTCGTGGGGCTGCACTTCCAGGTCGTTGATCATGCGCGCTTCTACGCGGGGCTGAAACATGCACAGACCCTGCTCGATGGCTAGCGCATCGTCGCTCAATGGCACTTCCACGTCCATGAACGCCAGGCTGTAGTGTGCGGGGGGCGTGAAATCTTCACGGCGCACTGTGTAGAGCGCGTCAAGCACACCGTTGTCATCCACGTTCCATGGACGCACTTGCTGCTGCACCATGTTGTAGCGGGCGTTTTCAGTGGTGTCGTTGCGATCAAGCAGGCTGTTCAGGGGCAAATTCATTGTGGTCTCCTCCGCTGTGGGATGGCTTGTCTGGAACAAACTCACGATTCTACGAGTGTGGGGGCAGGTTTGCCGCGTTGTGGGCCTCACGACCCTTCCAAAGCTTTCTGACCCATTGCGTCAAATCATCCAAATAACAGTACACCACCGGCACAACCACCAAGGTGAGCAGCGAGGAGGTGATGACTCCGCCAATCACGGCCTGTCCCATCGGGGCGCGCTGTTCTGAGCCTTCGGTCACGGCAAAAGCCAGAGGCACCATGCCAAAGACCATGGCCAAGGTGGTCATCAAGATAGGGCGCAGCCGTACTCTGGCGGCCAGCAGTAGTGCTTGCTCACGGGGCAGGCCCTGCTGAATCTCGCCGTGTTCATTGGTGTGCTCGCCCCGCGCACGAATGGCAAAGTCCACCAGCAAAATAGCATTTTTGGTGACCAAACCCATGAGCATGACGATGCCAATGATGGAAAACATGCTGATGGCTGAGTTGAACATCATCAAAGCGAGCACCACACCAATCAACGTCAAGGGCAATGAGGTCATCAGCGCCAGCGGTTGAATAAAGCTTTTGAACTGACTGGCCAAAATCATATAAATAAAAATAATTGCCAGAGCCAAGGCGGACAGCGCGTATGCAAACGACTCGTTCATGTTCTTGGTCGAGCCGCCAAACTCCCAGCGGTAGCCGGGTGGCATTTGCAGGCTGTTCAGAGTCTTGGTGATGTCGGCTGAAACTTCACCCACCGAGCGCAGAGACACATTGGCCGTAAATTGCACCTCACGCGTCATGGCACGGCGATTGATCTGGCTGGGGCTGCTGGCTTGTACCACGTCAGCCACCTGACTGAGCTGCACGATGCGCGTACTGCCATCGGCACCCGTCAGTGCAAAAGGCAGACGCTGCAAATGTTCCGGCTGTGTGCGCGCCTCAGGCGCCAGACGGACATTGACGTCATAGGTCTGGTCGTCGCTGGCGCGCCAGTTGCCAATCGTTTCGCCCGCCACCAAGGTGCGCAAGTTGCTGGCAATACTTGCAACGGACAGTCCAAGGTCAGCAGCAGCATCGCGGCGTACTTCAACGTTCACAATGGGTTTGGGCGGCTGCAAGCTGGTATCAATATCGACCAGGCCTGGAATGCGCTGCAGCTGCATCTGCACTTGCTGGTTTAACCGGTCCAGCTCGCCCAGATCGGGGCCCATGAGTGAAAACTCAATTTGTTTTTGCCCGGCCACAGCTTCTAGCAAGCCAACGTGGGTGACGATGATGCCCGCAACCGTGCGCAATGCCTGACGCAGCACCAGCGACATGTCTTGCAAGCTGCGCTGGCGTTGGTGGCGGTCTACCAGCCGGATAAAGATGCTGGCTGAGTGCTTTCCTTCAGCGCCCCCGGTATTGATGCTGGTGAGGGTGTAGCTGACTTCGGGCATGGCTCGAATGATCGCCTCCACCTGCAGGGCTTTGGCTTCAGTGGCCTCAATCGAGGAGCCTTGCGGGGTCTCGAATTTGACCTGCGTTTCAGAGAAATCAGCACTGGGCACAAATTCAGAACCCAGCAGGGGCAGCATGAGTACGCTGCCGATGAAAATTGCCACAGCAATCAGCACGGTCGGCAATTTGTGCCGCAGTGCCCATCGAAGCAAACGCTGGTACAGATCTGACAGATCTTCGGTTGCACGGTCAAACCACGCGGTGATGCGCCCCAGCGTGCGCTCATACAGCGTTGGCTTGCCACGGGGCTGTGGCTGTGCTTTTGAGCCACGCGCATGAATGCTCGGGTCGTGCCACACACTGGAGAGCATGGGGTCCAGCGTAAAGCTGACAAACATTGAAATCAGCACAGCAGCCACGATGGTGATGCCGAACTCATGAAAGAACTTGCCAATGATGCCGCCCATGAAACCAATGGGCAAAAACACCGCGACGATGGACAAGGTGGTAGCCAGCACGGCCAGGCCAATTTCCTGTGTGCCGTCCATGGCCGCGTTGTAGGGCGATTTACCCATTTGCACATGGCGCACGATGTTCTCGCGCCATCAGCGTGACCATGTTGATGGAAAACCCAAACATGTACATGAACCAGAAAGTGCCAATCAACGCAATGGGCAGCGTCAGTCCCGTGATGATGGTGGAGCGCCAGGAGTTGAGGAACAAGAACACAATCACAACGGTCAGCACTGCGCCTTCAATCAAGGTTTGCCGAACGTTGTCGACGGCCACCTGAATGGGGCGCGCAGAGTCGGCAATGGTCTCCAGCTTGATGCCTGCAGGCAGCTCGGCACCCAGATCATGGATGGCCTGGTTCAGGCCTTTAACGACTTCAATGGTGTTTTCATCCTGTGCTTTTTGCACCGACAGCAGCAGCGTACGCTGGCCGTTGTACAGCGCCAGGCTTTCTACTTCCTGTGCACCATCATTGATGCGCGCCAGCTGCCCCAGCCGCACGGCAGCACCGCTGCGCTGGGCCACGATGATGTCGGAAAACTGCTCGGGCCGCTGGATGCGGGCGTTGATCTGCACCACACGTTCTTGCTGGAGTGAGCGAATGCTGCCAACAGGTAAATCTTGGTTTTCACTGCGTACGGCGTTAACCACCTGCGCCGCAGTGATCCCATAGGCTTGCAATGCGGCAGGGTCCAGATAGATATTGATTTCACGTGGCGTATCGCCAACCAGGTTCACCGCTCCAACCCCGCGAACGTTTTCCAGACGTTTTTTCAGAACCTGGTCAGCCCAGGTGGTGAGCTGCACGGGTGTCAGCGGCTGCGTGCCTTCGATTTGTGTGTGGCTGTCCGGCAAAACAGCCACTGACCATACGGGTGCGCTGGCCGGATCAAAGCGCAGCACCCACGGCTCTTTCACCTCATCGCGCAGCAGTGGGCGCACGGTGGCTACTTTCTCGCGAACGTCATCTGCCGCTTTGCGGCCATCAATTTGCAGCTGAAACTCAATGATGATCAGCGCTTTGCCTTCATAGCTGCGCGAGGTGAGGGCGTTGATGCCGGCAATGGAGTTGATGGCCTCTTCCAGCCGTTTGGTGACTTCGCTTTCCACCACTTCCGGTGAAGCACCCGGGTAATCCACAGACACCACCACAACGGGGAAATCGACGTTGGGGAACTGCTCGATAGACAGCCGCTGGTAAGAAAACAAGCCCAGCACTACAAAAGCCAGCATCACCATGGTGGCCATGACGGGGTTGTGCAAACTGACCTTGGTAAACCACATGCGGCTGTGCTTTCTGGACAGTTACTGCGAGGGCGGGGCAGGCTCTGCCGGCATCAATTGCACACGCGTGCCAGCCGGCAAACCGCCCAGGCGGCCAGCCAGCACCACCTGGTCGGCTTGCAGGCCCGCATCGATTGCAACCCATGTCTGTGCCTCTCCCACACTTTGCACGCCCAGCTTGACTGGGGTGTGCATGACCACGTTGTTTTGCACGGTCTGCACATAGGGCAGGGGCTGATCGGTGCGTACAGCATGCAGCGGTACCGCCAGGGCCTCGGTACTGCCCGTCTGAATAAATCCTTCTACATACATGCCAGGGCGCAGCTGGCTGGCGCTCTGGGATGCAAGCTGCAGATACACGGGCACTGCGCGGTTGCTTTCCAGCGCGCTGGGGTTGATGCGTACCACCCGGGCTTGCAGGTTCTGTGCAGCCTGCCCGTTGCTTGCACGCAGCAGCAGCTGGGCCGTTTGCCCAACGTGCACGGAGGCGGAGTCATTGGCGGGCAGCTGTACCTGCAGCTCTAAAGCCGAGAGGTCAACCACCTCGACAATCGCTGCTTCTACATTCACCCGTTCACCGTTTTGCACCATGCGCCGCGCCACCTGGCCCGCAATGGGGCTGCGCAATACGGTGTCATCCAGACTCTTGCGGGCACCGTCCTGTGCTGCGCGAGCGGCCGCGTAGTTGGCCTGCGCGGCTTGTAAATTGGCAGACGAGGTGCTCAGCGCTGTGCTGGAAATAAAACCTTTTTCAACCAGTGCGCGGTTGTTGTCGTACTGGCGCTGCTCAATAGCCACCCGCGCCTGTGCTGCATCGGCTTGCAGCTTGGCCTGGCGAAAGCGGGCATCTGATTCGGTGGGGTCGATACGGGCAATCACCTGGCCCTGCGCTACCGCATCACCTTCGCGGACCTGTAAATCACGCAGCTCCCCGGGAATGCGGGCTTTGACAACTGCACTGTTGACCGCTGACAGGCTGCCAGTAATGGCAATACCCAGCGGCATGGCACGGGGGCGCGCTAGCAGCCATTCTTCAGGTGGAATGCGCAAGCTGGGGGGCGGGCTTGTCACGCTGGTCTGCAGTGCTTCTTTTTTGGCACTGCGGCTTTCCAGCGCGCGCCACATGCCCCACACAATGGCCAGCACGCTGACGACGGCCAGCAGCCACATCCATGTGGGAAGGCGGCGCGAAGTTGCGGGTTGAGCAGGCTGTGTCATGCCGCAGATGCAGCCAAGCCGCGCAAGAGGTTGTCAATATGGGTCGCAAAATAGACTTCAGCACTGACACCCATGGACTGCGGGTAGCAAACGCCCATCGAATGGCGCCACTGGATGTAAGAGAACATGGGCGTCACGATCAAGTGGATGCCGGCGTCCAGATCCACGTTGCGAAACTCCCCGCGTGCGATGCCGCGCGCCAAAATGCAGCGGATCAGGGCGTTGCCGGGGTAGATGACTTCTTCCAGGTAAAACGTCGCCAGTTCTGGGAAATTACAGCACTCGCTGCTCATCAGCTTGCAAATGCCACCAGCCGGCGAGTGCGCAATGCACTCCAGCCACACCGCAAATGCATACCGCACCAAATCCGGCGTACTGCCTTCAAAGTCTTGCAGCTGTGCCTGCCATTCAGCAAAACGCCCTGCGATGTTTTCACGCACCACGGCTTTGAGCAATGCCTCTTTACTGGGGTAGTACAGAAACAAAGTTCCTTTGGAAACGTTGGCCAGCGCGGCCACTTCCTCCACCCGTGTTGCGGCATAGCCTTTCTCTACAAAAAGGCGGGTTGCAGCCTCCAGCAGCTCTGCAGGGCGCGCCTCTTTACGGCGTGCGCGGCGCGATGGTGCGGGGGCAGGGGTGGGGACAGTGCTCAAAATGCCAGAAAAAGTGGGATGGGTTGAAATGACCAGGTGGTCAGTAAATGCAATATAAAAAACTGTGGAACAGCCGTCAAGCCAGCTTAATGTCCTACAGTTAAGCGCTCACCGCCTGTCAGCCAGCATCGCTGACTCAGTGTAAAAATGCCGCATGCAAGAAATTATTTATTTAGGTGGTGGCTGTTTTTGGTGCACCGAGGCTGTGTTTGACCGGGTTCAGGGCGTGCTGGATGTAGAAAGTGGCTATGCCAACGGGCAAGTACCCAACCCCAGCTATGAGCAGATCTGCGAAGGAACGACGGGGCATGCTGAGGTGGTCAAGCTGACGTTTGATCCGCAGCAGATCGACTTGCAAGCCGTGCTGGAAATCTTTTTTGGTACCCACAACCCCACCACGCTCAATCGCCAGGGCAACGATGTGGGAACCCAATACCGTAGCGGCATCTACACCACGTCCAGTCAGCAAAACGATATTGCTACCCGTTTTGTGCAGGCACTCAACGAGCAGAACCTCTTTGGTGTACCCGTCGTGACCGAGGTGCAGCCACTGCAAAGCTATTGGCCTGCAGAGTCATACCACCAAGATTACTTTGCCAACAATCCGCACCAGGCTTACTGTGCTTACGTGGTGGGGCCCAAGGTGCACAAGTTTCTGCAGACTTTCTCGCAATACGCCAAGAAAGACTAAAACCAGCGCCTTACAAAGGTTGCTGCGCTGGTTTGTGCGGGCATAATGCAACTGTATTGCGTTAATGCGCCCTCATGCCCACACACCCAACACCCACCGCTTTGACATTGCCTGCAGGCATGCGTGCCACGCGTGCTGTGCAGGCTTTGCTGTCTTTGTTGCCCAAGCAGCCACAAGCTGGCTGGACCGAGCCGCTGGTTGAAGCGGCTTTGCACGAGCAGGGCGTACCAGTGAACCGTGTGACGGTATACCGCGCGCTGGATCGGCTGGCCCACGCAGGATTGCTGCAGCGCACGGTTAACGCACAGCGCATCACCCATTATTTTGTGGTGGATGCCACAGCCCCCACCGCCTCGGCACACCTGGAGTGCACGGCCTGCCACCAGCACATCACGCTGGACCCGGGTGCCGCCGCTGTGCAGGCTGCGCTGCACGCCTTGCGCGAAGCCCTGGTGCAAAGCACGGGAGTGCATAAGCCAATGCTGGATGTTGCTGTGCAAGGCGAATGCGCACAGTGCGCTGGTGACGCAAAACCCCCGTTTTTTTAACCACCCCTCAAGAGGAACTATGAAATCACTGATCTGCACAGCTGCAGCGGCATGCCTGCTGGCAATGCCGGCATGGGCGCACGACCACGGTCATGCCCCCGATGCTGCGAACAAGACTTCGGCGCAGACGCAACCTGCCAGGCAATTGGATGCGCATACTCTGCAAGACATTGAGCGCCACCGCAGCATGGCCCGCGCACACGAGCAGGCCGCGCAATGCCTGGCATCAGGAAAATCGTATGACGATTGCCTCAAACAGTTGCAAGCCAGCTGCAAGGGACTGGCTTTGGGTAAAAACTGCGGCATGCGCCACAGCCATTAAGGTGTAGCCCTTTCAAGCTATGAACTTGTTTTCCCGCATGCACGCTCTGCGCACGCCCTTGCTGGGGTGGTGGCTGGCCATGGCTTTGGTGCTGGCACCGGCCTTGGGACGCATGCACGAGGTGCTTCATGCACCACAACTGACACAGCAGACCCAGGCCGCCGAACATACCCATGGCGTAGCTGCATGGTTTGCCGGGCACGATGCCCTTGCTTGTCTGGTTATTGATCAATTGGGGCATGGTGCCAGCGCTACGCCACCAGCTGTTGCGGTCATCCATCCGCAGCCTGCACAGCCCCCAGAATGGACCAGTGAAGCGCATTTGCTTCCGTCACCCATTCGTATTTTTCTGGCCCGCGCTCCGCCAGAAGGCTTCATGGCCTGAACAGGCCTTTGTTATTTCTCTCAAAAAATGAGCTGTCAGCGCTTTATGCATGAGCGCTAGAGGCATTTTTTATTCAAATTTTCTGATGCACTGCCACGGCTGACCCCGTGCTGCAGCCGCTGTCTGCTGCCTGCGTCCTGAACGGCTGGGCTCGCAGCGCCTGCGTGCGTCTTCGGTACAGAGATACATAGACATCATGAAGCCTTTGCATTCAAAGACTTGGAATCCGCACTTTTTCCACCCCGTAGCTCTGGCTGCAACCTTGTACGTGGCGCATGTGCACGCCGCGCTGGCACAAGACAGCGCGCCTGCCCAAGAAACCACACACTTGCCCAGCGTGACCGTCACGGCCACAGGCCTGGGGCTGGCGGCGCAAGATATGGCG
>ENA-OFCX01001148-OFCX01001148.1-metagenomes-genome-assembly--contig:-NODE-1148-length-11285-cov-3.704096_pt1 | contig 11285 bp, 11 predicted proteins | sample MGYA00153384_OFCX01 | MGnify analysis MGYA00153384
TTCGTCCTGCACGGTTTGCAGCACGGTGAGCGCGTCAAATCCGTCGTTGGGGTAGACCACGGTGGCTCCGTGGGTGATGCAGCCCAGGTTGCCCATCACCATGCCAAAGCAGTGGTACAGCGGCACCGGCACGCACAGCCGGTCAGCGGGTGTGAGCTTCATGCATTCACCCACGAAAAAGCCGTTGTTCAGGATGTTGCGGTGGGTCAGCGTGGCACCTTTGGGAAAGCCGGTGGTGCCGCTGGTGAACTGGATGTTGATGGGGTCGGTGTTTTTGAGGGTGGCGCCGATTGCCGCAACGCGCGGGTCGTCGGCTTGCCCGCTGGCCAGGAGCTGAGAGAAACGCAGCATGCCGGGCTCACCTTCATCGTGCGTGGCACCCTGCCCTGCTTCGTCAATCCATACCGTGTGGGTCAAGTGCGGCAGCTTGGCGGGCCCCAGTTCACGCAAGATCCCCAAGTAGTTGCTGGTCTTGAAACGCGCCATCGTCACCAGCGCTTTGCAGCCGACTTTGTTCAGCGCATATTCAAGTTCGCTGCTGCGATAGGCGGGGTTGATGTTGACCAGGATCAGGCCCACTTTGGCGGTGGCAATTTGCAACAGCAACCACTGCGCGTTGTTGTGCGACCAGATGCCCACCCGGTCACCGGTTGCCAGGCCGAGGTTCAGCAGTCCACTGGCCAGCTGATTGGCCAGGGTTTGCAGTTCGCGGTAGGTGTGGCGCTGCTTTTGGTGGGCGCTGATGACAGCTAGATGCTCGGGGCGCTGGGCCACCATGCCGTCAAAAAAGCTGCCGATGGTTTGCTCAATGAGCAGCGGCTGGGTTTGGCCAACAGCCAGGCTGGTGGTCAGTGGCGGGGTCATGGGTGCGTCTTTCTTTTCTGGTGGGTAAAGTCACAAAGTCACGTCAATACGGTTGCTTTGCACGGCTTGCATCACAGCCGTACTGTGCTTGGTCAGCCCGTAATCGCGCAGGTTTTTTCGTAACTCTGTCGGGTCTACTTCGTTCCAGGTCAGGCCACAGTCCATGCAGGCATGGGCATGCGGGTTCTGCAGGAACACCGGTTTGCCCATGAGCGAGCGCAAGGCGCTGCGCAAGGGGTAAAACCGGGCTGATTCGCCCAGCGTGCCGCGTACCACTTTGCGGCTACCGCAGCGCAGGCAATACATGCCCCGGATGGTTTGGTTGAACATGGGCGTGTGTTGGGTCGGGATGAGCAAGCGCGACGGGCAATGAGGGTCAGATCAAAATTTGGTGCTCAGTCTGATCGGCGCCCGCGGGGCAGATACGAAATTTTGCTCTGACCCCCATTGCGCACTATCCGGAGACTGCACAACTTTGCATGCGAGGGCTTCGCGCGCTGGAACCTAAAAATGGGGTGAGAGCCCGATTTCGTAGGTGTACTGCGGCGCTTCGGAGAGATCGCGTACCGAATCGGGATCCGACCCCATTTTTTTGCTTGCCACCGTTTAAGACAAAACGGCTGTGCGCCCAAGTATTCATTGCTCAAGAAGCTATCAAAATAATAGCTCACACCAAAGCCCGCTGAATCAAAATCTTTTGCACATCCGACGTGCCTTCATAAATCTGGCACACCCGCACATCGCGGTATATGCGCTCCACCGGGAAATCGCTCACGTAGCCGTACCCACCCAGCGTCTGGATAGCCATGCTGCACACCTCTTCAGCCACTTCGCTGGCAAACAGTTTGGCCATGGCAGCTTCTTTCAGGCAAGGGCGGCCCGCGTCGCGCAGGCTGGCGGCGTGCCAGATGAGTTGGCGGGCTGCTTCTAATTTCGTAGCTGCTTCAGCAAGCCGGAAGCCGACCGCCTGGTGGTTGATGATGGCTATGCCAAAGCTCTGGCGGTCTTTGGCGTAGGCCAGCGCCACGTCAAATGCGCTGCGGGCCATGCCAACGGCCTGGGCGGCGATGCCGATACGACCGCCTTCCAGCGCGCTCAGCGCAATTTTGTAGCCCTCGCCTTCCTCGCCGATGCGGTACTCCACAGGAATGCGGCAATCGTCAAGGTTGATCTGCGCGGTGTCGCTGCTGTGCTGGCCCAGCTTGTCTTCCAGCCGGGCCACCTGGTAGCCGGGCGTGGCGGTGGGCACGATGAACGCGCTCATGCCTTTTTTGCCTGCGGCTTTGTCGGTGACGGCAATGACAATGGCGACTTGGCCGTTTTTACCGCTGGTGATGAACTGCTTGACGCCGTTGATGACATAGCCATCAGTGTCTTTGACGGCAGTGGTTTTAAGTGACGACGCATCGCTGCCCGCATGCGGCTCGGTCAGGCAAAACGCGCCCAGCATGTGGCCCTGCGCCAGCGGCGTCAACCACTGCTTCTGCTGCTGCGCGTTGCCGTAGCGCATGAGGATGGCGTTGACCGGGCAGTTGGTGACGCTGATCGCCGTGCTGGTGCCGCCGTCGCCAGCGGCAATTTCTTCAATCACTACGGCCAGCGTTAAATAATCGAGCCCCGCACCGCCCAGGTCATCAGGCACGCAGATGCCGTACGCACCTAGCGCGGCCAAGCCTTTGTGCGCTTTAACCGGAAAGGTGTGCGCTTTGTCCCACGCCGCCGCATTGGGCCAGAGTTCTTGTACGCAGAAGTCGCGAACCGCCTCACGCACCTGATTTTGCTCATTATTAAGTATCAAAATGGCCTCCAGACCAATGAATACGGGCCAATACCAATCTTTACAGCTATTTAATTTATAGCATTTCAATGGCGATGGCCGTGCCCTCGCCACCGCCAATGCACAGCGTGGCGATGCCCTTCTTCAGGCCCCGGGCCTTGAGCGCGTACATCAGCGTGACGATAATGCGGGCACCGCTGGCCCCCACTGGGTGGCCCAATGCGCAGGCGCCGCCGTTGACATTGACGATGTCGTGGCTGATGCCCAGCTCGGTCATGGCGGCCATGGGCACCACGGCAAAGGCTTCATTGACTTCCCAAAGGTCAACCTCCTTGACTGACCAGCCAATTTTTTTGAGCAGCTTGTTGACGGCACCCACTGGTGCGGTGGTAAACCATTCGGGTGCTTGCGCAAAGGTGGCGTGACCGACGATGCGGGCGAACGGTTTTGCGCCCAGTTCTTTGGCGGTCGATTCGCGGGTCAGGACCAGGGCAGCCGCGCCGTCATTGATGGACGAACTGGACGCAGCAGTGATGGTGCCGTCTTTTTTGAACGCGGGCTTGAGCCCGGCAATCTTGTCGAGCTTGGCTTTGCCCGGGCCTTCGTCAATGGAAATAACGACTTCGCCCGCGCGGGTTTTAACCGTGACAGGCGTGATCTCTGCCGAAAACGCTCCTGATTTGATAGCTGCTTGCGCCCGCTCTACGCTGGTAATGGCAAACTTGTCTTGTGCTTCGCGGGTGAATTTATATTTTTCAGCGCATTGCTCGCCAAATGTGCCCATGGCGCGGCCTGGCTCGTAAGCGTCTTCCAGGCCATCAAGCATCATGTGGTCATAAATGCGGTCATGCCCAATGCGAATGCCGCCGCGCCCTTTGAGGAGCAGGTGCGGCGCATTGGTCATGCTTTCCATACCGCCGACCACCATCACGTCGCGGCTGCCAGCAATGAGCTGGTCATGCGCCAACAACGTGGCCTCCATGCCGGAGCCGCACATTTTTGACAACGTGACCGCGCCTGCGCTGGCGGGCAAACCGCCTTTAAAACCCGCCTGCCGCGCAGGTGCCTGGCCCTGCCCGGCCATCAGGCAGTTACCAAACAGCACTTCATCGACCTTGTCGGCTGAAATGCCAGAGCGCTCGACTGCGGCCCTGATAGCTGCGCCACCCAGGTCGTGTGCGCTAAGTGATGCAAAGTCGCCCTGAAATGCGCCCATCGGGGTACGGGCTGCGCCCAAAATAACAACTGAATCAGACATAGTTTTTTCCTTACTTAATCAAACCGTTTTAAGCAACAGTAATATTTTTCGCCTGCGCAAACCGCTTGTCCTGCTCATAGGGGAACACGTCGAACACGTGCCCGGCCTGAATGCGCTCTTTGTGCATTTGCCAAAAATTGGCTTCCAGCAGCTCGGCGTGGTGCTTCATGAAGACGGCGCGCACCGCATCATTACCCAGCAAAAACGGACCAAACGTCTCAGGGAACACGTCTTTCGGGCCGACTGAATACCAGATCTCGCCGCTCATCTCGTCTTCTTCGTTGCGCGGTGCTGGCACTTTTCTGAATTTGCAGTCGGTGATGTATTCAATCTCGTCGTAATCGTAAAAAACGACCTTGCCGTGGCGCGTGATGCCAAAGTTCTTCCACAACATATCGCCCGGAAAGATGTTGGCTGCTACCAAATCTTTGATCGCATTTCCGTACTCCACTACCGCACGTTCGATTTGCGCTTGGGCTGCGGGCTCTTCAACGCCCACATCAAACGCCTCCTGCAAATAGATATTGAGCGGAATCATGCGGCGTTCAATATAGACGTGCTTGATGATCACCTCTACATTGCCGTCGCCATCGCGGTCAGAAATTTCAAGCTGGCTGGGGGCGAACTTTTCAATCTCGGCAATCAGCTCGTCGTCAAACCGCTCACGCGGGAAGGCCACCTCGCTGTACTCTTGCGTGTCGGCCATGCGGCCTACCCGGTCGTGCTGCTTGACCAGCAAATACTTGCCCTTGATCTGCTCGCGGGTGGTGTCTTTTTGCGGTGGATAGTAATCTTTGATGACCTTGAACACATACGGGAAACTGGGCAAGTCAAACACCAGCATGACCATGCCCTTGATGCCGGGTGCAATGCGAAACTTGTCGGTTGAGTGCCGCAAGTGGTACAAAAAGTCGCGGTAAAAAAGCGTCTTGCCCTGCTTGGCCAGGCCCAGTGCGTTGTAAATCTCGGCACGCGGCATGCGCGGCATCATGCTGCGCAAAAACTGCACGTAAGCGGACGGTATGCCCATATCCACCATGAAGTAGGCGCGCGCAAAGCTGAACAATATCAAGAGGTCGTCTTCACCAAACAGCGCGGCATCAATCACCAGCTTGCCATGCTTGTTGTGCAGCAGTGGCAGGGCGACGGGCACTTCATTAAAGCCGTTGATGATTTTGCCGACAATGTAAGCGCCCTTGTTGCGGTAGAACAAACTCGACAGCACCTGGATTTGAAAGTTGGCGCGCAGCTTGGCATCGCCCAAGCGCTTTTGCAGCGCATCGACCACATAACCTGCATCACGCGCCAGATCTTCAAACTCCGTTCGCAGTTCAAAGTCCTGCACCATCTTGACGACGTTGGCCTGCAAGGTCTCTGGGCTGGGGTAATAGGCGCGGTAAGTCGGCTTGGCGGTGGGTTCTTCGTTTTCGATATATTCGGTGCTGACGGCTGGCCGCACAAAAATAAAATCGTTTTGAAAATAACTGCGGTGCAAGATTTTTGTCGTGACCGAATTGAAAAACGTTTCGGCCAGCTCGGGCTGCTGGTGATTCACCAAAAGGCCAATGTAATGCAGCTTGACCTGCTGCCACACGTTCATGGTTTGCTCGCCGCCCTTGAATTCTGATTCCAGCCGCATCGATGCCTCACGCACCCGCAGGTCATAAAACTCGATCCTCTCCCGCTGGGCACGCTGCTGGCCATGCCAGTCTGCGGTTTCAAAGCGGTGCTTGGCACGTGCTGACTCGGTGCGAAACAACTGGTAGTGGCGGTTAAAACCGTCCATCATCGCTTTGGCGATGTCGTAGGCAAGCGGAGAATCCAGGCGTTGGGGGAACATGACGGTCTGATTGGTTTCTATTGAGCAAGCTGGCTGCTTGCGCTGGTTTTCGCTGACTTGCGGTCAAACAGCTTTTCGATTGCCGTTATGTGAAGGTTTTGCAATTGCTCGGGGCCTGAAACAGACATCAGCAGGTCTTGCAGCAAACCATCATGTACGCCATAGATCCAGCCATGGACAGTTACCACGCGGCCTCGCGCCCATGCGTCCTGCATCACCGTGCTATGGCACACATTAACGACCTGTTCGATCACATTCAGCTCGCACAAAATGTCAAGCCGCACGGCGGGTTCTGCTGCCTGGAGTCGCTCGTGATAGCGGTCGCGCACATCCTGAATATGGCGAATCCAGTTGTCTGCCAGACCAATGCGCGCATTCTGCAAGGCCGCCTGAATACCACCGCAGCCGTAATGTCCGCAGACGATGACGTGCTCCACCTCCAGCATATCAACAGCATACTGAATGGTAGAGAGCGCATTGAGATCACTGTGAACCACCACATTGGCAATATTGCGGTGAACAAAAACTTCACCGGGTTCCAGGCCTGTGATCTGGTTGGCAGGAACCCGCGAGTCGCTGCAACCGATCCACATGTAGCGCGGCTTTTGCTGGTCTGACAGATTGGTGAAAAACTGAGGCCGGTCACGCACCGTTTCTTCGGCCCAGGTGCGGTTGTGTTGTAGCAGATGACGTAGGGGCATGGACGGCTTTCTGCGTTAGCTGGTCTCAAGGAACAACTCGCGCCCAATCAGCATACGGCGGATCTCGCTCGTGCCCGCTCCAATTTCATACAGCTTCGCATCGCGCCACAAGCGGCCCAGTGGGTAGTCGTTGATGTAGCCGTTGCCGCCAAATATCTGAACACCCTCGCCCGCCATCCAGGTGGCTTTTTCGGCGCACCACAAGATGACGGATGCGCAGTCTTTGCGCACTTGGCGCACGTGCTCTGTGCCCAGCATGTCGAGGTTTTTACCCACGGTGTAGCAAAACGCCCGGCCTGCTTGCAACACGGTGTACATGTCGGCGACTTTGCCTTGAATCAACTGAAACTCGCCAATGCTTTGGCCGAACTGCTTGCGGTCGTGGATGTAGGGCACCACGTTGTCCATGACGGATTGCATGATGCCTAACGGCCCAGCGGCCAGCACGGCGCGCTCGTAATCCAGACCGCTCATCAATACTTTTGCGCCACCGTTCAAGCCGCCCAGGATTTGACTCGCAGGTACTTCAACATTGTCAAATACCAGTTCGCCCGTGTGGCTGCCGCGCATGCCCAGCTTGTCGAGCTTTTGCGCGCATGAAAAGCCTTTCATGCCTTTTTCAATCAGGAAGGCCGTCACGCCACGTGCGCCCAGCTCTGGTTCAGTTTTGCCGTAGACCACCAGCGTGTCGGCGTCCGGGCCATTGGTGATCCACATTTTGGTGCCGTTGAGCAGGTAGTAGCCGCCTTTGTCTTCAGCCTTTAGCTTCATGCTGATCACGTCACTGCCAGCACCCGGCTCGCTCATGGCCAGCGCGCCCACATGCTCGCCGGTGATGAGTTTAGGCAGGTACTTCTGGCGCTGCTCTGGCGTGCCATTGCGCTTGATCTGGTTCACGCACAGGTTGCTGTGCGCCCCATAGCTCAGCCCCACCGATGCGCTGGCGCGGCTGATTTCTTCCATCGCAATCATGTGGGCCAGGTAGCCCATGCCTGAGCCGCCGTATTCTTCGCTCACGGTAATGCCGAGCACGCCAAGTGCGCCCATTTTTTGCCACAGGTCTTTAGGAAACAAGTCGTTTTTGTCAATCTCGGCGGCGCGCGGCGCGATCTCGCTTTGCGCAAAACCGCGTACCGCGTCGCGCAGTGCGTCAATATCTTCGCCGAGTTGAAAATTCAGGCCGGGCAAGTCAGTCATGTGTGTACCTTCAGATAGATTCAATAAGTTTTGGGAACAGGAACAATCGTTTGCTGCATCAAGGCGCACAGGGTTTGCTTGCCACCCGCATCTACATGCGTCACTTCAGCGGTGGTGACGATGATGCGCTTGCCAGCTTTGACGACACGGCCAATGGCGCGCAACTCACCGCCCGTAAAGCTGGCCAGGAAATTGATTTTGTATTCCACCGTGGTGACTTCCATGTCGGGCGGCGCAGCGCTCAACGCTGCGTAGCCGCCGGCAATATCTGCCAGCGCACCCATCGCGCCACCATGAAAGCCGCCTTGCTGCTGAGACACGCCGTCAGAATGCAGCAGCGAGACCTCACACAAACCAGGCTCCACCCGCAGCAGCTTGACGCCCAGGTTTTGCATCATGCCCTGACGCAGAAAGCTGGTTTTTACGCGTTGATAAAGTTCGGTTTGAGTGTCCATTGCAGTGACTTTTGGTTGACGTTTACGTAAACGTCAATTATGGCTTATTTCGTCTTTTCGAGCTTCTTTTCAACACGCTTTTCAGATTTCTCCAAAAGTGCCCTGGCTTCTTTTTCGTGGGTGCGAATTTCTGCAAGATTGGCCTGTAAATCGGCGAGCTGGGCCTCCAGCTTGGCTCGGTGTGCTGTTAGCACAGCTAAGAACTTGCGCATTTGTGGCGCGGTATCGCGTGGGCTGTAGTAAGAATCAATGATCTCTTTGGCCTCAACCAGCGACAGCCCCAGCCGCTTGGCCCGCAGCGTAAGCTTGAGCCGGGCCCGGTCGCGTGCGGTGTACACGCGGTTGCGGCCGCCTGCGCCCTCGCGCTTTGGCTGCAGCAGGCCCATGTCTTCGTAAAACCGCATGGCTCTGGTGGTGAGGTCAAACTCTTTGGCCAGATCACTGATGGTGTAAGTTGCTGCTGAAGTTGCCATAGTCGTTGAAGCTTGTACGTTGGCGACACTGGCAGCCGCATGGATTGCTGTTCAGGCTTACCATGAGGTCTTGCATGACGTTTACGTAAACGTCAAAGCGCCAAATCAGAGCAAATAGTACATGAACCTGCTTGAACAACAACTCGATTACCCGCTGGCTGACGCGCTGCCGGATGAGGGCAGCACGCTGGAAGTTGCGCCCGGCATCAAATGGATACGCATGGCGTTGCCGTTTGCGCTGAACCACATCAACTTGTGGCTGCTGCGCGATGAAATGCAAGACCCGCTTGACCCCGACAACACCCTGCAAGGCTGGACGGTGGTGGACTGCTGCATAAGCAGGCCTGAATCCAAAGCACAGTGGGAAACCATTTTTGCGACGCAGCTTGAGGGCTTGCCCATCTTGCGCGTTATCTGCACGCACATGCACCCGGACCACATTGGCTTGGCGCACTGGTTGTGCGAGCGCTGGACAACGCCCACGCACCTGTGCAGGCTGTGGATGAGCGCGACCGACTTCAACACAGCCCGCATTGGCTCGCAGTCAACCACCGGCTTTGGCGGTACAGGCGCGGCGCTGTTTTTTGCCGCGCACGGCCTGACCAACCCAGACTCCATTGAAAAAATCCAGGCGCGCACCGGCTACTACTCCAACCTGGTGCCCAACGTGCCCGACAGTTATGTGCGGCTGCTGGACGGCAAATGCATCGCGATTGGCGCGGGGGCAAGTCGACACGCGTGGCGCTGCATTAGTGGCTACGGCCACGCCCCGGAACACATTGCGCTTTATTGCGCGGACCTGAACGTACTCATCAGCGGCGACATGATTCTGCCGCGCATTTCAACCAACGTGAGCGTGTACGAGCAAGAGCCAGAGGCCGATGCGCTGCGCCTGTTTTTAGATTCAATTGACAAGTACAAACCGCTGCCCGAAGACACGCTGACTTTGCCTTCGCACGGCAAACCATTTCGCGGCCTGCACACCCGCATCACCCAGCTGCATGACCACCACCGTGACCGGCTGGCTGAGGTGATGGAGGCATGTGGCAAAAGCCCGTGCAGCGCGGCAGACATCCTGCCCATCATGTTCAAGCGTGAACTGGACCTGCACCAGACGACTTTCGCCATGGGAGAGGCGCTGGCGCATTTACATATGCTTTGGTTCGAAGGAAAGCTGCAGCGGCGATTGGGTGGTGACGGGATTTACCGGTTCAGCTGCACCTAAACCTCACCAGCGAGGCGCACCCTCATCCTTCAATTGACTGCGCAGCGCGGCGTAGTCAGGCACTACTGCCCGCACGGTGTCCCAAAAGCGTGGGCTATGGTCCATCACGCGCAGGTGGCTCAGTTCGTGCACCACCACGTAGTCGATCACGGACTGCTTGAAGTGAATCAACCGCCAGTTCAGGCGGATTGAGCCGTCGGCGCTGGCGCTGCCCCAGCGGGTGCCGGCGCTGCTCAGGCTGAGTTTGCGCCACTGCACGTTCAGTGTGGGCGCAAAGTGGTTCAAGCGCTCGGTAAAAATCCGCTTGGCCTGGCGCATCAGCCAGGCTTGCACCGCGTCTTTGATTTGCTCTGGCGTGGCGGTGTGCGGCAGGCCAACGTGCAGCGTCAGGCGTGTCACTCCGGGCAGCGTATCAAGGCTGCTTTTCAGCTCTGCGCCCACTCCGCCAAACGCATGGCGCGGGTCGAGCACCACGATAACTTGTTCGCCCAGGAATGCAAGCGTGCACCCGTCTTTCCAGTCGATGCGGGCGGACTCCAGGCGGTCATGGCGCTCGCGGGTTTCTTGCAGCTTTTTTACGATCCACCCGGACTTTTCAACCACCGCCTTGTCAATTTCATGCAGCGGCACCCACTTGGGCGCACTGACTGTTAAGCCTTGGCTACTGACAGAAAAACCAATCGTGCGGCGCTTGCCCCGTTTAAATTCATAGCCTACCGCAATGCCTCCCAGCAGGGACTCGCGGCTGGCGCGTGGGTGCGCAAAGGTGGCTGGGGCCAGCGCCTGCTGCAAGGTTTGGGTTGGCAGAGACGGCTCATTTGCTACATTAGCAATAGCTGCTCGCGCCCGCATTCATTGGCCTAAAAGCCTAAACGATGCCTAAAAAGTCATCAAAACTAAAGTTTTACTGCCTATTGCAGCTACTTTTACGCAAGCAGTAATTCAAGACCCAGCTGAAGATTCGCGAAAGCAATATCACAACGCCCGCGCAGGTTTTTTCTTCAATGCTTGCGGCATCGCGAAGGTGGTTTGATCCCAGCCTTCAATCTCAAGAACTTTTCTCAGGCATTCTTCCATGGCCTCATGCGACTTTTCGGTGGCGGCGGCAATGGTCTGGTGTACCAGTTTGTCATTGGCAGTGTCGCTGGCGCAGTTCATCTGGTATTCGTACAACTCCCTCAGCTCAAAAATGGCCCGGCACACCTGCGCAGGGCAAGCACACTGGTAAACCAGTGCCTGATCAATCACCTTGCTGATCTGGGCTGCATCAAACTGTTCTTTCATTTTTAGAACTCCGGTTGTTTTAATTCTGTTGGATCAGGGTGGAAGGCAAGACAGTCGATTTCAAGGTCCAGGCCTTTAATCATGACCCCTGTCAGAAGCCGCGGCACAGGCGACGTGAAGCGCGCCGACTGATTGAGCCCCTTGCTGGCAATGACTTCGCCTTCCTTGGCCAATTCGCACAAACGTGCGGCCATGTGCACAGTGGCCCCTA
>ENA-OFCX01001151-OFCX01001151.1-metagenomes-genome-assembly--contig:-NODE-1151-length-11253-cov-2.022861_pt1 | contig 11253 bp, 10 predicted proteins | sample MGYA00153384_OFCX01 | MGnify analysis MGYA00153384
AGCAGTGCTTTCTGGATACGGTTGCGCAACTCGGCCGGCATGTCGGCATGCACCGCCCAGTTGTAATTGTAAAAGCCGGGCGTGGTATAGAAAACATCCACGGCTTTGGTGTCAACCTTGTTTTCGGCGACAAATTTTTTCCAAACCGTAATATCGAGTGCTGCCGCATCGACCTTGCCGCTCACGACAGAAGCAATGGTTGCATCGTGTGCACCAGAGTAGGCGATGCGTTTGAAGTCCTTTTCTGGGTCAATCTTGGCTTGCAGCAAGAAGCTGCGTGGCATTAAATGACCGGACGTGGACGACTGTGAGCCAAAAGACACTTGCTTGCCCTTTAAATCCTCCAGCTTTTTAATGCCTGAGTCCGTCTTACTGATGAAGACAGATTGAAATTTTGTGTCTTCCTCTCGTTGGGCAATCGGGATGACTTTGCCATTGGAGCGAATACTTGCCTGTACGAATGTGAATCCGCCAAACCAGACCAAGTCAACTTTCTTGTTTACCATCGCTTCAACTGCCGCCGGGTAATCGGTCACCGGCGTAAATTCAACCTTGACACCGAGCTTTTTCTCCAGATACTGCGCGAGCGGCGCGAATTTCCGAACCTGTTCAGTGGCGACTTCTTCTGGAATGGTGGTGACGCGAAATGCCTGTTGCGCATGCGCCGCGGAAAACATGGCGAACAATGCGCATGTAAATAGCGTTTTTAATGTACGTGATGAAGACAAACTAATCATGGCAAACTCCGTAAGGTAAAGTTAAAAGAGAATAACGACCAAACCTTTGCATGCGGCAGGCTGGCCGACAGGCAATCCCGCTAATACACAATTTATGCAAACTGTCGGTGAAATGAACAAACCCGAATTCAAAGCAATGCAAATTAAAGCCGACCGTGGCATTCGCATTATCAACCAACTCCACGTTAATCGCGAGGGCGAACGCGAGCAGTTGATCGCTGGCCTGCTCGCAGCGCCCGCGCATATCGAGCCCAAATATTTTTACGACGAATTGGGTTGCGCGCTTTATGCCGCAATCTGCCAGTTGGACGAGTATTACCCGACACGTACCGAGCGCGCGATTTTCAATCAGTACCGCAGCGAGATCAGCGCAAAGATCACCGAGCACGGTCGTTGTGGCACGTTCGTCGACCTCGGCGCCGGAGACTGCGTAAAAGCAATGTCCTGGCTGCCGTACATACAGCCACAACGCTATTTGGCCGTTGACATAGCCGGCCCGTCGATGGAGACAGCATTAACAAGCATGGCAAGTGAATTCCCTGCCACGGAAATGGTTGGGCTAATCACAGATTTTTCGAACGAGCTTGTCATTCCTGCCGACATGCTACTTGAACGGACCACTTTGTTTTATCCTGGCTCAAGCATTGGTAATTTCACGCCGACAAATGCGACACAGTTTTTAGCGCAAATGCGTAGCCACACCAAAGACGGGGGACTGCTTATCGGCGTGGACGCCAAGAAAGACAAACGCCGCCTTGACGCGGCCTATGCCGATGCGCTTGGCGTAACGGCCGCGTTTAATCTCAATGCGTTGCGGCACATCAATCGCGTCATTGCGTCCGATTTTGATGAAGCGCAGTGGCGTCATGTAGGGAAGTATAACGAGCAATTAGGACGTGTAGAAATGTATCTGGAATCGATCATCGATCAAAACGTGCAGATTGACGGGAACGCGCGTCGCTTTGCTACAGGTGCAAGGATTCACTCAGAGAATTCGTACAAGTACACGCAAACCGAGTTTGATTCGATGCTTCGTGGGGCCGGCTTCTCCGATATCAGCGTGTGGACTGATCGCGAGCAGGCGTTCTGGGTGTTTTATGCACGCTGATTTCTCGTCAAGGCAGCCGCCCTTCAAACAGGTAGCGGCTTCCTGGGGCCGTAGTGCGCACTGAATAGTTGGCACATAGCCCCGCAAGCAAGGTCCGGGGCCGATCAAAGCTTTCGAAATTGGTGATTGTCATTCGATGCGTTTTTCGAAGGTACCAATTGCCGATGAGGAACCACGCTGGGAACAGCTTGGTGCTGGCCGCGACGATGCGACACCCGGGTTTCGCCTGTCGGAAAATATTTTCCAGGGAGGTGCGCGAACGAATCAGATCGTGCGTGTAGCTGAACAAGATCACGTCCGGCGAACGATCAAGTACGACCGTTTCGCCACAGCCATGATGTAACGTGACGTTTGCAAGCATTTGGCCGACCACCCGCGCACGCGCGAGTGCAAGCATATCGGGGGAGGGCTCGAAGCCTACGACGTGCCCGGTTTCGCCGACGCCAGACGATAGCATGGGTAAACACCACCCCGTTCCGCAGCCCGCGTCGAGAACTGTTTCACCAGATTGAAGGTGAAGCGCTTTGACAGCACGATTGCGAATCCCTGGAATAAATTTTGTTTCATCGTCATACCTGGGTGCGAGCGCTGCATAGAGCCGAGATGCATCTCCTACCCGTGCGCTCATTCAGCATCGCGTGCGAGCCGAAGACCTGAGAATTGCCAACGCGCCTCGGGCGGGAAGAAGTTGCGATAAGTCGGGCGAACGTGCTGTCGGGGCGTTGCACACGAACCGCCGCGGAGCACAAACTGATTACACATGAATTTGCCGTTGTATTCGCCAACCGCGCCTTCAACCGCACGGTAGCGAGGATAAGGCAGGTAAGCGCTTTGCGTCCACTCCCAGACATCGCCAAAAAGCTGCGCCGGGTGCAATGAGTGTTTCTCATCGCGCAATGCGAGCGGGTGTAGTGCGCGACTCTCCAGAAAATTACCTTCAATTTCGGCGTGGACAGCCGCATGTTCCCACTCGGCTTCACGCGGCAATCGCGCGCCTTTCAGATGCGATTGTGTAGAAGCCCATCGGGCGAAGGCGTCGGCCTCGAAGTAATTGACATGACAGATTGGCGTATGGGCATCGATGGGCACCACACCGTGCAAGGTAAAGGTGTGCCATTGCCCATCGCGCTGTTCCCAGTAAAGAGGGGCAGCGATTTGATTAGTCTGGACCCAGTCCCAACCCATCGAGAGCCACAATTCCGGGCGCGCGTAGCCGTGGTCGGCGATGAAGGCGGCGAAGTCGCCATGCGTCACCGGATACGATGCAAGTTCAAATGGCTCGATAAAAACCTGATGTCGTGGGCTCTCATTGTCGAAAGCGAATCCTGGAGCGACCTGGTCAATGTCGAGCCCGATCGAAATTACCCCGCCACGATAACTTACCCAGCGGGATTTGCGCCCGTGAATTGTGGTTAGTGGCCAAAGGGTCTGATAGGCGGGCTTCAGCGGGTTTTTCGATAGCAGGTGTTTCAAATCAGTCAAGATGAGTTCCTGATGCTGTTCTTCGTGGTGACAACCAAGCCACATCAACGCGAGAAACTTTAGATCGGCCGTCTCGACTGCAGGAAGCAAAGCTTTGATCCTGGCGGTGACATCGCGACGGTAACCAAGCACCTCGGCCAGATTCGGCCGCGAAATCATCCCGCGCTCACCCCGGGGATGCTTGTCGCCGACCGCGTTGTAGTAAGAATTGAACAGCACCCGAAAAGTTGGATCGAACGGCTTGAATGCGGGCTCTAGGTGCTCAAGAATAAACGTTTCAAAAAACCAGCTCGTGTGCGCGAGATGCCATTTTGTCGGGCTCGCATCGGGCATGGATTGGAGGCTCACGTCTTCGCTGGAAAGCGGTGCTGCCAAAGCTTCTGTGGTCGCGCGGACGGTGTCGAAACGATTGGCAAGTGCGCTGAAACTAGCGTGATCCGGCGATTTGGCATTCGGGATGCGTGTAGGCACGGTTTACTCCTGAGGCATGTTATCCATGCGAGTACAAATTTCGTTACGTGGATTTGTTTACGACAACCTCACCAAAAGTCGCTGTGAAAACAAAGAAGTTCACGCCGTTTCTGGGAGCACCAATAAATTTTACGCACTAGCTTTGCCACCGCTTTCAGCGCGATAGCAGATTCTTTATGAGAGCAACCAACGCATTTCGTTCGGATTCGGGCAAAAATAGTTTTGCCCGCGCGGCGCAGGCGGTATTGAGTCGCAGCAGGAAATTGGCGTCGCTGGCGCAGTGTTCGAGCTGGGCGCGCAGGGCGTCCACATCTCCGACCGGAAAATAGCCTGCGTAATTCTTCCCGAGCATGCCGATATTGCCCGACATGTGCGACGCAATCACTGGCGTCCCGGAGGATAGCGCCTCGACGATTACATTGGCACCGCCTTCCAGAACCGAGGGGTGAATCAGCAGATGCGAACGCTTTATCGCGGCGCGGGTCAGGCCGTGCGCCAACGCGCCAGCCCAATGGTAGTGGCGCGACTTTTCGCCTAGCGCCTGGGCACGCGCCGCCAGCGCTGCGTCGAGCGGTGCGCCGATGTGGACGATGCGGATCGGCGAGTCGTCAGGTAAAGATTCGACAAGGCGGAAAATGATGTCGGGGTCTTTCTCTGTGCGCAGATGCCCCGCCACCACGCAGTTGAGCCTGTCCTTCAGTTTTTTCGCCGGGAGCAATGTTTTGGCAGACTGAAAGACCACGTGTGTCTTTTTGCGGTGCTCACGCGGCACATGCTGGATCGCGTCCTCTTGCAGCACGATGAGTGCATCGGCAAGCCTGAGCGAGGTGCGCGCCTCTTCACTGACTGCCAAATCCGCGTACAGATCGGTGCCTGTCAACACGACGATGAGTGCGCCGTCCGGGCGCGCGGCCCGATAGCGGCGGATCGAATCTGCGCTGCGGCGCGCGTGTAACGCGATGAGGATGTCGGCGTCTGGCGGCGGATCAATCGGCCAGGAGGAATGTACAATCGTCCGAAAATGGCGTTCCAGCAATTGTTGCCAGCGGTGAGCGGTGCGCCAGTTACCATTATTGGCGTCCGCCATTGCGGGGGTGATGATGGCAACGACAGGATTGGATTGGAGACTTCGTGACATTGGTAGAAACAATCGGTGATGCAGCGGTTTCGACAAGCGCATCGCCCGAAGTGCCGACGGAAAAGACGGGATTGCGTCGTGCGTTGATCGCTCAGCGCAAGTATACGCTCGCGTTGTACGCAGATTTACCGTCCGCGTACTGGCATCCGCATCGTTTTCCGCTTCGGGCAACGATCAATCCGCCGCTTTGGGAGCTGGCACATATCGCCTGGTTTCAGGAATTTTTTGCCCTTCGCTGGCGCGCAGATGATGAGAGTGGAAGCCGACGCCCATCTTGCTTTCACGTGGCTGATGAACTGTTCGACTCAGGACGCGTGCCACATGAGGCGCGCTGGCAACTGGATTACCCGTCGAGGGCAGAGTGCTTCGATTACATGCAGCTTGTTCTTGAAAATGTGGTTCAAGCGCTGGAGAAATCCGGTGAAGCGGATCGCTATGGTTTTCAGCTTGTGCTGCTACACGAGGATATGCACGCCGAAGCGCTGGCGATGACCTTGGTCACGCTCGGACAGGCGTTGCCTTCCGTGATACCTCGCCGGTCGAAAATTGGCCCGTGCCTTGCACCGTCCGCTGGGATCCACATTGCGGGCGGTGTGACCCGCATGGGTGTCCGCGCAGACGCGTTCGGTTTTGACAATGAAAAGCCGCCGCACCAAGTGCGGCTGGAGCCATTCGATATTGATGCGCGTGTCGTTAGCGCGGCGGAATTTGCGGCCTTTTGTGCATCCAGCGCCTACTTTGAGCCGCGATTCTGGTCGGCTGAGGGTAATGCCTGGCGCGAAAGCGGCCTTCGCATCGACCCGCATCCGGCTCGCACTGGTCAATCCGCTGAGTTGGCCGCAATGCACATGACTTATTTTGAGGCAGAGGCATATTGCAAATGGCAAAATCGCCGCCTGCCGACAGAGGCGGAATGGGAATGCGCGGCAACCTCATCAGATGAATTCAGCGGCTCGACGGGCCATGTCTGGGAGTGGACCGCATCGCCCTTTGCGGCGTACCCGGGGTTCAAAGCGGAACGCTACCGTGAGTACTCTGCGCCCTGGTTTCAATCCCTGGGTGAGCACTATCAGGTGCTGAAGGGCGGCTCGTTTGTCACCCATCCGCGTCTGAAATATCCGCAATACCGCAATTTCTACACCCCCGACCGCGACGACATGTTTTGCGGTTTCCGAACGTGCGCGATCCAGTAATGCCGCCATAAGTGAGATAAAATTCGGCGTGGCGGGTCTCCCCGCATTCAATCTTTGTGAATCTGGTCAGGTCGGGAACGAAGCAGCCACAGCGAAGTAATTGAAGTGCCGGGGGTCAGGCTCGCCACACTCCACTCAGCACGCGCACTGATCTTCAGGACAGCGGTTCAGGGCGATCACAGATAGATTCCACACGTTCAGGTTTACACCGTCAGCTCATTGCGTTCCACCCAAGTCCACCAAGCCCATGGCCCATCAAGTCCTAGCCCGAAAGTGGCGGCCACGCAAATTTGAAGACGTGGTCGGGCAGGACCACGTCGTGCGGGCGCTGGCCAATGCACTTGATAGCGGGCGAATTCATCACGCTTACCTGTTTGCCGGCACCCGCGGGGTAGGCAAGACGACGCTAGCACGCATTCTCGCCAAGGCGCTCAATTGCGTCGGCGCTGACGGCAATGGCGGGATTACTTCCAAGCCTTGCGGTGTGTGCTCAGCGTGTACCGATATCGACGCTGGCCGCTTTGTTGATTTGCTGGAAGTCGATGCGGCGACCAACACCAAGGTCGACGAGATGCGCGAATTGCTCGAGACGGCCCAGTACGCGCCGGTGTCCGGACGCTACAAGGTTTACATCATCGACGAAGTGCACATGTTGTCAAAGTCGGCATTTAACGCGATGCTGAAAACGCTCGAAGAACCACCAGGGCACGTCGAATTCATCCTCGCCACCACCGACCCGCAGAAATTGCCGATCACGGTGCTGTCGCGCTGCCTGCAATTCAATCTGAAAAACCTGCCGCCAGCGTTGCTGGAAACCCATCTCGCAAAAATACTGAAGGCTGAGAATATCGCCTTCGAGCCCTTGGCATTGCCTTTTCTCGGTCGTGCCGCAGAAGGCAGCGTGCGCGATTCACTAAGCTTGCTCGACCAAGCGATTGCGTATGGCGCAGGCGAAGTCAAAGCCGATCAGGTTGCGGCGATGCTGGGCGCGCTGGATCAATCTTATCTGTTCGCCTTGCTCGAGTGCCTTGCCTCGCGCGACGCAAAAACGTTAGTTGCGGAAATAGACCAGATCGCTTCGCGCAGCATTTCGTTTGATATCACCCTGAAGGATTTTGCCAGCGTGCTCGCGCGCATTGCGCTGGTGCAGAGCGTCGGGGCATCTGCGGTCGAGGGGCCGGACGCGCAAAGGATTGTCGCGACCAGCGCGAGACTGGCTCCCGATGACGTGCAGCTTTTTTACCAGATTGCCTTGCTCGGCCGCCGCGATTTGTCGCTGGCACCGGATGAACACGCCGGGTTCACGATGACGATGTTGCGCATGCTTTCTTTTGCACGTGGAATGACGGGTGAGAAAGTGGGCGGGAACGCGGGCGCGAAAGCCGCTGACAAGGCAACGGTGGCGACAAGTAATGCAGCGGTATCTCCCAAGGCCACCGGTTCAACGGCAAAGGAATATGCGCCGGTAAAACAAAACACGAGCATTGGCGCGCCTGCTGGTGGCAAAAGTGTCCAGGAGCCAGTATTGGCGGGGACTTCGTATCAAACCTCCGCCGCGGCGCCGGGAACCGGTTTCAATGGCGATTGGCCGGGTTTTATCGCGCGACTGAATTTCAACGGCATGGCAGGCATGCTTGCCAAGCAATGCGAATTTCAATCGTTCGCCGACGGGATCCTTGAACTCACCTTGCCATCGACACAAAAACATCTGGCGGAAAAAGCCTTTCAGGAAAAACTGAAATCGGAATTACTGCCACATTTTGGTGCCAACCTGCGCATGAATATTCGCATTAGCGACGTGGCCGGCAAGAGCTTGGCCGCAGTGGAAGATCGGGAACGCTCAGCGCGTCAGGTAGCGGCTGAAGCGGCGATATTGTCGGATCCATTTATCAACAATCTGAAGCAGGATTTTGGCGCGGAAGTTGTAGCGTCGTCGATTCGTCCTGCCAACACGTGAAGCGGAGAAAATTATGATGAAGGGCGGATTGGGTGGCTTGATGAAACAGGCGCAAATGATGCAGGACAACATGAAAAAAGCGCAGGAAGAACTTGCGACCGTCGAGGTCGAGGGTCAATCCGGCGGCGGCATGGTCAAGGTATTGATGACCTGCCGCAACGACGTCAAGCGCGTCTCGATTGATGCGAGCGTGATGGACGACAAGGAAATGCTCGAGGACTTGCTCGCCGCTGCCGTCAATGATGCGGTGCGTAAAGCCGAGGCGACGTCTGCGGAAAAAATGGGCGGGCTGACTGCGGGTATGCAATTGCCGCCCGGTATGAAATTACCGTTTTGAATGCTCACCGCTAGTTTTGCACCCCATCTATGCGACCACCGTCTGCACTTGAAGCCCTGATTCAGGCGCTACGCTGCCTGCCGGGTGTGGGCCCAAAATCCGCACAGCGCATGGCGTATCACCTGCTGCAACGTGATCAGGACGGTGCCAGACGCCTCGCGGATTCGATGAGAAAAGCGGTTGATCAGGTGCGCCATTGCAATATGTGCAACACCTTTACCGAAGCCGAGATTTGCGAAATTTGCCTGTCCGGCAAGCGCGATAAAGCCTTGCTCTGCGTAGTGGAAACGCCGGGTGACCTTTTGATGATGGAACAGACGCAGACTTATCGCGGGCTCTATTTCGTGTTGATGGGGCGGCTTTCACCGCTGGACGGCATTGGCCCCAAAGACATCCATCTCGATAGTTTGATCAAGCGCGCGTCTGATGGCATTGTGAAAGAGGTCATCCTCGCGACCAACTTTACCGTCGAAGGCGAAGCCACAGCGCACTACATCAGCGAATTGCTCGGCGAGCGGGGCCTGAAAGTGTCGCGCATCGCGCGCGGCTTGCCGGTGGGCGGCGAACTTGAGTATGTCGACGCCGGGACCTTAGCGCAGGCATTTATCGAGCGGCGAGCGGTATAGCCAGCCGTGCAACTATCGCGTGGTCGCGGCAGGCACGTTGCCAAAAAAGCCAGCGATGCGCTTAAAAATAGCGCGAATAAATCGATAGAGTTTCGGCAGTAACCAGATTGCCAGCAAAACAAACAGCAGCAACAGTAGCAGGAACACCAGTGGATATTGGATCGCCAGCCACAGGCCGCCCAGAACCACGGCATCTTCTGTAAACGACGCGGTCCAGTTGCTGACCGGCTCGGGTGACGTGTTGATTGCCGCGCGCCCACCAGCCTTCATAAAATGCGTACCCGCAGTAATCGTGCCGCCAAGCAGCGCCGCCGCCAACGCCCAAGCCGGCCCATCGCCCGCGCCGATGACGCCTGCGGCCAGCAACGCGCCCGCAGGAATGCGGATGAAGGTATGTACTGCATCCCAGATCGAATCGACCGCCGGGATTTTGTCGGCAAAGAATTCAATAAAAAGCATAAAGCCCGTGGTGCCGAGCACCAGCGGATGCGAGAGCAATTCAAAACTCTTGGGCGCACTCCAGTCGAACCAGTGGAAATGCCCCGCCAGCCCGACCAGAAACAGCACCGCATAAAGGCGGATGCCGCTGGCCCAGGCGAGGGCGAGTGCTAAAGCGATGCTGGTGAGTTGGTCCACTTGAATAAATTTCGAATGTATGTGCAAGGAGAAGTAATCGTAACTTGAAATCGACAATGCCGTGTCGCGCAATCAGTTGATATTTAAACAAGTAGAGCGACCCGCACTCCGAAATGCAAGTTAAATGCAGGTATGACATACTGCCGCAAAAGAACGTTGGCACTTGGAATTTGAACTACACGTTGTTCAGTCGAGTGATCAAAAACTGGGAGATCGACCGTGCACCGTAAAATTCTGGCCGTCTGTTTTTTGCCGATTCTGTTGTTAATCGCGTCAGTATCCGCGATTGCCGCTTCCGAACGAGGTGAGATGATCAATCATCCTTACTTTACGTTGAACGGCTGTCCGCTTGACCGCGAATGGACTGACGAGGTCATCACCGAAGCGCTTGCCTTGACGCCCCGCATGCTGCCACGGCTGAAGAATCGCTTCGGTATCGAGAAAGATCGTCTTTGCAACGGCTCGTGGGATGAACTCGAAGCGTTTGTGCGTCAAGCCAATAACCCGAAACACCGGACAGATCAGCCTGACGGGGCGCGGGCATTTCGCAGCATGCAGCAGCGCGACGATCTGCGCACCAGTCAAATTGGGGAATGCCTGCGCGAGCAGCGCCGCCGCGCCCGCGATGACGAGGAACGGCATCGCGACGAACGCCTCGGCGATGACGACCGCGCCGGTCGTGAAGGGGATCGTGACGCCCAGCCCGGTGTCGAGGTACTGGCCGAGCAGCCCCCGTCGGCCGAGCAGCAGCAGCAGCGCGACGCCGCCGACCACGGGCGGGAGCACCAGCGGCACGGTGACGAGCGCCCGCACCACTCGCCGCCCGGGCAGCTCGGACCGGGCCAGGACCCACGCGAGCGGGACCCCGAGCAGCAGGCACAGCACGGTGGCCGAGGTGGCGCACACGAGGGACAGGCGCAGCGCCTGCCCCACCTGGGGGGTCAGCAGCAGCTCCGGCAGGGAGCGCCACGGCGCCCGCAGCACCAGCGCCACCAGTGGCAGGACGAGGAAGGCCAGCGCCAGGCCGGCCGGGACCAGCAGGGCCGGTGGCAGCCCCGACCGCCGTCGGCGCACCGGGGCGGTCACCAGGTCAGGGGCTGTCGAAGCCGGCTGCAGCAAAGACGGCCTGCCCCTCCGGCGACAGGACGTACGCCACGAAGGCTGCCGCCGCCGCGGTGTTCTCGGCGTCCGTCGTCACCGCGATCGGGTAGTCGTTGACCGCCTTGTCGGCCTCTGGGAAGGCGATCCCCTTGACCTTCCCGCCGGCGGCCAGCACGTCGGTCCGGTAGACCAGAGCGGCGTCGACCTCGCCGAGGGTGACCTTGGACAGCGCCGCCTTGACGTCCTGCTCCTCGGTGTCGACCGACGGGGTCAGCCCGGCTGCCTTGAACGCCTTGGCCGCGGCGGTGCCGCACGGCACCTTGGGGGCGCACAGCGCGATCTTCAGCGACGGCTTCGTGAAGTCGGCCAGGCCGGTGACCATGCCGGGGTTGTCGGCCGGCACCGCGATCTGCAGCCGGTTCCGCACGAAGACCTCGGGGTCGGTGGCGTCGCCGGCGTCGACGACG
>ENA-OFCX01001153-OFCX01001153.1-metagenomes-genome-assembly--contig:-NODE-1153-length-11245-cov-2.172386_pt1 | contig 11245 bp, 6 predicted proteins | sample MGYA00153384_OFCX01 | MGnify analysis MGYA00153384
CGCAGTGACCGTCGCACCGGCGGTGCTGGGTGTTGTGAGGGCGGATGTGGAGGCGGGCGTGGGGGCGGGCGTGAGGATGGTCGCAAGGGCAGTCGCGGGCGCGGTTGACGCGGCGGAGTCGTACATCGCCTTGCCAGCGTTGCTGCCACCGGTGCCGTCGGCGCTGTCGAACAGTTGCACCCGCAACTGGCCCGACCGGACGTCGCTCAGCCGGGCCAGCAGTTCGCCGACGACGATGGGCGCGAACAGCACGCCGCGCAGCAGCGGTTGTGCACCACCGGCGCGCTCGTTCGGCGCTGCATACAGCGGCAGAAAAACCAGCATGCCTGCCACCTTGACTTGACCCTGGGGCAACGCAATGACGCCGGAAATGGTGGGCTCGCCGCTGGCCAGCGCTTGCATCAGACCCTGCCGCCGCACGCTTTCCGAAGCCAGGTCCAGGCCTGGGCCGTTCGGGTTGCGGGCAGCCGGCTCGATGAACTTGATGATGAAATGGTCGGGCTGCGTGTCGTCGCCCAACTGGCGCAGCGCAAAGCCCGGAGCGCCGTCGGCGCGTTCGCGTTCAAGAAAGGCCTGCAGGCCTGCGCGCGGCACCCGTTCGATGAAGCCAATGCCCCGCATGCCGGGAAATTCAACCTGCAGGTTGCGCGAATTGACGTAGGTGCGGAAGGTATGGCGCTGGACGGTTTCCTGCGTGCTGTAGACGCCGCGCACAGCGCGCAGGCCGTACAGCGGCATCTGGAACTGTCGGGTGACTTCTTCGGCGGCGCGGTTCATCCCGCGCTGGAAGGCGGCGTGCGCGTCGGCATCGGCGCGGTCGCGCAGCCAGCTGCCCCCGGCCATGCCGACACACAGGCCGGCCAACACGACCAGGGCGGGCAGACCGGGCAAGCGCAACAAGCTCGACAAGCGCAACAGGGGGCTCAAAAAAGGCATCGGCTTGGAGTGTGGGCGGCAGAAGGCGTCGAAGCGAAACAGGCGCAAGCCGAGCACCGCTGGGGGCATCGACAAACCCAGGGCTTGCCCCCGAGCGCAGGCGGCGCTACCCCGCAGTGCCGGTTTCTCGCGCGTTGCAGCCGACCACAAATCAGACCACGGGAGTGCGCGGGCCATGGCCCGGAACAGAAGGGCCTTTGCAGCGCAGTTGGCGGTTCTGGTGGTTCTGGTGGTTATGGCAACCCGGTGGCAACCCGGTGGCGGTCAGGTGGCGGTCAAGTGGCGCTCAAGTGGCGCTCAAGCAGCGCTCCAAGCAGCCCTCAAGCAGCCCTCAGGCCCCGTGAAGCGTGGCCAGGCGCGCGCCTGCCACCAAGGTTGCGCGGTAGCCGGCCTGGATGCAACGTTCGCGGTATTCGCGCGACAGGCTGGCGTAGTAGCCGATATCCGGGTGCAGCAGCACGTCCGCGGCTTGCGCATCGGGCTGCGTCAGCGCCAGGCGCTGCCGATCATGGCTGCGTCAGCGCGCGTTTGCGCAGGTCACCGGCGCGCCAGTGTTCGGTGCCTGCAGGCGCGCGGCTTTCGTGGGCCGACGCGTCCACCGCCAGCACGCGCGTGGCCCCCAGGGCGCGGGCGATGCGCACAGGCAGGGGCTGGCGCAGGTCGGCGTCGGCGTAGCGTTGGCCGCCGATGCGCACGGGCGTGAACTGCCCTTCTATGGCCGCAGCAGCCTGCACCGCCAGGCCCGCGTCGCCGCGGCTGAAGGGCAGCACTGCGCCGTCCGCCAGGCGCTGGGCAACGCAGACGGCCATGATCGGCAGCGCCTGCAAGAGCGGCGGCAGCCCTTTGCCGCGCAGCTCTTCGCGCACCCGTTCGTTGATCAGCACGTTGGCGTCGATCGCCATGCCGAGGGTCAGCGCAATGGCTGCAATGCCGGGCAGCGTCAGCGTCGCCTGCAGCATGCTCAGCACAGCCACCAGGCACAGCAGGTTGAAGGCCAGCGCCACGGTGGAGAACACGCCAAAGAGCAGGTAGTACGAGCACATGAACACCGCAATCGCGATGAAGCCGTACGTCACGCTCTCAAAGCCCTTGGTGATGTTCTCGGCACCCAGGCTCGGGCCGATGGTGCGTTCTTCGATGATGTCCATCGGCGCGGCCAACGCACCGGCGCGCGTCAGCAGCGCCATGTCGGCGGTTTCCTGCGGCGTGAAGTTGCCGGTGATCTGAAAGTCGGTGCCGAATTCGCCCTGGATGGTGGCGACCGAGATCGCCTCGCCCTTGCCCTTCTCGTACAGCACGATCGCCATCGGCTTGCCCAGGTTTTCACGCGTGGCATTGCGCATCGACCGGCCTGCCACGTCGTCCAGCGTCACGCTGACCGCGGGGCGCTGGTCCTTGTCGATGATGGAGCTGGCCTTTTTGAGCTGTTCACCGGTGGCGATCACGTCGCGCTTCAAGCCCACCGTGCGCGGCACGGTCTCACCCACCGACAGGCGCTGCGGCACCGTTTCGGCTGCGCCGGCGCTGTCGGTTTCCACCAGGCGAAACTGCAGCGTCGCCGTGCGGCCGATGATGTCCTTGGCGCGTGCCGTGTCCTGCACACCAGGCAGCTGCACCACCACACGGTCCAGGCCCTGCTGCTGGATGACAGGCTCGGCCACGCCCAGCTCGTTCACGCGCTTGTGCAGGGTTTCGATGTTCTGCAAAAGCGCCTGCGTGCCGATGTCGGTGACGGCCTTGGGCGACAGCCGGCCCGTCACGCGGGCGCCGTCGGCGGTGGTCTCCACCGCCCATTGCATCGACGGCAGCCTGTCAGCCAGCAGGTCGCGCGCTTGGCCGGCGCTGGCGGCGTCGGGCACGTTGACCGTCAGGCCGTTGCTTTCGCGCGTGATGCCGGCAAAGCGGATGCGCTTTTCGCGCAGTGCGTTGCGCGCTTCGCTGCCGTAGTTGTCCACCTGCTGCTTCAGCGCCGCGCGCATGTCCACCTGCATCAGGAAGTGCACGCCACCGCGCAGGTCCAGGCCCAGGTACATGGGCAGCGCGTGCAGCTTGGCCATCCATTCGGGCGAGCGCGACACCAGGTTCAGCGCCACGATGTAGCGCGGGTCGGCGGCGTCGGGATTGAAGGCCTTGCTGATGGCGTCCTTGGCCTTCAGCTGGGTGTCGAGGTCGGCGAAGCGTGCCCGCACCGAGTTGCCGTCGAACTGCACAAAGTCGGCTGCGATCTTGGCGTCCTGCAGCACCTGCTGCACTCGGGCCACGGAAGTTGCATCGACCTTCACGGTAGCCTTGCCGGCCGACAGCTGCACGGCGGGCGCTTCGCCGTAGAAATTGGGCAAGGTGTAGAGCAGGCCGATCAACAGCGCAACGCCGAGGATCGTGTACTTCCACCATGGGTAGCGGTTCATGCGATGGGGCTCCAAAGGGCTGGGCCGCAGGCGCGGCAGGCAGCCGCGCCAGCAGACCCGCGCCGCGCGCGTTGCGGGTTACTTGAAAGAGCCGACCGTGCCCTTGGGCAGCACCTGGACGACGGCGCCGCGCTGCACCTGCACCTCGACGCCACTGGCGATCTCGACACTGATGAAGCTGTCACCCATCTTCGCCACCCGGCCCAGCAGACCACCGCCGATGACGACTTCGTCACCCTTGGCAATGGCCTCGATCATGGTCTTGTGCTCCTTCTGCTTCTTCATTTGCGGACGGATCATGATGAAGTACAGCACCACGAACATCAGCACCAGCGGCAGCAGGCTGAGCAAGGTGGATTCGGTGCTGCTGGCAGCGGCGGCCGGGGCGGCTTGGGCAAAAGCTTGGGAGATGAACACGTTCGGTGGTCCTTCGTGGGTCTGGGCAGGTCTGGGCAGGTCGAGCCCGGGCAGCCCGGGTTAGCCTCGAATTCTAAGCGGCGGCCTGTTGTCCTGGCACTGGTCCTGGCGCTGCTGATCGCTGCTCTTGCCTGGTCGGGGCCGCTGCCAGCCACAGCAGCACCAGCAGCAGCGCCAGAAAGCGCGGCGAGTCGATCAGCGTGTTCAGCGTGCCCGAGGCCAGCAAGGCCACCGCGCCTGCCAGCGCCGCCGGCACCAGCGCTTGCCCGCGCCAGCCCAGGCGCAGACCGCGGCCTAGCGCCATCACCACCACCAGCCCCCACGCGACCACGCCCAACCAGCCCTGGTCGAACAGCACCGCCACCGGCAAGCTGTCGATGTTCCAGGGCGGTTTGACATCGGTGGCAAAGAACCAGCGCTCCATGCCGGCGCTGAAGTCGCCGTTGGCCAACAGCGTGGCGCCGGTCCCCGCGCCGGTTTCTGTGCCAATCACTGAACCCGGGGCAGCGCTCAGCCGCAGCCGGTCGACATCGACGCGGCCATCGCCGTCAGGGGTCAGCAAGGACAGCTTCACCGGCTTGTGCAAACCCGCACCGGTGGCCCGCAGCGGCGCCAGATTCAGCCGCAGTTCCACCGGCTGCCAGGCCCCAGCCGCAGCGGGGGGCTGCGGGGCCGTGGCCCGGCCCGACACGCAGTCCTGCGACGTGAGCCCCCATTTGCGGCACACCATCACCGTCAGCGCCGCCGGGGCATTGGTGGCGCGCAGGTCCATGGCCAGCACCAGTTCGTCGGCCGGCAGCCGGGGGAGCACTTGCTCGATGTACAGCGTGGCGCCGCCGCCCAGACGCAGGTACGTGTTGTCGCCGTCACGGGCAAGACCATATGACGCGGCGCGCTGCGGCTCGCTGCTGCGCCAGAAGTGGCTGACCGGGAAGGTGCCCAGGCCCATGCCGAGGGCGTGGGTGGCCACGTCGCGGTCTCGCAGCTGCAAGGCATCGGCCCAGTGCGCCTGGCGCACGGCCAGGTCGCCGGCGCTGCGGGCCAGGCGTTCGCGGGCGAAACCGCCCGTCAATACCGGCACCGCCACAGCCATCACCAGCAGCAGCGCGAGGCCCGCCACCCCCCACCGGCCCGTCCCCTTGCCCTTGCCCTTGCCCTTGCCCGATGCTGCCGCCGAGGCCGCCGACAGCACCAGCGCCACCAACAGCGCCGCATAGCCGCTGCGCGAAAAGGTCACCATCACCGCATAGCCGGTTGCCGCCAGCAACGCTAGCCCCGCGGCGCGGCCCAGCCCGTGCGGCGTGCGCACCACCCAGGCCATCACGAAAGCCGCTGCCACGGCCAGCCAGCATTCCAGGTAAGCGCCGCCCTTGTGCATGGCCGACATGGGGCCGCTGACGCGGAAGTCGGCGTTGAAGTCCAGCAGGCTCACGGCCTGGGCGCGTTCCCGCAGCACAAAGGCCACGGTCAGCGCCAGGCCCACGGCCATGCCGGCGCCCAGCATGCGTGGGCGTGCATCACCCAAAGCCGCCAGTCGCTGCCACAGCAGCACGAACAGCCATGCCCACAGCGCACCCTTTGCGATGCGCAGTGCGTTGAACGGGCTGTAGTAGCTGCTGAAACTGTTCAGCTCGATGCCCTGCCAGGGCAGCACCCCACGCACCGTGGCCACCGCCAGGCTCAGCGCCAGCAGCGCGAAGGCCACTGTCAGCACGCGCAGGCGACGGGGTTGGCCCGCAGGCGGCGCGGTGCGGCCCAGCGCGATGGTGATGCACACCGCCTGCAGCACATCGAACTCGTCCCAGAAGAAACGCCCGCTCCACGGCGCCAGGTCCAGCACCGGCAGTGCGGCGGGTATCAGCGCCAGCGCCAGCACCGGCCGCCACCAGACGGCCAGCGCGCAGGCAGCCCACAGTGCCAGCAGTGCCAACCGCATGGCAGGGAACACCGGGAACGCCGCGGTCCACACCACCGCGCCCACCAGCACCACTGGCAACGCCAGCCAGGGCCAGCGCCAGGTGGCTGTAGCGTGGCCTTGCTGGGCTTGGCACGGCACCGCCGCTGTGCGGCCGGGGCGGGGGTCGGGCCGGGGGTCGGCGCCTGCGCTTGAGCCTGCGCTAAAGCCAATGCCAATGCCAATGCCAGGACCTTGACCGACGTCACGCGCTGTCAGGCCCAGCAGTGTCAGCGCCACGGCAGCGGCAGCGGTGGCAATAAGCAGATTGCTCGGGTCGGGCCGCAGGCCGACGATGAACAGCTTGCTAACTTCCACCACCAGCGCCAGCAGCAGCACACCCAGCAAGATCCAACCCCGCCGCCACCCGCGCGACCAGCACAGCACCACGGCAGGGAGGTACATCAGCGCCACGCTGCCCAGGCTGAACAGCGCGATGGCCTCGGTCGTCCAGTAGTGGTAATAAAACGGAAGGAGGCGCAGGTCTCGCCACACCGCACCGGCGCCGTCCAGGCCATGCCACGGCGCTCGAAACCAGCCGTTCACGAACAGCAGCACCGACAGGAACAGCAGCATCAACCAGCCGGCGTTTCGGGCCAAAACTGCCCTTACTTCTTTTACTGCTTTCACTGCTTGCAGCGCCGGCACGCCGTCGTCGCCCAGTGCCGGCGCCTGCGCGGCGCCCAGCCTCACGCCCAAAATTACGCCCAACCTCACACCCAGCATCACACCCAGCAACCGGCTCAGCACCGATGCGCCCTGGCTGACGCCCGAGGCCACGAAGAACTGCCCGAGTTCGATCGCCACCCCCAGGGCAGCACCCACCAGCGCGGCGCGAGGCACGCCCGCGCGCCCGGCGGACCGGGCCAGCAGCACGCCGATCGCGAACACGAGGGACACCATCGATGACCGGATGATGTTGAACAAGGTCTCGATGTGCCAGAAACTCGGGACGTTGACAACAACGACAGCAACAAGAAGGGCGATAAGTCCGAGGAGGAGAAGGTCTTGATTCTCCAGTGCTTTGCGTGCCACTCGTTTGGCGGGGCTCTCGACGGTGTTCATGCGGATACTGCTTTCAAAATGTTGTCTTCGGACAGTGCTGCCCCGACGATTTCATCGGTGAGGCGTCCGTTGCGGACGACGAGCACGCGGTGGCAAGTGGAAACAAGTTCCGGGATGTCATCGGAGATGACGAGGATGCCGAGACCCCTCAGGCTCTGAGCGTGAAGGAGTGCGAGGATGTCGAACTTCGATCCGACGTCGACGCCCACGGTGGGACCGTTGAGAATCAGAACCTTGGGCTCGTTAACGAGCCACTTTCCAATCAATACGCGTTGTGCATTACCGCCGGACAGGGAGCGGACGGGGTCGGCCATCGATCCGAGCTTGACGCGAAGTGATCGTGCGATCTCGATTGTTGCGCGGACGAGGGCGTTCTTGCGGGTGATACCGAACTTCGAGGTGAACCGACCGATATTCGTCGCGGACAGGTTGTCGACGATGGGTTGATCCAGGAATAGTCCTTGGGTGAGGCGGTCTTCGGGAACATAGCCAATGCCAGCGGTGACCGCGTCCGCGACGGTTGACACGTCGACCGGTTGCCCTTGCACCTCGACAGATCCCTCTTTTGCTGGGCGGAGTCCAGCAATGGCTTCGGCGAGTTCAGTACGACCCGACCCAAGAAGGCCGGAAAGGCCCACCACCTCCCCTTGACCGACCTGAAACGAGACGTCAGCGAACAGGGGAGCGTGCGTGAGACCAGTGATGGTGAGAGCTGGAGGCTTATCGAGCCAGGTCGGCGCGCTGCGCGGGAAGGTCGTGTTGGATCGCCCGGTCATTCCCTCGGTGAGGGACTCGTGCGAATAGTTCTTCGGGTCGCCGGTGTCGACGACTTCGCCGTTGCGCATGACGCTGACGCGGTCGGCGATGGCGAAAACCTCTTGAAGTTTGTGGCTGATGAATGCGACAGCGACACCACTCTCCCGAAGGTTGTTGACTGCAGCGAAGAGCGTGTCGACCTCCCGCCACGTCAGAGCGGTTGTGGGCTCATCCATGGCGAGGAAGGTCGACTTGTGCGCCATTGCGCGAACGATGGCACACAGTTGCCGATCGGCGACAGTGAGGTCCCCTACCAAGGCCGAGGGATTTAGGGCAACTGCCGCTTTCTCGATTGCCTCGTCAGCGAATCGACGGGCTTGCCGAGGAGTAGCTAGGCGCTTTTTCGAGGTGGTGAAATGCGGCAGGGCGATATTTTCAGCGACGCTGAGGTTCGGCAGGAGCGAGAAATCTTGGTAGATCACGTCAATTCCGAGCGACAACGCGTGCTGCGGGGTGAGGTTGTCTTCAACCTGGCCGTTGACAAGGACGGTGCCAGCAGTGGGCTTCTGAGCTCCACTGATGACCTTGATGAGTGTGGATTTGCCACACCCGTTCTCGCCGGCGAGGCAATGAACCTCGCCGGCGTAGAACGAGATGGATGCATCATTCAACGCGGTGACGCCACCAAATTTTTTGGTGATTGAGCGAGCTTCGATCACGGGCAATTCGGAATGGGTCATGTGTTCTGTTCCGCTCTGTTCTACGTTGAACGATGTTTCAGAGGCGACTAGAAGTCGTAGTCGCCGACGTTCTCCTTCGTCAGCGCCAGCGGGGCGTTGCCGAAGAAGGTTTTGGGGTTGTCCTTGGACTGCACGAGGCTGTTGTACCCGGGAACGCCGAGGTCGGTGCCGGTTTCGAGTTTTCCACCTTCAGCGATGATCTGTGCCGCTGCAAGAACGGCGTGGCCCGCTAAGGCTGGATCCCACAAGAAGATTCCATCCGCAGAGCCATCTTCGAGGAAGGCGCTGGTCTCGGACGGGACACCAGTTCCGAACACGCAGGTGTCATCTTGGAGGCCAAGTTCTTGGATTGCACGTGCGATACCGGGGAGGTCTTGCGACGAGTCACCGAAGAACCCGCGCAGGCCCGGGTTCGCCTGCAGAAGTTGCTTGGTCTTGGTGTAGGCGGTGTCCGCGTTGTCCTTCGACTCGACGGGCTCGGATATGCGGTTTAGTCCCGGGTACTCAGACTGCTGAAGCTCGTACCCCGCATTCGCCCACGCCATGTGCGTTTCTGAGGTTAGGGACCCGACGAACTGTACGTAGTCGCCGGAGTCGCCGAGACATTCAGCGAGGGAATTCATGATGGTTTCGCCGTATACGGGATTGTCGAAGGCTTCGATGTCGGCGTCCGCGTTTTGGATCGTCGGTGCCTCGTGCGTGACAACGGTAATTCCTGCGTCCTTGGCCTGCTTGATGACGTTCTCCAGCGCTCCGGGGTCCAGCGGCACAATTCCGATTGCTTTGGGCTTTTTGGCGATCAGGGACTGGACGATGCCCACCTGAAGTTCGGTGTCTGCGGTCGCGGGGCCGGTTTGGGTCGCGGCGAGTCCCGATTCAGATGCGAAGTCCTCGACACCCTTTGACATGCGATCGAACCATGCGATGCCAGTGATTTTGACAACATGAACGTAGTCGCCGTTTGCGCCATCCCCGCCAGCGTCGGGCTCGGTGGCGCCGACCGTACTGCACGCGGCAAGTGAGAGTGCTGCGACTGATCCGATAACTGCTATCGCTAGACGTTGTCTAGTCAACATTTAATTCTCCTTTGAATGTGATCAGGGACAAAATTCCGATGCTCGAAATCGTGCACGCTGTCTGCACGAATTCGTGCAACGAGATTACTATGGGGCTATTTCACGCCAAAATCAAGTTCACGAGTTGTTTTGGTTGGTAGGTCAGGCCCGCAGGATGCACAATTGCGTGCAAGGTTTGTTTCATCGATCAGACAGTTAGGGGACATCTTGCATGCTCGTCACGTTCACATACTGAACACCCTGCGGACGGTCAACTACGCCGGCGTTAAGGAGTTGGCGCAGAAACTCGATGTCGACGACTCGACCATCCGCCGCGATCTGCAGACTCTCGTTCGGTTGGGCAACGTTGAGCGAGTACATGGGGGGGTGCGGCTCAACACCGATGCGGTGGTGGATCAATCACCGGTGAACTATCCGCTCTCTCGAGCTCACCTGTCGATTGCTCGAGCCGCCCACGGTTTCCTCAACGAGGGAGGCTCGGTAGTGATTGGCCCAGGGCCCATCAGTCACCAACTCTGCATTTTGCTTCTCGAGCCCAACGACGTCACGGTGTACACGAACGTTCCCCGTAATGCTGAGTTGTTGAGCGGTAACGGCATCAAAGTGTTCCTCGCTGGCGGCGAGATGCGGGCGGGAAGCTTCGAAACGTCGGGGGAGGCGACCGTCGCCTACTTTGAAAGTGTTAGAGCAGATTGGGCATTCGTCGAAAGCGACGGAATACATCCCACAATTGGCCTCACTCTTGCTCACCCCTGGCAAGTCCCCGGACGTCGGGCGATGCTCGCCGCTGCCGCACGCCGATGCGTGATCATCCCCAGCACACAATTCGGGCAGCGCCACGTCGGATTCGTCGCGGATACCGCCTCGGCCGACCTCATCATCACCGATGACCTTCTCCCTGACGAAGACCTTCCAGCCTTTGCCGGACGTGTGGTTCGAGCCCCATCGGACCCATTCGATGATTGGCAAGTTGAGGTCGACCGTTACCTACCCTGATGGCATCTGCCCACAAGCAGGTAGTTGTCGCACGTGCGCGTCGATGACGGTCGCCCAATACAGACACCCTTCCTAGGTGCGCAGATAGGCGATATCGCCAACCCACACCTGGTTCAACGCCCCGGTGTCTTTCTCCCGAAGCCGCACCAGCTCCCGCTCCGGAGGTGTCCAGCAAACAGGGTCGAGCCCAGACTCGCCACCGTGTGCATCGGCGTGACACTGCCTTTCAGGGAGGGGAAAGGCTTGCTGCTCACAGCAAGTCCCCCGTTTGATGGAAGGCGAGAACCAGGTACAGGACCGTTATGTTCCATCCACTCTCCCCTGCGGGAGGCGGCCAGCGCCCGAATCGAAACACGAAACGTCCGGGTCATCCGCTCCGTTTATGCTGTGCCGTGATGAACGCTCCCTACTCCTGCATCCTGTTTGACCTCGATGGCACGATCACCGACTCGGCCCCGGGAATCACGTCGAGCCTCGCTTGGATGTTCAGGCAGCTCAGCCTGCCCATCCCGAGCCCAGCCGAGCTGCTGCGCTACGTCGGGCCGCCGATGCTCGACTCAATGCGCGAACTCGCCGGTTTCGGCGCCGAGCAGGGGCAGCACGCGCTCGAGGTGTACCGCGCGCATTACCTCCGCACGGGACTCTTCGACAGCACCGTCTACGACGGCATCGAGCCGGTGCTCGCCGCCATTCACGACAGCGGAATACCGTTCTCGTTGGCAACGTCGAAGCCGGAGACCCCGGCGACCACAATCCTCGAGCATTACGACCTCGCGAAATACTTCACGATCATCACGGGTGCCTCCGATGACGAGGTTCGCAGTTCGAAAGCGGATGTCGTCGCCGAAGCGCTGGCTCGGCTGACCGCGCTCGGTGCTGACATCTCAAACCCGATCA
>ENA-OFCX01001155-OFCX01001155.1-metagenomes-genome-assembly--contig:-NODE-1155-length-11239-cov-3.203147_pt1 | contig 11239 bp, 6 predicted proteins | sample MGYA00153384_OFCX01 | MGnify analysis MGYA00153384
CGCCGACGAGCCCACGACCGCGCTCGACGTGACGGTGCAGGCCCGGATGTTGCGCCTGATTGACGACCTGCGGCGGCAGCACCACACGGCCGTCCTCTTCATCACCCACGACATGGCGGTGGTCGCCCAGATGGCCGTCGCGGCGACGACCAACGAGCACAAGGCGGCCCTGCGGCTGCTGGACATCCTGCCGCCACTGCGGGGCGCGGTGGTGACCGCCGACGCCGCGTTCACGCGGCTCCGCATCGAGAGCGCGCGCGGGCGGTTCGACCTCGTCAACGTGTTCGAGGTCGACGGCGAGACGTGCCGGCGGCACTACTCGAACGAGGTCGAGGTGACGCTAAACCGCGACGAGGTCGAGCGCGACCTGCCGCGCGTGGCCGAACTGCCCTTCGACTCGGCCCACAAGTTCATGGCGACCTTTCACCAGCAAGGCGACCGGGTGCAGATGTTCGTCAAAGGCGCGCCCGACGTGCTGTTGGCGCGCTGCTCGACCTGGCATGCCAGCGGATCTCAACAGCCGCTGGACGCGCCGCGCCGACAGCAGATCGACGCGGACTACCAGGCACTCGGCGAGCGCGGGCTGCGTGGCCTGCTGGTGGCCACCCGCACGTTGCCGGCCGGCAGCTTCGACGCGGCCGGCGATCTGTCTCCCTGGATCGGCGAGTTGTGTTTCGTCGGTCTGGTCGGATTGATGGACCCGCCGCGTGCCGAAGCCCGGCAAGCCATTGCCGAGTGCCAACACGCCGGCATCGCCGTCAAGATGATCACCGGCGATCACCAGACCACCGCCACGGCGATCGCCGGCGAACTGGGGCTGGCGGGCCGCACCGTGTCGGGCGCGGAGATCGACCGCATGGACGCGCAGCAGCTTGCCGACGCCGTCGACGACGTGGCCGTTTTTGCGCGGGTGTCGCCGGGCAACAAGGTGGCCATCGTGCGGGCGCTGCAGGCCAAGGGCCACGTTGTGGCGATGACCGGCGACGGCGTCAACGATGCGCCCGCGTTGAAGCAGGCAGACATCGGCGTGGCCATGGGCGTGGCCGGCACGGCAGTGGCCAAGGAGGCCGCCACCATGGTGCTGACGGACGACAACTTTGCGACCATCGTCACCGCGGTGCGCCACGGTCGCGCGCTGTACGACAACATCCTGAAGTTCGTGCGCTTCCAGCTGTCGACGACGGTCGGCGCGGTCCTGACGGTCTTCACCGCGCCGCTGCTGGGGCTGCCCGAACCGTTCACCGCGCTGCAGATCCTGTGGGTGGCGATCATCATGGACGGGCCGCCGGCCGTGTCGCTCGCACTCGACGCCGCCCGCCCCGGGATCATGGACGAGCCGCCGCGCCCGCGTGCCGATCCGGTGCTGCCGCTGCAGCGCGTCGCGCGTGTCTTTGCCTTCGGCACGTTGATGACGATCGGCACCCTGGCCGTGCTGCATTACGGGATGCAGACCGGGCCGCAGGACCGCGCACTGACCATGGCCTTCACCACCTTCGTGCTGTTCCAGCTGTTCAACGTGTTCAATGCGCGCAACGAGACCGGGTCGGCATTCAACGCACAATTCTTCAGCAACCGCATGTTGTGGCTGTCACTGGGCGCTGCGCTCTTGCTGCAGCTGCTGGCGACACAGTGGGGGCCCGCGACGCGCCTCTTTGGCACCACCGGCATGGCCTGGGCGGACTGGGCAGTTGCCGCTGGCACCTACGAGAACGCCAAGCTGCCGGGGCTGTTCGAACTGCGCCGTCAGGTCATCGCCGGGGCGCCCTACCTGGCGCGCTCGCGCGTCAGCCGCTGTCCGGCAGCACGTACACCACGCCGTTGCGCCGGCCCATCAGCGGGTGCACGACGCGCTCGTAGAACGCCACCGGCACCACCACGCAGCCCGCAGAGACGCGCTTGCCCTGCGCGTCGCTGGCGGCCAGGCGGCGCAGGCGGCTGGCCTGTGCCGCGCCGGGGCGCACGCGGTGGATGGCGAAGGCGGCCTCGTAGTCCACCCACACGATTTCCTCGCCCTGCAGGTTGCGGCCGGGCTCGCTCTCGAAGCGGCCGGCCGGGGTGGTGGCGTCGCCCGGGCGCAGCGTGCCGGTCTGCGTGCGCTCGCCCACGCCAGGCACGCTGTGGTCGCCCAAATCGCGGCCCAGCAGCGCCGGGCTGCTGCCGGCCAGGCTGCCGTCGGCATGGAACAACATCAATCTGCCGGCCTGCTTGTCGACGATGGCGAATGGCCTGCCGGCGCTGTCTGCAGCTGCCATTACGCGGCTGGCCAGCGCGGCGGCTGCGGCCGTCACCGTTGGCGACGCCGCGCTGGCCGACGGCAGCAGGCTCATGAAGGCGGTCAGGCAGGCGGCCAGACAGGTGACCAGACAGGTCGCCAGACGGGCGCCAAGAATGGTTGGGCGCATGCCGCCATTCTTGGAAACCCACGCCGTTGCAAAGCCTGCAGGTGCGGGTCGGTTGCCGGCCAGTTCCGCGCCAGTTCGCGGTCATTCCCGCGTGCAGCGTGTCAATCACTTTGCAAGAGACAAGGGCGTTCGCCGTGCCTGACCTCTCTGCCGCTGCGGGCGTGCTAAAACAGTTAGATGACTGCGCAGTTCATGCCCCCAAACGAAACCTGGCTGGTGCTGCGGTGAGTCGCTGCGCCTGCCGACGCGGCACCCTGGCCGCCTTGTTGCTGGCAGCCAGCGCCGTGCTGGCGCAACCCGTTGCCTTCGCCGAGCGCTACAGCCCCGTGCCGGCCAGCGCCGACGGCATCGGCAAGCGCTACATGGGGCGCGAGATCTCGGCCGTGATGGGCTGGCAGGGCGCGGCGTGGCTCGAGCGCGAGGAACGTGGTCGCGAAGAACGCACCGACCTGTTGTTGGCCGCCCTGGCGCTGCGACCGGGCATGGTGGTGGCCGACATCGGCGCCGGCACCGGCTACCTGTCGCGCCGCATGGCCCCCGCAGTGATGCCGGGCGGCAAGATCTGGGCAGTCGACGTGCAGCCCGAAATGGTCAGCCTGCTGCAGGCCGGTGCCAAGCGCAGCGGGTTGGCGCAGATCGAGGCGCGGCTGGGCGCGGTCGACGACGTCAAACTGCCCGCTGGCTCAGTGGACCTGGCCGTCATGGTCGATGTCTATCACGAGCTGGCCTACCCGCACGAGGTGATGACCAGCTTGATGACGGCCCTGAAGCCCGGCGGTCGCGTCGTCTTCGTCGAGTACAAGGCCGAGGATCCGCGCGTGCCGATCAAACCGCTGCACAAGATGAGCGAGGCGCAGATCAAGCGCGAAGCCGCCGTCTTCGCGCTGGACTGGGAGCGCACGGTGGCCACGCTGCCCTGGCAGCACGTGGTGATTTTCCGCAAGCGGGACTGAGCCTCCGGCGGGCTGCGCACTGCCGAATTTTCCCGTTGCACGAGCCATTTCATGACTTCTACTCTGGCAGTCCTGAGCACGGCCCTGTTGTTCGGTGGCATGACCCTGTACTCGTTCGGCTTTGCCGCGTTCCTGTTCAAGACGCTGCCTGCGAAGACCGCTGGTGAGGCGTTGCGCCGGGCATTTCCCTGGTTTTATGGGTTCGTGATCGCCACGTCGACTGCGGCCGCATTGCTTTGGTGGCCACAAAACGCCGTTTACGCTGCAGTGATGGCGGCGGTGGCCGTCACGACCGTGCCGGTGCGGCAGTTGCTGATGCCCGCCATCAACCGGGCCACCGACGCCGGCCTGCGCCAGCGCTTCAAATGGCTGCACGGGTTGTCCGTGGCGGTCACCGTCGGCCACATCGGTGCCACGGGATGGCTGCTCGCGCACCTGGCCTGATGGAAATTGCGGCCTGCTCCGCCAACCGCCGCCCTAAGCACCGGTCTCGTCATGCCGCGCCGCAATTCACCCAACGACATCCCTGACCTCGGCGAACTCAGCAGCTTGTCGGACTTCGTGCACGACAAGCGCCGGGGTCAGCGGGCGTCTGCCAAGAAGAACCGGCGCAATCGGCACTACGAAAAGCAGTTCATCCGCAACACGCTGGCGCATCCACTGCGGACCGATGGCGCCGCGGCCCCCGATCAGGGCCTTGCCGTGCCACCCGACAGCCTGCCTCGACCAGAAGAGCCGTCCTGAACACGGCGCCTCGCGCTGCGGTGATGTGCGCTGCCGCGACGTGCCCGCTGGACGGAATTCCTGTATCGCGTCTGTCATCGCCAAGTCCACGCGTTGCTCCCCGAGAGCGAACTGGCGCGCCGGTACGCCAGCGCAGACGCCCTGCGGCAGCCTCCCGAGCTGCAAGCCGTACTGGCCTGGGTGAAGACCCAGCCCGAAGATTGCTGTGTGCGCACGCGCAAAAGCGCTCGGGTGCAGAAGCGACGTCGATAGCCGCCTTAGCGCGGGTCCATCGCCGGTACTGCGACAAACGTGGCCGCGTTTGCGCATACGGCCAGCGACGCATCAAGCGCCGTTGTTCGCCGCTGGCGGACTGTCCGAGTCCGCCAGTGCCCTCGCCTCCAGCACATCGCGGTGCCAGGGCACGCGCTGCGCGACCCGCTGGCGCACGGCGGGGTCGTCGAAGCCGTCCAGTACCTGCTGTAATTCGGCCTCGGCGAGCGCCAGCTGCCCCGGCGCCTGGGGGTGGCGCGCCCGGTGCAGTACGCGCCATGCGGACAGGCGCGCGGCGAGCGGATAGGGTGTGCCCGACAGCGCCTCGGCGTGCGCCATGGCGGGCAGCTCGGCGCGCACAGCCTGCAGCGCAGCATCTACATCGTCAGCGTTTTTAGACGCGGCGCGTGCCTCGGCCAGCCGCAGCCGTGTGCACCGGGCGGCAACCGGGTCCGCACGCTTCATCTGTGCCGCAGCGTCTTCGTTCCACAGGGCCACCGCCTCGTCGAAGCGGCCACCGCGCCACAGGGCTTCGGCAGCCACCGCCCGGCTCTTCAACGCATTGGCGGCGTTGGACATCGCCAGATGCCTTTGCTCGGCGGCCGTCGAATCGCGCGCCGCGTCTTCCCACCGCCCGCATTGCAGGTGCAGCCGTGCGCGCTCCAACTGCGCGTTGGCCATGGCCAGCGGCAGTCCAAACTCGGTGGCCAGCCGTTCCGCGGCGTCGAGGTGAAGCGCCGCGTCTGTTTCATCGGCACGCATGCGCGCGTCCATCGCTGCGTAGTTGTGGCACGAGCAATGGAGCCGCGGGTCGTTCAAGCGGCTCGACAGGGTCAACGCCCGGACCACGGTGGCGTTGCGGGCTGTCAGGTTGTTGCAAATCGCGTAAACCCCGGCCTGCACCAACAGCAGTTGCACTTCAATCAGCTCGTCGCCGGGCGTCCTCAGCTGTTCCCTGGCCTGCACGGCCAGGGCCATCGCAGCGTCCAGATGCTGCTGTGCAGCCTCCGTTTCCTGCCGCTCCACAGCCATCCAGGCCAGGTTGCCCAGGCACAGCGCGCCAAGCCCGGGTTCATCGGCTGTTTGGGCCAGGGCAGCGCCCTTGCGGGCCGTGGCCTGGGCTTCTTCGAGCCGCCCCAGCCAGAAGTTCAGCAGCGTCAGGCTGGTCAGGGCCTGGGCCACCCAATTCGGTCGACTCTGCGCCTCCCCGGCGGTCAGCAGGCAGTGAATCTCTTGCGCCTGCCGGTCGCGCAGCGCCAGGCTGTCGCAGGCGGCGATCCTCCGTTTCATGCTCCGAAGAAAACGTTCGGGCGGCCAACTTTCGCCCGCGAGCACCAGTTTCTCCTCGGCACTGTCGGCGTACTGAAGCACCGCCTTGAACGCCGAGCGATCCGCGGCCTTCTTTGCCGCCCGGTCGTAGCAATCCGCGGCCAGCGCGTGCTGCCCGGCGCGCTCGTGGTGCTGCGCGGTGATGGCCAGGTATTCGTCGCTGCGGTCGCCCACGCGTTCGGTCAGCCAGGCCGCAGCGCGCGCATGCGCCTGTACCTTGTCGGGCTTGAGCACCGTGCCGTAGCTCACCTCGTGCAGCAGGTGGTGCTCGAAGGCTTCCTCCGCCGTGTGCTCGATGGCGCTCACGGGCCGGCGCTGCACCAGCGCCTTGTTCTGCAACGCCGGCAGCGCACTTGGGCCGTGTTTGTCCAGTGCCGCCAGCGCGTCGTCCCAGAACACCGGGCCGATGACGCTGGCCATCTGCAGAGCGCGCCGCTGGCCGCTGTCTAGCGCATCGATGCGCGCCTGCAGCACGGCCGTCAGCGTGGCGGGCAGTTGCTGCGGCAGCACCTGTTCGGCGTGGAAGGTCCATTCGGCATCGGCCCCACTGTCGCTGCGCCGCTCGATGACGCCCTGGTCGATCAGCAGCATCACCAGTTCTTCGGCGTAGAACGGGTTGCCTCCAGCGCGCTGCTCGATAAGCGCAGCCAAAGCGGGCGGCACCGTGCCCAGGCGGTGCAGCAGCGATTGCGCCAGCGCCGCGCCGTGCGCGGTGCTTAGCGGCGCCAGCACCAGGCGTTCATGGCGCGGCAGCGCATCGCCCCAGTCTGCCCGGCGCTCCAGCAACCCCGGCCGCGCGCCCAGCAGCGCCAGCACGGGCCCCTGCAGTTCCTTCAGCAGCTTGCTCAAGGCATCCAGCGACGCGTCGTCGGCCCAGTGCAGGTCGTCCAGCAGCAGCACCACCGGGGAGCCATCGCTGGCAGCCAACCGCTGCAGCCATAGGCGCAAGGCGGCAAGTGCCCTGTCGAGCAGCAGCCGCGTGTCGCTGCCCAGCCGAATGACCGCTGGTGCTGCCGAGAAGTCCAGGCCGATGAGCTGGCCCAGCAGCTCGGGCGCCGGGTCGTTGGGCTGCGCCAGCCACGGCGCCAGGCCATGCACGAACTTGGCGCGGGCCGTGTCGGCGTTGTCGCTGTCGGCGATCTCCAGCCGGCGCAACAGCAGGTCGCGCAGCAGGCCGTAGGGCTGCAGCGAGCCCGAGGGCTGGGCGCGCGCCGGCAGCAGCGACCAGCTCGGGTTCAAATCCGAAAGGCGGTGCTGGAACTCGCGCAGCAACCGGCTCTTGCCGAGACCAGCTTCGGCCAGCAACGTCAGCGTGCACGGTTGGCGGTCGGACAGCAGGGCCTGGACAGTGGCGTCGAAGCGTTGCAACTCATGCAGGCGCCCGGCCAGCGGCGTCTCCACCCCCGCGATGCCGCGCCCGGGCAGCCGCAGCGCGCGCGGCCGGGCTGCCTTGACCAGCCAAGTGGCAAGGGGTTCGTCGTGGCCCTTGACCGTGATCGGCGCCTGGGCCTCGGCTTCAAAGGCGCCGCGCACCAGTGCCCAAGTGTCCTGGCTGATGCGCAGCGCCCCAACCGGCGCCGTCTGCTCCATACGGGCCGCCATGTTGACGGTGTGGCCGCGGATGGTGCCGTCGCCGTCCACGCCACCGCCCATCAACACACTGCCGCTGCTGATGCCCACCCGTACCTCGAAGCCGCTGCGCCCGAACCGGCGCTGCACCGTTTCGGCCTGCGCCCGGGCTTGCTGCAGCAGGCTCAAACCCCCCAACACGGCGCGCTCGGCGTCGTCTTCGTGCACACCGTCCACACCGAAGGCCGCCAACAGGCTGTCGCCCGCGTACTGCAGCACACGGCCGCCATGGCTGTTGACCACGGCGGTGAACGCGCTTAAGGCCGTGTCGATCACCGCCTGCACGTCTTCGGGGTCCAGATGTTCTGAAAGGCTCGTCGAGCCCACGATGTCCAGGAACAGCACGCTGACCTGGCGCAGGCGGCGGGTAGGCTCGGTGTCCGTCTGTTCGGACTGTTGTGCAGGCGCTTGTGCCGGCGTTTGAGCCGGCGACCGTGCAAGCGTGCCGGCGGCCAGCCGTTGCTGCAGGAGCGCCAGCGCGGCATCGACCACCGCGTCGCCGAGTACCGTGCGCTGCGCCCCCAGCGCTGCGATGGCGCCCTCCAGCGCGATGCGCTGGGCAGGGTCGGCGGGTGGGTCTGCGGGAATCGAGGCGGTCACAGTCAGCGCGCAGTGCGCTTCTTGCGCAGCACCGGCACCATGAATGATGCTGCGGCGTCGTTGCTGAACGGTGTGCCCTTGGCGAGCGATCCCAGCCATTCGACGATCTCGAACTGCCCGCTGGCGCGCACCAGTGCATCGACCTCGTTGGCGGTGAAGCGCCGCTGGCGCGCCCGCTCCTGCAGCCGGCCTTCGCCGCCCGGACCCGACCACGTCATCGTGACGGTGACCTCGTCAATCTGCGTGATGGGGTCGAAAGCATCCCCCGCCGCACCCCAGCAGGTGTGCACGCGCAGGCCCTCGGCCTCGGAGACCCAGTCCGTGCTGGTCGAGGTGCCGACGCCGAACGCCGAACGGGGGTGCGTCATCTCCAGCACATACAGCCCGCCGTCCACGAGATGCCGGGCCACGCTGTCGAGGTGGCTCAAGGTGGCCGCGTTGTCGAGCAGGTAGCTGCTGGAATCCATCGGCATCAGCGCCAGGTCGAAGCGCGTGCCGAGCGAGAAGTCGACCATGTCGGCCACCTCCGCGAGCAATGCGACGCCATCGCGCGTGGCGCAGGTCAGGGCGTACTCGCACATGGCCGCCGATGAATCGAGTGCGGTGGCCGCCACGCCACGCCGCGCCCATTCACGTGCGTGGCGTGCCGGGCCCGCAGCCAGTTCCAACACAGTGCGCGGCGGGCCATTGCCATGGCGCTGGGCCAGTTGCGCCAGCGCATCGCACTCCTCGCCAATGTCGCGAAAGTTGAAGGCGACGTCGTAGCACTGGGCCAAGCTGTAGACGCGGTGGTGACTAGGGTCCATGGCGAGATTCTGCGACAGGTTGGTGCGCGCTCAACAGTGCCCAAACCGCAGTTCGACTGATCAAGCGGGGACGAACGGGTTGAGCAGATTCGCGCCAGTTCCCGCGCGTCGCCTGTGTTTTTGGTCACGACAGTCAGGAAGATGACCAGGGCGATGGTGGCGATCTGCTTGTTCAGAACGGGCTCGGGCCGCGCCCACGCTTCTTCAAGGCTGACACCGTATTCGACCTCAGCGCTCTGGCCGTGTTCACCGCGCGCTTCTTGAGGGCTATGACGAGGGCCATGACGATGGCTGCGTCGACGCCCCGAACGAGTAGACCTGCCACCGTCAAACTCCTGAGGCTGACGTGATGTCAACGATGTCGGCCAACTAAGAGCCACCGCCTGGAGCGGCAGAGCGCTCACCCCATGTGCCGCCTGTGATCCTTGGCTGCGCAACCTTCGGCGGCATTGGCAGGCTTAAGGCACCTTATCGGCCACGGCCTGGACCGGCGCGCCGCCTGGCGCACCCTGGACAAGGCGGCGGAGCAGCGCCGCAGTGGCCATGGCATGGATCATCGGCGGCCCCGACTATGCGGCCTCCGTGGCAGGGCCGTCGCGCACGGCGCCTCACCTGGGGCATGTGGCCGAGGCCATCGGCCTGACGCTGACGGACCGCGAGCGCGACCAGCTTGATCCGGCCTTCGGTCGCCTGCACAGCTGAAAACGCTGTGCCCAAGGGCTTGCTCAGCGGAGGCGGGGCAAAACCCTCGGCGGCAAATCCTGACGGAACTACACCGTGATCGCCATCCCCCGGTAGATGCGCGACCGGTAACGCGAGTCCTCGGCGTCCGGCAGCGGCGCGCCGGCCAGCAGCACGGCGCGGCCGAAGCGTTTGACTTCTTCCTGGTGCTCGGCCTGGTTGCGCGGTTCTTCGCTGCGCGCGCGGCGCGTGAGGTTGATCTGGTTCACCGGCACGTCGTGCACCAGGCGTTCGTTTTCCACCGCCAGCGTGGCGGTGAAAGCGTGCAGCGAGGTCTTGATGAAGTTGGCCAGCGCAAAACCTGCCCCGGCGGGGTCGCTGCCGGCCGGCACGTCGGGCGAGACCAGCACCAGCTGCGTGCCATCGAAGAGGCTGGCCTTGCGCGCCACGCGGAACTGGTGCGTCAGGTTGTCGTGCACCATCTGGCGGAATTCCTCGGGGCTGAGCGTGGGTGCGTCGGGGTCGCCCGCACTGGCGAACAGCTTGTCGGGCAGCGGCGTGAACGGCGTGCTGACGATGGTGGTGGGGTAGCCGTGCTGGCGCAGCGCGCTGTCGATGCCGGTTTCGATGCCGGTTTCAGGATCGCTGCCCATCACCACGCTGTGCAGCAGGTCGGGCGGCACGTCGCGCAGGGCAGCGCGCATGGCGACGGCGCCGGCGTCGGTGCGGGTGATCAGCACGACACGGCCGATGTGGCATTCGGTGACGAGCTGCCGCGCGGCCTCGGCCAGGTATTCGACCAGGTGCTCGCCGATCAGCCACACCGTGCGGCCGCGCATCATGTCCAGCCGTTCGCGCTTGGCGCTGCCGAAGAGTTCGCGCTCGGTGATGCTGCGCTCCAGGCTCAGCCCGCCGCTGGGCATGAAGGTCTCGCCGCTGACGGCGCGGTCGGCCAGGAAGTACACCGTGGCCAGCGCCACCTCGGTTTCGGTCGGCATCTTGCCCAGATGCAGCAGCGACAGCACGCCGCTGCGCACCTTGGCGGCCTCGTTCAAGATGCTCTTGGGTGGCAGCCAGGGCTTGTCGTCGGGCGGCAAGCGCTTGAGCCAGCCGGTATCAGGCTGCGCCTGCCAGGCCACCGAATCGAGAAAGCAGCCGCCCAGCCGCAGCCGCGCGGCCAGGCGGGCAGCGCCCGCTTCGGTGAGCAGGTAGCTGCCCCAGGTGCAGTCGTCGCCCTTGTCGCCGCGTTCCTTGTGGCAGGTCACGCCCAGTTCACGCAGCTCGCGCGGGGCATCGCCGTCCATGGCCAGCGCGGCCACGTCGTTGGCCGCCAGGTGGGCCAACAATGCCTCGACACGCTGGCCACGGCGCAAGGCCTTCACCACCGCGGCGTGCACCATGTTCAGGCGCTTGTTTTCCAGGATCAGCCGGCCGCGGCGCTCGAACAAACCAGGTCGCCCGTCCGTGCCCTTCAGCCGCTCGCCTTCCACCGGGCCGGGGGCGATGGCGTTGATCTGCACCTCGGGGCCCAGGAAGCGCGCCATGGTCTCGACCATCGCGCGTTGGCCTGATTTGCTGACGGCATAGTCGCTGCGGTTGGGGTAGGACACGGCCAGGTACTTTTCGCCGCCGAAGTAGCTCGACACATTCAACACGTAGCCGCTGCCCTGCTTCTTCATCAGCGGCAGCACCTCGTGCATGAGGGCGTAGTTGCTGATGAGGTTGGCGTCCAGCGTGGCGTTCCAGGCGGCCACGCTCATGTCCACCGCCATTTCCTCGGCGCCCGAGACGCCGGCGTTGTTGATCAGGTAGTCGATGCGGCCGTAGGCGGCCAGCGTCGCCT
>ENA-OFCX01001157-OFCX01001157.1-metagenomes-genome-assembly--contig:-NODE-1157-length-11217-cov-2.301828_pt1 | contig 11217 bp, 15 predicted proteins | sample MGYA00153384_OFCX01 | MGnify analysis MGYA00153384
AAAGGATTGTGCCCATGCTTCATTGTCGCCACTATCCGATCTGCGATGCTTTGAGCACTCGACGCAGATCTTTAGCAATAAGCTTGGTATCGGCATCCGCGCCGTAACGCATGAAAATATTGCCCAATGGGTCAACCGCATAGAAAAATGCCCTGCCATTGCTTGCGTCCTGAGGTGGAACCGGAAATTTCGCCAGCCAAGGCGATGCCTTTGCAGAAACCCATGCCGTCCCTTGGTAACGCTTGATGATTTCTGCGGACGGCGCGGTGTCGTCATCGATCAGTACGACGCGCACGACTCGATCCATTTCCCGTCCGACGATGAGCCTCAACTGACGCATGGCAAAAAGCTTTTGTTCGCACGTGCCGCCACAAGCGCCACTGTCCCGCGTAACGATCAACCACTTCCCCCGCAATGCCCGGTCGCCCGAACCAGGCAATGCGTCCGAACCGTCGGCCACACTCAATGTTAGCTGCGGCAAATTGACAACCGGCGAAATGAGTTCGCCGTAATTGCTGGTCTTGGTCGGCGTGAACAGATAGAACGCCGCAAAAGACGCCAATGTTGGCAGCGCGAACAGGACCATCATTAGTACGAGTTTGGTACGGGCACTCATCTTTTATTTTCCTTTGTCGCTGTTGTTACTTGCGGAGCAGTACGTTCAAACTTCAAATTCAGTGCCAACCAAAAAATCACGATAGTGGCAGCCAGCGAATACCAAGTCAGCATATATTCGACATGCTTTTCTGCACGCGCATCCGGTCGTTCCAAGACGGGCTTCAAACCGCCGTCTCCATCCGTCGAGAACAATACAAGGGGTAGCGTGTCGCGCCCGCTCACACGACGATATCGGTCTATCGTAAGGTTTTGCCAAACAGCGCCCTGAATAGTTGCCGGGCTGAGCTCAAGGAATCGCGCACTGGGCAGCGTTAAAACGCCCTCGACCTTTATTAAACCAGATGGCGCGGGAACCTCTGGTGGCACTGGATAACCTGAGCCTCGCGAAACCCATCCGCGATTAACAAGCAAGTAGCGATTTGTTCCGTCAATTTTTAACGGGGTGATCACATGAAATCCTACGCGGTCGTGGTCAAATTTGTTGTCGAGAAAAAATTGCCCGTCCACCAAAAATTCGCCCCGTGCAGACGCGAGGGTGTAGCGATATTGGAGCGGATTCGCCATTTCCATGTTGGAGTCCAGCGCAACGCGAGGCGCACCACCGCGCGCATCAAATTCGGCTTGAAGCACACTTTTCTCGAGCGCCCGGCCTTGCTGCCAGTAGCCAAGATAGAGAGTCACCGATAGCGTAAATAACGCTGCAATCGTTGGCGCAAAAGTGGGCGTGAAGCGAATATTGGTTACTGGAAACAGCATTGGGCAGCGCTAAAAACCTACGTTACAATCTGACTTCGACAGGATAGTTCGACGATGTAGCAGGGAGGACGATATACGGTGAAAATTTTAATTGTGGGATTGCTGTTTCTGGTCATTGTCAGCTTGTTTGGCGGACTATTTTTCATGTATCGGGATAAGGGTGATTCGAAGCGCATGGTGAATGCGTTGACCATTCGAATCGCACTTTCGGTCGTCATTTTCCTGATTTTGATTGGCAGTTATTACTTCGGTCTGATACCGCATCGTTAAGCGTGTTTTCCGGTACCGCGAACAATCTCTCGCACCAAGAAAAAGCCGCACAATGTGCAGCTTTTTTAAGCCGCGCAACAGTAGTTAAGCGAGCCAATACACAAATACAAACAAACCTAACCACACCACGTCAACGAAGTGCCAGTACCAGGCTACAGCCTCAAATGCGAAATGGTGTTCAGGTGTGAAATGCCCTTTAATACAACGGAATAGAATCACCGTCAACATAACGACTCCAAGCGTTACGTGAAAACCATGAAAACCAGTAAGCATATAGAATGTCGAGCCAAATACACCGGAAGTCAGCTTCAAATTGAGATCAGAGTACGCGTGGACATACTCGTAAGCTTGGACGCCGAGGAAAATTACACCAAGCAGTACGGTCAGGAACAAGCCAAAGATTAATTGCTTGCGATTGTTAGCCAGCATTGCATGATGCGCCCAAGTCACGGTTACACCGGAACTTAGCAAAAGCGTCGTATTGATGGCAGGCAACCCCCACGCGCTCATCGGTGAAAACTGAAATGCCGGGTTGGGGTCCAGATACGGCCCCATCGTTGGCCACTTGGCCTCGTATCCCTGCCAAATCAACGCATTGTCAAAATCGCCTAACCATGGCACGGAAAATATCCGTGCATAGAACAGTGCACCGAAGAAGGCGGAAAAAAACATTACTTCGGAGAATATGAACCAACTCATGCTCCAACGATAGGAGGTGTCCATTTGCTTGTTGTAAAGTCCAGACTCACTTTCATGAATAACAATTCCAAACCACCCGAACAGCATGTATATCAAAATGCCAAAACCGAGCGCCATCGACGTGTAGCCCCACGGCTGAATTTCGTTCATCCACATCGCCAAGCCGGCCATGAAGAAAAACAACGCAATGGAACCGACCACAGGCCACTTCGAGGGGGGGGCGAAATAGTAGCCGCCAGTTGTTGCACTCATGCCAGAACTCCCTTAAAACTTTCAATAATGAATACTATTTGGTAGTGAGCATTCTTACCAAAAAAAACAAACCTATGACCAAAAGTAACGCGCAAGCAACTCCAACAGCGATTACGTGGTGAATCTTTAACTTTTGCTGGTCTTTCTCGTACTCCTTGTTGCTTCTAATTCCCAGAAAGCCCCACAGCACGGCCCTAACAGTGTTCCACATTAAGATTTACTGCGCTCTTCCGTCACCTTAAAAAAAGTGTAGGACAACGCAATAATTCCCACACCCTTCGGGACTTTGGTATCCACAAAAAATGTGACCGGCATATCGCGTGTTTCACCAGCCTGCAATGTCTGATTACTAAAGCAAAAACATTCGAGCTTGTTGAAATAGAGACCGCCTTCGATTGGCGCAAAGCTTGGAACGGCGCGGCCAGTTGTCGCGTATGACAATGTATTGGTCACACGGTAGTTCACCGTCGTCATCGCGCCCGGATGCACCTCAACAAATTTTTCAACTGGTTCAAACTTCCATGCGAAATTCCGGTTCAGATTTGCCACGAACTCCACCTTCACAACCCGACTCGCATCTACCCTCGTGTTCTCCGCAATGGTTCGCGTCGCCGTAATCCCAAGCACGTTACAAATCTGGCGGTAGAGCGGAACCATGGATGCACAAAACAAAAGCATCACCGGCACAACCATGAGCAGTTTCCAAAACATCACCCGGTTCTTTTCGCGTGTTTCCGCCGGGGAAATTGCGTCGACAGTCCCGCTCAATTGATCACCTTCGCAAATTTCATAATCGAGTAAGTGAACACGGCAGCCACCCACGCCAGTAACAGCAGCAGCGTGATGGTGTTGCGGCGCCTCTGGCCGCCCTCTGCCGCGTCACTCGATTTTTTGCTCATCATCTTGGGCTACTTCAGCACCGGCGGAGTTTCAAACGTGTGATAAGGAGCCGGGCTGGGTAGGTGCGTCCACTCGAGCGAGTCTGCACCTTCCCACTGCCGATCCTTGGCCTTTTCCCCAGAACGGATTGTTGTTATTACGTTGTAGAGAAAAATCAGTTGGCTAAAGCCCAGGACAAATGCGCCAATCGTTGATATTGCGTTCCACTCCGCGTACTGCAAAGCATAATCGGGGATTCGGCGCGGCATGCCAGCTAATCCCAAAAAGTGTTGGGGGAAGAAGGTGACATTAAATGCAATGGCGGAAATCCAGAAGTGCCATTTGCCCAACGTCTCGTTGTACATCTTGCCGGTAAACTTTGGCAGATAAAAATACACAGCAGCAGTCAGCCCCCAGATGGCGCCAGGGAACAATACATAGTGAAAGTGCGCAACCACGTAATAGGTGTTGTGCAACGTAATGTCGACCGCAACGACCGCCAATACCAAGCCCGAGAATCCGCCAAGGGTGAACATGCACAGAAAGCCAATACAAAAGAGCATTGGTGTTTCAAATGTAAGCGAACCCCGCCACATGGTCGCAATCCAGTTGAATATCTTCACGCCGGTCGGCACCGCAATCAGCATGGTTGCATACATAAAAAACAATTGGCCGGCAGCGGGCATGCCCACCGTAAACATGTGATGCCCCCAAACGATGAAGGACAAAATGGCAATCGAACCGGTTGCATACACCATCGATGCATAACCAAACAACGGCTTCCTCGCGAATGCCGGAATGATCGACGAAACAATGCCAAACGCGGGCAAAATCAGGATGTAAACCTCAGGATGCCCAAAGAACCAGAAGATGTGCATAAACATCGTCGGGTCGCCACCTCCAGCCGCATTAAAAAAACTGGTGCCGAAATGGCGATCTGTGAGCAGCATGGTTATGGCACCAGCCAAAACTGGCATGGTTGCGATTAGCAAGTAGGCGGTAATCAACCATGTCCAGCAAAACAGCGGCATTTTCATCAAGGTCATGCCAGGCGCCCGCAGGTTGAGCAGCGTGGTGATGATATTGATCGAGCCCATGATCGACGACGCACCCAGTAGATGCAACGCCAGGATAGACATGTCGACACCAATGCCACCTTGCATCACTAGCGGAGGATATAGCGTCCAACCTGATGAGGCAGCACCGCCAGGAACAAAAAAGGTCGCGAGCAGCAGGATCGCCGCTGGAACCATTATCCAAAAGCTCCAATTGTTCATCCGAGGGAATGCCATATCGGCTGCGCCAATCTGCATTGGAATCAACCAATTGGCGAAGCCGACAAAGGCCGGCATCACAGCGCCGAAAATCATTACCAGCGCATGCACTGTGGTTAGCGAATTAAAGAACTCCGGCTGGAGGTATTGGAGCCCTGGTTGGAAGAGCTCGGCGCGGATACCAAGCGCCATCGCGCCACCAACAAAAAACATGGTGAACGCGAACCACAGATACATTGTGCCAATGTCTTTGTGGTTGGTCGTGGTGAAATAGCGCGTCAGACCACTTGGTGCATGGTCGTGAGAGTGATCGTGAACTTGGTCATGTGCTGTCGCTGCTGCCATTTAAAACTCCTGTTGCTCAATTGCACGAAACGAAATAGTTGGTGCCTTCAATACCCCGACTCTTGCCAAATCTTGCCCGCAGGTCGCCCCAATCCGCATCACTTCCTCGCGGCCTTGACTTCAGACGGCTGAGTTACCGTGCCAACGTTGTTACCAAATGCATTTTTTGTAAATGAGATCACTGCGGCGATTTCGCTATCGGACAACCTTGCAAAAGATTGCATCGCGGTGCCCGCTTTTCCATTCAACAGGATATCGATCTGCTGATCGGTTGGCCCGAGGACGACTTTGGATCCAGCTAAAGAGGGAAATGCCGGTGGCATACCTTTGCCGTTCGATTGATGACAAGCGACACAGTTTGCGGTGTAAATTTTCTCGCCCTTTTCTTTGGCTTCAGCCATCCCGAAAACCTTGCTATCGTCTTCTGCAACCGCAACAGCACTAATTGCGCCCGCGGCTACAATTTTAGTGCTCCATTTAGCCTTCGAGTCAACGACCCATTTGGCGTAATCGGCGTCCGATTTTACGACGACCGAAATTGGCATGTATCCATGCAATTTGCCGCAAATCTGGCTGCACTGCCCCTTAAAGGTACCTATTCTGTCCGCCGTGAACCAGACGTCCTTGATAAATCCCGGAATACCATACTGATTTATGCCCAATTGAGGCACGTACCACCCATGAATCACGTCGTTGGACGTGATGAGCAAACGTACGCGCTTTCCGACAGGTACCACCAAGGGGTTGTCAACTTCCAAAAGATAATTGTCACCTTGCTTTTCCGTTGGCCCGGTTCCGGGTTGCCCAATCTGGCTCCAAGGTGTCGTCAAGTTGGAATAGAAACCAAAATCCTCTGTGTTGTAGTCATAACGCCAACCCCATTGGAAACCAGTTACTTTGACCGTCATATCAGGACTGGAGGTGTCCTTCATGTCGAGTATCGTTTTGGTCGCCGGCACAGCCATGGCAATCAAAATGATGAACGGAATAATGGTCCAGATTATTTCGATCAGCGTGCTCTCGTGAAAATTCACATCAGGCTTCGCGCCATTAGACTTGCGAAACTTGAAAATTGAATAAAACATGAATCCAAAGACAACGACAAAAATAGTCGCACAGACCCATAAAAGGTACATGTGCAGCCCGTAAATTTGCGTCGCGATAGGTGACGCTGGCTGCGGAATATTCACGTCGTAGCTTGCCAGAGTCGGCAAACTGATCAGGGAAAGTAATGCCGCAAGGCCGACTGTGGCGGCGACGGACTCTAAACGCCTGAAGAAGTTTGACTTTTTTTGCATGCTGAGTACTCATCCGGTATATCAAAAAACTGCGGCATTGACAGTGTCTGCCTGCGATGCCACTCCTATTGCAAAACACGCCGCAAATTGCGGCCAAGCAACTCACGCTGCTCGTCTGAAATCATTTTTCCTACTGATACCGTCCTGCCTTGATAGCGCAATCCGATTTCAACGCGACCGTGTCTTGATATCGTAGAAACTTGCACCCATGCTGCGTTCCCGGCAAGCACTTCATAACGACCACATTCGCACTTGGTCCAGCAAAACTGTCGGCCCGTTACCTGTACCCACTCGTAGTCGCCGTCATGTCTGCCAATCAACCTGAACGCATACCAGAGAACTACGATTTCAAGCCCGGCGAAGGGGAGTACTAACCACGCCCCGACTAAGGTCGCCAAGCCGGCAAGTAAAAATGTAGTGCCCGCTATCGCCGCAAACCAAAATTTGCGACCGCGTGCCGTTAATGACCGGTTGGGCCGCATCTCGACAAAAAAAGATGTTCCATCCAAAGCGTTACTTGCATCGAGCATCACTTGTCGCACCAAAGAATCAGGCCAAACAGCATTCTATCCACGCGGGTTGATTTTATCGCAGCGCGACCGTGTGTGGCAAGGAAACCGTATTCAATTGGCCGCATGCTGGCGCTAAAGCGTGCAGATCTGAAATATTGCGCTGCATTCGCACTGTTCTATTTCTCCTGCATTGGTCTGGCACGCCCGATGGGCGCCTCAACGACTGGTTCTGTTCCTGATTCCTCGGACAATGCAGTCGGGCCACCAATTGCATATCTTTCTTCCGCCCAGGCACCCAAATCGATCAACTTGCAGCGCGAGCTGCAAAACGGACGCGAAGGGTTGTCTAAACTGTATTCCAACGCCTTTCCGCATTGTGGACAGCGTGCCATCGTCCGTTTCATAAGTTGCAATACGTCAATTCGAATTCGATGTCTGCTTCGTACACCTTGGCACGTTGCACGCTGCCGGGCAAAATAAACCGGATGTTGAGCGCATATTTATTGGCGCTGATCTCCGGCACGCATTCGATGTCACGTCGAAGCGTAAGCCTTAGCATGTGCGCCGCCCGTTCCATTGGCGTCTGTTGAAAGACGCCGCGGTAAGCAATCATTGGTGACGACTTCCCACTCTCGCGCAATACCCGTAATACGATTCGCAGCGCCGCAGCGACGGAAGTCATCGGCAGCCTCCAGGACTCAAGATCATTCCGGCGCGAAGTATGGTCCCGGTGCAGCCAATGGTGATATGAAGGAAGGTCAAACTCGCAGATGCCGCCAGGGATCGCCGCTCGCTGTTTGATCGCCATCAACCACTCGTTCTCGCGCAAATGAAATCCAGTCTTGCCAGCCGACGCCAACAAATCGGCAAACGTCGATTCGATGTCCGCGACGACCGCATCCAGTCTCACTTCCGAAATTGCCGGGTTTCCACGCAGCGCTTCAAGAAACAATCTCTGGCGGTCAAGTTCCTGTAGCAAATCAGACTTCAGATCTCCACGCGATGCGACTTCAAGGATCTCGAAGATGCTTGTGAGCGCAGCCTGATGATCAAGAGGTGTATCCTGAGCAATAAAAAAATCCAGGCGATCAAATAGATCTTCCAGACGCAGAAGCGTGCGGATGCGTTCGTTAAGAGGATATTCGTAGGTGATCAATGGCTGGGAATTCAAGTTCGCGCAAAGTGTGAATGATGGTACGTAAGTTTACAAATTTTTAGCACCTGATGAGGGCTCATTTTGGCGATGTCGCATTCTTTAAATACTGTTGATGAAGGAGCTCCACCTGCTCCGACAGTGCCTCGGCCATTCTCTCGTTCGATACTAGATCATTCGCCAGCTGCAGGCGCAATGCGCGGGGCAACTGTGCGCGAACAATGCGTTCAATCTCATCTGAAGGAAGGCCGGTTCGCCGCTGAACGCGCGCCAGTTGAGTCCCGACAGGGCAATCTACCAACAGCGTTGTGTGGATACGCTCTCGGTAAGTATGCGTCTCAAACAAGAGTGGAACAATGAGCATGACATAGGGTGCCTTTTGCATCTCTACAGTGCGTAGCGCATTTTCGACCTCCCTGTGAATCAAGGGGTGAAGAATTGCCTCCAGTTTGCGCTTCAAATTTGCATCAGCAAACACGCTGGTACGCGTCGCGACACGATCAAGGGAGCCATCATTTGCGATGAACGCAGCACCCATCTCAGTCCGAATTGCGTCAATGGCGACGCCATTAACAGCGGTTAGCGCGTGCGCTATTGCATCCGTGTCGATCAAGGCGACGCCGCGGTCAGCAAAAAGCGCCGCAACTGTGGATTTGCCGCTGCCTATGCCGCCAGTCAAGCCAACGATGTAGGCACTCTCAATCATCGACTCAGGCCGGGGCTCGCCCCAGATACCACGAGGTGAGTTGTTGTCCCCAGATCATCGCTATAAATCCGGCAGCGGCGAGATAGGGGCCAAAGGGTAACTTGGCTCCCTTATCCCGCCCCTTTAAGAGAATCCCGGCAATGCCGACCACGGTGCCAACCGCCGCCGATAGGAGGATAACCAGTGGAAGCAACTGCCACCCGAGCCACGCACCGATTGCCGCGAGCAATTTGAAGTCACCATACCCCATCCCTTCTTTGCCAGTCAGCAGTTTGAAACCCCAGTAGACAGACCACAAAACAAGATAACCGCCTGCGGCCCCGAGGATTGCCGAGCCAACATCCGTGAATGCGCCGCCGGTATTGACCAAGAGACCCAACCACAGGAGCGGGAGCGTTATATCGTCAGGCAAAAGCGTGGTATCGGCATCAATGAACGTCAGAGCAACAAGTGCCCACACATAAATAATCGCAAACGCAGCCATCCACGTCACACCGAAGCGCCATGCAAGAAATCCAGTTAGCAGTCCTGTCATCGCCTCAACAAGAGGATAACGAATGCTGATGTGCGATTTGCAACCAGCACACTTCCCGCCGAGGAAAACGTAGCTTAGCACCGGGATGTTTTGTAATGCCGTTATCGGCTGCTTGCAGGTCGGGCATGCTGAACGCGGCACCACTAGGTTGTACTTACTGTTACTGCCTGCGGTTTCGGCATCTTTCAAGACAATATTGTCGCCGAGATACTCGATACATTGCGCCTTCCAGTCGCGCTCCAGCATGATGGGCAATCGATGGATAACGACATTCAAAAAACTGCCCACGAGCAGGCCAAAAACAATTGCCGTGCCCACAAAAAACCACGGCACCAACCTGAAGGTGTCGAGCAAGTCCATGTATGTTCCCGATTAAAAAGTGGTGCGCACTGGATTTCGATTAGACCACTTGGCCCATCTTGAAGATCGGCAAATACATCGCGATCACCAATCCACCAATTACCACACCCAGTACCGCCATGATTATTGGCTCCATCAAGCTGGCCAGCGCATCGACTGCGTCATCGACTTCAGCCTCAAAGAAATCTGCGACCTTCGAAAGCATGCCGTCCAATGAACCTGACTCCTCGCCGATCGCACACATTTGCAAAACCATGTTCGGAAAAACCCCACTGTTTTGCATCGATACTGTCAGGCTGGAACCCGTGCTTACTTCCTGCTGAATCTTCTTGGTTGCGTTGTAATAGACTTTGTTGCCAGCCGCACCCGCGACGGAATCGAGCGCTTCGACGAGTGGTACGCCGGCCGCAAACATGGTGGCAAGTGTACGAGTCCAGCGGGCAACAGTGGCTTTCTTGACCAAATCACCGAACACGGGAACCTTCAATATCAGCCGATCCATGAAAAACTGCATCTTTTCAGAGCGCTGCCACGTGTTGAAAAAGAGCCAGGTTCCGCCACCCAAGCCGCCGAAAATAAGATACCAATAAGATACGAAAAACTTCGACATGTGCATCACTACTAATGTAGGCGCGGGAAGATCGGCACCAAAATTCTTGAACATAGCCTCGAACTGCGGGATCACAAAAATCATGATGACCGCTACCACTACAAAAGCGACTATGACCACGGCAGCCGGATACATCAAGGCAGATTTAATTTTGGATTTGATAGCCTCGGTCTTCTCCATGTACACCGCGAGCCGATCCAGCAGAGCCTCCAGAATACCGGCCGCCTCGCCTGCCTCGACCAGGTTGCAGTACAACGCACTAAAGTAAAGAGGATATTTGCGGAAAGCCGCACTCAAGGATGTTCCTGTTTCAACATCGGTGCGCACATCGTTTAGCAACTTGGTCACGCTGGCGTTGGGGTTGCCCCGGCCGACAATATCAAAGGATTGCAGCAGTGGTACGCCTGCCTTCATCATGGTGGCGAGCTGGCGGGTAAAAATGGCAATGTCCCTGGGTTTGATGGACTTGCCCGAGCGCATGCGACGTTTTTTGATTTTGACGGGCAACACACCCTGCCTGCGCAGTGCGGCTTTGACCTGGTTTTCACCAGCGGCGCGAATCTCACCCTTGACCTGTTTGCCGCCGCGGTCCTTGCCTTCCCACTCGAAGACAAACTCCTGAATACCTTTGGATGCAGTTGCCATGGTGTTTTCTCGTTTTTAGGAGCTCAGAATATCAAGCGTTGGTACAGCCTACAACCTCTTCCAGAGAGGTCATGCCAAGTTTAACTTTATACAAGCCAGACTGGCGCAGACTATTAACACCCTCAAGTTGAGACTGCTCGGCAATTTCAAGTGCCGTACCGTCGCGCAGAATGATGCGCTGGATTTCTTCAGTGATCGGCATGACCTGATAAATACCGACACGCCCCTTGTAGCCGTTGTTGCACATGGAGCAACCGACCGGGCGATACGGTGTCCAGCTGCCGTCTACATCATCTTCCTTGAAA
>ENA-OFCX01001159-OFCX01001159.1-metagenomes-genome-assembly--contig:-NODE-1159-length-11203-cov-4.702099_pt1 | contig 11203 bp, 21 predicted proteins | sample MGYA00153384_OFCX01 | MGnify analysis MGYA00153384
AGCAAACACCGGGCGCAGCTTGGCCTGGCCAAGCTGCGCCCGGTGTTTGCTGCGACCGGCAGCGCGACAACACGATGTACCGCATCAGCTTATGGAGTCATCGTCACGCCCACGGCTTGGCCAGCCTGCGCTACAAGATCGAGACGCCGAACCACGATGACAGCGGCTACGACTGCGTTTGCGACAGGGGCGACTACATCGATAACAGCTGGGCGCTTGACTACGCAGAGCAGGGCATTGCGTTCGGTGCTGTGGGCATCGTGCCCGGCGACTGGTCTATTGAGTTCAACAACCTCGAATGCAGCTGGCTGCCAGCCGACCACACGCCCGGCGTTGACCTGCGGCCCATGTATGAGCGCCAGGACGCGCTTGAGCGCCGCATGCAGGCTTTGGAGGCGCGCCCATGAAAAAACTACGCTGGGAATTGCTGCAAGTGCTGTACGCCGTCAGCCGCTTGGTCAACGCCATCTGTGGCGGCTGGGCAGACGAGACCATCAGCGGTAGGTGCTGGCGACTGCGCCACCGCAAGCCGTGGTGCTGGCTGCGCCCGGTGATTGACTGGCTGGTCACGCCGCTCGAGCGCGACCACTGCATTAACGCCTATTTACATGAGCTGTTGGTGTTCCGCACGCCGCCACACCAGCGCATGCCCGCCCATTTGTCAAACCCCCCAAAGGAAACCTGATGCCTGAACCAACTACAGCCGCCGCCGCCAGTCTGGCTGCGACCCTCAGCGCTAGCACGCTGGCGTTACTCGGTGTGGACTACCACGCGCTGATCTGGGGGCTTGCGGGCAGCTTGTTTGCGCTCAGTCAGATAGACCAACCTTCGGGCAAGCCGCGCACTCGCACCGGGGCCGTCGCGCTGGTGGTCGTGTCTACGCTCGCGGGCGCGGCGCTGGGAGGTGCCTTGGCAAGTCTGATCGGCGAGGGCAAAACACATTGGCTGGTGGCCAGCGCCTTTTTGGTCGCAGCCGGTGGGACGGTCGTGGTCGGTGAAGGCGTGCAGTCCCTTGTAGCTGTGCTACGCAAGCTGGGAGGCCGGTCATGAGCTTAAACATATCCCCGGATTGGGCCGCCCAGGCAGTGGGTGTAGCCCTCGCATTGACGGTGTTGGGCAGCTGCATCTGGCGAGCGAATTTGTTGACCAGCGCTTACAAGCTGAGCTATGGCCTGCTCTATACGCTGATGGGGGTGTGGGCGGGTGCCCGGCTCCTGGAGGCGGTGCTACTCACGCGCGGCGGGCTTGACTGGATTGATTGCATCGGTTTGCTGACCGGCGTGCTGCACATGTGGATTACACGAGATCTGTGGGACGTCGCACCACCGGCCCGAGCGTTAAAACGATCTGAAGGAATTGTATGAATCTAAGCCCACGCAGCGAAAAAAACCTCGTCGGTGTGCACCCCAAGCTGGAGGCAATTGTCCGGCTCGCGGCGGTGCGCCCAGAAATTGAATTTCTCGTCACCGAAGGCCTGCGCACAGTGGAGCGTCAACGCCAGCTGGTGGCCGCCGGGGCCAGCCAGACGATGAACAGCAAGCACATCACTGGCCACGCGGTTGACCTTGCCGCCGTAGTTGACGGTGAGGTGCGCTGGGATTGGCCGCTCTACCCCAAGTTGGCCGCCGCAATGAAGCGCGCAGCCGCAGATCTTGGCATCACGATCACATGGGGCGGAGACTGGACGAGCTTAAAAGACGGCCCGCATTTTGAGATTGATCCAAAAGCCTACCCATGACCGCAACTATCAAGCAATCCTTGACAGTTCGCGCGCGCGACTGGCTGATGATGTCCGCCGTCCGCTGGCTGCTGGTGCCCCTTGCTAACAGCATGGTCGCGCTGGCGCTGTACGCGCTCTTTGCGGGCTTGTGCATCAACGTGCTGGCGCAGGCATTGATTGCTCGGGTGGCCTCAAAATTCTCGAAGGCTGCTCAATGAATGTCACCCTCATTGCCGCCCTGGTCGCTGCGGTTGTCGGTGCCACTGGTGCGTGGCAATTCCAAGAAAACCGCTGGCAAGCCCGCACCCTTGCTGCTCAAGCAGCTATCAAAGATGTAGCAATAGAGGCGCAGCGCCTGGCTAATGCCACACAGACCCGCCAGTCCACCCAAGTCATCAAAGCCCAAAATGAACAAACCCAACGCACACAAATCGCACGCGCTGATGCCGATCGTGCTCGCACTGAGCTTGACAGCCTGCGCGACACGCTTGCAGCAAGTGGCTACAACGTGCCCGGCACCACCACAGATGCCTGCCGCCAGCACGCCAGCGCCACAGCAGAGCTACTCCAGCAGTGCGCAGCAAGATATCAAAGCCTGGCGGGAAAAGCTGACGGGCACGTCATCGACACAGTGACGCTGCAACAGGCTTGGGCGACGCCGTAGCTGGTTGGGAGATTTTGACCAAAACCATGCCAAAACAGCAAAATTCAGCGTGGCATGCGCCTCATGCCACCAGCGGAGGCCGTCCGCGCAAGGGGTGCCCGCAGTACTTTTAATCCGTTTGTCGTGGGTTCGACCCCCGCACGTCCCACCACCTTACAGACCCCCGCAGCCTAATGGTTGCGGGGGTTTTTTGCTATTCAATCAGTAGCAGTTGCAGTTTTCAATCTTACTTTCCGGCTTTATAGGTTGAAAGATTTTGACTTATATTGACCCGTTCAATGTCGGCTATGAATCCGTACTGGTGAAGAACGTAGCCCACAGCAAGCTTGCCAAACAACGCTTCGCCCCAGTGCATCATGGCGACGTTGATCCCGGCGCAGACGATCCGCACGTTTGACCGTGTGTACCCTAGTGTTGAGTCAATGCGGTCAATGCTGTGCGCGAAAGGTCGATTCGCTACGTCTGCCTTATCGGTGCTGAACCGTAGGCCGGTCAGTTCGCAGCGGCCCCGCGTCAGGCGTAGGCGGTCTGCAATGAATTCCCTATCGATCATGCAGGCGCGGCCCTTGAGCGCAGAGCGGTGGCGGCACTTCGCCAGAGCGTCGTCAAGCCATGATTTGTTACCGACAAGCCTCTCGACGTAGCTATCCCACTCGCTATTGGCTGGCGTCTTGATGTTGTGAATAAACCCGCGCTCGATCTGAGCGGCCATAGCGCGGGCGTCATCTTCAGTTGCCGATCCATGCATGTACTTGGCGACTCGCTGCCGCCGCCCGTCAACCATCCGGTCAATGTCAACTCGCCAACGGTTTTTCTTTGAGTCAAACGAGATCATGTTTTACCTTCGCCGTGATATGGGTAGATTCATCAAGCACCCGCTTGACCCATCGCGCACCACCTAATTCGATCCACTTGTCTCGCTGTGCTTGTGTATCAGGTCGCCAGCTTACGGGCTTTGGCCTAGCGGGTGCTGTTGGTCGGCCAGCCCCTTCGCGTTTACCGCCTTTCAAATGAAATGTCTCAGTGCGGCATTTTTGAACTGCTCATAAACTTTATTGCTTAAATATCTCACTGCGGCTTTTTTAAATTCTGCGTTATCTAGTATCTTGCCAACTAGCCGGTTGTCGTCAGCGTTTACCCTTAATGCAGCTTTTATCAAGGTTTCGCTGTTAATATCAGCGCCTTGCAGATATTCGCCAATTCTGTCAATAAAAAGTGTTTCCTGATTTGTAAATACGTTCATGTTGCTTACTCCGTTTGGTTGTTGATGGCTCATTGTAGCGCAACAATCAATAAACGCAAGCTGCGCTCGGTTATGTGGTTTATGCTTTTTTCTCCCTTGAGGTTTATTTTCTAAGTATTTACCCTTAATTTTTGCGCTTTCCTATCTTGCCCACCGCTGCAGCAAGGGTGGCGGCGCTGAGGTGGGCGTAGCGTTGGGTGCTGATGGGGCTTTTGTGACCCAGCACGCCGCCTACGGTGTACAGGTCAACGCCCGCATTAATCATTTCGCTCGCCGCGCTGTGGCGCACGTCGTGCAGGCGGGCGTGGCCCATGCCGACGGCGCGCATGGCGGTTTTGACGTGGTGGCTCACGGTGCTTGGGTGCATGGCCAGCGGCCAGGTCAGGCGCAAGCCAGCGCGATCCGGTTGAGACTTTTTGCCCGCAGGCTGGCGCAGCAAGTGAGCAATGCGAGGGTGTGTTGGCACATGGCGGGGCTGGCCGTTTTTGCTGTCTGACAATGTGAGCAAGCCGCCCACCGCTTGGGCGCGCAAAACCTCGCCAAGGCGCATGCCGCTGTAAAACGACACACGCAGGACGGCGCGGCTGGTGTGGTTGGGCATGGCGCGTGCGATGCGCAACATGGTGGCACGGTCAAAAAACACCTGCCTGGCGTTGCGCACGATCGGCAGCACCACGCGCTGGCCAGGATCTTGTTCGCCCAGCTGGTGATGACGCCAGGCCCACCGGCAGGCGCTGCGCAGGTAGGCCAGGCGGTTGCGGATGGTGCCGGGGGCTAGGTTGGCGGTATGTGCAGCGGCGTAGGCGCGACACACGTCCGGCAGGGCCGAAAGCGGCTGGCCTGTGTAGTGGCTGTGCAGCATGGCCAGGCTTTGCTCTAAGCCGATGCGGTTTTTGAGGGTGGGGGCGTGCTGCTCCAAGTAGAGCTGCACGGCGTCGTCGATCAGTGGCTGGGCTGGCTTTTGGACACCACACGCAACGGCGTGGAGGCGGGCTGACTCGATGCGGTCGTACTCGTTAGCCTGTGCCCGTGTCCACGCTTTTGGAAGTACGCGGTTAGCGCGTGTTCTCGACCCGGCAATGACGCGGTCAAATTGATAGAGCCATGCGCCGGTGTGGTGACGGGTAATCGGCATGATGTTTTGTAAGCCTCAATGTCGGCCATGTCAAAACGCACGGCAGCGCCGAAACGGTAGCACGCCAGCTGACCCGCAGCGGCCAGGGCGTAGAGCTTGCGGCGCGACAAGCTGAGGGCTGCGGCTGCCTGGGTGGCGGTAAGCGGGGTGAGCATGGTGTTATGCCTCACTTGCCACCATTCGGGCGGGCGGCGTCCTGCAAGTTATCTACAACATCCTCAACAGCCCCGGCGGTGTACGGCTTGTCCTTGTCGGTAAGTGCGCCGCCTAGCGTCACAACGTCAGCAACAACTGCCAGCGGGACAGTGACCACGCCAAGCGCAGCTTTGGCAAGCGATTCAATCATTCCAAACATACATTTCTCCTTTCGCCGTCACCGGCATAACTTGTCATTCAAGAGCGGACGCCTTCGGCGCGGGTTGAATCAGACGTTATCTGGCAGCAGTGCCGCCCACTCATCTGTCGATTTTCCTGCACCGTTGTACGGCTCGATTGACCCATCCCAGCCATCTATGCACCCATCGTGGTACGCCTCGGTGTTAAACAGCACGTTGGATGTACTCATGTCCCGTAGCGCCTCGACTACATGGTTTTCGCACACTTGGTGCTCGTCCTCGTCGTCACCTACCAGCACGACAAATTCAAACTCAGCCGTGACTTTTACTAAATGTTTCACTGTGTATCTCCGTCAAAATCAGCCCGATAACTGGGCAATCAACCGGACAAGCCGGTTATTTCTGCGTTATGCAGCCAGGTGCAAAATCTTCGCTTCGCCCAGACTCACGTCGTGATCTGTGCCGTACACGCCATCGCCATCGTTCCAGCCTTCAAGCGGCTGGCCTGACCACGGCTCTGCCGTCACCTTCTGATATTCCCATCGCTCAATCTCTGCTTGTGCCTGTATGGCCTTTTCTTCGTCTTCGGCTAGCACGTAGGCTTCGAGACTCACGCGGACGACCCATAGGCGTAGCGGCCTAACCTTCACATTTTTTGATTTCATCGTTCAGCTCCCGGTGTTATGCAGCACTTGCCCGCCCTGCAATCTTGTTGCAGTTTACGAATTTGCTGCGAGTCTCGGAAGACTTTGCGAAAGCGTAGGCGCACATGCCCTCGGCCTCCTGTATCGCTCCGCAATGCATCGTTGAAAACGCTGGTGCATCGTCACCATTGACATCAACGATCACGCGCACAATCACATGCACGTCTGCCAATTTGTGGCGGGCACGCAAGCCCGACAATTCCGCGTAAAACGCTTCAATGGACTTGTCTATTTCGTCGCTGGTTCGTGGCTTCGACATTTCCGAATACCGGGCTGGGTTGTGTTCTGCTTTCATTTGTATCCTCGTAAAACGTGTTGCATAATTCGTCAAGAGCGGATCGCTTCGCGCCCGCTTAATAGGGTTGCATCTCGCTCGCTCCTTGGGCTAGGGCTGCGAGGGCTTTGGTTATTGCATCGTTGTACTCAAACATCATTTGCACACCGTCCTCATGATCGTTGTCGTCGTACTTGACCATCGCCGCACACGCCTCCCGCAGCATCACTATCTCCTTCTGGCTGGCTGCTAGGGATGCAAGAACAGCGCGGATGTTGGAGGGTTGGCACGCCAGCATGTACTGCATGGTTTGTAGGTAGTCGAATCGGCCCACCACGGAGCAGTTCCACGGCGATGCCTTCGGGTCATCGGCCTTGTGGATGTACGGCATCTTGTCCAGATTCGTCCAGGGGCTATCTGCATCGGCAGGAAGTACGGCCAGCGCCGCCTGTATTGTTTCCACCGCCTCCACGGCTGTAGCTTGGGTGGTCATGCTTTCGCTCCTTGGGCTGGAGCTGGCACCACGCCTTTGCAGTCACATGTTTCAAACGTTCGCCCGTATATCCGTGCATGGGCGATTTGCGCTAGCGTCGGTTCATCTTCCCGATAGTCGTAGCCGCCCTCGCCGTTAAATATGCGCCACGCATCCGGCTCTGCCTGCGCTTTGGCTGCATGCTTGTCAACAATCTTTTGTAATGCCGACTTAACAATACTCCCGCCCTTGAAGTGTGTGCCGTAAATACCGAGCATCTGGCAAAAGGCTGCTAAGTCGCCGTCTGTTACTTCATTAGGGGTGGTCATGGCGTGGCTTTCTGTTCGCTGTGTTCGCAGTTCTTGCACTGCATACGGGCCGCTTCAGGTGGATAGGTTTTTGTCAGTTCTAGAACATGCGGCGAACCATTTAAACAATCTGCTTTTTCTGGGTAATAGCTGAAACTAATTTCCGTTGTAAACACAAAATACTTGTCACATTCTCTGCATTGCATTTCATGCTTTGTGTCTTCTTCGTAACCTGCTTCGTGATCATGGCGAACCTTATTTTTGGCAGTGCAATATGGGCATTCAATGCTGATCATGTTTGGGCACCTCCCGCAGCTATGGCGGCATGGATTGCAATGCGCAACGTGACACCCCGGCAGACCGTGACGATCTGTTCAGTTCCTCCCAGCAACTCGACAAACCACTGATTGTTTTCGTCGTCGCTCCTAATCACAACATTGCCGCGCTGAGATAAAAAGTTTAAAAGCTCTGCATCTGGCTGTTCTGGCGGCGCTTTGGCTGCTTCAATCACCTTAATTGCGTCGTCTGCGACGTGGGTAATTCTGTCGCGTCGGCCCGTAGAATCAGCATCGTAAACGGTCGGATTAGCATAAAACTTGAGCGCCTCAAGCGCCTTTAACAGTGCTTCATTGTGGGTGGTCATGGTGCGGCTTTCTTTGTAGCACGTTTGGCATCAATGGCCTCATTCCAGGCGCGGTGTTCTTCGGGATATATGCTGCGAACGGGGCGCTTTTTAGGCGCTGGTGTCATGTAGTCAATCTCATTCCTGCGAGATATGCTAGGGGTTGACGCTGCCAAAGCTAACGAGGCCGTCGCCATCAAACCCAATACTGATGATTTTGAGCTGCGCATTACGCACCCTCCTGCTTGTTATGGGTAGGCTCTACCCTGCTTGCAGCTATGGCGGCAATATGGGCAAGCCGCAAATCCTCGTAAACCTGCCATGTTTGCGACCCTTTTTGATAACTGCACATACCCCCCGAAAATGCGTGTTCTTGGTTGCTTAATACTGCGTCAATTGCATCCAGGAGCGCTGTGGCAGTTTCAATTGCCACGGGCTGCGGTGTTGGCTCTACTGCACTGGCTGGCTGTACTGGCGGCGCACAAGCAAAATCCATAGTGTCCGGCACATAAACCTCCGCTTGGTATTGCCAAAAGGCTGGCTCCTGCCTCCGCTGTGCCCGGGTAAACTCGGCATGGCCAAGGAATCCGCTGAAAAGCTGGTTTGTCCCCAGGCTTGTATATAAACCCCTTGAGCCGCGTGCGATGCAAAACTTCTTTAATACACCCCACGCCTCAAACTCTTCCCTGACTTGAGTAATAAAAAGGGCGTCAGTCATTGGCCCAAAATCTAATTTCGCCTCCAGCTCCGCTATCCGTTCATCGCGGCGTTTGATCTGGCCTTGTAGCTCTGCGATTAGTAATAGGCTCATGATTGCTCCTTTTGATCGGGGTGACGCGAGTTTGATTGGATGCGTCCGAAGTGGTCGGCAAATAGGCTCGTCAATTCTTTTTGCAACTGCTCATGCTGCGAGCAAACATGGAGTTTGTAAAACTCACGCATCAGCTTCGGCGATATCCACAAGCCATCGGCGTCGGGATCATCTTTATTCATGGCGGCGCGCATGGGGACCACGTTGGCGGAAGTGGTTGCTGCGCGGGAAACGGCCAGGTCAGCGATCAGGTCGGTGGCCACACCTTCAAGAATGTCCAGCATCGGGGCCGGCAGATATCCCTCGCGCCTGGCTTCCTCAATACCTTGCATTGCGGCGGTTGCGGCTGCGTTTTCTTCGTCGCGGCGTTTTGCCTCGTCCTCGCGCGCCAGCTTGTCCTGCACTTCCTTGAGGATGCGGGCGCGGGTCTGTTCTTCCTTCGCCAGCTCCGCAGCCTTGTGGTCGGCGATGCGGGACTTCACCAGCGCGGCGAAGTCGTCGGCCTCCTTGGTGACGATTTTGAAACCGTCTGGAAACAAGAAGGCGTGTTCTTTATGCTCGCGCAGCAGGTTGAGATTGACCTGCATCTTGTCGGCCCGGTCGTTCATTTCTATTTTGCAGTCGGCAACCACGCCATCAACAGCATCATTCAAGCTGGCGACCGTCTTCTTTCCCTTGATGGCCAACAGCAGGGCAGGGTAATACGGCAGGATATGCAGCCAAGACTCCCCGAGTCGAGCGCAAAGCGCGGACTGGTGATCGCGTACCTGCTTCCCGGCGCGCTCCACTATTTCGCTTCGGACAGATACCTTGCGAGCCTTGACCAGTTTGTCCAGATCCAGCCGAACCTGACGCGCTTCGGCGCTGATGTCGTCCATGGTTTTGAACAGGCTGTCAATGGTGGCGGTCTGACTCAGGGCATGCTGCTTGGCACCGGCCACACGGTCTTCAATGTCGCTGCACCACTTCACCGCCTTTTCGGCGTCTGCAAAGTCTTGATCGTTCTTAAGTTCGCGGTTGACGCTGCGGATGGCGGCCAGCGCCACTGCTTTGAAGTCGGCCAGGTTGCTGTCGGTGACTTCGCCCCGGACGGTGATCAGCAGGGCGGGGAGGGTTTCAGGTGCGCGTCCGGTAGGGGTTGGAGCTGCACTGGCGGGCGGTATGTAGGTGGCCAGGTCAATGTCGGCCAGGTCCTGCTCAAATTGATTCCAGCCCGCACCAATGGCAGCGCGCAGGTCGGCGTCGGGCGTGTACCAACAGTGACGAACTTCCACCAGCGTATCACCGTCCCACTTTGATGCCATAAACAGCACACGGCTGGAGCCGGACACCATGCACTGGTGTTCCATTTGTACTCGGTATTGCATGGGCAGTTCTGACCCAAGGCAGTCCAGGGCACGTAGTTCGGCGTTCAGGCTTTTGTGCTCAAAGGCGATGGTTTCGCACATGGTCAGGCCGTCAAAGCTGGCGCTCAGTTTGCCGTCGGTCATGGTGACGGCGAAAAGCTCCTGGCCCACAATCTTTTCGGCTATTGGCCGAGCGAGGGCTTCAAAGCGGTGACCGTCATCAAAGCGGCGCTGCAGGCCGGCGTCAATTTCAGGCGACAGACCGGTGTGCATTTCGTGAAAGAGCTGGCTTCGCGTCTTGTATTGACTGCAGCCCATCATCGCTGGGGCGTCTGATGCGTTGAAGTAGTTTGAGCGATGTGCGCGCCATTCCTGGCTGCCTTGCACAAGTGCGTGCATCTGGCGGGTCATGGTGAAGTCCTTCCGTGGTTTGTATGGAATCCGTAGGTTTTGTATGCCGCATCCCTGGCGGTGATCGCATCCTCTATGGAGGGAAAGCGGCCCAGGTGGACGGTCTTGTAGTCAACAGTGACTTGGGCAACAAACTTCCGGCGCGCGGTATCAAAGCTCACGCCGGTATGTCCCGATGTTCCGCAGGTCCTTGGGCGCTGGTTGCGCATGTTCACTTTGTGCTCGACATCCCGAAGGTTCGCCGGAAGGTTATTCTTCTTCCCGCCGTCAATGTGGTCAATCGTGTGCACTGGCCACGCTCCGGTATGAATAGCCCAAACCACACGATGCGCCAAAAACTTGCAGCCAAGAATGTCGCCGTGGAGATAGCCCATTCCCTGCTTGTTGTTAAGCGCGTGCTTCCCGGCAAACTTTTTGTTCCAAGCGATGCAGTAGTGCTCCGCCGTCTTGCCAGCGCTGTCGCCACGGAAGAACTCGGCGTTGCGAGGAAGCCAGAACATCAAACCTGACTCAGGTTCAAGCCGAACCAGTTGACGAAGCGTGTCCACTGGCAGTTTGCTTTCGCCTGGCGTCATGCTGGCTGCTCCATGTCAACCACGTTGCTGACGGTGGCGCGGATCATGGCCACTTGCTCCTCAGTCATCACGGCTTTGCTGCTGACGGTAGTAATGATCTGCTCGGCAGTTTTCTTGCCGCTTTCGATCAGCCCCTGCCACTTCTCAAGGTTCTTCTCGAATGCCTCATCGCTGTAGGCGGGCAGTTGCTGGGGCTTGATTTCACCTGTGGCCGGGTCAATCATTTTTTCGGTAGGCGGCATGTTTCCCACGATGCGCTCTGCTTCGTCCTGGTCGTAGATGCCGCCAAAGTAGATGGTATCGGGGTTGAGAGCCTTAATTTTGATGATGAGAGGCTGGAAGTTGCTTTTTTCCTCGGTACCCTCATCACCCACAACCTGGACGTTTTTGCCTTTCAGGTACTTGACCACTTCGGCAGCCAGACCCGCACCGTAAGCGGTTTTGTCGTTAATGACAAAGGCTTTTTTGGTTTTTAGGGTTTTAATCATGAAGTCCGCACCGGCAGGACCTTGAGCGTCGTCACGGGCCACGATGCGGTTGTAATTAACCAGGCCCCGGTCTGTGGCGGCGTTAGCGGTATTGG
>ENA-OFCX01001161-OFCX01001161.1-metagenomes-genome-assembly--contig:-NODE-1161-length-11192-cov-4.043369_pt1 | contig 11192 bp, 7 predicted proteins | sample MGYA00153384_OFCX01 | MGnify analysis MGYA00153384
TGTCTTTTTGAACTTCTTTTTCACTGAACTTGCGGCCAATCAAACGCTTGACGGCGTACAGCGTGTTTTTCGGGTTGGTTACGGCCTGGCGCTTGGCGGAGGTGCCGACGAGTACTTCGCCGTCTTCCTGATATGCCACGATGGACGGTGTGGTGCGCGCGCCTTCGGAATTCTCAATCACTTTGGGCACATTGCCTTCCATGATGGAAACGCAGCTGTTGGTGGTGCCGAGGTCAATGCCGATGATTCTTCCCATGATTTTTCTCCTTTTACGGCTACTGCAAACCTGCCATGTGTCGTTGGGCGGTGCTCGAAATCCTCATGCACCTGAAGTGCACTCCGATTTCTGTACTCCGTCCGCCTAACTTGGCAGCTTTTCGCTACGCCGTGGTTTCTATAAAGTTAAGTGATTAATAAATTGAGATAAGACTAAGAAATTCAAGCCTGTTTATTTGGGCGCGCTGACCGTGACCAGTGCCGGCCGCAGCACGCGGTCGGCAATCAGGTAGCCTTTTTGCAGCACCGTGACCACGGTATTGGCCTCCAGGTCTGACGGCACCATGCTGATGGCCTGGTGCTGATGCGGGTCAAACTTGGTGCTAGGTGCCGGGTCAATTTGCATCACGCGGTTGCGCTCCAGCGCGGCTTTGAGCTGTTTGAGGGTGGCGGCTGCGCCTTCCATGATCTGCTCTGGCGTGGCGCTGGGCAGATTCAGGCCGGCTTCCAGGCTGTCAGCCACCGGCAGCAGGCTTTCGGCAAAGCTTTCAAGGGCAAACTTGCGGGCCTTGCTGACTTCTTCATCCGCGCGGCGGCGGGCGTTTTCGGCGTCAGCCTTGGCGCGCAGGTAACTGTCGGCCAGTTCAGTGTTTTTTGCCTGCAGCGTGGCAACTTCGGCTTGCGCAATTGTCAATTCGTCAAATTCATTGCCAGCGGCTGCTGCCTCAAGCTCCTCAGGGCTGGGCGCGCCAGTAAGAAACTGGCCCTGCTGGTAGTTTTGCTCGGGGTGATTTGAATCGGGATTTTTTGAGTCAGACATGCTTAACAACAGGTTTTGTTCAACAAGTCGGTTATCTGGGGCTGTAAAACCCCTTTTCAAGAGCGGGATTGGGAACTTTTGGCTGAAGGGTGTTTTCACCATTGAGCTGCAAATATGCTACTGAATAAATAGCTGCTTGCGCCCGTATTCATTGGGTTATATTGTTAAAAGATGCAAATTCGCGGCTAGGCGCTTGAAAGCGGTGCGGGCATAAAAAAACAGGCCGGAGCCTGTTTTGATGCAAGCAGGACATCCATCCCGCAAGTGCTTGGTTACTTCTTTTTAACCACTGCCGTTTTGGACTGGCTGGCAACCCACTTCGTGGCAAAGGCTTGCATGTCGTTCATGCGCTTGAGCAAATCAGCGCCCAGTGTGGTGACGGTGTAGCCAGACGTACCGTGCGTCATCAGGCCCGCAGCGCGCATTTCCTTGATACGCGTGTTCAGCGTATTTGGCGTAATGGCGCCGACACTGTCTTGCAAAATACGAAAAGTTTGTGGGTGGCCATCTTTTAGTGCCCACAACACGCGCATGGCGTAGCGCGACTCCAGTAGCTCGAGCAGTTGGCCGGTAGCGGCATTTTCTTTAACACTCATAAGGTCTCCTCTTGTCAAAAAACAGGGTGCGGGCTTTAGATTTGCCACGCGAGTGCTATGAATATAACGCAAAAATGCCTGATTGCTACCAAGTTAATAGCTGCTTACGCCCAAATATAAGGCGCAAACCACACTTTTTTGTGACATTTGGCCGTTTTACAACGTCAGCGCGCAACCTAGGCGGTCTGACCTTTGTTGGCGGTCACCTGGCAGCCCGTAATGCGCCAGACTTTGTTTTTCTGGCGTTCCAGCGTGTAAGTGGCCAGGTAGGCGTTGCCTGCGGCATCCTGCATTTGTACCCGCTGCACCGCCTGATTTCCCTCGCCGTCGGGCGTTAGAAACGCGACCGTCGCAGGGCGGTACACCACCGGGTAGCCGCGCCGCACCATGTCCAAAAAGGTGCTTGCAGTACCGAATGTTTTGCGGACATTTGGCGCTGCATACGAAAACGCCTTATTTGCATCGTCTTTGGCGAAAGCGGCCAATTGGCCTTGTACGACACTGCGCACCAGGGTTGCGTCGGCTGTTGACAGCCCGGTGGCTTGTGCTGGAGGCTGCGCTTGTGCGTGTACGTGGGGGCTGGCCGCGCTCAGCAGCGCAAATGCAACAACGGCAATGCGCAGGCCGACGCTCTGAATCAAAGCTGTCATGGGAGTTTCCTTGAGTTGATCGACTGAATACGCGCAACAACGCTCAATCAGATTCAACCAGAAATCTGCCATGTTCGCTCTGCGGTACGCAGCCTTGTGCCTTCTGATTTCTTTTTACCGAGCAGGACAAAAGAAGTCCAAGGATTCAAGCGGTAAAGCGTTTGGGGTTTCCGGAAGTAACGGGAAGTGCTCGCAGCTCGTATGGCGCAGAACCACAGCCATATCAAAAGCCATAGCTGCTTGCGCCCGTATTTATTGGGCTACAAGCACGTTTCACTCAAAAATTAACGTGCAGAGAGTGCTGTATCAGGGAAATCACTGAACAGGCCGTCAACGCCGAGTTTGTAAAACAACTGGTATTCGGCTTTTGCATCGCCTTTGAAGTCAGATGCCAATCGCACCGGTTCATTGCGAAAGGTAAACGCGTGCACGGTCAAGCCTTCGTTGTGGGCGTTTCTCACCACATCGGTGGGTGCAAGCGACGTGCGGTCGCGCTGGTCAATTTTGCCGTCTGCGTTCAGGTCAACTGCCTTGCCGTCTGCACCGATGGTCTGCCTGGTGGAAATCAAATACGGCTTCCACGGGCCAATTCCGTCTGCGTAGGTTTTGATTTCTTTCAAGCCTGCAGGCGTGAGCATGGTGGCAAAAGTGCGCGGGTCTTTGGCGACTGCAAAGTCGTAGGGTTTGTCGTATGGCGCCACGAGTGCCATGCTGCCGTCAGGGTTCACGTCATCGGCATCGATCAATTGCACGATGCGCACTTGCGTTTTAGACCGCAAGTACTTTAGGTTGGCGACTTCAAACGACTGGATGATGACCGGCGCGGCTTTGGTGGTGAAGTTGTTTTTGGCCAGAATAGCCAGCAGGCGGTCTTCAAGCGATAAATTCAAGCCGTTGTGGTAAGTGGGGGTGCTTGGTTTCCGGATACAGGCCGACCACGCGGCCTTGCTTGGCGCCTTCGGTTTTCGCAAGGTCAATGACTTCTTCAAAAGTCGGAATACGAAACTTGGCGTTCTGCGTTTGGTCGCGGTCTGCAACGGGTTGTTTGGCAAACAGGGTCTTGATCTCGGCCAGCGTGAAGTCCGATGCAAACCAGCCTTCTTCTACAACGCCATCGACCATTTTTTTGGTTTTGCGCGCAGCAAACTCGGTGCGGGTGGACACATCGGTGGTGCTGGTGATGTTGGGTTCGTGGCGCGCTATCAGCACGCCGTCTTTGGTAGCTACCAGGTCGGGCTCAACGAAGTCGGCACCGAGCTCAATGGCGCGCTTGTAGGCTTCCAGTGTGTGCTCTGGCAAGTAGCCGCTGGCGCCCCGGTGGGCAATGACCAGCGGTAATTCACCACTTAGCGTGGGGTACTTTGATGGCGGCGGAATCACCACCGCATCACTGCCGCCGCCGCAGGCCACCAGGGCGCACGCGGCAACGCTGGTCAAAACAAGATTGCGTGAAAAGTTTGAAATCATGAGGGCTCCAGTTGATACAAATATGTCAATGGATGCTAGCCATCGTTTATGACAAATTTGCGACGCTGACCGGCTCTACAACTAATCCTCAATTGCGCGCAGGCACCACAAAGCTCAAGTTGCCCCATAGGCTGTCCCAGTCAATATTTTTCACGCCATTGGCCGCAACCATGTGCACCACGCTCACCATCCACGCGCCGGCGTACGGCAAGTTGACGGTTGCCACGCCGTCTGCGGTTGTGGTAGCCCGGACGATGACCGTTTGCCCGCTGTGCCTGTGCCATGCCTTGAGCAATGCGCCAGCCAAGGGCTTGCCTTCAAAATCAACGCGCACCCGCAACGCGTCACCAGGCGCGAGCAGCAATGGGTTGTTCAGCGGTAGCAGTTCCAGCCGCTGGCCAATTTGCTTTGCGTGCGTTGTATCTTCACCATTTGCGCCGCCAGCTTCTGCCATAGACACCAGCGTTTTGACGTAACGCCGATAGCGCTCCCGACCGGGTTGCCTGGCTTTGCCAGCCGCTTCTCGCTGGGTCTTGATGAAGTCAAGGCCCTCATCGTGCAGATAGGCGTGAAAGCTGTCGGCTGAAAGGCTGATGGTGTTGGCCTCGCTTTCAAAGGCAATCAGGTGCGTACCGGGGGTATTCAACACCACTGCGAAATCTGCTGCGGGCGTGGTGGGCAGTTGCGGACGAAGGTCGCGCATGCCGCTGGTGGTGTAATGCCGCAAGCCAGATGTCTGCTGCCTGGAAACCCCGACCAGATCGCCCTGAAATTGCTCGCCCACCATCAAACTGAAGCGGGCCGAATTGCCTGTTGCAAGCGGGGCAGTGACGGGCACGATCCAAAATTCATGGGCGTGCAGCGGTAAATGCCAAAGGGTCAGCAATGGGAGAACCCACAGGCAGGCAAGGGTGGCAAAAAATTGATTCACGTAAATTTTGAACTGGATGAAACGCTTGACAGTGGTTTTGTGCATCAGTGACTGGTTAAAAGTGCTTATAGGGCGTGTCGCGTTTTGTTAATACGCGCTTTAGCTTCAGCCGGATTTGACTAACCGGAAATTTGAACTCTTTTGTGCTTTGAAATATGTAGGCGAATGGTGTGTTCTTGGCGCGTTGTGGCTAAAAATGCGGTTGATTCCGTAAGGCTCTTCAAAGTGGTTTGTGGCGCAACTTTCGTGCCCAAGTCGCTGACCAAGCTTGGGCCGAGGACAATTGCCTGAAACGCTTATTGCAGTGGTCAATTCACACTATATCGTCTGTTTCTAGCGCAGCTCGCCCAACGCGTAATCGCGCATCAATTGGCTAACGACTTCGGCCTGAAGCCTGTCTTTGCGAGCTTTTAGCGGGTCACGGGTGCGCATTGCTGCCAGTTGTTGTTTGATCTTCACAAAGCTGGCGGGCGCAGGCGCGCGAACCATGGCCATGTGGCCGCTGGTGGCTACAACCGCTTGTTCAAAGTAGCCGCCATCCAGCAAGGCACTACCTGTTGAGATCTGTACCGCCCAAAAATCTTCTTCGTATTTTGAAACGCGCAGCGGGTGCGGGTCGCCATCTTTGGCTGACCTGCGCACCACATCAATTTCAAAACCATCCGCGTTGACGGCGGTGTAGCGCTGGTCTTCACGCAGCTCAAAAGTTTTGTCGACTTTTTTAAACACGGACAGCAGTGAAGTGTCCAGCCTGTTCATGGTGGTAACAAAGCTGAGGTATTTGCGCGTGTCCAGCAGCAAATCAATGTCTTGCGTCGCGGTTACGTCGTCTTGTACCCGCACACCGCAGGCGCTTTCGTAGGCGTATAGCGCATGGGTACCGACTACACAAAAATGTGCTCCTAATCCAGCTTGGTCAAGGCGATAGAGTGTGTCAATCAGCACCTTTGGCGCACGGCCCAGGCGCAATGCACGGTTGCTGCGTTGGTGCTGTGCCAAGGCAGTCTTCAGGCTGCTTATGCGCTGCTCGAGTTTGGCTTTACGCTCCATGAAGCGCTGGTAAATAGCCTCCAGCTCAGGCGTATGCCGACCCATTGAAGTTTGCGAGCCTCGGCTGGCAACGCGAACCAGGTAACGCTGTCCGCTCATCTCACGCCAAAACATGGAGCCGCGCACCTCAAGTGCCGCTTTTTGGGTGTCCCGCAGCGCGCGCAGCGTTGCCTCGGCATCAATGTATTGCCGGGTTTGCGCGGGGCTAAGTTCCAGGAAAGGGAGCATTTTCAGAGTAAATTGTTATTTTTTTAATTTACTCTGAAAAATGCATTAAATCAACAATATTAAAATTTAATCCGCTGTTGACTAGAAGTCTAATTAACGATTTGATTGGGATCGTCTGCCGACACGTCAGTTTGGTAGCGACTCGGCAGTCAAACTATTTTTCGGTGTGCTGCTATTTATGGACACGCGCTTGCGCCGCTACTAGATTGAACTTAATTGCATTGCATTTAAATTTAAGCACGGCTTTGTTTTGAAAGCTGCGAGCAAACGGTCTTTATAGGGCAACGTCAGACATATCACTGCTCAGCTAATTCCTTGATTTTACAAACCACAACATTTACAGCTAGGGCAGATTGATAGTGATGGTAGTGATTGGCAAATGAAGTAGCGCTTTGCTTCAAATGAAATCCGGTAAGGAGTTCACCAATTTTCTTTTGCAGCAAAACCTTATCTCGGAGTTTGATCGTCGCTATTGCCAGGCCTTGTTTACTCAATCGGTAAGCAAGTATGGTTTGCTCCAGATGCTCGGGCAGCAACAGAATTGGTTTACCTGCGTGTAAAGCCATACTTGTCAGTCCCATTCCACCGTGCCCTACAACAGCATCGCAAGTGCTTATCAGAGCCCCCAGCAATATTGGCTCCTCAACTACTTGAATGCCCCAACCACGGGCAGCCTCGCTGGCTTTAGCAACGCCATTCGGAGATATCTCCAGCACGTTCGCACCGTTTTGTTTTAGCGCCTGCCAAACCAAGTCATAACGTTTGTCTCGAAGATTCAAGTAACAAAGCACTTTGGGCCCATCTCTGTCAGGCCAGTCATATTGTTTTGCGCCGGGCGCCTCTGCCCATATTGGGCCGCGATAGCCGCTAACAGCTCGTTCAGCGCAAAGTTTTCGGTCAAAGTGGTCGAACTCTGGCCACGCGAGCAAGGCAAGTTGATCTGGTCGAAAGAGGTCATCAACCGACGTCGGCGCGCTCAATCGCAGATTTGGTGAAAGGCTTTGAGCCAAAGCATGGAACCCTTGTTGTAAGCGTTCTTCAAGCTGGATTACTTTCTGAGCGGCATTTTCAACCCACGGCGTAAAACATGGCCGCTCTCCAGCTATCGGCGGCAGTTCAAATCCATGTCCAATCATTAGCGCAGGTAAACCAGCACAACGCGCCGCGTAAAACGCGAGAGGTGAACTGTCAACCAACACCGAGGCGGGTTTGATTGAATGGAAAAGGCCTACCCATTGATTGACACAGAGTTGTGCTTTCGTTGTGTCACCAAAGCCGAGCTTAAGCAAAATGTCGGCATGGTTCAGCGCACCCGGCTCGCGCACAATTCCCAACGGCACACTTGGGAGCACTACAAAATTAAAGTTTAAGTTGCCAAAGTATCGACGGGCCATCGGGACATCAGCAACAGCAAAGAAAACCTCGCAGTCCTCTTTCCTTAGCGCAATAGCTATTGGTAGCAGTCGGGACATGTGTCCTAAATTCCCACCATGCTCCCAAACAATTAAAACTCTTTTGATCAGCATGTCGGTGCACCACCTCGCCGTGTATTTAGCGAACTTGCGCCAAATCAAATTGCTGTACCCCGGCTGGTCGAGCCACTTGATTGAGCTGTCCCCCGATACCACTGGTCGCACCTAGCAGGCTGATGCCCAAGCCCAAATCACGCGTCGCGCGGCTGTCTATTGATACGTCCGCTGTAAATCGCCCGTCCGCATTTTTAGCCAGTTGCAGATTGAGTAGCGCATCTTGCAGGTTCCACAGCAGGGGCAGGGCGCGGCGCTCCGCAAACTCACTGCGGTTTACACCACCTTGCTCGTTCGTTCCGGTCTTCAAGTTTTGCAGCGTTTGCTCAAAGCGTGCTCTTGCCTGGCTGATAGATTCAGCCACCGATTGCGGTGTGATGGCGGCGTCGCTGGTTTTACTCGCAGCGGCGTCAGGCGCATCAAAGAGCGCAGTTGGGTCGCCAGTTCGCACACCTGCTGGCATGCCTTGCGCGTCTGATACGCCTGAATCCGCTGCGGTTCTACCCAACACTGCGGCGTGGTTCAAACTTGTCCCATCTGCAAAGCGGATTTTCTCGAGGGCATTTGCACCTTTGCCCGCATTCTCGAAGTAACTGGCGACAGTTAATCGATCGTCAGTGCTATTGATACGGAGCACTAGGTCATTGCCCTGGCGGAGCAGACCAACATCGCTGCTCGCAATGCCTGCGCCCAACTGAACCACGTCGCCTGATGGTTTGCCCGCATCAAAGTTAGCCACTATGTCATGGCCACTGCCCCGGCCAAACACGTAAGTGTCATTGCCCAGACCACCAAACAAGATGTTGTTGCCCGCATTGCCTTCAAGTCGGTTGTTGCCAGCGTTGCCCACCGCGTTGATATTGGCGCTGCCAGTCAGTACCAAGCGCTCGACGTTGTCCGCAAGCGCGTAGGACACGCTGGAATAAACCGTGTCCGTGCCTTCTCTCGCAGCCTCAACGACCAAGTCACTTGACGAATCAACCCAGTAATCGTCGTTACCCATGCCGCCGATCAATATGTCAGCACCTTCACCCCCATCCAGATCATCGTTACCGGCATCGCCAAACAGCTTGTTCGCCGACGCATTGCCGGTCAGCTTATTGTTCAAGCTGTTGCCCATACCGGCCTCCGCTGTGCCGGTTAGCACTAGGTGTTCTACGTTGTTTGCCAGGGTGTAGTTCACTGAAGCTTGGGCAGTGTCGGTGCCTTCGCCCGCGACTTCAATGACTGTATCGGCTTGGCTATCAATGACATAAATATCATTTCCTTTGCTGCCCAGCATCACATCTGCCCCAGCGCCGCCATCTATCGTGTTCGCCGAGCTGTTACCCGTCAGCACGTTCGAAAGTTCGTTTCCGGTGATATTGGTGGCTGAGCCAAGCAATACGCCGTCTTCGATATTGGCTCCCAGACTAAACGCATAACGGCTAACAATTACGTCACGGCCTTCGCCGGCTAACTCAACAACAGTATCTACATCGTCTTCCAGCAGATAGGTGTCGTTACCTAAGCCGCCGGTCAGGGTGTCGATGCCTTTTTTGCCATTGAGCAAATCGTCGCCTGCACCGCCCATCAATACGTTGTTTGCGTCATTGCCCTGCAAAGTGTTGTCAAGCGCATTGCCCGAGCCGTCGATGGCCAGCGCGCCTAAAAGTATGAGATGTTCAACATTGGCTGACAGGCTAAAGGTGACAGACGCCTCAACCGTGTCAACGCCCTCGTTGGCGATCTCAATTACCACATCGCCGGCGTTATCAACTTCATACAAGTCATCGCCCGTACCGCCTCCTAAAGTGTCGCTATCTGCACCGCCACGAAGCCAATCGTCACCCGCACCACCCAAGATCAAGTCGTTGCCTGCTCCCCCCATCAGCTTGTTGTCACCGGCATTGCCTTCAATGCGGTTATCTAGCGCGTTGCCAGTGCCGTCAATGGCGTCTATGCCAAGCAGCATCAGATCCTCAACGTTGGCGGCCAGGGCGTGGGTAACAGTGGCGCGCGCAGTGTCGCGCCCCTCGTTGGCTTTTTCAATCACTTTGTCAAGTATGTTGTCTATGTCATATACATCGTTGCCCTTGCCGCCCGTCATGCGGTCAGCACCCAAGCCACCGTTGAATACGTCATTTCCGGTTGTCCCCGTCAGTACATCATCCAGGTCGGTGCCGTTGATGCTGCCGGTAATGCTCAAGCTAAAGCTGCTCGACACGCTAGCACCTTGCTCGTCCATTGCTGTAACAGTTATCGCCACCGGGCCCAATTCCGTTTCGGGCGGCATACCACTCAATGTTTGGGTAGCAGCATCAAAACGCAGCCAGGTCGGTAACGCCGCGCCGCTGGCAAGCTTGGCTTGCAACGTTAAGCTGTCGCCCACATCAACGTCGCTAAAGGCACTGGCTGGCAACTTATAGCTGAAGGCTTGAGTTTTAACCACTTGCTGGTCTAGCAAGCCAGAGGCCAGCGGCGCGTGGTTGGTGCTCAGCACGCTGACTGTGAACAACGTCGACACCGCAGCACCTGCCCTGTCAGTGGCAGTCACTTTCAAACCAAGCCCACCCACATTGGCACCCAGCGGCAGTCCGCTGAATGTGCCTGTCGCCGCATCAAAACTAATCCAGGCCGGTAGCGCAGCGCCGTTGGCCAGGGTGGCTGCCAGCGTGATCGAATCGCTCACGTCAACGTCCTTGAAGGTATTTGCCGGCAACGTAAAGCGCCAAGCAATGCCCTGGCCTGCTGACTGATCCGCAGGGCGCGCAAATACAATCGGCGCATCGTTGGTGTTGTTCACCGTCAATGCAAAGCTTGTGCTGGCGGCCAGGCCAAGTGGGTCAGTGGCAGTCAAAACAATGCTGGTGGTGCCAACCTGCTCATTTGCAGGCGTTGCGCTAAATGTGCGAGTCCCCGCGTCAAAGCTCAACCAGCTCGGCAACACCGCACCGCCCGCCAGTGTGGCCGTGTAGGTCAACAGGTCTTTGTCAACATCAGCAAAGGTGCTAACCGGTACGGTAAATTGCCATGCATTATCTTCACTGCATTGCTGCCCAGTCAAAGCAGTTTGCACCGTCGGTGCGTTGTTAGGCGCTTTTGTCACTGCCACCCTGACTGCATCTTGCATTGTTATTTTTTGCCCATCTTGAAACTGCAAGTATTCAACGCCCACGCCCTTGCTTGCCAGCGGAGTTTTTGTCAGCTCAATCGTGGTCAGTCGTCTGCCATCTCGCTCCACCACCAAATAAGGCGTTTGGCGGCCACTGCCTGCCGCTGGCGCAAACATGCCCCTATCAAGCTCAATACCAGGGCCAAACGAGGCTGAATCGATGTCCACGCCATAGGGCAGCAGCGACTGCGCAGCGCCACCATAGCCAATATGTTGAACCTCGCCGCCGTAACCAATATAAAAATTAGCGAGGGAGGCATTTTGAGTCTTAACGCTGAACTTCAAATCGCTCAGTTGAATGCCCGGGCCGAATTCAACGGTATCAATGTCAGCACCTGGGGGCAATACTTCTTGAGGTGGTCCGCCATACGCATTAAACAGCCAATTTTCCTTCGGGATCGTTTGACCAGTGTCCGCGAGGTAATCGAATCCTTCACTCATTGGCCCGCGGTCTAGAACCAAATAACGGTCAGGCCCAGCCTGACCATCAAGAGAATTAAACCCAGCTCCGCCGTAAATAATGTCAGCGACCTCGGAGCCAGAAATCACGTCAT
>ENA-OFCX01001162-OFCX01001162.1-metagenomes-genome-assembly--contig:-NODE-1162-length-11186-cov-5.158926_pt1 | contig 11186 bp, 13 predicted proteins | sample MGYA00153384_OFCX01 | MGnify analysis MGYA00153384
TGATCGCCAACCGCAGCGCCGCCACCGACCAGATCGACAAGTACAACAACAAGATCGGCCTGAAGCTGGCTGCACACTTTCCCGACCTCGACGTGATTCGTCGCAGCCGCCTGAAGAAGTCGACGCTGTTCGAGATGGAATATTCGCCCGAGCTCGAGGCCGTGCAGAAGGAATATATGCGGCTGGCGGCATCGTTGTGGCTGGGCACCGAACCGCTCAACGCGGTGCCGATGAAAGACCGCGACATCTTCGACCTGCTGGGATTCGACTGATGGATCGGGTCGGCTTGCAGCGCGCGTTTTCCCGGTTGGACAGTCCCTCGTCATTGCGCAGGGTTCCTTCATGAGCGCCGATGCCAATTACCTGGACCGCCGCGGCGAGATCCAGACCTATTTCGACCGCACCGCGGCGCAGGCCTGGGAGCGGCTGACGTCGACGGCGCCGGTCGGGCGCATCCGCGCCACGGTGCGGGCCGGCCGCGACCGCATGCGCAGCACGCTGCTGTCGTGGCTGCCTGCCGACATGAGCGGTGCGCGCCTGCTCGATGCAGGCTGCGGCACGGGCGCGCTGGCCGTCGAAGCGGCGCGCCGCGGTGCCGCTGTGCTGGCGATCGACCTGTCGCCTACGCTGGTGGACATTGCCCGCGAACGCATTCCGTCCGACCTCGCTGGCCGAATCGACTTCCGCTCGGGCGACATGCTCGATCCCGCGCTGGGCAGCTTCGACTTCGTGGTCGGCATGGACTCGCTGATCCACTACCGCGCCGACGATGCCGTGAAAGTGCTTGCCGGGCTGGCGCCGCGCACCTCGACTGCGATGCTGTTCACCTTCGCACCGCTGACGCCGCCGCTGGCGGTGATGCTGGCTGCCGGGCGCCTGTTTCCGCGCGGCAATCGCTCACCGTCGATCGAGCCGGTGACGCCGTCGGGGCTGCGCCGGCGCATCGGGGTCGAGCCCGCGCTGGCCAGCTTCAGCGCAGCCCGCACCGAACGCATCAGCGCCGGCTTCTACACCTCGCAGGCGTTGGAACTGGTGCGGCCGTGAAATTCATCGTGCCGATCCGGGCCGACCGCTGGCGCGACATCGCGCCGCGATTCCTGCCGTTCGCCGACGCGGCGTCGGTCGGCCTGCCGCTCGGCCGCTTGCTGCGGCTGTCGATGTTCCAGGTGGCGGTGGGCATTTGCACCGTGCTGCTGGTCGGCACGCTCAATCGCGTGATGATCGTCGAACTCGGCGTGTCGGCCTGGCTGGTGTCGGCGATGGTCGCGTTGCCGCTGCTGTTCGCGCCGTTTCGCGCGCTGCTGGGTTTCAAGTCGGACACGCACCGCTCGATCCTCGGCTGGAAGCGCGTGCCGTTCCTGTGGATGGGCAGTTGGCTGATGTTCGGCGGTCTGGCGATCATGCCGTTCGCGCTGATGTTGATGACCGGCGACGGCCAGGCGCCGGCCTGGGCCGGTCAACTGGGCGCGGTGCTGGCCTTCTTGCTGGTGGGCGCCGGCATGCAGACCACGCAGACCGCGGGGCTGGCGTTGGCCACCGACCTGGCCACACCCGAGTCGCGCCCTCGCGTGGTGGCGCTGATGTATGTGATGTTGCTGTTCGGCATGGTGGGCAGCAGCTTGCTGTTCGGCGCGTTGCTCACCAATTTTTCACCGACGCGGCTGATCCAGGTGGTGCAGGGCGCTGCCGCGGTGACGATGCTGCTCAACATGGTCGCGTTGTGGAAGCAGGAGCCGCGCCGGCTCGGCCAGCGCCGTGACGAACAGGCGCCGCGGCCGGACTTCAAGCACACCTGGCGCCAATTCAGCCAACGAGCGCGCGCCACCCGCTTCTTGGTGTCGGTCGGCCTGGGCACGGCGGCCTTCAACATGCAGGACATCATCCTCGAGCCCTACGGTGGCGAAATCCTGAAGTTGTCGGTGAGCGCCACCACCATGATCACGGCGATGAGTGCGCTCGGAGGTTTGACAGCGTTCGCGCTGGCGGCGCGTTGGCTGCAGCGCGGCGCCGATGCGCACCGCGTTGCCGCCATCGGCCTGTTGGCCGGGTTGGTGGCGTTCGCCGCGGTGATCTTTGCCGAGCCGCTCGGTTCGGCCGCCTTGTTCCGCGCCGGCGCCACGTTGATCGGGTTCGGCGGCGGCCTGTTCGCGGTCGGCACCCTGACCGCGGCCATGGCACTCGAAAGCAATGGGCTGAATGGCATGGCGCTGGGCGCCTGGGGCGCCGTGCAAGCCACCTGCGGCGGCGCCGCGGTGTTGATGGGCGGGGTGTTGCGCGACACGATCTCCAGCCTGGCCTTGCAGGGTTGGTTCGGCGAGGTGTTGACCCATCCTGGCACCGGCTACAGCTTTGTCTATCACATCGAGGTCTGCCTGCTGTTCGCAGCTCTTATAGCGATCGGCCCGCTGGTGCGCAACCGACACCCGCAGGGCGCGCCCACCATCCCCGCGACGCCTGCGAAGTTCGGCTTGGCCGACTACCCGGGCTGACCCGCCAACTGCAGTTTTTGCCAGAGAAAAGGAGAAACACCATGGGTACTGGAGCCATCACCGGCTATGTGGACGTCGCACAGATCGTGCTGTACGTGTTCTGGGCGTTTTTCGCCGGTCTCGTCTACTACCTTCAGCGCGAGAGCAAGCGCGAGGGATTCCCGCTCGAGACCGACCTGCCCTCGGGCGAGACGCGCTTCACGTCGGGCTTCGTCGGCATGCCTGCGCCCAAAACCTATCTGCTGCCCCACGGCGAGCCGGTCATGGCGCCCAACGACAAGCGCTCGCCGCAGGTCTTGCGCGCCCGCCCGAGCCACGGCTGGATTGGCGCACCGCTCGAGCCGACTGGCAATCCGATGCTCGACGGTGTCGGGCCGGGTGCCTATGCCGACCGTGCCGATGTGCCCGACTACACGCACGAAGGCGAGGCCAAGATCGTGCCTCTGCGCGTGGCAGCGGGCTATGGTGTGGCCAGACAGGATCCCGACCCGCGCGGCATGGAAGTGATCGGCGCCGATGGCGAGGTCGGCGGCATCGTCAGCGATTTGTGGGTCGACAAATCGGAGATGATGTTTCGCTACCTCGAACTCACGGTGGGCACCGGTGCCACGTCGCGCCAGGTGCTGCTGCCAATGAACTTCGCCCGCATTTCGCGCAGCGAGGTCAAGGTCGCGTCCATCCTCGCAGCGCAGTTTGCGCAGGTGCCAGCGCTGCGCCATGCCGAGCAGATCACGCTGCTCGAAGAAGAAAAGGTGATGGCCTACTACGGCGGCGGAACGCTCTACGCGACGCCCGAGCGGCAGGAGCCGCTGCTGTGAAGATTCGGCACGATGGTCACGAACACGAGTTCGAAGCCGCCCACGGCTTGCCCGAGCCGTTGCCGGCCGGCGAACGCATCCTGTGGCAAGGAGCGCCCGATTGGCGTGTGTTGGCGCGCAAGGCGTTCCACGCGCGCAAGCTGGCCATCTACTTCGGCGTGATCCTGGTGCTGCGCGCGGCGACCGTGCTGTCGACCGGCGGCACGGTCGCCGAGGCGGCCAAGGCGCTGCTGATGCTCGCGCCTCTGGTGTTGTTGGCGGTCGGCGCGTCGCTGCTGATGGCCTGGCTGACCAGCCGCACGACGGTCTACACCATCACCGACAAGCGCGTGGTGATGCGCATCGGCATCGTGCTGAGCCTGACCTTCAACCTGCCGTTACGGCAATTGGCCACCGCTGGCTTGCGCCTCGATGCCGACGGCAATGGTGACATTCCTTTGACGCTTTCCGGCACCGACACGATCGCCTTTCTGCACCTGTGGCCGCATGCGCGCCCCTGGCATGTCGCCCGACCCGAGCCCATGTTGCGTTGCGTGCCGGATGCGGCGCTGGTTTCGCGAGTGCTGGCCGGCGCCTGGTCACACGCGACCGGCGTCCAGGTGGCCCTCGGCGCTGACGGCGTCGCCGTCGCGGCGCAGCCTGCCGGCACGGTCCGCGGCTCGCGCCACACGGCGCTGGCCTGACACCCCGGCCGCGGCAAAGTGAGTTCGATGAGCACCTCCCGAATGACCGCGCCATCGCCTTTCCCCCGCAGGGCGCCGATGATCGTCGGCGCTGTGTTGCTGGCCACGCTGGTGGGCGTCGCTGCCGTGCGTTGGTCGGGCGAGGACATACGCGCGCCAGACGCGGGGGTCGCAGTGACCCGGCAACTGCGCTTCGAAGACCGTCCCGATGGCAGCGTGGCTGTCATCGATGGTCGCAGCGGGTTGCTGGTCCAGAAGGTCGAAGGTGAAGCCGGTTTCCTGCGCGGCACGATGCGCGGCCTGGCCCGGGAACGCCGGCGCGCCGGGCTGGGCAACGAACAGGCGTTCGAGTTGATCGGGCGCGCCGATGGCCGGCTGACCCTGCACGACCCGGCCACCGGCGTGAAGGTCGACCTCGAGTCGTTCGGCCCGGTCAATGCCGCCGTGTTCGCGCAGTTCTTGCCGCACCAAAGCGCCGACCGCGACCAGCCCTGACACTCCGTTGTAGAGGAATTTAATATGAGCACCACGGCCGCCCGTTTGCCCAACGAAGCCACCAGCACCGCATTGCAAAACACGATGCTGACGCCGCGCTTCTACACCACCGATTTCGACGCGATGGACCGCATCGACATCGAGTCGATCCGGCCGCAGTGGGACACGCTGATGGCCGAGTTCCGGGCCGATTCGAACACCGATCACTTCCAGCGGCCGGCCGACATGATGGCCGATTTCTCGGCTCTGCCGCCGGCGCTGCACGAAGAGTTCATGCAGTTCCTGATCAGCTCGGTGACCTCCGAATTCTCTGGCTGCGTTTTGTATACCGAGATCAAGAAGCGCGTCACCAACCCCGACATCAAGGAACTGATGGCGTTGATGGCGCGAGACGAGAGCCGCCACGCCGGCTTCATCAACCAGTGGCTGAAGGATTTCGGTGTCGGCGTCGACCTCGGCTTTCTGGTCAAGGCGAAGAAGTACACCTACTTCCGCCCGAAGTTCATCTTCTACGCCACTTACCTGTCGGAAAAGATCGGCTATGCGCGCTACATCGCAATTTACCGGCAGATCGAACGCCATCCCGAAGCCTGCTTTCACCCGATCTTCAAATGGTTCGAGCGCTGGTGCAACGACGAGTTTCGTCATGGCGAAGCATTTGCCTTGCTGCTACGCGCCAACCCGCACCTGCTGAAGGGCCACAACAAGCTGTGGATCCGCTTCTTCCTGCTGGCCGTGTACGCCACGATGTACGTGCGCGACCACACGCGTCCGCAAATGCACGCGGCAATGCGCATGGACCCGACCGAGTACGACTACAACGTGTTTCGCATCACGTCGGAAATCACCAAGCAGGTGTTTCCGTTCACGCTGAACATCGACGACCCGCGTTTTCGCGCCGGCATGGAGCGCATGCGCCGTTTGTCGATCGCCTCCGATGCCGCCAAGGCGCAGGGCGGACTGCTCGCGGGGATCAAGCGCGTCGGTCTCGGCCTCGCTGCGGGATTCACGTACGCCCGCATGTATTGCTTGCCTGTCACGCCCAACGAGCTGCCGCAGGACATGCGCGTCGCGCCGGCCTGGTGATGCCCGCCGCCGATAGCCTTGACCAACCGTGAGGCAGTAGCCATGTCGCCTTACGTGCTGCCGGTCGTTTACGCACTGTTTTTCTGGTGGTTCAGCACGGGCGTCATCATTTACCTGGATGGCCTGGCGCGGTCGACCTTCAAATGGACCATGGCAGGTGCCACGGGGCTGCTGGTCGCGGCACTGGGCGGCCTGGTGGCCAGCAGCGACGACACCAGTGTCACCGGCGCCTACCTGGCTTTCAGTTGCGGATTGCTGGTCTGGGCCTGGCAGGAAGTCGCCTTTTTGCTTGGCTATGTCACCGGCCCGCGGCGCATCCCGTGTCCGAAGGATGTCACCGGATGGCGCCGCGCCGGGTTCGCCCTGCAAGCCCTGCTGCACCACGAAATGGCGCTGATCGTGCTCGGGTTGGCGGTTACTCTGGCCACCTGGGACGGCGATAACCGAACCGGCCTGTGGACTTACATGATCCTGTGGGTGATGCGCCAGAGCGCCAAGATCAACGTGTTCCTCGGCGTGCGCAACCTCAACGAGCAGTTCCTTCCGGTGCATCTGAGCTACCTGCACAGTTATTTCACGCGCAGATCGATGAACGGCTTCTTTCCTGTGTGCATCGTCATTTCCACGCTGTGCACGGTCTGGCTGTGGCAAGCAGCCCTGAGTGACGGCCAGACCGCCGCACAGCAAACCGCGTTGACGTTCGCCGCCGCGCTGTTGAGCCTGGCAGTGATCGAGCACTGGTTTCTGGTGGTGCCATTGCGCTTCGAAGTGCTGTGGCAGTGGGGCATGCGCTCACGCGTCGGCAGAGACGCCAAACAACTCGGCCCCAAGGCGCTGTAGCGCAGCGCCTGCCGATCGCTGGTCTTGGCATTGGCGGCGCGATTCCAAGCTGGCCGTGAATGCGGCCACGGCTCGGCGCCCCGGGGATGCAGACCAGGACCCCGCCGTCTATGTTCATCGCCGACGCCTGCGCTGCTCAAAGCTCCAGGTCGTAATCGATCGTCAACGGCGCGTGGTCTGAAAAGCGCTGATCCAGGTAGATCGACTCGCGCCTGGCCAAGGCCGCGACGCCAGGAGTCGCCAAGTGGTAGTCGATGCGCCAACCGACGTTCTTGGCCCACGCTTGGCCGCGGTTGCTCCACCAGGTGTATTGGTCGGGATGCGGGTTGAGGCTGCGAAAGACGTCGACCAGGCCCAGGCCGGTGTCGAGGTCAAGCGCGCGCGTCATCCAGTCGCGCTCTTCCGGCAGAAAGCCGCTGTTCTTCTGGTTGCCGCGCCAGTTCTTCAAGTCGATGGCCTGGTGCGCGATGTTGACGTCGCCAACCAGGATGAATTCGCGCTGGCTGCGCAGACGGCGCAGGTGCGGCGCGACCACGTCGAGGAAACGGAACTTGGCCTGCTGGCGCTCTTCGCCGCTGGAGCCGCTGGGGAAGTAGCAACTGATGATGCTCAGCCGGCGCTGCGGCGTGTCGAAGCGGGCCTCGAGATAGCGGCCTTCGACGTCGAACTCGGGCGCGCCCAGTCCGACGACCAGCTCGCTGGGCTCGTGGCGGCTGTAAAGGCCCACGCCGGAATAGCCCTTCCTCTCGGCGTAATGGAAATGACCGCGCATTCCGGCCACCCGGTCGAAGCGCCCCGACACCGTGTCGGCTTGCGCGCGCAGCTCCTGCACACCCATACAATCAGCCCCGACCGTTTCGGTCCAGGCTTCAAAGCCTTTGGTGGCCGCCGAACGGATGCCATTGAGATTGAGTGAAACCAGACGGAACACGGGGGATCTCCATGGGCAGCCACGAAGCTGACGACGACATCGCCCAGGAATTCGTGGCGTTTGCGGTCGAAGCCGGGGCGTTGGAGTTTGGCGAATTCACGACGAAAGCCGGTCGGCTTTCGCCTTATTTCTTCAATGCTGGCGCCTTCGATGACGGGGCCAAGCTGGGCCGCTTGGCGCAATTTTATGCGCGCCGATTGCTGGCCCCGCCGCTGGCCTTTGACATGCTGTTTGGCCCGGCTTACAAGGGCATCACGCTTGCAGCGGCAGTGGCCGTCGAGTTGGCGCGGCGGGGCCGCAACGTTGCGTTTGCGTACAACCGCAAAGAGGCAAAAGTTCACGGCGAAGGCGGGCTGCTCGTGGGTGCTGCCCTACAGGGTCGCGTGGTGGTGGTCGATGATGTGATCTCGGCGGGAACGTCGGTGCGTGAGTCGGTCGGGCTGATCCGGTCGGCCGGTGCCGTGCCGAGTGCCGTTGTGATCGCATTGGATCGGCAGGAACGGGCGACCGAGGCGGGTCGTGACAGCGCCCGGTCGGCCGTGCAGTTCGTAGAGCAAAGCTTGGGGCTGTCGGTCGCATCGATCGCGACGTTGGACGACCTGCTGCAATTCCTGCAGCGGGCGCAGGATCCGGCACTGGCAGCTTTTCATGCCAGCGTGACGTCGTACCGTGACCGATATGGAGTTTGAATGCCTGTGAAGTGCAAACCTGTCGTTGATGGCCTGCATTGCAAGCCACGGTCGGCTGGGCCTGCCCCGCAGGTCGGTCGCGCGTGCCGCGCTGGCCCGGTTGCGCCGCGTCCTGCGGCATGGTTGGGCACATTGTTGGCCATCGCCCCGCTGACCTGGGCGATGGCCGCCGACGTCGGCATCTACAGTTGCACCGACGCACACGGTCGCAAGCTGACCTCGGACCGGCCGATCGCCGAATGCATTGCGCGCGAACAGCGCGTGCTCAATGCCGATGGGTCGGTGCGCCGGGTGTTGCCACCGACACCCACGGCCGACGAGCGTGCCGAGATCGAATCGCGCGAACAGGCGGCGCTGGCTGAGCGCGCCGCGGCGAAAGATGCGCTGCGCCGCGACCGCAACCTGCTGGCGCGCTTCCCGAACGAGGCGTCTCACCGAAAGGCCCGTGAAGCGGCGCTCGAGGCTTCGCGCAAGGCGGTGCTGGCGTCGCAAGGCCGCATCGCGCAGTTGGCCAACGAACGAAAGCCGTTGATGGCCGAAAGCGAATTCTTTTCCGGCAAGCCTTGGCCCGCCAAGTTGAAGCAGCAGATCGAGGCGAATGACGTGTCGGTCGATGCGTTGCGCAGCCTGATCAACAACCAGCAGGCCGAAATCGGCCGCATCGACGAGCGTTACGACGCCGAGCTTGAGCGACTGCGCAGGTTGTGGCCCGGCAGCCTAATGAACGCCGCCAACCAGCCACCCTGACACGTCGCTCATGCTGGCGAACCGATCGCCAGCTGCCAAGCGCCAGCAGCTCCCGCTACGCAAAACACCGGGTCGGCCCGCCGGCACAGCGTTCGATCAACCCAGCTTCTCGCGCAGCATTTCGTTCAGTTGAGCCGGGTTTGCCTTGCCTTGAGTGGCTTTCATGGCTTGGCCGACCAGGGCGTTGAAGGCCTTTTCCTTGCCGCCGCGAAATTCCTCGACAAGCTTGGGCGAGGCCGCCAGCACCGCGTCGACGATGCCTGCGAGCTCGCCACGATCGCCCATCTGCTGCAACCCGAGGCTGGCGATCAGGCCGTCGACGTCTTGCCCAGGTCGGACCCACAGCGCGTCGAACAGCAGGCGCGCGCCGTTGTTGGAGACGGTGCCGTCGGCAATCCGTGAGATCAGAAGCGCCAGGGTCGTCGCATCGATCGGGCTCGAGCCGATCGTGCCGACACCGGCATTCAGCCGCTTCGACAGCTCGCCCATCATCCAGTTGGCGACCAGCCGGGGCTGACCACAGCCCTGCGCCGCCGTTTCGAAATAGACAGCCCAGTCCTTGCCTTGCGTCATCAGCGCGGCCGCCTCGGCCTGCAGTCCGTAGGAGGTCTGGAAACGCTGCGCCATCACGCGCGGCAACTCCGGCATGCCGGAGCGCACGCGTTCGATCCAGTCGGCCGCGATCACCAGCGGTGGCAGGTCGGGGTCGGGCAGATAGCGGTAATCGGCTTCGCCCTCTTTAGTGCGCATGACAAACGTTCGCCCGCGCTCCTCGTCCCAGCCAGCGGTGTCCTGCGTGATCCGCCCACCGTGAGTCAACACTTTGATCTGACGGTCGATTTCAAAATCCAGCGAGCGGGCGACGCCGCGAAAACTGTTGAGGTTTTTGATTTCGACCTTCGTGCCGAACGCTTCGCCGGGGCGACGCACGGAGACGTTGACATCGCAACGCATCTTGCCTTCCTCGGGGCGAGCGTCGCTGATCCCCAGCGCTTGCGCGATGGCTTGCACTTTTTGCAAAAACGCCCGAGCGTGGTTTGAATCGAGGATCTCTGGCTCGGTCACTCCCGCTGCAAGGTCGACCGCTTCCTTGAGGCGACGGCCGAGCACCGATGGGCGGTGGCGTTCCGGCTCGGTGCGCTGTTCGGCCTGCGACGCAGCGAGGTGCTCGCGCTGCGTTGGGACGACGTCGACGTAGAGGCCAAGTCGTTGTGCTCGAGCGTGACCGGGAGATCCTCGACCGCCTCGCGAAGTGACCCGCTATCTCAGCCTCGCTGAGTTCTGGTACCTCGGCGAACACGTCACCGGCATCAACGCCGCAACGCTCATCAAGGCCAGCCAGGTCGAGCTCGCCGATTCCGCACTCCATGCACCACGGGCCGGCTTCGGCGACACCGACTTCTACCCCGATGTGTACGACAAGGCCGCAGTGGCCGCAGTGCTCGCATGTCGGATCGCGCGTGGAACCACCCGTTGCCCGACGGCAACAAGCGAGCAGCGTGGGCATGTCTCGTGCTGTTCATCGACCTCAACGACGGATCGCAAAACGACGAGCAACCCGACGTCGACGACGCCGTCGAAGCGATGCTTGCGGTGACTGCGGGCACGATCTGACTTCAGAGATCAAGATCCCAGTCGCCCACGGTGCTCACCGGAAGGCGGCTCGGTCACCACCCTCACCGTCAAACGACAACAGGTGGTGGATACCCATGAGTCGCCTTCGTTCGGCTGATTCTTCGAACAATATCAATCGAAAATGAATCGATACGGGGACGGTGCCGCCCCCGGCGTTCGGTGCCGACCGCACGCAACCTCGGCATCAGATCGTCACATCGTTTCGTAACGTCACGCGCATCTCGTACTCACAAACGAAAGCCCCAACTCACCACCGGGCCTCGAGCGCCGGCTTCGGGCTGACATTCCCGTGATAGTGCGACGTCACGTTCGGGTGGTGCGGCGGGAACTTGGCTTTGAAATCTGGCCACATCACACCCCTTGCCGACAAGGCTATGACTTCGGGTGGCGTCGGGAAATAAGGCCCGCGCGCGTTCGTCAGGTTCCTGCGAGACCGAGAAACACCACGAGAGCGCGCGAGAGTCTGATCGTGTCGTCGTCGCTCAACTGGCCAACGCGTTCGCCCAGCTTCGACCGGGGGATGGTGGTGACCTTGTCGACCATCAGCCGGCTGGATTCTCGGATGCCGGTCATCTCGTCGGCCTCGACGAGCAATCGGATGAGCGGTGCGTCGGTCGGATCAGTGGTGAACGCACAAACGGTCACCGAAGCGGTGGCGTCGAAGCGGTCGTCTTGGATGATGACGACGGGTCGTGGCTTGCCGACGTAGCCGCTGCCCGCAGACGCAGCCCAGATCTCACCTCGCTTCACTCGTCGCCGGCCAGCGCGTCGAT
>ENA-OFCX01001163-OFCX01001163.1-metagenomes-genome-assembly--contig:-NODE-1163-length-11184-cov-2.889029_pt1 | contig 11184 bp, 11 predicted proteins | sample MGYA00153384_OFCX01 | MGnify analysis MGYA00153384
TGCGTATAGGCGGCGAACAGCACCAGGGCGCCGAGGCCAGCCGAACCGATGGCGTAGCCCTTGGTGACGGCCTTGGTGGTGTTGCCGACGGCGTCGAGCGGGTCGGTGACGTCACGCACGCTCTTGGGCAGTTCGGCCATCTCGGCAATGCCGCCGGCGTTGTCGGTGATCGGGCCGTAGGCGTCGAGTGCGACCACGATGCCGGCCATGCTCAGCATCGACGTGGCCGCCACGGCAATGCCGTACAGGCCAGCCAGCTGGAACGAGACCAGGATCGCGGCGCAGACGAACAGCACCGGCCAAGCGGTGGAGCGCATCGACACGCCCAGCCCGGCGATGATGTTGGTGCCGTGGCCGGTGGTCGAGGCCTGCGCGATGTGCTTGACCGGAGCGTACTGCGTGCCGGTGTAGTACTCGGTGATCCACACCATCGCGGCGGTCAGCACCAGGCCGGTCAGGCAGGCGCCGAACAAGCGCAGTTGCGTGCCGGCGCCGAGTGCGTCGTCTGGCATCACGGCTCGCGTGATGAAGAAAAATCCCACCAGCGAGATCACGCCGGCCACCGCCAGGCCTTTGTAGAGTGCCGGCATCACGTTTTTCATGCCCGGCGAGGCTTTCACGAAGGTGCAGCCGATGATCGACGCGATGATCGAAAAACCGCCGAGCACCAGCGGATAGATCACCGCCGCCATCGGCGCGGAAGTGACGACGATCGCCCCCAGCGACATCGTCGCGATCAACGTGACCGCGTAGGTCTCGAACAGGTCCGCCGCCATGCCGGCGCAGTCGCCGACGTTGTCGCCCACGTTGTCGGCGATCACGGCCGGGTTGCGCGGGTCGTCCTCGGGGATGCCGGCCTCGACCTTGCCCACCAGGTCGGCGCCAACGTCAGCGCCCTTGGTGAAGATGCCGCCGCCCAAGCGAGCGAAGATGGAGATGAGTGACGAGCCGAAGGCAAAGCCCAGCATGGGCTTGAGCACGGTAGACAAGGTCTCGTCGGCCGCCACAGTGCCGCCGGCGCTGACCCACCAGAAAAACAGCACTACCCCGATAAGCCCCAGGCCCACGACCAGCATGCCGGTAATGGCGCCGCCCCTGAAGGCAACGTCGAGCGCCGGGCCAATGCCTTTGGTGGCTGCTTGGGCCGTGCGCACATTGGCACGGACTGACACATTCATGCCAATAAAGCCGCAGGCACCCGAAAGCACAGCACCCACCACAAAACCAAAAGCAGTTTTGCCGTCAAGAAACACGGCGATCAAAACCGCCAGAATCACACCAACGATGGCAATGGTTTTGTATTGCCTTGCCAGATAGGCAGCGGCACCGGTTTGAATGGCGGCTGCAATTTCCTGCATGCGCGCATTGCCTGCGTCTTGCGACAAAATCCAGCTGCGTGCCCAAACGCCATAGCCAACAGCGATGAAACCACACACAAGCGCCAAAATCAGCGCTGAGTTGCCTGTCATATTGAAATCTCCTACATTTTTTGCTTGGAGAGTTGAAACGCATGCGTATCAACCCGCTGCGCTGCTTCCTCATTTCTCGTGGTCGAGATGATTGGCCAACGCCTGAAATTTAACGCGAAAACATGACAACTTCACGTTTCGCCAGGCTTGAATCAGTAAAATGAGGGTAAATCCTTAGCTACAGCTTTCCCATCCTTTCACTTAACCACAAGAAACCACCATGTCACTTGATAAAGTCACCCCCGGCAAAAATGCGCCTGAGGCCTTCAACGTCATCATTGAAATTCCCATGAATGCTGACCCGGTGAAGTATGAGGTGGACAAGGAATCGGGCGCTATTTTTGTTGACCGCTTCATGAGCACGTCGATGCATTACCCGACCAACTATGGCTACGTACCGCAAACGTTGAGCGGTGACGGCGATCCGGTTGATGTGTTGGTCATTACGCCGGTGCCTTTGATTCCAGGCGTTGTCGTGACCTGCCGAGCCATTGGCATCTTAAAAATGCTGGATGAAGCCGGTGAAGATGGCAAGGTGCTGGCCGTGCCGATTGACAAGAAATGTTCGCTCTACAGCCATTGGAAAAAGCCCGAAGACATGAACCCGCTACGCCTGAAAACCATTGCCCACTTTTTTGAGCATTACAAAGACCTGGAAGAAGGCAAGTGGGTCAAAATCGGCGGCTGGGAAGGGCCAGACGCTGCTCACAAAGAAATATCCGACGGCATTGCCAGCTACGTGGCTGCCAACAAAACTTAATTTTGCGCTTCAGCGTCCGGGTAAATCAGGCCGCCAATGCGGCCTTTTTTTCGGGCGCTAAAAGGCTGCCAATCGTCTTCAGGCTGCGCCAGCCGGTCAGCTACCGCCCACCAGGCGCTCGGGTTTAAGCCCAGGCCAATGTGGCTGGCGATGACTTCAATATTTTCAGTCTGTGGATTGGCTTGGGTTGGCACTTGAATGCTCGCCTGCCAGGCTACCACGCCATCGGTGCGTGAGTAAATGCTGCTGGTGGGAACAGGTGGCGCGGCAGGCAGGTCGTAGTTTTCGGATTCGCGCTCAATTTTGCGGCCACTCGTCAGCTCATACACGCGCCAGGCGTTGGTTGATTTATGCGAGCCCGCAAACGGTGTGCCGAGAGTGATAACGCTGCGCACCCTATGCGGCATTTCTTTGGCCAGCTCACGCGCGTACACGCCACCCAGGCTCCAGCCAATCAGGCTGACTTTTTGACCGGTGCTTTCAAAAGTACGAATCAGGTTGCTTTTGGCCTCGTCCAGCACGCCAGCACGCGGGCCAAAGTTAAAGCCTAGCTCCCAGCCCCAAGGCTTGTAGCCCAGTGATTGCAGGTAGTGCCGCAGCGGCACCGTTGATGCGTCATTGGCCGACAAGCCGGGGAAGACCATCACCGCATGGCCGTCGCCTTTGGGCGCGCGTGCCAGCAAAGGCCAGGCGGGCAGCAGCGCGCCAAATTCCCAAAATGCCCGCAGCTCAAGCGCCATCAGCCACGCGCTAGGTGGCTGGTTGTGCGGGGTTTGTGGATCAAGGCTGGGTGATGGGGCGCTTGCTTGTTTTGCTGCGGGAGGTGTTTTTGACGAGGGTCTTGCCATGGTTTGGTGCATTGGATTTGGGGGCTGCTTTGGACTTCAAAACAGTATCGCGGTGTGGCCGCGCATTTACCGAGGGTGGCTTCACTAACCTGGTCTTTTCCGTCACCTGAGCGACTGACTTTTTGAGGACTTCTTTAAAGGGCGCCTCAGTGGTTTGAGTCGCTTGAGTGGACGCTAGCAGCGCCTGTGCTTCAGCAAAAGCAGCTTCAATCGCTTTGGCCAGGTCGGTGGCATGTGGCAGTGCTCTTTTGTCAGCAATGATGCCGAAATCGACATGACCCGCGTAGGTTTGAATCGTGATGTTCAAGCCCAGGCCATGCATGATGATCGACAGCGGGTGAAAACTTAAAAACTCTGCCCCCGCCAAATACAAAGGCACAGGCGTGCCCGGTACATTGGAAATGACCAGATTTGCCGCTATCGGCAGTTTGCTCGCCAACCTGCTACTGGCTAATTTGCCATAAGCGTTCAACGCCACTTTGACCGCGCCGCCCACCAGCCACGGTGCCAGCAGGGAAGGGTAGTCGGTCGGCAGCAGTCCCTTGAGGCTTTGCATCGAAGATTTGACTTTTGCCGTCGAGGCCATGATGGCATTCATGCGCTTGAGGGGGTGCGCCAGGTGCGTGCCCAATTCCACCAGCGTCATGCTGACCTGGTTGCCCAGGTTTGTGGCATCTAGCGCGCCAGCATCGCGCAGTGATACCGGCATGGCGGCTACCAGTGATTTTTTGGGGAGGCTGTGGTGCTGCGTCAGGTAGTTGCGCAGGGCGGTGGCGCAGATCCACAGCACGATGTCATTGAAAGAGCCACCCACCGCCTTGCCCATGGCTTTGCATTCAGCCAGTGGGACTGTAGCCGTGACAAAGACGCGATTTTTTGTGATGCCTGTGTTAAACGGTGTGGGCGGTGCCAGCTTCATGGGCATTTTTGCCTTGACACCTGCGCTACTGCTGCCCGTAGATTGTTTGACCAGCGTGCCGCCAAAGGTAGCTGCTGCGGCTGGCAGAGACTTGACCGCTTTCACCAACTGCCCGAGCGAGCTTGAAAACACCGAGCCAATCATCTTGCCGATTTTTAAATCAGACTCGTGCAAGCGCCTCTTGCTTGGGTCAGGCGGCGGCACATCACGCGGTGTTGCGCTTATATCGAGCAGCGCGTTGGCCAGCAATACGGCACCTTTGCCGTCAAGAGCTGCATGGTGAATTTTTGAGAAGAAACCGCCGACGATTTTTCCGTCGGGTAGCTTGATGCGGTCAAAAATATAAAACTCCCAGAGCGGGAAATTGCGATCAATCAACTCGCCATGCAACTGCGCACACAGCTTGTGCGCCTCAGCCAAGGTTATCGGCACGGCGCCTTTTTTGGCAACACCAGCGCGGCGGATGTGAAAGCCAATGTCAACCGAATCAGCCTCGACCCATAGCGGATGCCCCAAATCCAGCGGCATAAACACCAGCTTGCGGCTAAATACAGGCGCCAAGTGCAAGCGCTTGCCAATGTGGGCAATCACGGCTTTGTGAAAGCTGCCTTTGAAGCCCGCAGGCAGCCCGCATAAATTAAACGAGCCGACATGCATGGGCATTTCCGGTGTTTCCAGATACAGGAAGGTGGCATCCAGGCCAGTGAGTGATTTCATTGTTATGGTCTCCGCTCTGCACGATAACCGAGGTAGCGTTTTCGCGGCGTCGGGTTTGCCGCAAACGTGACAGTTTTAAAAAAAAGCCGGGCAAGCCCGGCATTTTTGAATCAGCCAGCAAATGCTCAGAATGTAAATTGCAATCCAGCAAAGAAGCTGTTGGCACGGATGAAGTTGGACGCCAGTGGCAATGTACCTGTGGCAGCAATACTCAATTGCGATGCCTTGAGGCTACCCGTTCCAATTTGTGCGGCACCGTTTCAGCACCAGGTCACATTTACTCACGTCAAGACACCCTGCGCGGCGAATTTATAACGTATCTGCTTGTGGATCAGGCAACATTTACCTTTATGCAAGCTGCTTGAATGGACTTCTACGTTCCAGATCGTCGATGTAGTTTTCAATCCCCGCGCCTTCGCGTTCCAGAAAACGCTCCACCGCATCAGCAAACGAAGGGTGCGCGAGCCAGTGGGCGCTGGTGGTTTTGACGGGCAGCAAGGCGCGTGCCATTTTGTGTTCACCTTGCGCGCCGCCCTCAAAGGTTTGATAGCCATGTTCAATGCACCATTGAAGCGGCTGGTAATAGCAGGCTTCAAAGTGCAGGCAGTCGACCCGGGCCAAAGCGCCCCAGTAGCGACCGTAGGCGGTTAAAACCTGTTTTTCAGGCTGATTCTGAGTATCAATTTGATCATTTAGACAATGAATACGGGTGCAAGCAGCTATTAAACTTGTAGCAACTTTTTGTTTCTTTTCACCGTCCCCATGTTCGGCGATAAACATCAGCCAGTTCTCCGGCATGGTGTCCTGCATCCGTTTAAAAAAGTCACGGCTCAGATAGGGCGCGTTGCCGTGCTGATAGTAGGTGCGCGCATAGCACTGGTAGAAAAAGTCCCAGTCCTCGTCGCTAATGTCGCGCCCTTGCGCCGAGCGGAAGGTGATGCCTGCGTCCGCCACCTTTTTGCGTTCCTGGCGGATTTTTTTACGTTTCTCCTGCGCTAAAGACATCAGGAAGTCGTCGAAGCTTTTGTACCCCGGCTCTGTATTTGTCCAGTGAAATTGCACCGTGTGGCGCAGCATCATTCCCGCGTCGTCACACGCCTTCACGTCTTCGTCACTGTTAAACAGCAAATGCAGTGACGACAGCTTTTTGTCTTCACACCAGGCAATCACAGCTTTGACCAGCAGCAGGCGTTCAGCGGCATTGCGTGCCAGCAGGCGCGGGCCGGGCACAGGCGTGAAAGGCGGCGCTACCAGAGCCTTGGGGTAGTACGGCAGGCCGTGCTGGTGATAGGCGTTGGCCCAGGCGTGGTCGAACACGTATTCGCCGTAGGAATGGTCTTTCAGGTACAGGGCGCAGCCAGCGGCTAGCTGGTCGCCTTCCCACAGGGTGATGAAGTGCGGTGTCCAGCCGGTTTTAGGGCTGGCGCTACCGCTCTCGTGCATGGCCGCCAGGTATTCGTGCCTCATGAAGGGGTTCAAAATACCGTCAGGCGATTGCATGGCCAGTAGCGCGTTCCAGTCTGCGCCATTCACCTCAAGCGGCGAGTTCAGCACACGAATGACATAATCAATTTTCTTGCCCATCACACTCATTTTTTGACTGGTTTTATTTTTAAATATGCTACTGAAAATCTGCGTTTTACAGCTCAATTATTGTGTTGGCGACATGTCAGGCAACGCACAAAAAATCATTGACGCTGCGACGACCGCTTACGCCAACGGGGCTCGCTTGGTGGTAACGCCTGAACTGGCCATTTGCGGGTATGCGGCTGAAGACTTGTTTTTGCGTGCCTCGTTCATACAAGCTTGTGATGATGCCGTGAAACAGGTGGCCCATGCACTGGCCGGGTTAAAGGGTCTGACAGTGGTGGTTGGCACGCCTGTGATGGCCGGGGACGGTTTGCGTACTAAAAGCGTAGCCGTGCAGCAATTGCATAACGCAGCCCGGGTATTGCGTGATGGGCAAGTGCTAGCCATCTACGCCAAGCGAGAACTGCCTAATTACCAGGTGTTTGACGAACGGCGTTACTTCACGCCGGGCAACAGTGCTTGCGTGTTTGAGGTTGAGGATGTGAAAGTCGGTTTGCTGATTTGTGAAGACGCCTGGTTTGACGCGCCTGCCAAAGACACCAAGGATGCAGGTGCTGAGCTGCTGGTGGTCATCAACGCTTCGCCTTTTCATATCGGCAAGGGCGGCGAGCGTGAACGCATGATGGCCCAGCGCGCCCAGGCGATGAGCCTGCCGCTGGTCTATGCGCACCTGGTCGGCGGGCAGGACGAGATTGTGTTTGAGGGTCGATCTTTTGCGTTGCAGGCCGACGGCGCGCTGGCCGGCCGTGCCAGCAGTTTTAAAGAGGATTTGTTTGAAATAACGGTAAAAACGGCTGAAAATGCCTTAAAAAAGGTATCAAATCAGCCTCTAGCCCAACAAATACGGGCGCAAGAAGCTACTGAATTAATAGCGAATATAGAGCCTGAACAAACCGACGACGCTGACTTGTGGGACGCGCTGGTAATGGGGGTGCGTGACTATCTGGGTAAAAACGGTTTTCCGGGTGCGTTGCTAGGCTTGTCGGGTGGCATTGATTCAGCTTTGGTGCTGGCGATTGCGGTGGATGCCATAGGCGCTGAAAAGGTGCGCACGGTGATGATGCCGTCCCCCTACACGGCAGATATTTCGTGGATTGACGCACGGGAGATGGCCGGGCGCATGGGTGTACGTTACGACGAAATTTCAATCATCCCGGAGTTTGAAGCGTTCAAGGCCTCGCTGGCCGAACAGTTCAAGGGCAGGGCGGAAGACACAACTGAAGAAAACATTCAGGCACGGATTCGCGGCACGTTGCTGATGGCACTGTCCAACAAATTCGGCTCTATCGTGCTGACGACTGGTAACAAGAGCGAAATGGCCACCGGTTACTGCACGCTGTATGGCGACATGGCGGGCGGTTTTGCGGTTATCAAGGATTTGCTGAAGACCACCGTCTTTCGCCTGGCACACTGGCGTAATGCGAATGACCCGTATGGCACGGGCGCTGCCCCGATACCCGAGCGCATCATTACGCGTGCGCCGAGCGCGGAGCTGAAAGCCGACCAGACTGATCAGGACAGCTTGCCGCCGTATCACGTGCTGGACGCGATTTTGGAGCGCTACATGGAAAACGATGAAGGCATTGAGGGCATCATTGCCGCCGGGTTTGACAGGGCAGTTGTTGAGCGCGTGACACGGTTGATCAAAATCAACGAGTACAAGCGGCGGCAAGCTCCGGTGGGCATTCGGGTAACTCACAGGAGCTTTGGCAAGGATTGGCGCTACCCTATCACCAGTAAATTCAGTGCCTGAACCTGCACATAAATCTCAAAGACAAATCCATGAAACAAATCACCGCCATTCTGAAACCCTTCAAACTTGAAGAAGTCCGTGAAGCACTCGCTGAATGTGGCGTAACGGGCTTGACAGTGACTGAAGTCAAGGGCTTTGGCCGTCAAAAAGGACATACCGAGCTGTACCGGGGCGCGGAGTATGTGGTCGACTTTTTGCCAAAAGTAAAAATTGAAGTGGTGGTGAAAACTGCCGACGTTGACCGCTGTGTCGATGCCATCATTCGCGCCGCACGCACAGGCAAGATTGGCGATGGCAAGATTTTCATTACCAGCGTTGAGCGCACGGTGCGTATCCGTACCGGCGAGCAGGACGAAGCCGCTGTTTAGATCTGATCGAGCCGCTGTTTGTCACGCGTCAGGCCAGAAGCCTGTACCAAACTCTCAAGCAAAGGCACGGCCTGCGTGTCAACTGTGATCAGCGGCATCAACCAGTCGGGCATGAACCCGGTGCTGACAGAGCTTTGTAAAAACGCCAGCAAACTGTCGTAATAGCTGTTCATATTCAGCAAGCCCACAGGTTTGTCGTGGTAGCCCAGTTGGCGCCAGGTCCAGACTTCAAAAAACTCTTCAAACGTACCAATACCGCCAGGGAGCGCTAAAAACGCATCGGCACGCTCGGCCATGATGCGTTTGCGCTCGTGCATGGTTTTAACAATGAGCAGTTCAGTACAGCCGTGGTGTGCCTGCTCTTCGTCCACCAGTGCTTTAGGAATCACGCCAATCACGCTTCCGCCCGCAGCCAGCGCGGCATCAGCCACTGTGCCCATCAGGCCGCTGCGGCCGCCGCCGTAGACCAGTTGCCCGCCGTGCGTGCCAATCCAGGTGCCCACCTGGTGGGCGACGGCGGTAAATTCAGGTTGATTGCCAGGGCGTGAACCGCAGTAAACGCAGATTGAAAAAGCAGGTGTGTTCACGTTGTCAGTCTTTGAAAAATAGCCAAACCCCACGTGCCAGCGCACAGCAGCAAGCTCAGCAATACCGCCGCGCTGCCCATGTCTTTGGCGCGTTTGGACAAGTCATGCCATTCTGGCCCAATGCGGTCAATCGCGGTTTCTATGCCAGTGTTGAGCAACTCCACAATCATGATGAGAACGACGGTGCCCGCCAGCAAAACAGTCTCAACCCAATCACGACCCAGCCAAAAAGCGGCTGGCAGCAAGATGACGGAGGCAATGGCTTCTTGGCGAAAGGCTGTTTCGCCCCAGCCTGCACGAAGGCCGGCCAGCGAATAACCCAAGGCGTGCCAAACGCGGCTGAGACCCTTGCGGGTTTTTTGTGGATTTGCGGGAATCGTGGTTTTTAACATGCCAGCGATTGTCGTTTGGCTTTGTGACAGGGTTGCCGCGCCGCTTAAGTAGCTGTCGGTGGTGTTTTTAACTTGGCCATGCGCGCCAATCTTTTCGGGCTTTCAGGTCCTTTCCAGCTGATCAGGCGTGTGCCTGCAATGGCATCATGCCAAAACTGTTTATCAGGGTGAAAGCGTGCCAAAACTGCCCAAACGGCGACCCACCCCAAGGCAATCACGGCTGTGCCAGTAGCGGGCAAGCCGAAAAGCCAGCCTACACCCAAAGGCGGTAAAAACCAAAGCCAGCTCAATGCATAACGCAGCAGCGCGCGTTTTTGTGTGATGCGTTGGCCCTGCGTGTCGACCACGCGTATGTCCCATGTTTTCATGGCCAGAGACTGGCCTTTGGCCCAAAACCAGACAAAGTAAATGCCGAAAATGACAAACAAGAACGCCTGCAAGGCATTGCGGTTGTCCATGGCGTTGCGGGTTTGGCTTAAGGAGCCGAACAAATAACCTGCCAGAAAAACCACGCCAAACATCAACATGCCTTCATACATCCAGCATGCCATGCGCCTGCGAATGGAGGGAACTATGGAGGAAACGCTGGCTTGTAGCTCAGTCACTTGACGGGTAACGGCGTGACGATGTTCTGCAAGGTATCGCCTGTTTTGGTCACAACGGGCGCGGCTACAGGAACGGAAGGCAATGGCGGCACACTTTTAGGCTTGACTGCCAGTTTTTGCGGCTCAACCGGCTTGACAGCTATCGCGGCACCGGCTGGCTTGGGGCTAGCGTTGGCCGCCAACCTGGCTTTTTCTTCAGGGCTCAGGGCCTGATAAGTTTCCCACTTGGCTTTTTTCTCATCAGGTGTCAGCTCTTTGGAAAGCTCTTTGGTTTTTGCAAAGTTCAGCCGCGCCGCTGCTCGCTGCTGGGGGCTTAACGCCACCCATTCGTTCATGCGGCTGTGCATGACAACCTGATCAGCTGGCGGCAAATTAGGGTAGTTTTTAGAAACTTCGAGCCACTTCCGTTTTTGCGCTTCGCTGATTCCGTTCCAGCTAGCGGTAAGAGGCTGAAGGCTTTGTTGTTGCTGTGGTTTCAACTCAGCCCAGCTGGGTTTTGAGGCAACAGACGGTGCGGGTCTGGCAGCACTTGCCGCAGCTGTCGGAACTGGTACAGGTATTAATGTTGGCTTTTGGGCGTGTGTCAGTGGCTGCAATGTAACAACTAAAACAGCAACAGATGCATACCGCAAAATTGCAGTCAAGGACAAATTAAACAAGTTAAAGCTCAACGGTCGATTTTAAGAAACTGAACAAAACCCGGGTCTGAAAAAGCCGCTGGTGGCAAAGCGTCAGTCAATAATGCGGCATCAACTTCTGCCACTTCCTGCGCGCGGTTATCGTTTTGCACTGAATTGATCGTGAGCATTCCCACTACCAGTGCGATCAGCGGCATGACCGAGCCAATCCGCCCCCACCAGCCCAGCCCGTTAGATGATCCCCAGGACAGCGCTGCGCTGCCACCCATATTGATGACATTGCCCGCTGTCTGGACTTTGGAAATTTTGCGTTTCGACACAGCCTGCGCCCGGGCGGCGCGCAGACGCTCGGAAATGACATGCGGCAGATCTGAAGCACCTGTAGAAAGATAAGAAACTGTCTTGAGCGCAAAGCGGTCTTGCAGAATATCAGCCCGATTTTGGTTTGAATAAGTCATAGTGTTATACCTTTGGCGCGCAGGCCTTTGCTGAGGGCGAGAACTGCACGAGAACAGTGCGTTTTCACACTGCCCTCGGA
>ENA-OFCX01001164-OFCX01001164.1-metagenomes-genome-assembly--contig:-NODE-1164-length-11176-cov-3.087672_pt1 | contig 11176 bp, 13 predicted proteins | sample MGYA00153384_OFCX01 | MGnify analysis MGYA00153384
CTGCTCGCGCTGCAGTGCAATCAGCTCGTTCCACTGGTTGTTTTGCAGCTGGTCGATTTTGTCGTGCAGCATCATGATTTCAAGCTCTGCTTTGAGGTTGACTTCGTAGTCATGTGCACTGTGTGCGCGGTCTTTGTCGGCCTGGCGGTTTTGCGCCATCAAGATGACGGGGGCCTGTATGGCGGCCAGCATGGACAGCACCAGATTGAGCAAAATAAAGGGGTAGGGGTCAAAAGTGTGACCCTGCCACGCCAGTAGCAGCACGTTGGCGCTGACCCAGAGCAGCATGGTGACGACAAACAGGATCACAAACTTCCACGAGCCGCCAAAGCCCGCAACGGCATCAGCGGCGCGCTCGCCAAAGGTGCTTTGCGCGCGGTCCAGATCCTGGATGATGTTGCGCGAAATATGTCGGCGGTGGGTGATGTGCTCTACCACCTTGCGGGCGCGGACATCAAGTTGATTCAGTGAATCGGTAGGCTGGGCAGAAGGCGCAGTGTCTTTGCTGTGCATGAAGATTCGTCCTAGGTGCGCGGTGGCTGAAAAGGTGCCCGGCTTGTGCGTGCAGTGCAGCGAGGGCGGGCGGGCACAGCGCACATGCTAGAGCCGGGCTGGTGATAGATCAATCGTCATCCATCAAATGGGCGGCCTGGTTGTGAATGACAGATTCCGCCCGAAAGTAGCCCAGCACCGTGGCCACGCTCTGGTGGCCAGTGAGTGCCATGGTTTCAGCCAGCGGCACATTGCGTTTGCCCGCTTCGGTCACAAAACCAGAGCGCAGCGAGTGCGCAGAAAAATCACCTTCTACCCCGGCCAGCGCGCAGCGCTCTTTGACGATGGTGCGCACAGCAGGCGCTTGCAGCGGCTCTCCCAGATGGCCGCCCTTGCGAATGCGCCTGAAGATGGCTCCTTCAGTAATACCGCTGGCAGCCAGCCATGCACTCAAAGCCTTGCCCGCTGCGCCCAGCACGGGTTTGGTGTTTTCAGGCAAATCTGCGCCAGTCTGGTTGGTTTTGGAGACGGCCAGCTCGTACAGAAACTGCTCGGGGCCAATGCGCCGGAGAAACTGCATGTCGGCGTTGCTCACTTCTGAGCGGCGGCGGCCACCGCTGCTCCATGCAAACAAGAGCAATGCGCGGTCGCGCTGACCGCGCAGGCTGTCGTCACAGGTGGCCAGCAGTTGCTGCAGTACATCTTTGGTAATGGCCGCTTTCTTTTGCGTGCGCTCGCCACGCTTGGCGTAGGCCTTGCGCGTGCGCGAGAGCAGCTCGCGCACTTTTTCATCGTGGCAAGGGTTGGCCAAGCCACGGTTTTGGTGTGCTTTGCTCATCACCGCAATGCGGTGCACCAGCGTGTTGTGGCTGGGAGCACCCAGCCTGGCTTTGCAGCCAGATTGCACCAGCGCAGCATCAATCGACGGTGGCAACTCGCAGCGCAGCCCATAGGGCGTGCTGCGCTGGGCGTGGTCGGCAATGAACAGCAGCACGGTATCTACCGGCAAGGGCAGGGCAATGGCTTTTGCCATGCGGAACTGGTGCCAGCCAGCCCAGTAGCGCATGGCACTTTGGTAGCTGCGCACCGTGTTTTCGGCTTCACCTTCTCTGAGAAGCTCGCGCAGGGCATTGAGCGTGTTGTGGCTCAGCTGCGTGAGTGTTTTTTCAGCAGATTGCGTAGCCAGTGCATTTTCATCCAGCATATGTTGTATTTTTTCTATGTTACGTATTAAATACTACATGCTATGTATGTTGTTATATAATAATATTTAACAACTCGCGATAACAATCTCTTATCGATGGTAATCTAATTCCTATGCAATCCATAGCAACCAAAACGCCGCGTGGCATTCAAGAAGCCGATGTCTGGGCCGCCGCCGACGCGCTGCTGGCCGAAGGGCAGAAACCCACCATCGAAAAAGTGCGCATGCACATGGGCAGAGGCTCGCCCAACACCGTGGCTCCCATGCTGGACGCCTGGTTCAGCACTTTGGGCTCGCGCCTGGGCTTGAACCAGCAAACGCAGACACTGCGCAACTCGGTGCCCGATGAGGTGCTGGAGGCTGCGCAGTCTTTATGGGGCAGCGCGCTGCAGCATGCGCAAGAAGCGGCAGAGCAATCGCTTCAAGAGCGCGAGCAGGCGGCTGCCGCTGCCCAAGCCAGACTGGAGTTGCTGCAGGCCAAACTGCAGCAAAGAGAAGAGGGCTTGCTACAGCAAAAAAGTGCGATGGATGCCGCGCTGGCGCTGGCGCACGCGCAGCGAGAAGATTTGTCGCGCCGCCTCGATGAGATGCAGCAGCAGCTGACTGAGCGCGACCAAGGGCTGGAGAAACTGCGCCAGGAGAGCCAGGAGCAGCGCAAAGCCCAAGAAGCTTTGCGCGATCAGCACTCCCGCGAGCTGGATGCCGCCATGCAGGAGCGCCAGCGTCTGGCAGAACAATTTGCAGGCAATGAACGTCGCATGCTGGCCGACCTGGACCGCAGCCGCCAAGAAACGGAAAAAGCCAAAAAGCTGCAAATTGATGCAGAACGCAGTGCCGCAGCCCGCTACGAAGACCTGCACGCACGTTATCTGCACAGCGAAGAAGAACTGCTGGGCGCTCGCGCAGGCCAGCTGAATCTGCAGCAAGCGCTGGACGTGGCCAACGAGCGTGTGGCCGAGATGAAAAAGTTACTGGAGCTGAAGACGCAAGCTGCAAGCGGGCAGACGGTCACCGTTCAGGAGCTGCCTGCAGACAAGCTGCGCACCAGCCGGTCATTGCAGCGCCGTGCTTTGTCTCAGCGCTCCCTGCGCATGCCCCGGAAATAAAACACCCCTTCAATGCCTTGACTGATCGGTGTTGCCAGAGCATTACGGCCAGCACAGCTGGGTTTGCCTGTTTAAATAAAGTAGGCAAACCTGCTGCAGAAGGCTTTGCGTTGCCGTGCAATGAAAACTTCAAGCCTAGCCATGGCGCAAACAGAAGTGCGAAGGGCGGGGCACCACCCGTGTATCGGCTTCGCGCTGCAGCGATCTTGCAAAACTGGCCAGACTGGCAGTGCGCAGGGGCATGAAGGGAACCATGTGTCGTTCACACAAACGCTTGAGATTGGTGACGGAGTCATGGTCCACACAATCGACCGGAAAAACCACCAGGTGCGCACGCGGCAGCAGTGCGGTCAAAAGAGCTTTGCGCGTTTCTAAGCCTCCGTCATGGTGAAGAAACTCACCGCCACGCTGCTGCACAAAGTCTCGAATTGAAGGCGTAGAGCTTGGTCGGCCTCCCACGTAAAGAATGGTGCGGTCCTGTAGTGTCTTTTGCTGCGACCTGAGAGCTCCATCTTGTGCGGCATTGGCGCTTAAGCGTTGCAGCTCGTGTTCTGCGGCATGCAGCTCTTCGGCCAGATCGTTCATGTGCAGCTCAACCTTTGCGGCATGCTCTTGCAGTCGCTGCACCTCTTGCCAGGCTTTTTCAGCAGCCCGTTCAGCTTTTTCCCGGCGGGTGGTATGCAAGGCAACCAGCTCGGAGGCAGAAGCTTCAGATCCACGGCTTGCTGTAGTTTCTTGCATCTGGCTCACACGCGCCTCCAGATGAAGGATACGCGCTTGCTCCTGTGTGAGCACCTGGTCTCTTTCGCGCAGCACTTCTTCATGCCTGGCCTGCCTGCGCTCAAGGCGCTCGCGCAGCGAGGAGTTTTCTTTCTCCAAGGCCACAAAGCGCTTGAGATCATCTCTATTGGCTGATGCCATCAGGTGAGAGAGCATATGTACCTCACCATACGCCAGTTGCAGCAGCGTTGAAGTCACCGCTTTGTGCGTCAGAAGCGCCCAATAGCCCCCAGCGATGTCGCCATGACTCCACGCTGCACGCCAGGCTGTTTCAAGTGCGCGCTCATCTTTCGCGGCCGAGAACTGCTTGAGTGCACCGGCGTGTTTTTGATCCAGCGCTTTTTGAATGGCTTTGCTTGGACTGCCAGATGGTGAACATCAAGATCGCTCATCTGCTCGGTTGCACCGTGGCGAAGCATTAATTTACGCAGATCGTTGGGGTGCAGGCACGTTCCAATCACAGAGCAATGCAAGTGCGGGTCTAGCTGATGCAGCTTGGTGCGCGTCTGAGGCGTGTGCTCCGTCAGAGTATGGCCGCTGCTGTCACAGCAAAGTTCCAAGTCAAAGCCCAGCGCTCCTGCAGATGTCGCAGCTTGCAGCGTTGCCAAACCACTTGCATTAAGTCTGAAAGGAGGGGCGGACATGTGGATCCTTGCACTGATAAATGGACAAGCGAAATATACACAGGAATATAACGAAAGTCACCGCGCAATCTGAAATGCACCAAAGAACGCTTAAAGTGAAGCTTTGAACGCATCCAAATGACACAACAGATATGCCCGAACCCACAGCGGTGAACGCAAGCGCCCCTGCGCAAAGCTCCCCTACAGATGCCTTACCGGACAGCCACGACAGTGCACCGGTAAAGCTGCGTTTCAGAACGCGCGTACTCAAGGGTGATTCCATCCCCGTGGGCCCGGGGAAAATCGCACTGCTGCTGGCAGTGGACGAATGCCGCTCAATCAGCGCAGCAGCCAAGTTGCAGGGAATGTCTTACCGCCGGGCATGGCTGCTGATTGATGAAATGAACAGAACGCTGAAAGCGCCTGTCATTTCCACGGCCAAGGGCGGTGCCAACGGAGGCGGCTCCATCCTCACAGACTTCGGGCAGGAGCTGGTTGATCTCTATACCAACATCGACAAGCGCGCATATGAAGCATGCAAGACGGATATTCAGCGCCTGCTGTCAATGGTGATGCCGTAAGTCTTTTGCCCCAGCCGACAAGGTTAAGGCGCAAGCTACCATCTTCTGAAAGCAATCGACCCAGCATGCGCTGAAGGTGTGTTGAAGCATGCCCAGGCCAGACTTGTGGCATATAAGTGCCAATGCCAGATCATGGCAGCCAGCTCCTGGCATGTGCATTGCGTGAAACTGCTGCTGTTTGGCGATCTCCTATGATGACTAAAAAAGGAGAGGGCATGTACAGGCGTAAAGAAGTTCAAAGTGAATGGGGCTTTATTGGCGATGTGCTGAAAATTGCGCTGGGCGTGTTTATTGGAAGCATGGCCGCAGTTTTTACATACGAGGGCGTACTGGTTTGGCGCGCTGAGCAAGCTTCGCGGCAAGTGATGAAAGAGTTCAAAGCACTGGAAGAAAAGCAAAAACTGGCGCAGCAACAGCGTTTGCAGCAAGAAAAAGAACAAAAACAAAGACAGCACAGGCAACAAGAGGAAAGAGAACATCAGCGCCAGCAGCAGATGTTAGCAGCAAGAAAAAAAGAGCAGGCTTGGTCAAATTTCTTTCAACCCAGCTACACCTGCAGAGTTGATCCATCGCGGGGCGACTGTGCAGACATGCACATCAGGGCTAGAACAGCCTTTGAGGCCCAGTACCGTGAATGACTCTCGCATGGATCGTCGTTGAGCTCGATGTTTCCCTGCAAGGGTAAAGGTGCAGGATATGCACGGGTCCAAGCGCTTGCAAAATGCTCAGGCTTGGCTACCGCGGTCAAAGCCGTTTCGACCATGCGAAGCACAATGCTGGGCTAGCTAGATAGGCTGCGAATTTGCTCATAAATGCACTACGCTAACCACTTAACATAATATACATTGTATCTTTTTCAAAAGCTCAAAAAATTGGCCTGTAAGGCCTTGTTTTTGATACTTTTTTTACGCTGTGCAACAAATAAATTCTTCTGTGACCTCGTTGACGCACGGTTTGCACTCTATGTGCAATGCCTTGAACTGTCAACTGTCAATCACCTCCAAACATGACTTCTATGGCGTCTGGACACACTAACAGCATGCCCGATTTACCGACCATCGGCAAAGCTACGATGGCATGCGGATACCGCAAACCACTAGCCAGTGACTTTGTGCTGATCCATCCTTGCACCCACGCGGCAAGCACGTTCATACGGTGATTCAGTTTGAATCGCCACGGACGTTTGCTCCATCTTTTACGCTGGCGCGCATCTTGTTTACTTGGACTCATTGATTTGTGATCCAGCATTCTTACTGGCTCTGTATGCAGCCAGCTCATTGGGTGAAAGCTTCACGCTCTTGCGTGTACCGGGCACCATTAAAGACAAAGTTCCTTTGTTCGGGCCTGTCTTAGGCTCACTAAAAACGGCACCCACAACCTCCATGTGCGTCCATTCTTTAGGCGGCTCAGGTTTGATTCCAGCCAGGTACAACCTGAAATTTGGGTCTGTCTGGCCCAGCTTTTGGAGTGCGAGCTGGCCGAAGTCCATTTGGTGATAAATCGCATTGCGCATGTCTGCTGTCATTGAGTCCTCGCTGGGTGGTGGTTTGGGTCTTCCTGATATGGAGACAAATTCATTTCTCTGCGTCTCCGCATCCAACTGGGCAGTTGTATGGGTCAAGCCCATGCGAACAACAGCCGTCAGCGGTGAGCGACTCAGCGCACTTGGCAAGCTCATCGGGACTCTCGTACCCAAATCGCCGCGCAATTTCTAATGCTTGGGAATGGTGAGTGGACAAGACAGAATTCAAAGCAGCATTCACCTTCGCGCTGAAGTTGCTCTCAAAGAGTTCATAAACCAGACCGCATCCACGATTAGCTTCTGCTGCCATTTCTTCACAACGTGCGTCCCACGCTGCTGCATCAAATGTTTTGTTCATTGGAGCGTTCTTAAATTTTCGAAAAGACAAGCAACTTCAATGACTTACTTTTTGACCAAAGCTGGATTGCTGGGTGGTACAGGCTGAACCCAGCGTCCAGGTTCGACCAGGACCACGCAGGAGAGATTGCCGACTTCCACGTTTCCACGCCCATGGATCGCGTACTTGACGATGTTGGTGCGATTCGGTCCAGGCAAGTGCCAGCCGCACTTGATCAGCTCCCGCTGTACCTTGGTGCCCAGATCACGCAGATCCGCGTCTTCACCGGCCTCTGCTGCGTAGTCCTTGAAGATCCGCGGTGAGACCAAGGCCATACCCTCTGGCACGAAGTGAACAGCGGCCCCGGTCTCGTTGTATTTAAGTTCGCGGCTGACCAGCCCTTGCTGGAGCCAGCGCATGAAGTCCACTGCCAGCTCGCTGGGCTCAGCTGGAGGCTTGTCATCCTCATGGCCAGGCAGTTTGGGCAATTCCTGCAGGAGCAAGACTGGTTCTTGAGCTATCGCAGCAGCTGGTGCAACTGGTGCAGCTCTCGCGGCAGTGCGCGGCAAAACCTCTGGCACCTCGTCCATGAAGTTGCGAAACTCCCTACTCACCTTTGGTAGCGGCTTCGCCGTAGTTGCTGCAGGTTTAGCTGCTTGCGGTGGCTTCGCTGGCGATGGCACGGGCTGCGCTGGAGCTGGCGGCGCAGTTGCGCCAGATTGATGTGGTTGCACTGCAGGCGCTGCGTGCGCTTTGACGGCTGTGGGTGGTTTGGCAGCTTGATGCGGCTTGCTGGGCGCTCGGGCGCTTTCTGCCATGGCAAGAAATGGTGAGTCCTCATCCAGCAGGTAAGCATCCTCGCCTGCATCATGTTGATTCGGCTTCGCTGGCTTGACGACTGCAGGGCTCACATTGACAGCTGGCCCAGATGCCTTGTCATTGACTGGCTTTGCCGCAGCTTTAGGTGGTGTTGCCGCAACTGGAGCTGGCGAACTTGCCGCAGGCTGTTTAGGCCGTTCTTGCGAGGCGGGTTTTGGCGCAGGAGCCTTGTTGAATGATGGACTGCGCATGATGTTGGCCATCTTCGGATCTGGCTTTGCAGCAGCTTTAGTCGGTTGTGCAACTGCAGCAGTATTAGCTGTTTGAAACTGATCGGTTGGCGCATCCGCCAAAGGACTGCCGGTCGTTGCCCCATCCTCAACATCCAAATTTGCAGCAGCTTGAGCTTGTCCTGGTACAGCAAGCATTGGAGCAAGCTCTTGCTCCTCGTGGTCTGCACCAGCTTTGCGTTTGTCTTTGAGCACCAGATGGCCACGCATTGCAGCAGGGTACTGACTTTCGCTTTGAAACAGTTTGGGCAGCGGGAACCGCAGCATAGAAAACTCATGCACGTAACCGCCCTGCTCCCCTTCACTGCCGTGAACTTCGACATACCAAATCGCTTGGCCTGTCACAGGGTTCAGATCGATGACGCCATAGTCCTGCCAGGTGTCAAACAGCCGGTCATTCTTAGCTTGGCCAGGAATGGCCTCCTCTGGCTCATGGGCCTTGACCCACTCGCGCACGCTGTCGGCCAAGCGCTTGGCCACAAACCACACTGACCCTTCGAACACCCAACCTGCAGCACCATTGCGATTGAGCGGCAACACCGTACCAGCTTGCAGCATGCTGGAGATGGCCTGCATCATCAAATCAATGAGTGGCACAGCTTTGGCAGAAGCAAACCGGGCCTTGCTGCCATTGGTCAATGCCCGCTTGGTAGAGAGGCTGTCAGCGCTCTTGACGATCTTGGCCACCAGGCTTTCTTTGTCCTGGCCACACAGGTAATTCTCCAGGACGACAAGCGCTTGGGGATACCGGGACAGGAACGACAAAGCCGAAGCTGGTGCAATTCTTGGCAGCAGTGTTTGCGCCAATCTGGTGTGGGCCGTGTAGTCACGCTGGCTCTTGGGGGCGAAGTCCACCAAATACTCGCCCTCTTTACGCTCATCCATGATCTGATGAAGACTGCCGCCAGCGGGCATCCAGCGCACTGAGTCAGCCATACCATTGCACCGCCACTGAATGCGCAAGTCCGTCATGGGCTTGGCGATGTCGTGCAGCAGCGCTGCATAAAAGACCACGTAAGTCCATTGATCGCGCTGCGCATCAATGATTTCAATGGGGCTGCCCTCGGGCAGCAAATAGGCATTACGCCTTGTCATTGAGACCAGCAGCATCTCGATGGTGTGCGACAAGAGACCACCAGCGTGGGCATGGTGGTGGGCTTCGGAGGCCGGCATCAGCTGCACAAACTCTGCATAACGGTGGATGGCAGGCAGCAAATCCCGCTGCCACACCTCTTCAGATTGCCGCGATTGGCGCCAGATTTCTGCGAGAGCTTTGTCTGCCTTTACGCATTGGAGCAGATCCGGTGCATTGCATACACGCAGCCATCCTGGCTCAGTACCGGCTACAAGGGGCTTGGCTGGTGCAGCCTCAACAGCTTGAACGGCGATTGGTTTTTGGGCTGGCAGTAGCCACTTTTTAAACAAGCTTGCCCCAGCTTGAAGTGGACCAAGTAGACGCATCACACGCAGCCCGTAAGCAGAGCGGCCGCGCTGCGTCGGGCCAAGTCAGGATTGCCTGCTCCAGGCATCCAGGTGGAGAGGGTTTCACCCTCCATGCCCTCTTCCAGAAACTCCATCCAAGTTTGCGCCAGAGGGTCCCACTTGATACGCGACTTCGTCTCCGTGCCCCAGCAGCTGTGGGTTTGCACAAAGTGCAGGCGCAGGATCGAAGAGATGAGCCACTCCCAGGTGCGGTGCTTGGTGTTTGTGGGCTGGTTGCCAACGTGCTGCAGCAGCAGCTTGCGAACACACAGCACGGGGTCTTCATCCTCTTCCAGGTGCATCTCAAGCCCATCAAAACGCCCCAGCCACCGCAGCAAGGCGCTGGTGCGCCCTGCGTGGCCCAAACAATTGAGGGATTCGGTGATGGTGAAGATCGCCTGCTGGCGATCCATCAGGTCACGCCCGAGGTGCGGAAAGTCAGTTTTAGCACGGTGCTGCTTCAGAGACAGTGCCTGGATGAACGAGAAAGGGCCGGTATGCATAGCAACACACCATAGGTATGCTGTTACGAATTGTCAGCCGGAAACCGTGCGGTGCAGAGTGCACGGTTTCGGCTTGCAGTTATGCGAGTATTGTGATAGGAGCATTTAACTAATCATGTTGATTCAAGCATCATCCGTCCGATTTCCCAAACTGCTGCAACTCGCTGATTCTTTACAGGAAAAATCACTTTATTAGTTTCTACAGAAATAAAGTTGATACCGTCTGTTTTAACTTGTTTAATTTTTTCTGACAAGTCAAAAACATAACTAGGTTTAAGCGAGCCCTCGGAACGCAAAATTCCAGCTGTTATGGAATGATTTCCGCCATTAACAAATCCAATTCGCCATGGAAGCCAAAGCTCTACGCTGTGGTTATTATCTTCTCTCCACGGACCGCCATTTCTATCGTTAGTAAACGATGTAAAGCATGAAGCTAAAGATAGTGGATGCCAAGGTGTTGGCAAAACCAAATCCTTTGCCAAGTCTATGATTGCATTGTCATTTGCAACCCTTGACAACTTTTTTTCCTCATAGCTAAAAAAATTATTATTAGAGGAAAAGAAGGTGTCGCCATCTATTCTAGCTTTGCCTGAATGATCATTTTTTTCACAGACTTGAATAATTTGCTCTGATTGAAATGGCCGTAATATTGCATATATATAAGTCTGCAAACCACGTGGGTCAATCTCAACTATTCTTTTTGCATTTTTTATAAGGTTCTCGAATTCAGTAGGTTCTGGCTTTTTTCTAAACATTTATTAGTTCGTAGTTGCTATTTAATCAGGATTGGTGTACTTAAATTAAAATTAATTAAATTTTTATATTCTTTAGCCTCCTTTTTTAAAGTATTTAGATTCACCGAGAATCTAAATACTTTTTACCCCCTAAAACCATTTATCCAGTCCCCGTAAATCCTTTGCGCCTGCGACGAAATATGAGGAGTAGGCGCGCCCTTTGGGTTGGGCCAGTAGCCTGTAGGTGCCCTTAGCCAGTAGCAAGCGGCCCCAGCTTGCACCCCTTTTACACCTGCTAACTTCTATACACATTTAGCTACTTACGTCAAGCGTAAATCGTGCTTTGTATACCTGACGGTTTCCGATTGATGGATTCTTGCCAAAAACTGAACATGCGACCCGGCGACGCTTTTGCGTCTTGTGCCCAGGTCGCATTTGTTTTTCTTCTCCTCTTGCGTGCGGCCTGGGTCTTTTTTGATCGACAGGATTTCCATGTACCGCACCATTGCCTGCTCTTGCCTTGCATTCGCCGCTGCTGCCGCCCATGGCACGACGCTGGTGGACGGCAACACTCGGGTCATGCTGGGTCGCTACACCACGACAGAAGCTGAACCGGCCAAAGCCATGTTTGAGCCGCTTGACTTGGTGGCACAGATCACGTTTCCACGTGAGCACGTCATCAACGTGGGCGATGCCATTGACC
>ENA-OFCX01001166-OFCX01001166.1-metagenomes-genome-assembly--contig:-NODE-1166-length-11166-cov-3.080191_pt1 | contig 11166 bp, 11 predicted proteins | sample MGYA00153384_OFCX01 | MGnify analysis MGYA00153384
ATGGTGGTGCTGGTGACCTATTGGCTGAGCTACGAATACGTGCGCGAACCGCGCAAGGCGCTGGAACCCGAGAGCGCGGCTGCATCGATGGGCCGCGGTGGCTACCACGCGCTGGCGCTGCTGCTGCCGTTGGGCTGGCGCGTGCTGGCGCAACGTGCCGCGATCCGCCGGCACTGGCGCCACCTGGCGCTGCTGGGGCTGGTGGGCGTGGGCACCTACAACGCGATGCAGTACCTGGCGGTGCAGACTTCGACCCCGCTCAATGTCACGCTGATCGCCTCGAGCGCGCCAGCCTGGATGCTGCTGGTCGGTGCGCTGTTCTACGCCGAGCTGCCGACGCGCCGACAGTGCGCCGGCGCCGCGCTGTCGCTGCTGGGCGTGCTGCTGGTGCTGTCGCGGGGCAGCCCGGCGGCGCTGCTGCAGATCCGCCTCGTCAGTGGTGATGTCTACATGCTGGTCGGCACTGCACTCTGGGCGGTCTACAGCTGGATGCTGGCGAGGCCACCCGTGGGCCTGCGCGGCGCCAACCGGCCGCCGTGGACCTGGGCCGAATGGCTGCTGCTGCAGATCGTCTTCGGCGGCGTTTGGGCCAGCGCGCTGGCCGGTGGTGAAGCGCTGGCGGGCGCTGGCCCGGTGCACTGGTCGGGCGGCGTCATCGCGGCGCTGCTGTATGTCGCGCTCGGTCCGTCGCTGCTGGCCTATCGCTGCTGGGGGCTGGGCGTGTCGACGGTCGGACCGGCGATGGCGTCGTTCTTCGCCAATCTCACGCCCGTCTTCACGGCGCTGCTCTCGGTCGCGTTGCTGGGCGACATGCCGCACTGGTACCACGCGGCGTCCTTTGCGTTGATCGCCAGCGGCATCGTGGTCTCCAGGGCGCGCACAGCGGCACGGGCCTGACGGTGTTCGGCGGTGCCGCGCATCGGCCCCACCCGACGCTTGTCGGCACCGAGCTTGTCGGCACAGTCGCTGACCAGCCAGCTGGCCAGCAAGCCCCGAAGACGACGACATCCATGCCATGACGGTGCGTCGCACGCTGAAGGAGTTGCGTGCGCCGAATGCGCTGGACCGCGCGCTCGGTGGCGAAAGCGCACTGCAGTTCCTGCACAACCCCGACAACCCGCGGCCCGGCCTGATCTTGCTCGACTTCAACATGCCGTGCATGAACGGCATCGAGTTCGTGGCCGAGATCAAGAACGACCCCGAGTTGCGTGTCATCCCGGTGGTGGTGCCGATCATCTCCAGCGAACATGGCAACAGCATGGCGGCGTTCGACAACTCGCTGGCCGGCTTCATGGTCAAGCTGATCGATTACCCGCAGTTCGTCAGCAGCACGAGCCTGATCCACGACTCCTGGATAACCAGCGCTGGGCCGCCGTGACGACCGCGGCACTCAGCGCCGCGACATCGCCGATCTCCGTGCTGTTTATCGAGGACGCCCTAATCGACGAGATGGCCACGCTGCGCACCAGCGTGCGCGAAACCCTGCCGTGCCGCATGCAGGTGGCGCGCTCGGTGGCGCAGGCGCGCGCCATTCTGAACAGCCAATGCCGCAGGTCGTCGCGCTGCCAACCAACTGACGCGGCCGGGTGTCTGCCATCGCACAGACCGTCACGACTGGCCAATCGAAACATACGCGACGATCGGTGTAGACATCAACACAACACGGGATTGAACATGACGATCACGGGAAGCTGCCATTGCGGCAAGTCTGCATTTCGCATCGAGGGTGAAATGCCGGCGCAATTGACCCGCTGCACCTGTTCGTTTTGTTCCAAGCGCGGCGCGCTGTGGGCGTATTGCACGCCTGCCCAGTTTCAACTGACAACGCCAGCCGCCGACGATGCGACCTATCGCTGGAACACGAAGCTTGTGGCCCATCACTTCTGCCCTGTGTGCGGCTGCGGCACGTTCACCGACAGTCCGGCCTTCGAACCCGACGGAAGCTGGGACAACCGCACCCGCCGCATCGGCGTCAATGCGCGTCTGTTCGACAACTTCGTTGCGGCGGATGCGCCCGTCGCGGTGATCGACGGCAAGAATCTTTGGTAGCTCGTCGCTGGCACGTGTCCGTCAGGCTCGTTCACGGCGCCCACGATTTCTCTGCGATGAGCGGCAAAAGCGCCGGTTTCCGTCTACGCAACGAGTGAGCGGATTCAGCCTCTGTGGCGTCAACGGCACTGAAGCGCACCGTCATTGTGGTCGCCGTGTTCAAGGCGCTGGCCGCTGCGAGGGCACTGCCGCTGCAACCGTGCCCAACCGATGAGGGGCCGACAACCCGCTTTCAGTAACTGCCGCAAACACTGCAGGCAGTTCAGTCCAGCCGGCTGTGGGTCGGTGCCGACGCGGCTTGCGGCACAGGCAAACACCGCGACCCCGGCGACTGCATTGCGTTTCTGTCCCAGGCCACCGCAAAAGGCTTGAGGACCGTCGGCGTTTCTACCGTGTACGGCAATGCGCCACTGTCGGAGACGGACGCAGGCATGCGCGAACCAATTGGCGAAATCGGACGCCACGCGGGTCACGGCGGGCCTGCCATCCCCGTCTTCCTTGGATGCGCTGCGGCGGGGGGCAATGTCTGGATTCGGGCGGACGTCGGGCCGCACATTCGGCGGAGGCCGGGGCGCACGCGCAGGCGCGGGCTCAGGCGGAAACGCAATCGCTGGCATTGCGCGCGGGCTCGCTCGACTGCGTGGCTCTGGGTCACTGACCTGCCTGGCCGCCGTGCTCTCGCTAGAGCCTGAACTCGGGCAACGGATTGCCCGCATTACGACGGTCATGAACCGCAAACCGGGCCACGGTTTTCATCCCAGCGAAAACCAGGGTCTGGGCGCGATGCTGTTCGGTCAGGAGCCAATATTCTGCGACCTCAATGCTGTCCTTGATCCCGAATCCGTTTCTGTCGTGCTGCAGTCCGGCATCCCGTTGGAGCTGCAGCTTTAAAGCGCGGCTCGCCAGTTTTTGATGACAGGCAGCGACCTCGATGCGCTGGTTCGAACGACGGGTGCCAAAACGCGCGCAGTGCTGACTTGCCCGGGCCACCAACCTGGCCTGCGACCCGCGCGACGCGGCGGTGGTAGAAATGATCAGCGGCATCGCCCACGGCCTGAACTCAAGGGCGATTGCGGAATGCGGCGAGTCCGGCTTACAGCGCGACCTACTCCTCGAACTGGGCTGCCCGCTGTGGCAAGGCAGGTTGTTCGGCGAACCGGCGCCGCTGGCCGAGTTCGAAGCCCACCTCGGCTCGGCGCTCGATGCACCGTAGCCAGTGTCGATGCCGCTGATGTAATGAACCGACGCCCTGCGCCGGGCGACCGCGCCGCCGGTCGCGGTGAGGTTGGTGAAGCTGACAAAACTCAAGCTCGGGCGGTCAGTACGTGCCGGGATAGCTGCCGCCGTCGAGCAGGATGTTTTGCCCCGTCAGGTAGCCGGCATGCGCGCTGCATAAAAAGGCGCAGAACGCGCCGAACTCTCGCGCCGTGCCGAACCGCCGAGTCGGATTGAGCTGGCGTCGCTGTTCCATCATCTGGTCCACAGACATGCCAGAGGCTGCCGCGGCAGCCGCCAGCGTGCCGCGCAGGCGATCGGTGTCGAACGGGCCGGGCAGCAACGCGTTGATCGTGACGTTGGCCGCTGCCAGCCGGCTCTGGCGCGCCAGCCCGGCCACGAAGCCGGTCAGGCCGCTGCGCGCACCATTGGACAGGCCCAGGTGGTCGATCGGCGCCTTGACGGCGGCCGAGGTGATGTTGACGACGCGACCGAAGCCGCGACTGGCCATGGCATCGACCGTCGCCTTGATCAGCTCGATCGGCGTCAGCATGTTGGCGTCGAGCGCGCGGATCCAGTCGTCCCGCTGCCAGTCTCGAAAATCGCCAGGCGGCGGCCCGCCGGCGTTGTTGATCAGGATGTCGACCTGCGGACACGCCGCCAGCGCCGCGGCCCGGCCGGCGGCACTGGTGATGTCGCCCACCACCGCACGCACCTGGCCGCCGTCCAGGGCGCGCAACTCGGCGGCGGTCGCCTCCAGCGCCTCGGCGCCGCGCGCGGTGATCACCACGTGCACGCCTTCGTTCACCAACGCCTGCGCGCAGCCCTTGCCCAGCCCCTTGCTGGCCGCACACACCAGCGCCCATTTGCCCTTGATGCCCAGGTCCATGCAGTCCTCGTCTTTCGTGATGCGTCAATGGGATGCCGAGGCGCGAAGCTGACGTCGAAGCTCTGTGCCCAAGCTCTGTGCCTGAGCGCGGTAACAAAGCCGGGTGCCGCCCCGCCATCCCGACTTCAGCGCGCCCGCGCCAGCAGCCAGATGCCCGCCAACACCAGCAACGTGCCGGCCGCCAACCACGGCGTGAACGGCTCGCCCAGGATCAGCACACCCATCAGGATGGTCGATACCGGCCCGATCATGCCGGTCTGGGCCGTCATCGTCGAGCCGACGCGCTCGATCGCCATCATCACCATCAGCACTGGCGCAAAGGTGCACAGCGTCGCATTCAGCAGCGACAGCCAGAGCACCTCGGGCGCCACCGCCATCGCCGACAGCGGCCGCAGCAGCAGGAACTGCGCAATGCACAGCGCACAGGCGACGCTGGTGGCCAGCCCGGTCAGGCGCAAAGCACCCAGCCGCGCCACCTCCTGGCCGCTGTAGACCAGATACACGGCATAGCTGGCAGCGCTGCCGAACACCAGCGCCGCACCCAGCGCGGTGTGCGGGCCGGCCCAATTCACTTCGTGGGCAAACACCAGCAGCACACCGCCGTAGCTGATCGCCATGGCCAACCCCTGTGCGCGCGTCACACGACAACCGAACAGCACCACGCTCAGGCCCAGCACCAGCGTCGGGTTGAGATAAAGGATCAGGCGCTCAAAGCTCGCACTGATGTGCTGCAGGCCGGCGAAGTCGAGCGTGCTGGCGAGGTAGTAACCGCAAAAGCCGAGCCCGGCCACAGCCAGTTGGTCGCGGCGCTGCAGCGCCGGCTTGCCGCGCCCGGCCCACCACGCCAGCAGCAGAAACAGCGGCAGCGCGAACAGCATGCGGTACATCACCAGCGTGATGGCGTCGACGCCGTGCCGGTAGGCGAGCTTGGCGATGATCGCCTTGCCCGAGAACGCGACGGCGCCCGCGGCGGCCAGCAACAGCCCGGGCCAGGCGGGCCGTGCGGCGATGTCGGTGGTTGCAGTGCGCACGCTCAGGCCATTCGTCTCGGTGCGGCCCATTGGACTGACCTGCGTGCCGAGCGCTTCGGATTCGTGCTGGTCGGCGACCCGGCGCGCTGGACGCTCACGGCGCGCGTTGCGCCGTCACTGCTCAGGCCTGCGGCACCCAGCCCGGCTTGCGCTTGTCCAGGAAAGCCTGCACGCCTTCGAGACCTTCCGGGCCGAGGGCGGCCTCGGAAAACACCTCGGCAGCGCCCTGCACCAGCGAGCCCGGCTCGGCAAAGCGCGCCTTGGCCATCAACGCCTTGGTGGCGGCGATCGCGCCGGGCGCGCATTGCAGGATGTCGCCGAGCACGCGGGCCAAGGAATGGTTCAGCGAGCCCGCTGCGTGCACTTCGTGCACCAGCCCCAAGGTCAACGCAGCACGCGCGTCGAGCAGGCCACCGGTGACCGCCAGCCGCTTGGCCTCGGCGTAACCCAGCCGCGCGACCAGGAAGGGCGCGATCTGCGCCGGCACCACGCCGAGCGAGGTCTCGGGCAGCCGGAACACCGCGTTGGTGCCCGCGATGGCGACGTCGGCGACGCAGGTCAGGCCGACGCCACCGCCCATCACGGTGCCTTCCAGCACGGCCACCACGGCCAGCCCGGTGGCGGCAAACGCCACACACAGGTGGCCGAAAGCCGCGTTGATGTTGACGATCGCATCCGGATCGTCGACCAGGCGCGCGCGGGCGCTGGCCATGTCCTTCAGGTCGGCACCGGCGCAGAAGTGACCGCCCGCACCGCGCAGCACGATGGCGCGCGTCAGTCCGTCGGACTCCGCGGCGGCGAGGGCCTCGCGCAATTCAATCACCATCTCCAACGACATGGCGTTGCGCACCTCGGGGCGGCTCAGCGTCAGGTGCAGCACCGGGCCGTCGCGGTGCACCGCGACCATGCGCGCCGAGGTCATGTCCGGCTCCGGCACGGCTGCCGCATCGCTTTCATGGCGCAGCCGCGCCGCATTTGCAACTCGGATGCCTGAATGGCGGGGGTGTCGACGCGAACCATGAGGTGCTCCTTGGGGCTGCAACAGAGAGCGGCAGCGTGCCTGCCAACCCGGTTGCAAAGAGTGTCGATTCTGGCCGATGCGGCGGCCTGCGGGCTTGCGCTCGACGGCCCGTTCGATGCCGCGGCCTGCGGGCTTGCGGGCTGGCGCTTGACGGCCCGTTCGATGCGCGCCGGCACGGACCGGCGCTTCACAGCACGTGTTGAAAAAACAGCCGTGCTGGCTCTGTCCCGTGCCCGCGCGGGAAACGGCTGTCACCTGCCGGCCCGGGGTCGCTCAAAACGCCACGGCCTGCCCGTCGCGGCGCGGGTCGCTGGCCGCCACATAGCCGTCGCTGGCCGGATCGCCCAAGCGCCAGATGAACTGTCCGGCGCCGAAATCCTGGTAGCTGTCGTTGATCACTTCCATGCGGTGGCCGCGCTCGGGCTGGCGCTCGCCGGATCGGCCGTCGTGGTTGCCTCGATCGGATTGAACGGAGCGATCGCTCAGGCCGTGGCGCAGGACGCCGCGCTGATGACGCCGACCACCCCTTCCGCAAACTGAAGCTGTATTTCCTCTTCGCGATCGTCGTCATCGGCCTGAGCACGCTTGCCGACGCCCGAATTCTTTTTGGCGGAGGCGATTGGGCGGCAATCGAGCGCGATGGCCTGTGCAGCGCGATATCACGATCCGAGCTCCAATCGAACGCGGGCGGCGATCAGGCGCGGGCGAGTGTGACCTTCGGAAGGGACCGCAACGGCGAAATCCATTTCCGGCTGAGTCGAGCAGCGCGGCCAGGAAGCTATGCCCTGCTGGTTGCGGGCGGGGAGCCGTTTCAGCTTGTTACGCGCGGCGCTGACGCGTGGAGCCGCGGGCCCGCGCAGGAGGCGGCAGTGCTGGCCGCGATCCGCCGCTCGGGCGACCTTCGGGTTCGTTTTCGAACCGAACGTGGCGGCTTCACCGACCGCTATCTGCTCGCTGGAGCACCGACCGCAATCGATGCGGCTGCGACGGCCTGCTCGCGGGCGCGTTGAGCGGCTGGAAAAACTCTGCATTCATCGCTACATGACGGTCCTTCCATGAGCGCCGATACCTCCTTGATGCCGATTCCCGGCCCGATCGACCCTGTCCCGGTCAAGCGGGCGCTCCAGACCCGAGCCGATGGCCGGGTCGAACTGATTGGCAAGTCGCGCGACCAGATTCGCATCGCACTCGAGGAGGCAGGACTCGAACCGCGGGTCGCCAAGCTTCGTGCAAAGCAGCTGTGGCACTGGATTTATAATCGCGGGGTCAGCGACATTGCGCTGATGACCGACATCGCCAAGGCCCAGCAGCCGTGGCTGGCCGAGCGCTTTGCAATCGGTCGTCCCGAGGTGGTCGAAGCCCAGGTATCGACCGACGGAACGCGCAAGTGGCTGCTCAGGACAAACGACGGACACGAATTCGAGATGGTGTTCATTCCCGACGCGGACCGCGGCACATTGTGCGTGTCGAGCCAGATTGGTTGCACCCTCAACTGCCGCTTTTGCCATACCGGAACGATGCGCCTGGTTCGCAACCTCGAGCCGCACGAGATCGTCGGCCAGGTGATGCTTGCTCGCGATGGCTTGGGCGAATGGCCGAGCCAGCCCGAGGGGCGGATGCTGACCAACATCGTGATGATGGGGATGGGTGAACCACTTTATAATTTCGACAATGTCCGGGATGCCCTGAAGATCGTGATGGACGGCGACGGGCTCGGACTGAGCAAGCGGCGGATTACCCTGTCGACCTCGGGCGTGGTTCCGATGATGGCGCGGGCAGGGGCAGAGATCGGGGTCAATCTCGCGGTTTCGCTCCACGCGGTAACCAAGGAGATCCGCGACGAGATCGTGCCGCTCAATCGCAAATACGGGATCGAGCAGCTGCTTCAGGCCTGCGCCGACTATCCCGGTGCAAACAACGCCCGGCGGATCACGTTCGAATATGTCATGCTGCGGGACAAGAACGACAGCGATGCCGATGCGCGGGAGCTGGTCCGGCTGATCCGTCACTATGACCTGCCCGCCAAGGTCAATCTGATTCCGTTCAATCCGTGGCCGGGGGCGGTCTACGAATGCTCGACCCCCGAGCGGATCCGGGCGTTTTCGAACATCGTCTTCGAGGGCGGGATTTCGGCGCCCGTGCGGACGCCTCGTGGACGCGACATCGACGCGGCGTGCGGGCAGCTCAAGACTAGCGCGGAGAAGCGACGCGCGAGTGACGTCGTTCGCGACGAGGTCGTCCAATCGTAGCGGTTTCATCCCCGCTTGCGGTTGCGAATTTCGCTCCGCCGACCGAGATGATCCGCCGCCGCATTGCAGGCGAAGTGGTCGGCTTTTTCAACGACAGCGCAAAGGGCCAGCAGCCGATCGTCCCGAGTGACGATGCGCTTTGCCCGCGCGGCGGGGTGGCGTGGCGGGTTCATGGCGATGTCACCGCCATGATGGTCGGGGGCATTGCCGCGCTGCTGCTCCAGATGCTTCATCCCAGGACGCTTGCCGGGGTGTGGGATCATTCGGACTTCAAGGCCGACATGCATGGCCGATTGCGCAACACCGCGCGCTTTATCGCGGTGACGACTTATGGCGCGCGGGCCGATGCCGAGGCGGCGATCGCCCGGGTTCGGCGGATCCACGATCATGTCCACGGCACGCTGCCCGACGGTTCGCCCTACGACGCCAATGACCCGTGGCTGCTGTCGTTCGTACACCTTGTAGGATCGATGATGTTCCTCAAGAGCTGGCGGCGGTTCGGTGAGCTGGAGATGAGCGTTGCCGACCGTGACCAATATTGGCGCGAAGTGGCACCGGTTGCACGGATGCTCGGTGCGGAGCGCGTCCCCGTGACCGCAGCGCAGGCCGAAGAGCTGCTGCGCGAATTCCTCCCCGAGCTTCGCGCCAATGTGCGCAGCCGAACCGTCCGCGACCTCATCGTCGGCGGGCAGGCCGGGACTGCAGGAGGCCTGCCGGTACAAGCCCTGCTGAGCCGGTCGGCAATCGACCTTCTCCCACCATGGGGGCGCCAGCTTCACGGGGTCCGGGCTTCGGGGTTCGGCGGTCTCCCGGTCGGGGCGGCGACCCGAACGCTTGCGTCGACTTTGCGCTGGGCCCTCGCCCCGCGCTAGGTACGACCGGGTGAAGCCTGGGGTAATCGAACATGAGCTTGCTTGGCCGTTTCGTCACGAAGATGCTTCCGGCAGCGCGGCTAGCGCTGATCCTCGCCGACGGGGACCGCCAGACGCTTGGGGGAGGGGGTGCGGACAGCCCCATCCGAACGGTTCGCCTGCACGATCGCGGCGCGCTTGTCGCACTGCTTCGCAACCCGCGACTTGCGGTCGGCGAGCTCTACATGGACGGCCGACTGACGGTCGAGGACGGGACCATCCTCGACCTGCTTGAGCTGGTGGTCGGGGCCAATCGGTTCGAAGACGGCGGGCATAAAGGGCGGCTCCGGAAAAAGCCGCTCAAGGGGCTCGCCAAGTGGTTTCGGCGTAACCGGGCGGCGGCGTCGCGGCGCAATGTCGCGCACCATTATGACCTCGACGAGCGATTGTACGAACTGTTTCTGGATCGTGACCGCCAGTATAGCTGCGCCTATTTCACCGACCCCTCAAACAGCCTCGATCAGGCCCAGGCGGACAAGCTGGCGCACGTCGCCGCCAAGCTCGATCTGCGGCCCGGGATGCGGGTGCTCGACATCGGTTCGGGCTGGGGCGGGATGGCGCTTTATCTCAACCGGGTCGCGGGGGTCGAGGTGCTTGGCGTCACCCTGTCGACCGAGCAGCTGACGGTCGCCCGCCGCCGAGCGGAGGAGGCGGGCGTGGCCGACAAGGTCCGCTTCGAATTGATGGACTATCGCGCGGTCAAGGGACGCTTCGACCGGATCGTGTCGATCGGGATGTTCGAACATGTCGGAGCGGCGCACTTTGGCGAATTCTTCGGCCACTGCCGCGAACTGCTTGCCGCCGATGGGGTCATGCTGCTCCATACCATCGGCAAATATGGCCGGGCGGGCGGCCCCGATCCGTTCACCGACAAGTGGATTTTCCCCGGATACTTCGTGCCGAGCCTGAGCCAGATGCAGCAGGCGAGCGAGAGCGTCCGGCTGATCACTACCGATGTCGAGACGTTGCGGTTGCACTATGCGCTGACGCTTCGCCACTGGCTCGCCAATTGCGCCGCAAATCGAGACGAGATCGTCGCGCTCTACGACGAGCGATTTTACCGAATGTGGGAGTTTTATCTTGCAGGCGGAATCGTCGCCTTCGAACAGGGTGCGATGAACAATTACCAAGTCCAATACGTCCGTGACCGTCGGGCGCTTCCGATCACCCGCGACTACATAAGCGAGGCCGAGGCCCGCTATCGCGAGACGACATCCCGAGCCTGAGCGAGTGCCCAGACTCGGGATGTGGCCTTTTATCGGGCCTTGAGTTCGGCCACGAGCGCAGGTGCCGGATAGATTTTCTCGAGCGCTTCCTGAATCGCGTCGGTCGACACGACCACGGTTCGATTGAGCGCCGCTTCGTAGCCGTAATTGCCACCCAGGCTGTGGATGTTGCCATCGAAGGCGGCGCCGATCACTGCGCCCGCCCGGTCGATCACAGGGGAGCCGGAATTGCCGCCAATGATGTCGTTGGTGGTGACGAAGTCGTACACCTTGCTCCGGTCGATCCGCTTGGCGTTGGCGACGAAGGCGGTGGGGAGCTTGAACGGATCGGCGCCCGTCGCGCGGGTAAACGCGCCGCCGAGCGTGGTCCGGGTCGGAGTCGGCCGACCGCGCTCGGTCCAGCCCTTGACCTGGCCGTAGCTGATCCGGAGCGTGAAGGTCGCATCGGGATAGACGCTGTCGCCATAGGCGGCGAAGCGGGCGGCCGCGAGGGCCTCCGCACGCTCGTCGTGGAGCAGTTCGGGCGGCTCGGCGGCACGCAGACCTCGGCGACCGTCACGCCGATGATGCCCAAC
>ENA-OFCX01001168-OFCX01001168.1-metagenomes-genome-assembly--contig:-NODE-1168-length-11158-cov-4.442583_pt1 | contig 11158 bp, 11 predicted proteins | sample MGYA00153384_OFCX01 | MGnify analysis MGYA00153384
TCCGCCAGGTAGTCGTAAAATCCTGCCAGCAAACGGGACTGACGGGTCAGCGAGAGACCGACGGAGCCTTGGGGATCGGCATCGACCAGCAGGGTTTTGACGCCCGCACGGGCGAAGGAGTGGGCGAGGTTGATAGAGACAGTGGTTTTACCCACGCCTCCCTTTTGACTTGAGACGGCAATACTGATCACACGGCGCGGGGAATTGTGGAGTGAGGTTAGCTTCGGCTTGCCACATCGGAAGTCTTTTCTTCAGGATGCGGGCGCCAAGGGTCGTGAGTCGTCCCGGGTGATTTTCCCGTCCACATTTATGAATCCGCGCATTTTCCCGAGTCCGGCAGCAATCCTTATCATTCTGTGCTCGGCAACACTCGGTCTCTCGGGCTGCCGCAAGGCGAAGACTGAAACGGTCGTGGAAACCGGCCCCGCGCCGGTCGTCGCGGTTCAGCTGGGAAGCAATGCTCTGGGGGCGCTGCCCGGGGCGGTCTATCGTAGCCAGGCGGGCTCGGCGATCCGCTGGCAGCCGTGGTCCCGCGAAACCATGGAGCACGCAATCGCTTTCGCCGAGACCGGCCACTTGTGCCTGGGCACGCTGCACGCCAACAGCGCCAGTCAAACGATCGAACGCATCATCAACTTCTTCCCGGAAGAACGCCGCGCCCAATTGCTGATGGACCTGTCGGCCAACCTGCGCGGGATCGTGTCGCAGCGGCTGGTGCGGCGCGAAGACGGCAAGGGCCGGTCGGCAGCCATCGAGATCTTGCTGAACACGCCGACGATCGCCGAGCGCATCTTCCAAGGTGAATTCCACGAGATCAAGGCGATCATGACCAAGTCGCGCGAGCTCGGCATGCGCACCTTCGACTGGGCGCTGTTCGAGCTTTACAACGAAGGCCTGATCAGTTTCGAGGAAGCGATCCGCAATGCCGACTCGGCCAACGAACTGCGCCTGAACATCAAGCTCAAGAGCGCGCGTGGCGAGCCGCCGCCGTCGGCCTTCATGTCCCTGTCGATCGACGAGGAACCGACGCCCGAGGAAATCGAGGAAAAGAAGCACCAGGCGCTGCACGCTCAGCAGGAAGCGCGACGCCGGCTGGAGGACGAACAGCTGCAGCAACTGCGCGAGAAAAGGCGCCTTGCAGAAGGCGCTGCCGGGCCGGCGCGCTGAAGACAGGCCGCGATCAGACACCGCGCGGAGCCTTCGCATCGTCGTTGGCAAACCGCACCAGTCCGACCCGCCAGCGCGACGCAGCAGCGTGGCATTCAGGCCATCACGCACACCGAGCAGCACCCCGGTGAGCGCGCCCACGCCCCGGTTGCAGGACGTCAAATTCTGGAACCGCCCGGTACAGACCTGCTTGCCGGGTGATGTGGCAGCAGCGCCTTCTATCATCAAGTGCCCCCATGCCGATGCGACGCCGACGGGGCAGAATTCTTGCTCGTCCGACTTAATCCCACTCGAAGGAGTCCATCCGTGAACGCTCGTCCGTCCCTTCCGTCCCGTCCGTCCCGCAGCCCCCGTGCTCCCGTCCGAACCGCCCTGTGGGCGGCCTGCCTGCTCGGCGGGCTGGCCGCTGCGCTGCCCGCTTCGGCCGCCGACCCGAAGCCGGCCAAGGCGGCAGCGGGCAAGGTGCTCAACATCTACAACTGGTCCGACTACATCGCCGACGACACGATCAAGAAGTTCGAGAAAGAAACCGGCATCAAGGTCAACTACGACAACTACGACAACAACGAGATACTGCACGCCAAGCTGGTGGCGGGCAAGACCGGGTACGACATCGTGGTGCCGGGTGCGCATTTCGCGAAGATGCAGATCGAAGGCGGGCTGCTGCAACCGCTCGACCGCAGCAAGCTGAGCAATTGGGACAACCTGGACAAGGCGCTGCTGGAGCAACTGGCCAAGGTCGACCCCGGCAACAAATACCTGGTCGATTGGCTGTGGGGTTACGTCGCGGTGGGCATCAATGTCGACAAGGTCAAGGCTGCGCTCGGCGACATGCCGATGCCCGACAACGCCTGGAGCCTGCTGTTCGACCCAAAGTACGCTGCCAAGCTCAAGGGTTGCGGCGTGAACTTCCTCGACTCGGCGTCCGAGGTGTTGCCGGTGGCGCTGCTGTACGCGGGCAAACTGCCGTTCAGCAAGGAACCGGCCGATTACGACGCCGCGGCTGCGCTGCTCAAAAGCGTGCGGCCGTACGTCACGCGCTTCTCGTCGTCCGGCTACATCAACGACCTGGCCAGCGGCGCGGTTTGCGCTGTGATGGGTTATTCGGGCGACATCAACATCGCCCGTCAGCGTGCCATCGAGGCCAAGTCGAAAGTCAACGTGATGGCGCTGGTGCCGAAGGGCGGGTCAACGCTGTTTTTCGACACCATGGCGATTCCGAAGGACGCCAAGAACGTCGACAACGCGCACCTGTTCATCAACTACATCATGCGTCCCGAGGTGCACGCGTCGCTGACGAACAAGGTGTTCTACGCCAACCCGAACGCGGCAGCGATGAAGTTCGTGACCAAGAGCGTGGCCGAAAACAAGACGATCTTCCTGGACGACGCCGCAAAAGCGACGATGGTCGCGCCCGACTCGGTACCGCAACCGATTCGGCGCATCCAGACGCGCATTTTTACGAGCTTCAAAGCCGGCAAGTGAACATGGCCTGAGCGTCGCGAAACTGAGGGCTGCCCGCCTGCCCGGTCAGCACCGCGCACCCTCAGACCCTGGTGGCTGCCCGGTGCGCGGTTTTCATTGGGCGGCGAACCTTCTTCGGTGTCGCCTCCAAGGTCACCTCACTCGACCTTGACACCCTTCCAGAAGGCCATGCGCCCCTTGATCTGTGCGGCGGCCTCGCTCGGCTCGGGGTAATACCAGACGGCGTTCTCGTTCATGCTGCCGTTGACCATCAGGCTGAGGTAGTACGCCTGGCCCTTCCAGGCGCAACTGCTGCGGTGGTTGCTGAAGGTGGTGTATTCACGTTTCAGGCTGTTCTCGGGAAAGTAATGGTTGCCCTCGACCACCACGGTGTCGTCGCTCTCGGCGATCGTTGTGCCGTTCCAGCTTGCTTTCATGCGGAGCTCCTTAAATTGAAGCGACGATTTTCAGGCATATCGGGCGGCCGCGCTGTGCAGCCGCTGCGCGATGGCGGCGGCCAGCGCCGCATCGCCGATCACCTTGACGCTGTCGCCGTGGCGCAGGATGTCCATCGCGAGTTCGGTCGGGTCGGTGTACGGCACTTTCAGCTCGCAGCGCCCCTGGCCATCGCCGCCGCCGAGCCAGCGCGAGCTCTGCCGCGGATGCCATTCCTCGCTGGCAACCCACTGCGCCGCATCGGCGTCGAACTCCAGCGTGGCCCATTTCACGTCGCCGCTGCTGCTGCCGCAGATGCCGCAGCCGGCATCGAGTCGGGCTTCGAGCTCGCGCAGCGCGATCTGCCGCGCCCGCGCCCGCGTCTCCAGCATGCGCGCCTCGCGCACCGCATCGAGCGCGAAACGGCGCAGACCCTGGCTGGTGTGGCACCAGGCGTCGGGGTACCAGGTGGCGCAGTGACACACGAGCCGCTGCGGTGACATCTCGCGCTCGCTCAGGCGGCGGTCGGTGCGCTTGAAGTAGCGCTGCCAGACCCGCCGCCGCTGCACCAGCGCACCTGCCGAGCAACTCGAAATGCCGACCCGAAACGCGCCGTCGCGCGGTGCCGATCACCTTGACCCGGCGCAGCCTGGCGCGCGCCTCAGTCTCGTCGGCACCCAGCATGCTCTGCAGTTCTTCCAGCATCGGGTGCAGGTGGCGCGCCAGCACGCTGTCGTCGTCCAGGCCGGACAGAGCTGGTGCATCGTCAGCAGCGCATGGATCTCGTTCTCGCTGAACCAGGCAAAGCCCTGAAGTCACCGCCACGCTCGAACGAGGGCTTCACACGGCTTCGGTGAGCCGTACCGATCGAAGAATTCCGGCATCAACAGGCCTCGCTGGTACTGCACCTTGTTTTACACCTTGCACTGCGCCATGGCCGACGTCCTGCTCAGGTGCCCCATCGTCGCCTTCAGGTAGCAAACAGCGTGAGCTGCGACCTGGGCGGGCTGAATCATCTTGCTGATCAGGAAACTTATTGTTCAATCCGTCTGCCCTTTTCTAATGGGCAAATGCCGCTGCTCCGAAAAACACTCAGTCTTTGGCTCCCCCCCAAACGCCGAGCAGTTCTTGCATTCACCATTCTTTCTCGCTCAAGCCTTTGCGTCGCATGCCGAAACTCCTTCGGACGGCGGTGGACGATTCGTTTCACTGCGCCAGGGTCGTCGCTACCCCAACACCACCACCGAATTGCCACCATGGGCCTGCAAGCATCCAACCAAACCGGCACGGCAACCGCGGCGCTGTTACTCGGCGCCGGGACCTTCAACACAAGCTTGCGCGAGCTCCTTGCCCTCGAGCCCGGCTTCACCGGATACGGCATCGACATTCCGCGCGTGCAGGAGATCCGCAGCGATGAAGAGTCGATCCGGGTAGCCAACGCACCCGCCTTTGTCAAAGGTCTGGTGAACCTGCGCGGCGCGATCGTGCCCGTCATCGACATGCGATTCAAGCTCAACCTCGCCACCTTCGGCTACGCCGATTCACTGTCGCGATCAAGCTCAACATCGACAAGTGCGTGATGAACATGGTGGTTGACGCGCTCACCAACACGATCACCCTGACGCTGGAAGAGCTGCGCCCAGTGCCCGAATAACTCCGTGATGGCGATCAACCACTTGATGGCCGTCGGCGCGATCAGCGACTGCATGTTGATCCGGGTCGATATCGAAAAACCCATGATCAGCGCCAAGAAGGGGCTGCTCGAATTTGCGACGCGCTGATCGGCTTCGAATCGCGCGCCGCGGTGGCTTGAAAGTCCACCGGTAATTGAAAACCTCGCAACCTTACTGAAAGACAAGATGCGCAATAACCAACCCGTGACCCAGAAAGAATTCGACTACCCGGACGATGCGACTTTGATGTCGGTCACCGATACCCAGAGCCACCTTACCTATGCCAACGCTGCGTTTGTGGCGGTCAGCGGGTTCAAAAGGGAAGAGCTCATCGGCCAACCACACAACATGTTGCGTCACCCGGACATGCCCAAGGAGGCTTTCGCCGACATGTGGAAAACCATGCAGGGCGGGGATTCGTGGTCGGCTTTGGTGAAGAACCGGCGCGAAAACGGCGACCACTACTGGGTGCGGGCCAATGCGGCCCCAGTGCGCCGCAACAATCAGTTGGTTGGCTACATGTCGGTGCGTACCAAGCCCACGCGCGCCGAAGTTGAAAGCGCGGAGGCGCTTTATCGCAATCTGCGCGAAGGCAAGGCGGGTGCACGTGCACTTCACAAAGGCGTGCTCGTGCGAACCGGCATGCTGGGATGGACGTCGTCGCTCCAGACCATGTCTGTCGCTTGGCGCATTCGATGCAGCTCTCTCACCGGGGTCGCCATCGTTGTAGGCACTTGCGCGGCAGCCGGGATTGGCGCGGGCGCGCTCGGGATCGTGGTTGGTGCGGCCACGCTCGCGGCCCTCATCGGGAACATTTGGCTTGAAGCTCAGATTTCATCGCCGCTGGCAACGGTGGTGCGCGTCGCGAAGAATGCCGCTGCCGGAAACCCGGAGCGTAATGTGACCCTGAACCGTGTCGACGAGATTGGTATGCTGCTGCGCGCAGTGAACCAGTGCGCTCTCAATCTACGCTCTCTGGTCGATGACGTGAGTGAGCAGACTGAGGGCGTGCATTTGGCCAGCAGCGAGATCGCGCAGGGCAACAACGACCTCAGCCAGCGCACCGAAGAGCAGGCCGCTGCACTCGAAGAAACAGCGGCGTCAATGGAGCAGCTCAGCTCCACCGTCAAGCAAAACGCCGACAACGCCAAGCAGGCGAATCAATTGGCACTCGGAGCTTCGACCGTCGCCATTCAGGGCGGTGAGGTGGTCGGCCAAGTCGTCACCACGATGAAGGGCATCAACGATTCGAGCAAGAAGATCGCCGACATCATTTCAGTGATCGACGGCATCGCATTCCAGACCAACATTCTGGCGTTGAACGCTGCGGTGGAAGCGGCACGTGCCGGCGAGCAGGGCCGTGGCTTCGCGGTGGTGGCCAGTGAAGTGCGCAGCTTGGCCGGACGCTCGGCCGACGCAGCCAAGGAGATCAAGGCCCTCATCAACGCCAGCGTCGAGCGGGTCGAACAAGGCACGCGCCTGGTCGACCAGGCCGGTGTCACGATGACGGAGGTTGTCAACTCGATCAAGCGAGTCACCGACATCATGGGCGAGATCAGTGCGGCCAGCGCCGAGCAGAGCACCGGTGTGGCCCAGGTGGGTGAGGCGATCACGCAGATGGACCAGGTGACGCAGCAGAACGCGGCGCTGGTCGAAGAAAGCGCGGCAGCGGCCGAGAGCTTGAAGAGCCAGGCGCAGCAATTGGTCAGCGCAGTGTCGGTGTTCAAACTGGGCCAGGACTGAGCGATCTGCAGGAGCACCGCCGTGCCGAGCTCCAGCAGCGCGGAACGTCGTGGCGCGGACCGCGCAAAGAATGTCACGCGACTACCTTCGGTGCAATGGCAGCCAAGGCCAGGGCACCGACGCCGGGCGCCTTTGCCGCCTCGCGCACGACCGATAAAGACGATGGGTGGACAAGCTTTCGAGTGGGCCCTGCATGGGAAAACAAGGCCCGAGCGGCGTCATCGTGTTGCCGCCAAAAATCACGGTGCCTGAGCACAGGTCCGAGACGAACAAGCCGGTGCGGCTGAGGAGCTTGCGGCGCCTGATCGCAATGGTTTCGTGCGAATGAGGTGATGCCCCTCGCGCCACATCAACAGCGGTCACACCGCTGGGCGGAGCGGTCCGACTGGCCTGAGCGGCGCCTTCCTACAGACCGGCTGACCTGCCGCCGCGATGCTCATACGAGATTGGTTCTTACGCGCGACCTGCGCGGTGCCAACAATCTTCGTTTCGCTTTGACAGATCCTTCATGAGCAACCTTCTGCGTCACCCATTTTCATGAAACGCGCCCGAACCGTTTGGGCATTGTGTCTGGCGGCAGGCGCCGTATTGCTCACGGGCACCGGCTGCGCTGTGTGGAGGATCGGTCAGTCGGCTGAACTTGCACGTGAAAGTAAGGCTTGGCAGCAGCAACCGGCCAACTCCACACTGCGGCTGCTGATCGTCGGCGACAGCACCGGCGTCGGCACCGGCGCAAGTTCGGGCCTCGGCAGCCTGGCCGGGTTGATCGGCACGTCGCAGCCGACCTGGGCGATCGACAACCGCTCGCGCGACGGCGCCCGATTTCGCGACCTGGCGGCACAGCTCGAAGGCAGCGAGCACTTCGACATCGTGCTGGTGCAGGCCGGTGGCAACGACGTGATCCGCCTGCGCGGATTGCAGGCCCTTGAGCGCGACATCGAGCAGGTGGCCAACCTCGCTCGCGCGCGCGGCCACCGGGTGATCCTGATGCCTGCCGGCAACGTCGGTAACGCGCCGTTCTTTCTCGCGCCGCTGTCGTGGTTGATGACAGAGCGCTCGCGTGCGCTGCACCGCCTCGTCAAAGAAGCGGCCGGGCGCATCGGAGCCGACTACGTGAACCTGTTTCACGAACGCGAAGACGACCCGTTCGTGCGCGACCCGCAACTCAACGCCCGCGACGGCCTGCACCCGAGCGATGCCGGCTACAAGGTCTGGCTCCAGGCGCTGCAGACCCAGGCCGGCGTGCCGGGCCGTGCTGCCGACGCCGCCCGTTGATGAACGCCTCGTGCGCGCCGTCTGGTGCGCTGTGTCCGGCGAGTGCTCCTACAGCACGCGGGCACTTTTGCCGACAGCGTGCGCATTCACGCGTTGCTGCAATGAGGTTCGTTTTTTCACCCAAGGATCAAGCCATGCAAACGACCGACACCGCACTTCGCCACGACACCACGCACGAGCGCCAACAGTTGTGGGAGTTGATCAAAGACATCCGCTTCGCGATGTTCACCACGCGCGGCGCCGACGGCCACCTGCACTCGCGCCCGATGACGACGCAGAACAAGGGCATAGACGAAGAGACGAGCCTGTGGTTTTTCATGTCGCGCGCCGGTGAGCCGGTGGCCGACTTTCTTGCCGACCCGGTTGTGGGCGTGGTTTACGCCGATCTGGGCGACGACAGCTACGTTTCGGTTTCCGGCAGTGCAGCGGTGGTCGACGACCTCGCAAAGAAGAAGCAGCTGTGGTCGAAGATGGCTGAAGCCTGGTTCCCCGGTGGGGCCGAAGACGCCGACCTGGCACTGGTGCAGGTGCAGATCGTTCATGCCGACTACTGGGACGTGAAAGAAAGCAAGCTGGTCCAGTTGTTCAAGATGGCCAAGGCAGTCGCTACGGGCAAACCACCCACAGGCCTGGGGGAGCACGGCGAAATCCGCATGCGCTGACACGCCCTCGCAGCGCGTCGCCGCTTCCGATGCTCAGCCAAGCGCTACCCGATTGCTCGGGTCCTCGGCCGCCAAGACGACTTGGCGCTGTATGGCTCGGCATGGCTGGTGCTGGCAGCTCTGGTGCCGGCCTTCGCGCGGCGAGAAGTTTTGCCCGTCGTCAACCGGCAATTGGAAAGTGGCAACCAGCAACCAGCAACCGGCAACCAGCAAGCGGCAAGCGGCAAGCGGCAAGCGGCAGCGGCAGCGGCAGGGGTAGGGGTAGGAGGTGAGTCAGATTCTTCCCGCCCACGAACACGGTCATCTGGGGTTGTTTGAGTGCCCGAGAGTGCGCTTGCACGGGCACAAGGCCGGACGCGCCCAGCAAGGCGGCGCGGTCGGCCAAAAGACGTGACGCCGGCGCATGGGTCTTGTCTCTTCGGATGGGCCTGCCCATCCATGCCTGCCAGTCGCGCCTAATATCAACACATGGACCGTTCCATGCCCCACCGCAGCTTGCTCATCACCGGCGCCAGCCGCGGCATCGGCGCAGCGACGGCCCGGCTGGCGGCGGCACGCGGCTGGGACGTGGCCATCAACTACCGCCGTGACGTTGCCGCGGCCCAAGCTGTCGCAGCCGACGTGCGCGCGCTGGGCCGGCGCGCCGTGCTGCTGCAGGCCGACGTGGCCGTCGAGGCGCAGGTGGTGGCGATGTTCACGCGGCTCGACGGCTTGGCCGGCAGCGATATCGCGCCGCTCGGCGGCCTTGTCAACAACGCCGGCGTGGTGGACGTGGCGGCGCGCGTGGACGAGATGGACGGAGCGCGCATCGAACGCATGTTTTCCGTCAACGTCTACAGCAGCATGTACTGCGCCCGCGAGGCCGTGCGCCGGCTGAGCACGCGCCACGGCGGCGCGGGCGGCGCCATCGTCAACCTGTCGTCGGCCGCGGCGCGGCTGGGCTCGCCGGGGCAGTATGTCGACTACGCGGCAGCCAAGGCCGCCATCGAGACCTTTACCCTGGGCCTGGCGCGCGAAGTGGCGGACGAAGGCGTGCGCGTGAATGCCGTGCGGCCGGGCATCATCGACACTGAAATCCACGCCAGCGGCGGCCAGCCCGGCCGCGCCGCGCAGCTGGCGCCGCAGGTGCCCATGCAGCGCGCCGGCACGCCCGGCGAGGTGGCGCAGGCCATTCTGTGGCTGCTGTCCGACGAAGCCAGCTACACCACGGGCAGCATCCTCGACGTGGCGGGCGGCCGCTGAAGCGGGTGCCCGAGGTTGCCCGAAGTTCAGTCGGCGTGGTCCGCCGGCGCCTGCAACAGTTCCTGGGCCGCGCGCTGACTGCGCCGGCGTGCTGCGAGGGCAGGCCGACACAAAGGGCGCAGATCGCTTCATGAAGGCCAGCAACCACTGGAGGCGGCAATCGCACGCAAGCCACGCCATGGCGGACGGAATGCTTATCGAGCTCGCGCCGTGCGGGCACCGGCTCGAAGTTGGAGGCGAGTGTTCACGTAACTCTGACATGCACACGATGCTCTGCTGTCCTACGGGGCAGCTCAAGATGCCGTGGCCAGACTCTTACCTGGCCTGCAGGAGCCCGGCATCGCCAGTGCCAGATTTACGTCACTGCCGCCGCCAAGCTTTTCGGCATTTTCATGAGGCTGTGACCTCGCCTCGATAGACGAGCACGCCGTCGATGACGGCGATAGTTGAACGGCGCGCGCATGCCAGGACCGTTGGAAAAGGCATGCGATTCAATTCAAGCCTCTCAAGCACGACCTCACGCCAGCGGCCGGGCTGGCATTGGTCCGGGACCAACTCAAGACCTTGGCTTCGGTGCTGTCGCAATCAGATGCAGCGTCGCCAGTGCGTGGTGACCTGACAGGCCGTAGAAATACCAATCGACGCCGACGCTGGCGCCGACGTCGACGAGCAGGCCGCCGAGGACCAGGGGGGCGCACATCTCGTCCAGCAGGCGCCGGGCGGTCTGCTCCGCCACGACCCGGTCGGTCGACGGGAGCAGGACCGCGAACTCGTCCCCGCCCAGCCTGGCGACCGTGTCCCCATCCCGGCTGGCCCCGGACAGCCGGGCGGCGACGACCTCGAGCAGCTGGTCGCCGACATGGTGGCCGAGGGTGTCGTTGACGTCCTTGAAGCGGTCCAGGTCGAACAGCAGCAGAGCCACGTCGTCGTGACCGCCCAGCGCCTCGCTGGTCCGCTCGGTGAGCATCTTGCGGTTGGGCAGACCCGTGAGGCTATCGGTTCCCGCGAGCACCTGCATTTGATAAAAGTTTTCGCGGTAACGAGCGTACAGAATCAGCAGCAGCAGATACATAATGTTGGTCAGGTAAAACTGCACGATGGTGTTAATTGCGGCTGGCTTGACCCAATCTAAACTGAGCGCTACAGGCAAGCTGACGAGCAAAACTAGGATGGCAAAGCCAAAGTACAAGCTCGAGGCCAGCATGGCTCTTCTAAAGGGCATCAGCAAGAAAACCAGCGGATAAAATATCGGAAACCACATGGCGGTTGCCGAAAAGCCCTGCCCGTACATCAAACCTCTAAATGCAAATTCGGTTAAGCTTCCCAACTGATAAACAGCCAGCGCCGTAATGGGAATGAGTTCTGCGTTGCGGTGCGAGAGCCTACCCATTGCAAGCAGCAGCAGCGCTAGAAAGCAGATGATGCTCAAGGGAAGTAGTAAAAAGTCGAGCCAGGATACCTCTCTCGCTCCATTAAAGGTGGTGTACCAGGCCAGTA
>ENA-OFCX01001169-OFCX01001169.1-metagenomes-genome-assembly--contig:-NODE-1169-length-11151-cov-7.903749_pt1 | contig 11151 bp, 9 predicted proteins | sample MGYA00153384_OFCX01 | MGnify analysis MGYA00153384
GCCCTCGCCGCCACCGTCATCTTCTGGCTCTGATCAACGAGTCCTGACCCTAGCGATGCCTCGATCCCCTCGATCGCCTCGACCTGACAGTCGCGAAGGCCGTCGGTGATCAACGGCGGAAGGTCGACGAGCCGTGCACGAAGCGACGACTGCGACTTCAGCCATTCGTGCAACGTCTCGGGCCGATGAAAACCGAACACCCGACGGGAGCGGTGTAGTGGATCTAATCGATCCGAGAACAGGATTTCGGTGCTCGATGCTTCATAATCGAAGCGAAGCGGATCGCTCCATTTGGCTAGCGGCTGGGTCGGCCGTGGTTGATAACCGCGCGCTTGCTCGGCGACGCCGGAAAGCGTTGTGCCCGCAGCCTTCGCCTCGACGACGCCGCACGCTTTGCCGTCGATGAAAAGCAGATAGTCGCACGGTCCAGTCGCCAAAGGATATTCGCGAACGGCCACCCCACGCGAGGCGGTGCGGTCCATCATCGAACGGTCCTGGATCACCCAACCGGCGGCACACAGCTGTTCGTCGATTACGCTTCGCGCCAGCATTTCTGGGGTCGTTGCCATACCGAGACTATGGCCAATCGCAGCTAATTGGCAATGCAGCGGGCACTCTACTGCGCAATGTGACAATTCTTAACGGCGCCCTGGACCGTGACCCGACGACCAACGCATCGTCTTTTCAGTGACGTTGCCGAAAGCAGCCTCTCTTTTTTCGAAGACTGCGTTGACCGCGAACGGTGATCGTAACGAAACGGTGTAGCCTTTGAATGGTCAGTAGGATGTAGGCGTCGTTCGCGAGCAGGCCAGGGTAACTTATATTTTATTTACTGGAAAACCCTTGCAGTACTCACGGCGTGTTCCCCGTCAGCACCTATGGCCCAGATTTGAGGTTGTGATTTAAGGAGGATTTGGCTTTCGTCGCAGTGACGAAGGAACGAAGATGAGAGCCAAATCCTCAAGTGCCAAAAGGCCTGCCGAACAGGTTGTGAAGGACATCCGCCGGGCAACGCGGCGGCACTTCTCGGCGGAAGACAAGATCCGGATCGTGCTGGACGGTCTGCGCGGTGACGACAGCATCGCTGAGCTGTGTCGCAAGGAAGGCATCGCCCAGAGCCTGTATTACGTGTGGTCGAAGGAGTTCATGGAGGCCGGCAAGCGCCGGCTGGCGGGTGACACTGCCCGCGCTGCGACGACCGACGAAGTCAGGGATCTGCGGCGGGAGTCGAGCGCGTTGAAGGAGTGCGTCGCCGACCTGACCCTCGAGAACCGCCTGCTCAAAAAAAGCATGATCGCGGATGGGGAGGACGGCGCATGAGATATCCCGCATCCGAGAGGCTTGAGATCATCAGGATCGTTGAGCAGTCGCATCTGCCGGCCAAGCGAACCCTCGACAAGTTGGGCATCCCGCGTCGGACCTTCTGCCGCTGGTATGACCGCTACATCGTTGGCGGCCCCGAAGCGCTGGCCGATCGACCGTCCGCGCCAAGCCGGGTGTGGAACCGGATCCCGTCCCATATCCATGACCAGATCATCGAACTGGCGCTGGAGCAGTCCGAACTCTCCCCCCGGGAGCTGGCCGTGCGCTTTACGGACGAACAGCGCTACTTCGTGTCTGAAGCCACGGTCTACCGTCTGCTCAAGGCCCACGATCTGATTACCAGCCCGGCCTATGTGGTGATCAAGGCGGCCGATCGCTTCCATACCCAGACCACGCGTCCGAACGAGATGTGGCAGACCGATTTTACTTACTTCAAGATCATCGGCTGGGGGTGGATGTACCTATCGACCGTGCTGGACGACTACTCGCGCTACATCATCGCCTGGAAGCTGTGCAGCACGATGCGGGCCGAGGACGTCACCGACACGCTGGACCTGGCGCTTGCCGCATCAGGATGCGACCAGGCCCATGTCCGCCACAGGCCCCGGCTGCTCAGCGACAATGGTCCCAGCTACATTGCCAGCGAGCTGGCGGACTACATCGAAGCGAGAGCGATGAGCCATGTCCGCGGCGCTCCGTTCCACCCCCAGACCCAGGGCAAGATCGAGCGCTGGCACCATACCCTCAAGAACCGCATCCTTTTGGAAAACTACTTCCTACCCGACGACCTCGAAGGCCAAATCAAGGCGTTCGTTGAGCATTACAATCACCAGCGCTACCACGAGAGCCTGGACAATGTGACACCCGCCGATGCCTACTTCGGCAGAGCGCAAACCATCATCAAACAGCGCGAAAGGATCAAGCGACAGACCATCGAACATCGGCGCTTGCAACACCGCAAGCTCGCCGCCTAATATCCAACCCCAGACGAGGCCGACACTCCGCTAATCTACGACGCGAGTTGCGCCAAATGTTCTGACGACGGACAGTCCTCAGCCTGGCCCATTGCGGTCCTCACCTTAACGGTCCAGGCTGAGAAACCTTCGCATCAAAAGCGGTGAGACATTCATGACTGAGCAGCACGCGCGAATGCTACTTGGAGGCACAATGCTCAGCACGCTTGTGCTATCACTGATTTCGTTGGCTTCTGCATTTCATTGGCTCACACTTGGAAGAGAGCAGACGCTGGTGTTGGGCGTTGGGCTCGCGCTTACGAGTTTATGTGGTTGGCTTTCCTCTCGATGGCTGCGCAAGCGCCACCTGCCTTTACGGTGACAGCGGCCGTGAGGGCAGATAGATCTGCCTCCGCTTCCCATTGCGTCACCACGACAGAAGCTTATTCAAGCAACCCCACTACGATCTTACTGCGTTCTAAAGGGAACATCGATCGGGGTCTTCTGCGAGCTGCCGACAGTCGAAGCGTACTGGAATGTCCGTTTTTGAAGTCGCGGCAAGCGGCCGTGGAATTTCTGAGTTGGGCGCTTTCCAGAACGTCGGCCTTTGGCCGAAAGCGGACCGTCCGCTAATGTCCGTTATGGGTGGAAAGCGGACGCTAGCTAGCGACCTATGCGCCTTCACCTTCCAAAAATACCACACGACGGCGCTCACCAAGCAAAACGGGCCATACAACCACATCCCTGACAGGGTAGTGGGCCCGACGAGAGCGCTGCCCAATAGGCTCATGATCGCAAATGCGATTAGGTTGGTAAGCGTTGCCCATAGAATGCCGCGCGGGGAGCGTGGAAATGCTGCCAAGGTACCGAAGGCAATTCCTGCTGCCACGACGAGAGCTGCAAAGCTCGAAATCCATTCGTCTCCGGTCACAATGAGATGATGCAGCCTTGCTCTGATCTCCGCAATGGGTCGACAGCGGACATTAGCTCATGGCGGCAGTGTTGGGTGGAAAACGGCACTAAGGCGGCAGGATTATACCTAGGTCGCGTTCGATGCGGTGGCGCGGCATATAGCCCGATTGCTCGATCCCTTTAGCAATAACCAACAGCATCACTTGCTCGGTAGCCGCGATTAGGTCGGGGAACCGGGACACGAGCGCAGGCCGGACCCGCTGTGCAAAGAAGGTGACCTTGTCTCGGAAATGAAGGTTGGACGGAAGCGTCGCGTCGAAGCGAGGCCAGTCCTCTGCGGCAAATGCAATTGCTTCATCGATAGTCTGGTCCGTCTTCATATGGGCAGCGCTACCAAAGTCGCTTGGTGTCGGCAAAGGGTGGAAAGCGGACACTACGATCTAAGCGCGGAGGGCCGCCGCAGCCGGAAATGTATCGTCAGGGTCGAACTCAGGCTCAATTGCGGAGTATCCCTCGAAAGCGATGACGACGGTTACTGAATCATAATTTAGGCCTTGCAACTCCTCCTCTAATCCCGACGTGCCCTTCATCGGCCCAGTCGCGATGATCCTCGTATTTTCTTCGACTATATGGGCCATTTCGCAATCGTAGATCTGAAGGCGACGCTTGCTTAGAATGCCAATGACGTCGCCTAGGAAGTTATCGTGGGTGACGACCTCGACCCTCGCAAGCCGCTCACAGTCCACTTCGGCTAAGATGCGATCGACGTCGGCATGATCGTTAAGCTTTACGGCGCATTCAAATGCGACGATCAGGCCAGCCTCCACTAGACGTTCGTTGAACGTCAATCCGGCGTATCGATAACCGTTGCTCATGCGGTCTTTTGACCAGCTTAGCTAATGTCCGCAATGGGTGGAAAGCGGACACTAGGCTGCTAGCGGCAGGAATGGGTGGAAAGCGGACGTTTGCTATTTGATCTTCTTCGATCTCAAGAGCCGACCATTTCCGGCGTGGAGCACATAGCCGATCACCTTTCGCTGGGGGTCGCGTTCGAAGATCGTCACGGAAGGGTCGCCGGCCACCACGAATGCATCTGCAGCAATGGGTATCAAGAGGGTCGGCTCGTCGCTCGGCGATCCCTGCCCATACAACGCGCCGCCGCGCGTGGAAAAGATGTCGGTGCCGCCGGTTTCCAAGCGATATTCGCCGACGAAATCGAGGAATTTGTTAGGGTCGATTGCTGCCGCAGCAGGTTGTTCCTGCACCATAGTTTCCTGATGGAGCAGGTAAACCCAGCGGCCATTCCGGGCAGCAAAAATATTGACTTCGCGTTGGCGATTGCGGCCCCCCGCCTCGAATAAAATCACTTCGCAATTCATCACTGCCAAGTTGCCGTAGACATGCCATGCCAAATCGCGAACTTCATACGTGTTGCCGGGCGCTCGGCCCGAAGCAACGTAATCCATCATTTGAGAAGCGGTTCGCCGGACGCCTGCATCTGAAATGTGTACAAAATCGTTGCTGATGAGACTAGCGTAGGCGCGGACATCGCCGCGTCCGAATGCTTGTATTCGGTCCAATACAAGCTTTTCGAAAATTGGGGTCGACGCTGTCGGCGCCATGGCCGGCCTTGCTGCACCAGGCGCCGCTAGACCGAGCAAACAGATCGCCGCGATCGCAATACGCAAAAGTGAGCGCCCGCGTTCAGCCGAAATCCGTTTGGCACGCGAACATCCCACCATCGTGTCCTCCACTTAGAATTTCAAAATATCAGTACCCCAATCCAACGCCCATCTGGCCCCTGGAACGCGCTAGCATGCATGAACAGGGCGCATTCGCCAAGCGTCCAATGTCCGCCTTGGGTCGAAAACGGACGCTAGGCCGCTAATGTCCACAATGGGTGGTGGGTTCAACCGGTGGTCGCAACACTTCATTCTTATGATGAGAAGGAGTGTTAGCGATGAAGCAGCGTCGGCGGATATGTTACTCGGCTGCCCAGCGGGCGGAGATTTGGGATCGATGGCAGCGCGGGGAGTCGATGAGTGCGATTGGTCGCGGCTTTGCGCGAGAGTCGTCGTCGATCTTTTCGGTGTTGTCGCCGTCGGGCGGGATCCGTCCGACGGATCGCAAGCGATCGCGATGCGCGCTTAGCCTGATCGAACGCGAAGAGATATCGAGAGGACTGACGGTGGGCCGTTCGCTGCGCGTGATCGCCGCGCAGCTCGATCGTGCGCCGTCGACGATCAGCCGGGAGGTGGGCCGCAACGGCGGCACCGATCGCTATCGAGCGACGGCGTCGGACCTGTCGGCGTGGGACCGGGCGCTGCGCCCGAAGCGTTGCAAGCTGGCTTGCCACCCGGCCTTGCGGCGAACAGTATCGCGCAAGCTGCGCCGCAAATGGTCGCCGGAGCAGATTGCGGGCTGGCTCAAGCACAGTTTTCCGGACGAAGAGCAACATCGGGTGTCACACGAGACGATCTACAAAAGCCTGTATATCCAGACGCGCGGTGTCCTGAAGAAGGAGCTTCTCGAGCATCTGCGGGCCAGGCGCACGATCCGCCGCTCGCGCCATGCCAGCCTGAAGCAGGCCGGACTTGGTCAGCTGAAGGACGTAATATCGATCAGCGAGCGGCCGGCATCGGTCGAGGATCGCGCCGTCCCCGGACATTGGGAGGGCGACCTCATCGCTGGCTCGCGGGGCAGCTACATCGCGACGCTCGTCGAGCGCCAGTCGCGCTACGTGATGCTGGTCAAGGTCGCCAACAAGGATACCGCCAGCGTCGTCTCGGCGCTGATCAAACAGGCCCGCAAACTGCCTCGCCAGCTCTATCAGTCGCTCACCTGGGACCGCGGCAAGGAACTGGCCGACCACCGCCGCTTCACCCTGGCCACCGACGTGGACGTCTATTTTTGCGATCCCAGAAGCCCGTGGCAACGCGGCACCAACGAAAATACCAACCGACTGCTGCGCCAATATCTCCCCAAAGGCACCGACCTGTCGGTCTTCAGCCAAGCCCAGCTAAGCACCATCGCCAGACAACTCAACGAACGACCACGCAAGACATTGACCTATCAAACGCCAGCTGAAATGTTCGCTCAGTGTGTTGCAACCACCGGTTGAACCCACCGTGTAAAGCGGACACTCGCGCGATGGCGAGGGTCTGCTCAAAGCGGAATTCTGCAACAAGCGTGTCCATCAAGGCGGCGGCAATCGACTGAGATCGTCCCCGTCGGCGCGCTCGCAAAAGCCGGCAAAATCTCCCGCGCTTGAAAATGGGCGACCCGTCGCCGGGCCGCCCCTTGCCGTCATCGCCCGGTTGCACTCGGGCGACATCGGGACCGCAGTTATTTGGGCATCAGCACCGTATCGACGACGTGAACGACCCCGTTCGACTGCATCACGTCGCCCTGAGTAACCGTCGAGGTGCCGCCCTTGGCATCGGTCAGCATGATCTTGCCGCCGCTTTCCATCGCGGTCAGCTTCTCGCCTTGAACAGTGGTCAACTCGGCCTTGCCGTTGCCGGCCTTGATCTTGGCCGAGATGTCGGCGGCGGTCAGCTTGCCGGCAACGACATGGTAGGTCAGCACCTTCTTGAGGTCGGCCTTCATGGCAGGCTTCATCAGCCCATCGACCGCGCCGGCGGGAAGCTTGGCAAAGGCAGCGTTGGTCGGGGCGAATACCGTGAACGGACCGGCGCCCGACAACGTATCAACGAGATCGGCAGCCTTGACCGCACTAACCAGCGTGGTGTGGTCAGCCGATTTCGACGCATTCTCGACGATCGTCTTGGTCGGAAGCATTTCGGCGCCGCCGACCATGACCGAGCCACTGGCCGCGCTCATGTCGTTGGTCATCGCCATATCGTTGGCGCCCATCATGTCGTTGGTTATCGCCATGTCACTGTTCATGGCGGTATTGTTGGCGTCCTTCTTTGCACAGGCGCCGAGCGAAATCGCCGCGGCGGCGGCAAGCAAGTGGGTATAACGAATGAATTTACGCATGCTTCTTCCCTTTGTTATGAGAGATTGAAACAAACCAGCCTGCCAAAGGATGCGTAGAGCTAACATCAGGACGCGAGTGAGAGACTGGCTGAGTAGCAGCGACGCGTTCCTGACGATCGGTTTATGCGCGATCACCAGGTGGCCTTATTGTAGAAATTAGGCTTGCGGGCCGTGTGACGCTCAAGGTTGGGCGTTGTTAGGCCGGAAGTGGCCGAAAGCAGACCGACCGTTAGTGTCCGCAATGGGTGGAAAGCGGACGTTCCATTCCAGTGCCGCGCACCTTCCTTGTTGGAATTACAGACCGGCATCTGTTTAGGCCGCGTAGGTGGTGCGACCGCCGACCACGGTGCGCACGATCTGGATGTCCTTGATGGGGTGGGTGTGCGGATCGTTGGCAAGCACGACAAAGTCCGCCAGCATGCCGGGCGCGATTGAGCCTTTCAATTGCTCCTCGTGCGAATTGTAAGCACCATTCCAAGTGTAGACCCGGAGCGCCTCATTCACGCTGATGCGCTGATTGGCGCCCCAGGTTTCGCCGTTCCACCCGGTGCGGGTGACCATTCCCTGGATGCCCATCAGCGGTGCAAACGGTCCCGGCGAGAAGTCGCACCCGCCCGCGACCTTGATACCGGCATCGAGATAGGAGCGGTAGGGCATCATATGCTCCATCAGGGCCTCGCCGTAAAATTTGAATTTGTCAGGGTTGTAATAGGCGTAGCTGGTGAAGCAGGCCGGTACTGCATCCAGCGACTTCATGCGCGCGATCAGGTCCGGATAGGCGAGTGTCGCATGAGTCAATTTGGGCCTGACGTCGCGCCGCGGAAACAGGCGCTGTACCCGCTCGAGCGCGGTCAGATACATGCCGATCGCAATATCGCCGTTGACGTGGCAGTTGGGCTGGATCCCGGCGCGCCACACCCGCTCGACCCAGCCGTCTAGGTCTACCTGGGTGGTCGTGACGTTTCCATGGTAGGACGGAGTGCGCTTCGAATATCCGGCGCGGATCCCCATCGTCCGCTCGGAAAACGACCCATCGACGGTGTGCTCCGCCGTCGCGCCGAGGCGGATCCACTCATCGCCGAAGCCGGTGCGCCACCCGTTGGCGATCATCGCATCAAGCATCGCATCGTAGGGCTCGTAGCTGACGCGGTGATCCAGCCCTCCCTCAGCGCGAAGTTGAAGCAGCGCCGAGAAATCGCCGCCCTCGTGATGGACGGTGGTGAGGCCAGCGCGCGCGAATTGCTTCGACATATGAGCAATGCCTGCCTTGGCGCGCGCGAATTTTTCTGCCTCGCTGTAGACGGGCCATTTTCCGACCTTGGCGAACGCGTCCTGCGCATTGTCGGTCACCCGGCCATTGAGCTCGCCGGATGCGTCGCGGTCGAAGGTCCCGCCGAACGGATTTGGCGTATCGCGGGTGATACCGGCGAGTTCGAATGCCTTGCTGTTGAAGAATGCGGTGTGGCCTCCGCGGTGGATGACCACGACCGGGTGCATGCTCGAGACGCGGTCAAGGTCGGCGCGGGTGATCAACCGCCCGTCCTTCACCTTGGTGTCGTCGTAGAAGAAGCCCTGGACCCACTGCCCCGGCGAAGTCTTCGCCGCCCGCTCCTTCAGCTTGGCGACAATCGAATCGATGGTGACGAACTCGACATCGTAAGGATTGCCGACGAGCACCTCGTAGAGAAGCGTCTCGCCGTCAGGATGAAGGTGACAGTCGATAAAGCCCGGCACCACCGCCATGCCGCGCGCGTCGAAGATTTCTGTGCGTTTCCCGCGGAGGCCGTCGATCACGCCGTTCGAGCCGACCGCTACGATTCGACCGCCGCGAACAGCGAAAGCGTTCGCCGTGGGAGTGACCAAGTCCATCGTGTAAACGCGCGCGTTACGAACGAGCAGGTCAGCGGTTCGCGGGTCTGAAACGGGCAGCGTTCGTCCGGGCCACGCAGCGCCTCCGAACACTGCCGCAGCGCCACCGAGAACTGTCCTGCGACTAAACCCGTTCACCTCAGATCCCTCCAAAGGAGGAACGGTTTGTAACCACGGAGTGCATGCAGCTAGCCTCGATGAATACGTGAGCGTAACAGAATTCCTTACGTCCGCAATGGGTCGAAAACAGACATTAGCGCTTGGCGGAATGAATGTCCGGAATTGGCCGCTAACCGGCAGTTCGCTAATGAAAATAGCTGGCAAATGCGGACTCGATTTATCGGTTAATCGAGGTTTGTCGTCCGCTGTTGGCGGACATTTTCACTCGCGTCAGTCCGAACCAAGTACCAAGAAGCCGAGGAAAAGCGCCGAAGCGGCAATCATCACGATCGTAGCGGCCCATCCTAAAATCTGTTGGCGTTTGGACACGGTCAGCCGTCCCATCGCCCGCGGGTTGCGCACGATCAGCATCATCATGATCATCAATGGTCCAGCCAAAATGCCGTTGACCACTGCAGCCCAATAGAGAGCCCGGGCCGGATCGATACCGACGACGTTGAGCGATGCCCCGGCCAGGGTCGTCACCGCAATCGTGGCGTAGAACAACTTTGCACTGAGCGGCTTTGCATCGAGGCTCCCGGCGAATCCGGCCATTTCCGTGACCGCATAGGCGGCTGATCCGGCAAGGACCGGGACGGCAAGTAGCCCGGTGCCGATAATCCCGACAGCAAACATGGCGAAGGCAAACTGGCCCGCGATCGGCCGAAGCGCCTCCGCCGCCTGCGACGAGGTCGCGATGTCGCGGACCCCGTTGGCATGCAATGTTGCTGCCGTCGCGAAGACGATGGCCAGCGAGATTAGCGTGCTGAAGGCCATTCCCGTCAACGTATCGATCCGGATGCGCTTGAGTTCGGGGCCCGCGGCTTTCGGCGTTATGCATAAGGGCTTGGCATGGTGACGATGCTGTTCTTCGATCTCTTGACCAGCCTGCCAGAAAAAGAGGTAGGGGCTGATTGTCGTTCCCAAAATGGCGACAAACGCCGTCGCATAGGCAGCGTTAAATTGTAGTTCCGGGACAACCAGCGAGCGCAAGGCATGGCCCCACGGGACGTGCGCGACGACGACGACCGCGACGTAGGTGAACAGTGACAGCGTCGCCCATTTCAGAACAGCTGAGTATTGGGGATAGCTGAGCCCCACCTCGAGGACGATGCAGACGATTCCGAACAGCAAGGTGTACAGCCCTGGCTTGCCGCCCACTAGCAGCGCGAGTGCCGCACCCATTGCGCTCAAGTCCGCCCCGAGATTGACGATGTTCGCGATCAGCAGGAGCGATATCATGAAATACAGGATGAAGCGGGGGTAATGCCGGCGCAGGTTACGAGCGATCCCGGCACCGGTTACACGCCCGATTTCCGCAGCGATTTCCTGGATCACGACCATCAGCGGGAAGCTAAGGACGAATGTCCAGGCTAGCCCATAGCCGAACTCGGCGCCGACTTGGCTGTGGGTTCCGATTCCACTAGGATCGTCGTCCGCGGCCCCGGTGATCAGGCCCGGCCCAAGCGTGCGCATGATCGAGCGAAGGCCACAGGTTTCTGTAGGCGGTTTGACCTCGTCAGTGCTCATGACGGCGGTGTGGCACGCTAGAGCCTAGTCGGCAACGCGGGTCCTCCGATCCTAACGGCAAGCAGCAGGGGGCCGTTCGAACTGCGATGAAAATTGGCCTTCCGAGCAGCAACCAATTGACCCAGCGCTAAGCCCGTCCGAAGGAGCGCCGGGTGTTTACTGAGCTCGCCCTTGCCACAGTCATGGTATCGCTGACCGTCGCGATTCACGCGAGCGGGCTTTACGCGCTTTCACGTATTATGCGCCTTGAGGAGCGTGACGAGGCTCGCGAGCATATCCACCCCATGTCACGGCGCGGTTTTGCAGCGACAATCATTGTGATCCTTGGGCTGTTCGTTCTGCACGGCGTCGAAATCTGGCTTTACGCTTTCGTGTACCTCGTCATTGGTTCGGTCCATGGTTT
>ENA-OFCX01001171-OFCX01001171.1-metagenomes-genome-assembly--contig:-NODE-1171-length-11143-cov-3.170184_pt1 | contig 11143 bp, 10 predicted proteins | sample MGYA00153384_OFCX01 | MGnify analysis MGYA00153384
TATTGCAGTGGTGGGTGAAGTAAGTCGCCCTGGTACTTATACATTGGCGAAAGAGGCTCAAAGTCGGGTACAAGACAATAATGAAATGGGTGAAAATTCTGGTTTGTTTGCGGCTAGGGAAACTCCCGGATCAGGGGAAACTGTTTTGCAGCAAACTGTAACGAGAGCAATTAAAATGGCGGGCGGCATTACGCCCGTAGCTGATATCAGACAAATACAAGTTCGTCGCCTGACTCGCGCGGGTACGGAACAAATTATTAATGTAAATTTGTGGCAACTTTTGGAAGGAGGAGATGTATCTCAAGATTTAGCGCTGCAACAGGGAGATACGGTAATCGTTCCTAAAGCCGAAAATCTTGATGAAGCCGAAGGCGAACAAGTTGCTAATTCTAATTTTTCACCGGATACGATTAAGGTAAACATTGTCGGAGAAGTCGTGAAACCCGGAGGGATTGCGGTCTTGCCTAATACTACTCTCAATCAAGCGCTGATAGCAGCGGGAGGTTTCAATAAAGCCCGGGCCCAAATGGATTCGGTGGATTTAATTCGCCTGAATCCTAATGGTACTGTTTCGCAGCTAAGTGTTAAGGTGAATTTTTCTGCAACTGCCAATGAGGAAACTAATCCCAAACTGCGAAATAATGATGTAATCATGGTAAGGCGATCGGGTCGTGCTACGTTTTCGGATAATGTAGGCGGGACTCTCGCCCCTTTCAGCCCACTGTTGGGAATATTTCGGTTGTTCAGTATTTTTCGGTGATTTGAGTAGACTAGCGTTAAGGCATCATCAACCCAGTTTCTACAAAGAATTTCGGTTTGGCAACGAGATATCTAGTTAAAAACCCAGTTGATGTAACTGCGCTAATTGTACAAACGTTTAAACAAATAAGTTGTAGAAATCAAATGAAACCAGGTAAAAAGTCTCAAATAGCACTGTTTAATAACAATAAAAAAAACACTGGATTGAAAAAGAAATCTTCCTTGCTTTATGAAGACGAACAATTTTTATACAGGAATCAAGCAGAGGAAGAGTTAAGTTTTTGGCAAGTTTGCCGCAGCAGGTCGTTCTTAGTTATCGGTGTAGCAGCGGCAGTGACAACCGGGGTGTTTGCCTGGACTCTGAATCAAAAAAGCGAGTATGAAGGGCGCTTTCAATTATTAGTAGAATCCGCAGTTACGCAAAATACTTTAGCGAAAGTCTACTCCGGCGAGCTGAAGCTGCAACCAGCGACTCCTGCAACGCCAGAAAGTCCCGGCTTTGACTACGAATCGCAAATTCAAGTTTTGCAAAGCCCGCAGGTTATGTCACCGATTATCAAACAGTTGCGCGCTAAATACCCGGAAATCAATTACGACTATCTTTTGAACCAAAAAGCAGATAATTTGTCGTTTTCTCAGGAAAACAGGCTGTCAATTAATCGCTTTAAAAACACCAAAATTATCGAAGTTAGATATCGGGATTATGACCCGAAAAAAATTCAGTTTGTTTTGGAACAAGTGGCGCTGGGTTACCGCAACTATAGCGTGCAAGATACCAGCACTCAAATTAGTCAGAGTCTGAATTTTGTGAAATCGCAAATTCCCAACCAGCAAAAGCGCCAACAAGTTCTGCAAACAGAAATTCAAAAGTTGCGTCAGCAGTACAATTTCATCGATCCGCAAGTTCAAACCCAGCAACTGGCGCAGCAAATCAGCCAACTTCAAGCACAAAGATTAGACGCGCAAACGCAGCTCAATCAGCAGAGATTGCTCTATTCTAACCTGCAAAATCAGCTTGGATTAAATCAACAGCAAGCTCTGATGGCTTCGGCTCTGAGTCAAGCTCCCCGCTATCAAGCGATGCTGACTCAATTGCAGCAATTAGAAGGGCAAATTGCGATTAATTCAGCTACTTATACCGATCAAACTCCGCAAATGCAGTTGTTTCGAGAACAGCGCAAAAACCTGATTCCTTTGTTGAAGAAAGAAGCCCGGCAGGTTCTGGGAACTGATTTAGCTAAGGTGAATTCGCAAGTGCTGGCTTTTCAAGATCCGGTGCGGATTAAGTTGATCGAGCAGTTTATTGGTACTGCTAATTCTGTTCAAGTTTTGGGAGTGCGGAATCAAGTTTTGGAGCAAGCTGCAAAGCAGTTGAGTAAATATTCTCAAGGATTTCCGGTGATTTTACGACGTTATTCTGATTTGCAACGGGAGGCGGATTTGACTAACAGTACGCTGAGTAGTTTGCTAGCAAAACAGCAAGCTTTGCAGCTTGAAGCTGTGGGCAAAAAAGAGGTTGCTTGGGAAGTTATTGCTAAGCCGGAAATTCCGCGCTACAAAAATGGCGAGTTGATGGCTGTTGCTCCGATTATGCCTTTAAATTTGGCTTTGGGTGGATTACTTGGTTTGGTGTTTGGTACGCTGGTGGCACAGTTGGCGGAACGGTTTAATAATAAGACGGTGTTGCAGACTCCAGAGGATGTTAAGCAGTGGATTCAATTGCCTTTGTTGGGGGTAATTCCTGCTAGTGATAAAATTTTGAGATTGCCGCCTGCGGAGACAACTCTCATAGATGTGGGAAGTTCGCCGATGCCGACGGATGCTTTTCAAGAGGCTTTTCGATCGCTCAATGCTAATATTCGGTTACTAAACGTTGATTCTCCGATCGCATCTTGTGTAATTACTTCTTGTCAAGTTGCTGACGGCAAGTCTACTGTGGCAGTAAATCTAGCACGAGCGGCGGCTGCAATGGGGCAGCAAGTGCTGTTGGTGGATGCGGATTTGCGACGCCCGCAGGTGCACGAAATGCTTGGTTTGCCGAACTGGCAAGGCTTGCACAATGCGATCGCGGATGATGTGGATGTGAAACAGTTGATTTTGCGATCGCCTCGTGATGAAAACCTATTTGTGTTAACATCGGGGCCTGTTCCTCTCGATCCTACGAAAGTGCTTTCTTCCCGCAAAATGCAGCATTTAATGGCAACTTTGTCAAATAATTTTGATTTAGTTATTTACGATACTGCGCCACTTTTGGGTTTAGCAGATGCGAATTTGTTGGCGGCTCATACTAATGGATTGATGCTGGTGGTGGGGCTGCATCAAACTGAGCGGGAGGCGCTGTTGTTGGCTTTTGAAGATTTGAAAATGGCAGGGATTCCGCTGTTGGGAATGGTGGCAAATAACGATAAAGGTAGCAGGTATTACTATCAGTCTTACGTGCAGAATTACATTGAGGAAAAATCTGTTTGATGTGGTGATTCGGCGGTTTCCGAGAGACTGTTGGCGAATGTCTGAGGGTAAAACCCCTTTCTACATCGCCGTCCTGAATAGGCAGAAGGATTGTGTAATCACGCACCAGAATCATGGTTTTCTTGCCAGGATTATGGGATGTTTGGTTTCACCCTTTTTTAATTCGCCAACAGTCTCTTGAAAATCGCTATTACACATACGAACTCCGCGCAACGCGAGACTAAGAGTAATTGAAAGTTATAGATTGTATAAAAAATGCCCGCGTAGGCGGGCTTTGTTTTTTGCTGATTGTTTCAAGCTGTCGATTTTGATTGGGGATTTCAATGGCTACCTTTGAACTTACGGCCCAATTTAGCTTTTTCTCGCTGGCGAGTACGGGTGCGAATTGTCGCATACTCTGCGGGAAAACCAACGACAGGAATCACCTGATCCTTCCGTTCCTCTTCCAGATTCTTGAGTTCGGTATAGTCAACCCAGTGAATGCAATTCACCGGACAAGTATCCATCGCCTCAACAATCAACTCTTCAGAATCCCCGTCTTGTCGAACTACGCGCGATCGACCGTAATCCGGTTCAATGTAGAAAGTATTACGAGCAACATGAGCACAATGCTTGCAGCCAATGCAGGTAATCTCGTCAACGTAGACCCCTTTTTGACGCAACACGCCGCCCAACTCCGGTTCTAAACCAGAGCGATCGGGCTCATCCCGTAAAAATCCCCCCAACTCCGGCTCTAAACCAGTGCGATCGTTACTGCTATCTGTTTGGAATGGAGAAAGCTCAGACATTTAAACCTCTTCCAATAATAAATAAGTCCGCGCAGGCGGACTTTGATGAGACCAGATTGCCAAAAACTCGAAAAACGATTAAGCGCACCAGCGTTGCATCACCAAACGGATCGAACCGTCTTGATTTTGCTTTTGCTCAGAAACTTGGAAACCCTGTTTGGTGCTCTCATTCACCACGGTATGGTAAGCGTAGCGCTGAGTCACCTTATTCAGAAAACGGTCTACAGACCAAGCTTGCTGCCAAAACTGCAAGTCAGCCACCAACTCATACTCAGTCCCATTCCAGCTAAAACCGAGGTCGTAGCCGTTTTCTTGCTGAATTACCACCTCAGCGGTACTGGTTAGGCCGCGATAGCCGCGCACCTCTGTCGGGCCAGACTTCCAGTCGATTCCCAAGTCAGTTAAAGCAGCTTCCAAAGAATTCAAATTGCGGATCTGGGTCTTAATTTGGCTAAAGTGTGACATGGTGATTCCCAAAAAATTTAAGTGAACTCAACAAAAAAAGTTACCAATCGCTAAAAGCTACTTGGGTTGTCGCTTCGGCTGACTGATTGAGCGCTTGGGCGAAATATTCAGAAGTAGACTCTTGATGAAGCACCACGCCAAGCTGGGCTTCAATTGCAGCCGTTACCTCAGCGCAGGAAGCACCGACAATGCCGGTGACTGTTTCCTGTACGCGACCGTCTGGATAAATCACAAACTCTAGTGTTTCCATAATCCGGGCTGACTGAATAGGAGTAGTGAGACCAGACACCGACACCAGCAAACTGGGGACGATGCCTCCTGAAGTCGCTTCTTGAGAGTTGGCTGACTGGCAAACCGCCATATCAATTTTGACAAATTGATAGATTTTGAGTCAGAACTTAACAGAAGTTATTAAAAATAGAAGCAATACATCAGTGTTATGTAAATTTTCGCGTACATTCCTCGATCAGTCAAGTGATGCACGATCGGTAAATATTTGCAACGGCTATTGGAGAGCGATCGCCTGGGTGGGAGCAAAAATACTCATTGTTTGTCAATATTGTCAAGGAATTTTATATTTTAGATTTTACAGGGGACAAGATGGTTGGGATCGGGGTTAGATATCTGGTTAAAATGATGAGCATATCTAAACAATTTTTAGCAGAGGCGTAGTTGCTATGACCGTTGCATCTCAAAAAATGAGCCTTGAAGAGTATCTGAACTTTGATGATGGTACAGATACTCGGTACGAACTGGACAATGGAGAACTAATTGTTACGCCCCCAGAAAGCGATCTAAATCGCCGAATTGGCTCATTTCTATTGAGTCTATTTTTTCAACTCGGTATTCCAACTTATCGATTGAGAATTGGGACTGAAATTGTTGTCCTTGGTTCGCGGGCGACGACTCGTTTTCCAGATTTGATGGTGCTATCGGAGGAATTGGCTACGGCTTTGGAGGGAAGTAGCCGATCGACTATTATGAGTGATATGCCGCCGCCATTGCTGGTAGTGGAAGTGGTGAGTCCCAATCAAGAAAATCGAGATTATCGCTACAAACGTTCTGAGTATGCGGCGCGCCGGATTCCAGAGTATTGGATTGTTGACCCAATACAGCAGCGGGTGACGGTGTTGGAGTGGGTTGAGGGTTTGTATGAAGAGATTGTGTATACGGGCGAAAGTGCGTTAGCGAAGCCCTCGAAGAGGATCGTATCTCCGGTATTGGGCGTGTTGGAACTAACTGCCCAAAGGCTATTGCAAGGACGTTGAAGGCTCCCATAAGCTGATTAATTCGTTTACAAGGACGAGCAATTGAGATACAGACTTATTGATTTCTGGTGCTTCAAATCCATGAATAAATCGGTTTCTGACGTTTAAAAGCAGCATTGCGCGATCGTACTCTTCGATTGAAAGTTCTCCTTGGGAATACATATGTTTGATTAGAGATACAGTTGGAAATCTTTCAATTGGAATAATAGCCTCCTCCGCTTGTCTTCGCAAGAGTGCTTCAAATATTCCCCAAAGTGATAAAAACGCGCCTTCATTTTCTCCTAACGAGATTAGGCGTTCGCTCTGTGTTCTTCTAATAAAAATTTGTTTCCAAGATAATAGATTTACTTCATTGTCTTCGTCTTTCAGTAAAGCATCTTCAGTAATTAACAAGAAACGCCAGCCTGTATTTTCAGAGACTATTTCAGCAATTTCTTTCAACCTGTCTATGGATGTTTGTCTAGCAGAACCGTTGAATTCGATTATATAACCTTCGGCTTCGTTCTTTTTTACAATCAAATTGGGACGATATGTCCCTAAGTCGAAAGGGATCTCTTCTGGTTCAGGGTCAACCAATACTGTATAGCCTTCTTGTCGGTATTTTTCGGCAATTTTAGACACTGATTTGTCGTGTATCAATTTAGTAGCGGTCATAGATAACTCTCTAATGCTTTTGCTGAATTTATTCTAACGTAAACGCACTCAATGCCAGATATTATGCCACGGACCAACAATAACGGACATAAAGCAACGTCAAACGTGTCACTAAGCGAGCGACGATGCGACTCCACATCTGTGACAAGTGAATCATCCTCATAAATCAACCCAATTAGTGCATCTTGTATGGGCTTTATGATATTGTCTGTGTCAACTGGATCGGTATCATAAAGGTACACTAAAGTTAAATGAACGTTTCCTGAATAAGGAGTTCCTACCCAAGTTTTTGATGCTTCTGCACGCACAAATGCTTGCCAATTCTGTAGCTTGCTTCTTTGCCTCGTTTGTAAAGATACAGGACGTTTTGGAATCAGAAAGTCAAATTGCATTTGCAACTCCGAAACTTGAATGCAAAAGCAGGGATTAAAAGCTAAATTTATACACGACTCTAACTTTTAAATTTTAACAAATCAACTCTTTTTGTAGATTGTAATGATTTGCCCATCGCCCCTGCGCGACATCCCCACCAACCACCAGCCGTGGGATAAATCCAAAATCTAAAATCTAAAATCTAAAATTCGATGACTGATGACTTCCTTAAAGACCCTTTAAGATATAGAGAACAAGATAAATTTAAAAGCGCAATGACATCAACCCTGCTCAAATCCTCCGCCCGATCGCCCCTGAACGCTCCAACAGTCCGCCATTTCCCCAACGGCCTCACAGTGATCGCCGAACACTTGCCGGTTGATGCGGTTAACCTCAGCGTGTGGCTCAATTTAGGCTCAGCCGTGGAACCAGACGAAATCAACGGTATGGCTCACTTTTTAGAACACATGATTTTTAAGGGGACTCCCAGCATTCCCAGCGGGGAATTTGAGCGGGCGATCGAACAACGCGGCGCTGTGACCAATGCAGCCACCAGCCAAGATTACACTAACTACTACATCACCACAGCCCCCAAAGATTTTGCCGAACTAGCTCCGCTGCAAGTCGATGTCTTGCTAAACGCCAGCATTCCCGACGATGCCTTCGATCGCGAACGGTTGGTAGTATTGGAAGAAATTAGACGATCGGAAGACAATCCCCGCCGTCGCACCTATCAGCGATCGGTGGAATTAGCCTTTGAAGTCCTCCCCTACAAGCGACCGGTACTCGGGCCGACTGCCGCAATCGAACAGTTGAAAGCCCAACAAATGCGGGATTTCCATAGCAGCAGATATCAGCCAGGGGCGATGACAGCCGTAGCTGTAGGCAATTTGCCGGTCGATCGACTAATTGAAATTGTGGCAGACAGTTTTGCAGCAAAAAGCACAGCACAAAACGGCAAAATAAATGTGCCTGCTGTCGGCAACTTTCACCCGCAATTTCAAAGCCCAACCTACGGCAAAGAATCGCCATTTACCGAAACAGTCCGCCGCGAATTTGTAGACTCTGCCCTTCAACAAGCAAGACTGATCATGATGTGGCGAGTCCCCGGTTTCGTGGAAATGTCCGAAACCTATGCCCTCGACGTTTTGGCGACAATCTTGGGCCACGGGCGCACAACTCGCTTGGTTCAGGATTTGCGCGAAGATCGAGGCTTAGTTTCGTCAATTTCGGTCAGCAACATGACTCAGCGACTCGGTGGCGTATTCTCGATTTCTGCTCAACTAGCGACAGAAAACTTGCCAGCGGTGGAATCAGCGATCGTCGGCCACATCCGCACTCTCCAAACCGAATTGGTGACAGATGCCGAAATTTCCCGCATCCGCACCCAAGTAGCAAATCGGTTTGTGTTCGCTAACGAAACTCCGAGCGATCGAGCAAGTTTGTACGGTTACTATCAATCGATGGTAGGAGATATCGCTCCCGCACTCAACTATGCGGCTTGCATCCAAGCTTTGACAGCGGAGGATCTCCGGGAAGCCGCAGTCAAATATCTGTCTCCCGATGCGATCGGTGTTGTGGTAATTCGCCCAACTGCTGAGTAAACCCAAGTCGGACTCGTTTGCTGAAATCTCGATCGACCTTACCTTTAAAGTTTTGTATCGAATCATCAATACAAAACCTTTCAGGTACGGTCGATCGGCAAAATTAACGTAGTTTATATGAGACGATAAATTGGGAATTATTGGCGATCGAGCAATTTAATCTAGGGAAACCGGATTTATTGGCGATCGTAATTCTAAAATCTAAAATCTAAAATCTAAAATCGATTGACGTGGGTAGGCAAACATGAGATTACAAAACTTTCTAAATTCAAAAATTAGATACGATTCTAAGGCGATCGCGGCTGACGACGACCTCAGCCGCCAAATTCAAAGCCGCCTGATTGACCTAGGTTTACTGAAACCGCCAGTAGATGGCATATTTGGTCCTCTCTCTACCGCCGCCCTCCATCGGTTTCAAACCCTGATGAAGTGCGGCGAACCGGGTTTTTTAGGAGCAGTCACAGCCAAAAAGCTGATCGAAACCAAACCGGCGGACATTCCGAAACCTCGCATGATCCTGAAAACACTTAGAGACACCGTTTTTAAATCAAAACCGCTAGCGTCTTCTCAACTTCAGGACTCGGAAAAACAATTAATACCAGCGGGAAAAGAGTTTGAACTCTTGGCTTTTGCTCCGATTCGCGGCCATGTGAGAGTTGCTTTGCGCAACGAGTCTTTCAAAGGTTCAGGGATTTGGTATGTTTTCGGAACACACGCTCAAATTACTCAAGACGGCGTTCTGCTTTATCCCAAACCGAATCCGCCTACCGTCAGACTTGGCATTCCTTATCGATCGCAAATGGATAACTTGTACAATCCTACAGGTGCTTGCAATGTAACTTCTTTAGCGATGTGTCTAGATTTTTTGAGAATTCCCCGGCGCAAAAGAACCGGGCAATTTGAGGACGAACTCTACGAATATGCGATCGCCAAAGGTTACAGTCGCTGGGACCCGTACGACTTAGCAAAGATTGTTAAAGATTACGGCGCTCAAGATTTCTATACAGAGAATGCAACTATTGATGACGTTCAAGATTGGCTAGCCAGCGGAAATCCGGCTGTAATTCACGGATATTTCACGTCTTTCGGTCACATTATAGTTGCCGCCGGCTACGACAGCGAAGGATTCTTCGTTCACGATCCCTATGGCGAGTGGTTCCCAACCGGTTACGACACAACTGTCAGCGGTGCTTACTTGCACTACTCCTATCGCTTAATCCGCAACGTCTGTATGGCTGACGGAAATTTTTGGGTTCATTTTATCTCCAAATAATAGGGAATTGGGCATGGGGGAATTGGGCATGGGGAATTGGGAATTAGTAACAGTCAACAGTTAACAGTTAACAGTCAACTGTCAACTAACTATTAATTTTCATGCTCAAATCCAGCCAAGTCGATCGCGTAATTGGAGCACTCGTAGAAATATAATCAACTCCGGTTTCTGCCACACTCCGAATAGTTTCCAAAGTAACATTCCCAGAAGCTTCAATTTTCACCCGATCGCCCTTTTCGCGAATTATTGCTACAGCCTGCCGCATTAAGTCAAAGGACATATTATCTAACATGATAATATCCGCCTTGTGCTGAAGAGCTGTCTCTACTTCGGCGAGAGTTTCGGTTTCAACTTCGATCGTCAGCGGATAGGGGATAGAATTGCGAATAAGGGCGATCGCCTCTGCAATTCCCCCAGCCGCCGCGATATGATTGTCTTTAATCATCACCGCGTCATCTAATCCCATCCGGTGATTGCAAGCACCGCCAATTTGAGTCGCGTATTTTTCCAACAATCTCAACCCCGGCGTTGTCTTGCGCGTATCCACTAATTGCACGGGCAAATCGGCAATTTTGTCAACATATTTGCGAGTTAAAGTAGCGATGCCGCTCAAACGCATTGCCAAGTTTAATGCTACTCTTTCTCCCGTTAGCAGCGCCTCGAAATTGCCGGAAATCTCGGCGATTACTTCTCCTTTTTCGCACAGTTTCCCTTCTGGTACTTGGGGGATGAAACTGAGGCCGCTGTCTAAAAGTTTAAATGTGCGATCGGCGATCGGCAATCCCGCAATGACACCAGCTTCTTTGACAATCCATTTAGCAGTACCCTGGATGCTGGCTGCGGGGAATAAGGCCGATGTTGTGCGATCGCCCCTACCGATATCTTCTAGCAGCCAACCCTGCAACAATGGATCAAGCAAAATAAATGGAGGGATAGCAGTAAACCGTTTCATCGATGCAACCGGATATTTAAGTCACTCGGATTCCGCCTCTATTCGCCTCTCGGTTCGGACGTAACGACAAAGGTTAGCACCGTTTCATCGATCCCTTTTAACTCTAACGGGCTAAATTTAACGATTTCGTATTCTTCCAGATAGTCTGCCACCGCCGCAGAGACCAGAATACAATCTGGATCGGCGACTTCTTGAATCCGGGCAGCAATGTTAACGCTAGGACCGATCGCGGTGTAATCCGATCGCTCAGAAGAACCAAACATGCCCACAACTGCTGTGCCTTGGTGAATGCCACACCGGAACTGCACTTGGCTAATTCCCTGCTCTTGCCACCGTTGGTTTAAGGCTCGTAGCGATCGCTGCATCTCACGAGCAGTCGCAATCGCCCGGCGAACTTGTTCATTAGGAGACAGTTCTTCGGGTGCGCCAAATAATACCAAAATGGCATCGCCCATGAATTTGTCAATCGTGCCGCCATTATTAAAGATCACATGAGTCATCTCCGCCAAATATTCATTCAATAATTCGGCAACTCGGCG
>ENA-OFCX01001172-OFCX01001172.1-metagenomes-genome-assembly--contig:-NODE-1172-length-11125-cov-3.179675_pt1 | contig 11125 bp, 10 predicted proteins | sample MGYA00153384_OFCX01 | MGnify analysis MGYA00153384
ATCATTTCCTTCCAAACCTGATCAAAACCTGTTCCAAGCAATTTCCTAAAGGCATTTTTTCCATGTCTGACACGCTCAAGCTGTCCAGCCTTCCGCTCTTTCCCTTGGGCAGCGTGCTCTACCCCGGCGGTTTACTGCCGCTGCGGATTTTTGAGGTGCGCTACCTGGACATGATTGGCAAATGCCATAAAAACGGCGCGCCGTTTGGCGTGGTTTCTTTGACGGCGGGCGCTGAAGTGCGCAGGCCGGAATCCGGCAAACTAACAGGCAAACCAACAGGCGACAGTTTTGCAAATGAAGAGTTTTGCGCCACTGGCACGCTGGCCACGATTACCGAGTTTTCAACACCGCAGCCGGGGCTGATGATGATCCGTTGCGTGGGTGCACAGCGTTTTAAAATCAAAAACCGGGAAAAGCTTAAACACGGCTTGTGGATTGCTGATGTGGAGCGAATTGATGACGACATGTCAGTCAACGTGCCAGATGATTTAAAACCCTGCGCCAATGCACTGGGTAAACTGATTAAAAGCCTGCAACAGCGGAGCATTCCTGATGACCAGATGCCCTTGACGCCTCCGTACCAGCTGGACGACTGCGGCTGGTTGGCCAACCGCTGGTGTGAGCTGCTGCCACTGCCGCTAGAACTCAAACAACGCCTGATGGAGCTGGACAACCCGCTGGTGCGGCTGGAGCTGATAAGCGATATTCTGGAACGAACCGGAATCGCTCTTTAATTTTGCGCTTTGTACTCTGGCAAATGGCTGCATAGCCAAGTCCGCACATCACGACTGCTGGGCGCTGGCCCTGCGGCATCAATCCACTGAATAACGCTTTTAATCGCCACTGCCTGCTGACCAGATGTTTTGGCGACCCGCAGCTTGGGGTGCTGGGTCGGCTCGGTGGTTTCATCATCGGCCAGCAGCTCTTCAAACAGTTTTTCACCGGGGCGCAGGCCGGTATATGTCAGTGGGATTTCCTGCTCGGTCTTGCCAGACAGACGCACCATCATGCGGGCCAGGTCAGCAATTTTCATCGGCTCGCCCATGTCCAGCACATAAATTTGCCCTGTGCTGCCCATCAAGCCGGCTTGCAACACCAGGCGTGCGGCTTCAGGAATCGTCATGAAATAGCGCACGATGTCGGGGTGTGTGACGGTGATCGGCCCGCCCTTGGCGATTTGCTCTGTAAACAGTGGCACCACTGAACCGCTGGAGCCGAGCACATTGCCAAAACGTACCGACACGTATGACGTGGCGGGGTGCTCAAGCGCCACGCTTTGCACCACCAGCTCGGCCATTCGCTTGGTTGCGCCCATGATGTTGGTTGGGTTCACAGCTTTGTCGGTCGAGATCAACACAAACTTTTGTGCACCGCATTCGCCCGCAATACGCGCCGCGTGCAGTGTGCCCAAAATATTGGTGCGAATGGCCTCAATCTCGTTGTGCGACTCCATCAACGGCACATGCTTGTAGGCAGCGGCGTGAAAGAAAACCGACGGTTTGTATTGCATGGCAATAGCACGCAGCCGGTCAAGCTCGCGCACATTGGCGGTGTAGTACAGACCCTGCATTTGCGGGTGGGCCTCTTGCAGCTCTTGCTCCAATTTGTAAACAGCGATTTCTGACGAGTCAACGCACACCAAACGCGCTACGCCCAGCCGCGCAATCTGGCGACACAGCTCAGAGCCAATAGAGCCACCCGCGCCTGACACAAACACGGTTTGACCCGAGAACAACGAGGCCAAGCCTTGCACGTTCAAGTCGACAGCTTGCCTGCCCAATAAATCTTCCAATTCAATTTTGCGCGGGCTGCTGCCGTCATTGCGTAGCCATTCGTCGGGGCGCGGCATGGTAAGGAGCGTTAGCCCGGCTTGGGTGGATTGCAGCAGCACATCGCGGCGGTCGCCGGAGCCAGGCGGGCTGGCGATCAAAGCTGTTGTCGCACCCGTAGATTTTGAAATATTGACGACCGCACTGGGCAAGCCCAATACCGGGATTTGATTCAGATAAGTGCCCTGCTCTGCTGCCAGCGGCGACGCAATGCCCACGCAATGCCATTGGGTTGAGCCTTTGAGCGCCCGCAGCGCATCGGCAGCGTCTTTGAGCGAGCCCACAATCAATAAAGGTTTGGAACTTGCCGAGGGTGCATTTTGCTCAGTCAGCGTGCGCCAACCTGCACGCACCGCACCCAGCATGACCAATACCAGCAGCGGATGCAGCAGCAACACCGAGCGCGGGAAAAAAGGCACGCGCAGCATCAAAATAACGGTGGCAGACACTGCTCCAGCAATCAAAACACCCCAGCCAAGCTGGCGCAGTTCGGGCAAGCCGATATAACGCCACACCTGCCGGTAAACCCGGGCTACCGCCAAGCCGACAATGAAACTGGGCAGCATCCAGCGCGCACTGCTAAAAGCCATGGCTTCAAAATTTTCAGGAATCTCAAAGTTAAACCGTAACCAGAAAGCAGCCCACCAAGCCACGCACACCAGCACAATGTCGATGGCCCAAAATAACAAGACCTCTTTACGCAAACGCATGGCGCTCCTCACCCATTGTTAATGCATGACGCAGATGATCCATCACGCGGTCTTGCTCTGTCTCGCTTAGGTTGGAGCCAGATGGCAAACAGATACCCGCCTGAAAAAGATGGGCAGACACGTCCACGCCAGATGCATGTGCAAAGTAAGGTGCGCCTTTGAACAAGGGCTGTAAGTGCATAGGTTTCCATACGGGCCTTGCTTCAATCAGATGACGCTCCAGAGCTTTCATGACTTGACGGCATTTTTGGCTGGCATCTGGCCCTGTCAAAGTGAAGCAGGTCAACCAGCGTGTTGAGTGGTAGCCGTCAGGCTCGGGCATCCATTGTATTTGCGGCAAATCAGCCAAAGCTTCTGTGTAACGTTCAAACACGCGCCGACGTTGCACAACCCGCTGCTTCAAAACGCGAAGTTGTCCTCTGCCAATACCGGCAAGCACATTGCTCATGCGGTAGTTAAAACCCATTTCAACGTGCTCGTAGTGGGCTGCAGGCTCGCGCGCTTGTGTGGCCAGCTTGCGCGCCCGAACGACCAAATCGGGGTCATCGGCTATCAGCATGCCGCCACCCGAAGTGGTGATGATTTTATTTCCGTTAAAGGAGTACACCGCAACCCGGCCAAATGCACCGCTGGCTTTGCCTTTGTAGCTGGCACCCAAGGACTCAGCGGCGTCTTCCAGCACGGGGACGCCATAGCGCTCACAAATGGGGAGCAGCGCGTCCATATCGGCGCTTTGCCCGTAAAGATTCACGAGAATGACGCATGCTGGCAAACGGTTTTCGCGTTTTGCCCATTCAAACGCCTGCTCAAGAGCGGCGGGCGACATGTTCCAGGTTTCTGGCTCGGAATCAATAAAAACAGGCCTGGCACCGCAATACAAAATCGGGTTACAGCTACCAACAAAAGTCAGCGACGAGCAAAAAACCGTATCGCCTGGTTTAACGCCCAAAAGTAAAAGGCCCAAATGAATGGCCGCAGTGCCCGAGCTAAAAGCCGCAGCGTAGCCCACACCGACATGGCTTGCCAGCTCGGTTTCAAAAGCGTTGACGTGCGGCCCGAGCGGTGCAATCCAATTGGTTTTAAAGGCCTCTTCAACGAAAGCCGTTTCTTCATCGCCCAAGTGCGGCGATGACAGCCAGATACGCTGCGACAACTCACGGCGAAAGATCACATCTACCGGTTTGGCAGCAGCATCAATAACGGGCAAGTGGTCAATTTGATGCGCGTCCATGATTCGCAGAACGTCGGCAGCATCGGCAGCTTCGTTGACCGTGACTGGGCGGGCTACTGGCAACGCACCGAGCAAAGAGGTGTCACCCAAGCCTTTCAAAATTGCACGACGCAAATCACCATCTGTCAAAGTGCGGGCCAGTTTGCCCTCATCGTCCAGCACCAACAAAATACCGCGTGTGGCCTTTTCCATGCGCAACAGTGCATCGCGTAAGGTCATGGTCGGCTTAACACTCAGCAATTCAAGCTCGCTTGGACTCATAAAATTTTCCTTGCTGGGATACCAGCGTACGTACCAGACGCCAAGAGATTGACGTTCACCACAGAACCGGCACCAATGGTCACATCATCACCAATCAGGATAGACGGCAGCACAACTGCACCACTGCCGATCAAGACCCGCTGGCCCAGCTTGACGTGTCCGCCGAGACTTGCATTGGGTGCGATGTGTGAAAACGCACCGACTACAACATCGTGATCGACCACTGCACAATGGTTGACGATGACACCCATTCCAATCTGTGCCGAAGGGCCAACAACTGCACCCGCAGCCACAAAGCAGCCAGAAGCGATGCTGCTGAAAACAGAAACGACAGCCGAAGGATGAATCACTGATACCAAACGTTCATACCCCCATGCGCCTGCCTCTTTTTGCCTGAACTGGTTGTTGCCGATGGCAATATGAACCGAGGGGTCCAGCGCCAGCGCAGCATCGGCAGTCAACAAGTCGATGCTCGGCAATATCTTGCTTTGATGTTCAGGAAGTTTGCGGTCTGACACAACAATGCGCTTCCACTGATGCGCAAGAAGTGCGGCATCAACCAATACTCGCCCGTGACCACCCGCCCCAAATATCAATAAAGTGGCGTTGGCATCAAATGGTTTGGAAGAACTCATGTCGAGGCTGCAAAAAAGGGTTATCTCTCAATAGCTGTTGGACTTGTCCAGCACAGAGCGATTCAGGATAAGTGTTGTTAAAAGACTGGCAATGCGCGGCCCAGCCAACCCATCACCATATCTATTGTCACATGGTACTTTCCCGATCTTTAACGTGCCTGCAACAGCGGTATAAATGGCATCAGCGTCGGGGCTGACATCCACGACATTGGCGCTTCTTTCACGCAGCCGCTGCCTGTCACCCACATTGACGACTGGCGTTGAAAATAAAGCTGCTTCGATGATGCCGGCAGATGAATTGCCAACCATGACGGCGCAATGCTTCATTGCAGCACTGAACAAATCCCTTTGCATGTGTTTGAGTTGAATCGACCCGGCAGGTAAGCCAATATCGGATAACGCCTTGAGTATGTCGTTTGACCCGGCATCAGAGTTAGGCTCCAGCCAGATAACGGGCAATCCTGTCCTTTTTAAAGCCGTCAAAAGACTACATGTTTGCTTGTAGGCGTCCACTGCTTGTTGAACAATAGGGTGAAAAACCGTCAAAATAAATGGCTGATTGAACGGCAAATTCAAAGCTGTCATGACGTCCTTGACTGGCATATCGGCCATTTCCAACAGACCATCAAGTCCAGGCGCGCCAGTAACGTGTACAGCATCAAAACGTTCACCCATGCGAATGAGGCGATCTTTTGACTCGTTTGTCGCCACCAGGTGGTAGTGACTTAACTTGCTGATGGCATGCCTGACGGGCTCGTCTACCGTACCCGAACGCTCACCACCGTGAATATGTACGCAGACAATACCCAAATGCAAAGCAGCAATCGCACCCGCCAACATTTCCCCACGATCGCCCAGCAGCACCAACATATCTGGCTGCTCACTTCGCAAAAGGGATGTTAGGCCAGTCAGACATTCACCGATGCTTACCGACATGCTGAAGGCTGTACGGGTTGTAACGTCTATAGGTACTTCGCCACAAATCCGCAAACCAGTCGCTCGAATGTCATCAATCGTCTGGCCAAAACTGGGCGCCAAGTGCATACCCGTCACTGCAATGCTGAGGTCAGCTGCCTTTGCAAGCAAAACGAGCGACGATTTCATCAAACCAAAGTCAGCACGCGTGCCACTGAGGTAAATTATTTTCCGCAAAGGCTGGACCGTGGCATTCATGGGTGCGTTTGGTGCAATTGATCCCATTGCAATACGGATCCGGCAGCAATGCGTGTTAGTGCACATTGACCGATGACTCGTTGCAAATCGCGTGGCGCAATGCCTGTTGCGGGTCGGCGGCAGATCAACATCCCAGCAGTGATAACCTCGCCCGCTGCAATATTCACCGCCGCAACAACACTGCGCCTGGCAACACGCGCTGTGTCCAGCTCCTCCGGCAAAGGCGCTTTGACACCATCACCCAGCATGGCGCTGACACGCCGAATGCCCTGCACCATGCGCAAAAATTCATCAGGCTCCAGTGATGCACTGTGATCGGGGCCAGGCAAGTGCCGGTCCAGCGTCAAATGCTTTTCAATCACACAGGCCCCCAACGCCACCGCAGCCAGTGGCGCTTCAATGCCCAGGCTGTGGTCAGAGTAGCCAATAGCAACATTCAAGTCCCGTGCCATGCTCTGCATCGCCAACAGATTCAGCGTTTCATCAGGAGCCGGGTAGGCCGACGTGCAATGCAACACCACAACATCACGCAGATGCCCTCGCGCCGCAATGACCCAAGCCACAGCATCAATAATCTCTTGCATCGTCCCCATGCCAGTAGAGATAAGCAAAGGCAATTGGGTCGCTGCAGCATGCTCGACCAGCGCACGGTGAGTCAACTCACCCGATGAAAGTTTGAGCCGCTTGACGCCCAGCTTGACCAGCATGTCCACCGCATTAACTGAAAACGGCGTAGAAAAAAACTCAATGCCGATTACATCGCAATACGCCTTGATTTTTTGGTGTTGCGCTTCAGACAGTTCAAGCCGCTCCAGCATTAAAAACTGATCCTGGTCGCCCGTCTGGCGTGCCTGGTATTCAGCGGTAGGCGCACCGCGCACCACCAGATCTTCAGCCCGAAAAGTCTGAAACTTGACAGCATCAGCACCGGCTTTTTTAGCGGCATCACACAACTGCAAAGCCATAGCGATGTCACCGTTGTGGTTAACGCCAGCTTCAGCAATGACAAAAACCGGTGGCCTGTTCACCATGCCGTCCACCCTCCGTCAACGACCAGGTTGTGCCCAGTGATATATTTTGCGGCGTCGCTGGTCAGGTAGCGCATGGCATTGGCCATGTCGTCGGTTTGGGCCATGCGCCCGAGCGGCGTGCGGCGCGAATAGTTTTCAACAAAGGTGTCGTTTTGTCCACTGAACACGCCGCCTGGCGTCACAGCGTTCACACGCACACCCTTGTGACCCCAATACGTAGCAAGATATTTGGTCAGCCCCCACAAACCAGCTTTGCTGGCCGTATAAATAGCTGGGGTATCGATGGCACGGCCAAGGTATTCAGAACCCTCATAGATGCGCTGGTCTGGCGCCACGATGCCGTAGATGGACAAGGTATTAACAATACTGCCGCGTCCACGCTGCGCCATCGGGCTGCCAAACACCTGGGCGCACAGCATGGCACCGGTCAAATTGACCGACATCACCTCGTTCCATTCATCAACAGGAAAGGTTTCAAACGGCTCAAAGAAGTTTTTGGATTTGGTGGCCGCGTTGTTGAGCAGGCCATCGGCCTCTCCCCAGCGTGACACCAGCAAGGCATGAGCAGCGCCCAGCGACTCGCGCTGCGCAACATCGGCAACACAAGTTATCAAAGAGTCATGAACCGGGCCCAGTCGCTCTGCAAGCAGACCCGCATGACGGTCAATGGCGAAGACCCGCGCACCTGCTTCAACAAAGGACTTGACAACCTGCGTGCCGATGATGCCCGCAGCGCCCGAAAGCACCACAACTTTGCCGTCTAGCATGAAGACGTCTTTGGCATCTTTTTTATCAGCGAGATCACTCATGAAAGACCTTTCTTTTTCATCAGCAGCGCCACCAGGTCGAAATCAATCTCGTGATCAATGTCGACAGAGCGCTCACGCGTCATCACATGCAGTTTGATTTTTGGTGAATCCCAAAGCGATGATGACAGGCTATGGCGGTGCCACACATAAATGGATGCATTCATGGCAAACACCTTGGGCGCAGATTGGCGGCCCAGCACTTCACTGCCTGGCAGACAAACCCGCTCGTAAAAACCATTGGCTTTCAATTCAACCATGTTGAAGTAAGGATTTTTGTCTGCTTCATAACCAGTAATCACCACATCGGTATCCGCGTCCAGCATTGAAAAACAGGTTTGAATGTCAGCAATATCGCGCAGCGGGGAAGTCGGGTCAAGATCAACAATGCAACTAACCGGGCCATGCTGGGCTTCTACCCACTGCACCAAGTGCTGAATCACAGGCAATTTGCCCGCCGTTGATGTGGCAAGCTCGGCAGGGCGCAGAAAAGGGACTTGTGCGCCAAAGCTGCGGGCTACACGTGCTATGGCTTCACTGTCAGTTGATACAAACACATGGTCAGCAACTTTCGATGCAAAAGCCTGCTCAATCGTCCAGCCAATCAAGGGCTTGCCGCACAGCAGGCGAATGTTTTTGCCAGGTACGCCAGCAGAACCACCCCGGGCGCAAATAGTGATGATGTTCATAGTGCAGCCTGCTTGATATTTAGCATCAGTTCAGCAGTTTTAAGACCCTCTGCAAGTGAAGAAACCACAGCATGCTGATGGTCGGCAATTGCCATCAGCCAGTCTGCCATTTGCGATTGGTAGGTTTTTGCGATGTCAAAATCTTCCGCAGCGTCTGTCACAACACGGCTATCTTTATCAGTGTGCAAAATAATATTTTTACCCATAATATCCACTAAATAAGTACCCGAATCAGTGACGATGGTGTACTTGCGCACAGCCTGCTGTGAAACATAATCCATGCTGATGACGACTGGCGTACCCCATGTAGTTTTTAACAAAGCCGTACACACATCTTGTGAATGAATGGGTAAATCACTGAAATGGCCGCCAATGGCTGCATGAACCTGAAGCGGACCCAGCAACCATCTGGCCATATCAATTTCATGAACCAAATCAAAAACGACACCGCCGCCTGAAGCGGGATCAGCGCTGTAAGTAGTTTTCAAGTCTCGGGACGGACGCCATTGCGCTAACGCTTGTCCCACTTCCAGATGCGCTCGTAATATCCTGCAAGGTACAGCGCCGTTAAGCGCACGCTTGAGTTTTTGCAGTGCAGGCAAGTACTGGAGATTACACCCGACGACTAATGCATTTGATACGCATTGCGCTAGCGAAGCTTTTTCAAGAAGCGCAAGTTGCCCGCTATCTATAAGCAAAGGTTTTTCAACCAGGCAAGGGAGACCCAAACGCAAACAAATCTCAAGTTCATCTGCGTGCTTGCTGGAAATACTTGCTATAACAATCGCGTCGGGCTTCCAGCACAAAGCGGCTTGCATGTTGCCAAATAAAGTACATGGCAGAAGGTTTGAATCCACTTCACCTGTACTTGAAATCACAGCCAGCGCCAGGTCTGGAAGCAAAGCGCGTAAATGGCGAGCATGGCGCTGCGCAATTGATCCCCGGCCAGTAACAAGTACGCGCATATCAGCTATAGCGCCAAAAATGCAGAAAGAATGTCCAGGCCATGCTGCGCACTTCGTTCTGGATGAAACTGACAACCGTAAATTGATCCTCGGGCAACGGCCGCGCATATGCGTACCCCGTTGTAATAGGTGTCTGCCAGACGATGCGTCTCATCTGTCGGCACTGGGGCGAATGAATGAACGAAATACATGGGTTCAAGAGGCTCAACAGGATCTAGGATAGAGTGTTTCCAGGAGTTGCGATGCGCCGGTTTTTGAAGCGCACTCCAGCCAATATGCGGAATACGGTGTGGATGCCCAGATAAATCCACCGACGGAACCGGCATGACGCGCCCAGGAATTAGCCCCAGACCCGCATGATCACCAAACTCCTCGCCCACATCAAACAGCATTTGAGCCCCTACACAAATACCCAAAAAAGGCCGTTCAGTCAACGCAAAACGCTTGACCAGATCATCAAAACCCCGCATCTTCAGCTCTAACATGCCATCGGCAAAAGCACCCACACCAGGCAGCACCAATCTGTCCGGCAAGTCTGCCACCTGCATCGCGTTGTCCACCACAGTCACCTCAGCACCACAGTGTTGCAAGGCCCTGACGACGTTCAGAAGATTGCCAATTCCATAGTCAATTACCGTGACATTCGGGGACTTGACCATCGTCACAAACGTACCTCCAGGCCCTGCTGCCTGGCATGCAACTTGATCTCCCCAACAGTAGTGCGCTGCCAGTGAAGAGCATCAGCAATCGCAACCGCAGACGTGCCCACGTCACCAGCGCGCTTCAAATCCAGCGGGTCACCAAAACCACCGCTGGCAATCACTGGTACAGCCACTCTGGCATTGACAGCACGCATCAGTTCTATATCTAAACCTTTGCGGGTGCCTTCCTGGTCAACAGCGGTCAGCAGCACTTCGCCTGCACCCAGTTTCACAGCCCGCTCAATCCACTCCACCACATCCAGCCCGGTGTGTTCACGGCCATTGTCTGTGTAAGCTTCCCACGTTTTGGGGCCCGTGCGTTTTGCCTCAACAGACAACATAAAAAAGCATACAGTAATGCTTGAAAACGCTTTAAAAGAACATCATTTATCTTATTATGGAAACAACACCATACATTGCGAGCCAAAGCGGTTAGACACTTCTGATATCAGCTCTGGCCGAGCAATGGCTGCGGTGTTGATGGCTACCTTGTCAGCACCAGATCTGAGCATGGTGTGAACATCATTCAGCGAGCGAATTCCACCACCTACAGTAATGGGAATGTAAATTTGATCGGCAGCTCTGGCGATGATGCTTGTGAGGTTGTTCCGCTGGTACAGGCTGGCCACGATGTCCATGAAGATAATCTCGTCAGCGCCCTGCGCGTAATAACGAAGTGCAAACTCATGCGGATCGCCCACCACACGCAAGCCCTCAAGTCGGATACCTTTGATCAGGTTGTCGCCCTTCACATCCAGTCTGGGAATAATACGTAAGCCAGCCATGCGTGCGGTCGGTCGGTCGGTCAGGCAGCATCAAACACGGAATGCCTGAGCTTGAATTGGTCTGCTTCGCGCTTCCAAAGATGTGGGGAACGAAAGCTGTCTGCCAAGCGCATAAAGTAATTCCTATCCATCACAGGACTTTGAAACATTTTGTGCGCCGCAGGGAATTCTTTGGCGGGAATACTCAAATAACGAAAAATCTCGTCCGCAAACCGCTCGGGGAATTCGCCATCGTAGCGCTTGACCAGTGCCACGCCTTCATCCCGATTGATGTCGCGTGATCGGATTTCCTGTGCGGCATCGTAGGTG
>ENA-OFCX01001173-OFCX01001173.1-metagenomes-genome-assembly--contig:-NODE-1173-length-11115-cov-2.777939_pt1 | contig 11115 bp, 11 predicted proteins | sample MGYA00153384_OFCX01 | MGnify analysis MGYA00153384
CAAGCCTTGGGGCTTGCAACTGACAGCCTTGCGGTCCATGAACGAAAAACTGACCCATGTGCGAGTCACACAAGCCATCTTTCCGGCGACCTTTGTGATTCCGCTGTCGGAAACCATGACCATCACACAGATGCATGTGCCGGTGGACGACACCCACACCTACTGGTATTCCTTCTTCACGAGTTTTGCCGCCCCGCTGGATAAAGACAGCATGCGTGCGCAGCGCCAGCAATTCATTTCGCTGCCTGACTACATCCCGCACGCCGGGCGCCACAACAACTGGGGCTTCAACGCGGAAGAGCAGCGCACCCGAACCTACCTGGGCATGGGCGAGGAAGACATCAATGTGCATGACCAATGGGCGGTCGAAAGCATGGGGCCCATTGCCGACCGGACACGTGAACATTTGGGCACCACCGACAAGGTCATCATGGCCAATCGGCGGGTTCTGATCAAGGCCATTGAAGCTGTGCAAAACGGCAGTGTTGCTCCGGGGATTGCCGATACTGCTCAAGCGCACCAAATGATCGGGCCAGACACCGTCGATGGCATCGCACCTGCTGACGACTGGCAAGGCTGGTGGCAGACAGCAGCCGACGCGAAACGCAAGCAAGCACCCTGGTCATGACAAGCTTTGCCCAGCAATGCGGCATACACGACACAGCACGTCAATCTGCACTGGAACGCACCGCGAAGCTGATCGACGCCAGCGGCGTTGAGCTGGTACGCTTTGCCTGGTGCGACCTGCACGGCATGCTGCGGGGCAAAACACTGGTGGCTTCTAAAGCCATCAAAGCCATGATGGATGGCGTGGGCATAGTCAGCACCCTGCTGCTCAAAGACAGCGCTGACCGCACCGCGTACAAAATGTTTGATGAAAAACTGGATGCGAAAGGCGCGCTCGGATTGCCAGGCTTTGAATTTGCTGGCAACGTGATGCTGCTGGCTGACCCGGCAAGCTATCAGCAATTGCCTTGGGCGCCTAAAACCGGCTGGGTGCAATGCCAGAGTTGGCACACCAACGGTCAACCCGTTGCTTTTGACACGCGCCGGGTTTTACAAACAGCACTGGCAAAGTTGGCTAAAGCGGGCTATGGCATGACATGCGGGCTGGAAATCGAGTTTCATATTTACAAAATCAGGGGTGATACAGCGGGCAACCAGCTTCACCCCGTGCAGGCGGCCTGGCCAGGTCCGGCGCCCGATGTATCGTTGATTCACCCTGGCTTTTACATGCTGTCTGAGCAGTGGGCCGACATGGCAGACGAGCCGCTACGTATCGTGCAGCACACCGCACAAGCGCTGGGCCTGCCTTTGCTGTCGCTTGAAATTGAATTTGGCCCCAGCCAGGTTGAAGTTGTGTTTGAAGCGACCCATGCCATGCAGGCAGCCGACAACATGGTGCTGTTTCGCAGTGCCGTGAAGCAGGCACTCAGGCGCGCGGGTTACCACGCCAGCTTCATGTGCAGGCCACCGTTTCCGAACATCATGTCCAGTGGCTGGCATTTGCATCAGTCGCTGACCGATTCAAAGACCGGTGTCAACGCCTTCATGCGGCATGCGCCCAAGTCAGGCAGCACCACAGAGGATGCAAGCTACACATTGACTGACGCAGGTCAGCATTATTTGGCGGGGCTTTTGATGCATGCGCAGGCTGCGAGCCCATTTTGTACCCCCACTATCAATGGCTATGACCGTTTCAAGCCGCAGTCGCTGGCTCCGCAATCGGCAGTTTGGGGGCGCGACAACCGGGGCGCGATGTTGCGGGTCATCGGTGGTGCAAACGACAGCGCTACGCGGATTGAAAACCGCATCGGCGAGCCCGCCGCCAACCCGTACCTGTACATGGCTTCACAAATTCATGCGGGTCTTGGCGGTATGCGGGCCAGAATGCAGGCGCCAAAAGCAAGCAACGCGCCTTATGCTGAGCAAGACGCGCGTCTGCCTGGCAGTCTTGAAAAAGCACTGGAAATGCTGAATAGCGATTTGGTATTTTGTACAGAATTTGGCGTGGACTTCATCCGCTATTTCAACCGGGTCAAACATTCTGAGATAGCCCGATATGAGATGGCCGAAGACAAAGACGAATGGCAGCGACGTGAATATTTCAGCCGCATTTAAACATCACGATAAACCCTTATGAGCTCAACCATCAACGTTCATTTCATCGCCCACAACGGCATAACAAGTTCGATACAAGCCCGGATTGGAAAAAGTCTGATGGAAGTGGCTACGTCCGGCAATCTGGATGGCATTGCCGCTGATTGCGGTGGACTGATGACCTGCGCGACCTGCCATGTTCTGGTAGAGGAGCCGTTTGCGTCACAGCTTGTTGCGCCTGACGCGGAAGAGTTGGCCATGCTGGCATTTACCGCAACACCGCGCCAGCCCAACAGCCGCCTGAGCTGCCAAATAATGTTACGGGCTGAGCTGAATGGCCTGACGGTAAAGCTACCCGCCACACAATACTAAAACCACAAAAAGGAGACAAAAATGATTCTTGAACTTGCCGACATCCGCATTCACCCTGGCCAACAAGCTGCTTTTGACGAAGCAATTCAGAGGGGTGTGAATGAGGTGATCTCAACCGCCAAGGGTTTTCAGGGCTACAAAGTCAACAAAGGCATTGAAAACCCGGAACGCTATGTTCTTCAAATTTTTTGGGAAACGCTTGAAAATCACACGGTTGACTTTCGCCAGTCACCCGCGTTTGCAGACTGGCGAGCGATTGTGGGTTCATTTTTTGCAGTGCCACCCACGGTTGAGCACTTCCATTTGCTGTCCAAGTCGGATTAAGAGCTCTTCAATTGGCCAAATTTTCGTGACCGGACACGAGTTTTGCCAGCAGGGCTGACAACTGTGCGCGCTCCTCTACATCCAGTGGCGCAACAATACGCTGCTGCGCTTTGGTCACGGCACGCTTCATACCCAACGCTACTTTCTCGCCTTCAGGCGTGATCCAAAGCAGTTTGCGGCGTTTGTCGCCAGGGTCGGCTTTACGCGTTACCCAGCCTTTGGCTTCGACGCGGCCAATCACAGAGCCTAAGGTGGCTGGGTCAAATGAAACACGATTTGACAGCGTGATCTGGTCTTCACCCGGGTCGTCCATCAAGGCGTTGAGTATGGCGAACTGCACGGGCGTCGCGTCAAAGCTCGCCGTCTCTTCCATAAATACAGCCACCGCCAGTTGCTGGGCACGGCGAATCAAGTGGCCAGGGGCTTCACCAAAATTAAAACTTTTTACCATCCGGCGAGTTTAAGGGAGTCAGGCGTCAAGTTTCTCATTTTTAGGGTATTTACTGTGCAAAAAATCGATAAGCATACTTATCATGAATGTGCAACGAGCACACATTCACCCGATGTACCGGCCGTGGGTGTAAAGCTGTTCAAATAATGGTTTTGTTACCGAAAGATTGCACCATGAAAAAACCTGTTTTGCGATTAAAAATGTTGCGTACACAATATATTTTTACTACATTTTTTATAGCTGCTTGCGCCTTTCCTTTGTGCGCTACAGCACAAAAGGTATCTAAAAAAACCGAACCTGCCGTGGTTTGGCCAACCAAGCCGGTGCGTATTCTGGTGGGCTTTCCGGGTGGCTCTACGCCTGACATGGCAGCGCGCACGCTGGCTGAGCCGCTGTCAAAAATACTCGGTCAGCCAGTCATCATTGAAAACAAACCCGGGGCGTCCGGTAATATTGCTGCAGACCAGGTTGCCAAGGCCACGGACGACCACACCCTGGCTGTTGTCATCAACGGCAACCTCACATCGGCCAAGCTGTTGAATCCGAAACTGCCCTACGATCCGGCCAAAGATTTCACGCCGATCTCTTTGTTGACCACCGCGCCGCTGGTGCTGGTTGCACCTACCAATTTGCCTTCAGGCAGTGCTTTTTTTGATGCAGCACGCAATGGTGGCAACAAGTGGAACTATGGCTCTGTCGGCAACGGCTCGGTCGGTCATTTAGGCATGGAGTTGCTCAAGTCCAAAGCGGGCGACATCACGGCTGTTCATATCCCCTATCAAGGCAACCCGCAGGTGGTCACGGCCTTGTTGGGCGGCCAGATTCAAATGGCGTTGGTTCCACCCGGTATTGCCTTACCGCAAATCCGGGCGGGCAAGCTCAAAGCGATTGGCTTGACCAGCGGCCGCAGCCCACTGGCCACTGAGATTGCACCGTTGGCCGATGCTGAAATCCGCAACTTCAACCTCGAAGTGTGGACGGCACTGGTCGGTCCCGCCAATTTATCCAAAGCGGCACAGGCGCGCCTGAATGCTGAGGTGTCCAAAATTATCCGTGATGCCGACACGCGCCAAAAGCTGTTTAACCAGGGCTGGCAGGCGGTGGGCACGTCACCTGAAGGCCTGGTAGGCCGCGTGAAAAGTGAAACCGCGATCATGGGCGGCATCATTGCGATGCGAGGCATCAAGATTGAGTGAGCAGGTTGAACACTCTCCTTGAACCCGCTCGTGCCCTGCCTGTCTATGGCGAATTTGATGTCGTTGTCATTGGCGGCGGGCCTGCGGGGTTAGCTGCCAGCACCAGCGCGGCCCGTCATGGCGCAAAAGTGCTACTGGTAGAGCGTTATGGTTTTTTAGGCGGTATGGGCACTGCGGGCGGCGTGACTAATTTTGCGGGTCTGTATGGCCGTAAAAACGGTGAGATGCAGCAGGTCGTTCATGGCGTGGTTGACGACCTGCTGGCGCGCATGGCAGCCATGGGCGGTTTGAATGCAACGCAAGACGGCATGCAAGGCCGTATCCGCGTGCAGTCTTACGATATTTCTTGCCTGAAATGTGCAGCAGACCAAATGCTGGTGGCTGCTGGCGTAGAAATTTTGTTTCACGCCTGGGCAGCGGCTGTTTTGATGGATGCAAGCCGCATTGACGCTCTTGTGATGGAGACCAAATCAGGCCGGATGGCCATTCGGGCTGCTAAATTTATTGACTGCTCGGGTGATGCCGATGTGGCGCATTTTGCAGGTGTGCCGTATGAAGTGGGTGATGGCCACGGCAGCGGCCTTTACCCCACCACCATGTTTCGTGTGGGGCATGTAGACGCAGCGCAGGCTCTGGCAGCAGTTGGCGATTTCAAGGCCATCAATACGCTGATGGCGCGAGCACAACTTGACAAGCCGGGGCAATACCAGTTTCCCCGAGAAGGCGCGATTCTCAGACCACAGAAAAACCCAAGCGAATGGCGTGCCAATGTGACGCAAATTGGCAATGTCAGTGGTGCGGCAATGGATGCTACAAATGCCCGCCAGTTAAGCGCTGGCGAGCTGGAAGGTCGGCGTCAAATCACTGACTATTTCAGTTTTTTAAAGCATGAAGTACCAGGCTTTGCAAACGCAGCCATCGTTGACATTGCAGCCCAGATCGGGGTGCGTGAGACCCGACGCATTCAAGGCCAATACGCACTGACGGGTGAAGATATTTTGGCCTCCTGCAAGTTCGATGACGTGATTGGCATCAACGCGTGGCCCATGGAGTTGCACACCGCTGGCCAGATTCAATGGCAGTTCCCGCGCAACTGGGAATCAACCGACGGCCGGGTTTTTAATGACCTGCCTTGGCGGATGCTGGTACCTGCGGAAGTTGACAACCTCTTGGTGGCTGGGCGCTGCGCTTCAATGACGCATGAAGGTCAGTCGGCAGCGCGGGTCAGTGGTGGCTGCTTTGTGATGGGTCAAGCCGCAGGTACAGCCGCTGGCATGCTTTCGACATCACAAACATTTGCCGATGTGAATGTCAAGGACTTGCAGCAAACTTTGAAACGCGATGGCGTTTATCTGGACAACTAGGACGCACTGATGGACATGACCCCCCCCGAAAACGCGGCCGAGCGCAAGACGTTTTATGACGCCATCGGCAAACACAGCATGAGCCCGCTGTGGGAGGTGCTGCATGCACTCGTACCGAATGCCCCCAACACACCCTGCGTGGCAGCTCACTGGAAGTACAGCGACGTATCCCCCTACCTGATGCGCTCTGGCCAACTCATCACAGCTGAAGAAGCCGTGCGCCGCGTGCTGATCCTGGAAAACCCGGCTTTAAAAGGCCAGTCCTGCATCACGCAATCACTGTATGCCGGGCTACAAGTTATTCTGCCCGGTGAGGTTGCACCCAGCCACCGCCATACGCAAACTGCGCTGCGCTTTGTGGTTGAGGGGCATGGCGCGTACACCGCGGTCGATGGTGAGCGAACGCAAATGCAACCCGGCGACTTCATCATCACCCCCAGCTGGACTTGGCATGATCACGGCCATGTTGGTGCGACAGCGCAAGACGAGCCTGTGGTTTGGCTTGATGGCCTGGACATCCCCATGCTCCAATTTTTTGATGCAGGTTTTGCAGAAAACGGTTTTGCCGCAGCCCAAGCCGTGACCAAGCCCGAACCCGCGAGGCCTTACAAAAGCTGGAGGCGCATGCAGACATTGATGCATGGGATGGCGTGAAGCTGCGCTACATCAACCCGGCCACTGGCGGCTCACCAATGCCGACCATGGCCACTTTCATGCAACGCCTGCCGCCGGGCTTCAGTGGCAAGCCTTATCGCCAAACCGATGGTGCCGTGTTCAGTGTGGTTGAAGGTCACGGCAGCGTGAGCATTGAACACGACGGCAAAGCGGTGGTGTATCAGTTCGGTCCGCGCGACCATTTTGTGATTCCGTCGTGGCACACTGCAAGTTTTTCCTCAGCATCAGGTTGTGTGCTGTTTAGTTTTTCAGACCGTCCGGTGCATCAGGCATTGGGCATACACCGAGAAGAGAGATTGTCATGAGCTATGTTTTTACCCCGCCGCCCGTCGTGTCAGTTTCAGTTGTCGGCAGCACTGACCGCTACGCTGTTCACCGCATTTACTGCGTAGGCCGCAACTATGAAGAGCACGCCAAAGAGATGGGGTTTACAGGCCGCGAGCCACCGTTTTTCTTTTTAAAACCAGCCGACGCTATCGTCGCCGTTGAGGCAGGTACTACTGGCAGCATCCCCTACCCTAGCCTGACCAAAAACCTGCACCATGAAATTGAACTTGTCGTTGCGATTGGCACAGGCGGTAAAGATATCAAGGCTGCAGATGCCCACAAGCACATTTACGGTTACGCCGTGGGTCTGGACATGACGCGCCGCGACCTGCAAGGCGAGATGAAAAAAGCGGGTCGCCCTTGGTGCATTGGCAAAGGCTACGACCATTCCGCACCCATTGGCCCCATCACACCCGTGGCGCATGCAGGTGATGTGAACAACGCTGAGCTCTATGTACAGGTCGCGGGCGTTGACCGCCAGCGCAGCAACGTGTCCAAATTGATCTGGAACGTGGCAGAGACGATTGAACATTTGTCTGCTGCGTGGGAACTGATGCCCGGTGATTTGATTTACACCGGAACGCCTGAAGGCGTGGCCGCTGTGGTGGCAGGCGACACGATGGTAGGTGCTGTAGCTGGCTTGGGCACACTGACGGTCAAGGTTGTTTGATTTTTAAAATTGCTTTTGTGGGAGAAACGTTTGAAAACGCTTAACAATCTGGCCAAATTTTGCGCCATCGTTGCAGGGCTGCTGCTCACTGTCATTACGCTGATGACTTGTGCCAGCCTGATAGGCCGCAACACTATGGGGATCACCATCACGGGTGATTTTGAATTGACCGGCGTGGCTGCTGGTGCCGCCATTGCACTGTTCATGCCGTTTTGCCAAGCCCAGCGTGGCAACATCATCGTTGACTTTTTCTCTGCCAAATTCGGTGACAAAACCAATGCTGGTTTAGACCGTTTAGGCGCGCTGTTGCTGGCGCTGGTATTTGCCCTGCTGGCTTGGCGCACCACGCTGGGCGGGTTGAATTCCTGGCGCACCAACTCTGAAACACAAATCATTGGTTTCCCGGAATGGGTGGCGTATGCCTGCATGGTGCCGCCATTTGTGCTGTCCATGGTCATCGGGCTGCATCAAGCGCTGTTCGGTTTTGCAGATTCTGCAGAGGCCAAAATATGAGTGCGCTGACTTTAACGGCTGTCATTTTTGGCATCATGCTGGCCTTCATGGCGGTCCGCGTGCCAATTGCTGTTGCCATGTTCGTCGCCGGCGGCGTCGGCTATGTGATGCAAACCGGTTGGGGTCCGTTTTCAAGCTTTTTGAACACACAGGCTTTTGCCCGTTTTGCCAGTTATGACTTGTCGGTGATTCCCCTGTTTATTTTGATGGGCCACTTTGCCACGCAGGGTGGCATTAGCAAGGCACTGTTTCGCTTTGCAGCGGCTGTCATGGCCCGCTTCAAGGGTGGTTTGGCGATGGCGTCGGTGCTGGCCTGCGCTGCCTTTGGTGCCATTTGCGGTTCATCAGTCGCTACGGCAGCCACCATCACCAGCGTTGCCTTGCCTGAGATGAAGCGCCACGGCTACTCAGGCCGCCTGTCAACCGGCACACTGGCTGCAGGCGGGACGCTGGGTATTTTGATTCCACCGTCCGTTCCGCTGGTCATTTATGCAATCTTGACCGAACAAAACATTGCAAAGCTGTTTGCCGCAGCCATGGTCCCCGGCCTGATAGCGATGGCCGGTTACATCATTGCGATTGCGATTTATGTGCGGGTGGTACCGGGGCAAGCCCCTGATGTGAACGATACCGACGAAAAACCATCCCTGGCTCTGGCAATGGGTGTGGTGCCGATTGCGGTGATTTTCACGCTGGTTTTTGGCGGTATTTATGGCGGCTTTTTCACGCCAACTGAAGGCGCGGCTGTGGGCGCAGCAGCCACCTTGCTGGCGGCTTTGCTCAAGCGCGAACTGACGTGGGCCAAATTCAAACAATGCTTTTACGCCACGGCTGAAAGCTCAGCCATGATTTTCCTGATCTTTATTGGCGCAGACCTGATGAACTCGGCTTTGGCTTTGACCCAAGTGCCCAACCAGCTTGCGGCTGTAGTCGGTAGCTGGGGCTTGTCACCACTGATGGTAGTGAGTGCCATTTTGCTGTTTTATGTGGTGCTGGGTGCGGTGATGGACGAGTTGTCAATGCTGCTTTTGACAATTCCGATCTTTTTTCCGATGGTCATGGGTCTCGACTTTGGCATGCCCAAAGAGTCGGTGGCGCTGTGGTTTGGCATCATGGTACTGATGACCGTTGGTTTTGGCTTGCTGGCACCACCCGTGGGTCTGAATGTGTATGTTGTCAACGGCCTGGCCAAAGATGTCCCCATCAGCGAGAGCTACAAAGGCGTGATGCCGTTTTTGATCAGCGACACCTTGCGCACCATTTTGCTGCTGTTTTTTCCGGCCATATCGTTGTGGCTGGTGAAGTACATCACCTGATAACCCCCACGACATCACATACAACAGGATATTCAACATGACCTTCAAACTGCCATTTCAACGCTCTGCCCTCGCCCTGCTTCTTGTGGTTGGGGCAACGCTTTCGATAGCCCAGACCTACCCCATCAAACCCATCACACTGATCGTGCCCAACCCACCGGGTGGTTTTGTGGATACATCAGCGCGCATCTTGTCGGACTCACTGGCCAAGGTGACATCCCAAGCTGTAGTGATTGACAACCGAGGCGGCGGCAGTGGCAACGTGGCCTACCAGGCTGTAGCCAGAGCCACCCCGGATGGCTACACGCTGCTGAACTCCTACTCGGCTTACCACGTTGGCAACCCCAACCTGACAGCCAAACTGCCTTGGGCACAAAAAGACTTTGTACCCGTCGCGCTGATCACTGTGGCAACCAACGTCATCACGGTTCACCCGTCTGTGCCTGCCAACAACCTGAACGAGTTTGTCAGCTACCTAAAAAAGAATCCCGGCAAGCTCAGCTACGCATCCCAGGGCAGCGGTTCGTTGTCGCACATCGGCACTGAAATGTTCAAGTTGCAAACCCAAACCAGCATGGTGCACATCCCCTACCGTGGCTCTGGTCCTGCGCTCCAAGACGTGTTGTCAGGCCAGGTACAGGTGTTTATCACCACCCCACCGTCCGTGATGAGCCAAGTCCAGGCAGGCAAGCTCAAAGGTCTTGCCGTAGCAGGCAAAAGTCGCCACCCCGGTTTGCCCAGTGTGCCAACTACCGCTGAGGCTGGCCTGAATGGTTTTGAGCTGGAAGCCTGGGTGGGTATTTTTGCGCCAGCGGGCACACCTGCCGATGTGGTGGCAAGACTGAGCAGCCAAATCAAAGTCGCGCTCGAACTGCCAGAAACAAAAACGCGTGCCGATACCGCTGGCGTGGAGCTGCGCTACATGGCGCCCGCCGCGCTGGATGCACTGGTGAAAAAAGACACCGAGTTTTGGGCCAAAACCATTACAAGCGCAGGCATCAAAGCCGAATAGTCGAAAACACCGCCACTCTTGTCCGTCGTTATAGGGCATTCACGGGTTTTCAAACACTGCGAATGCCCTTAAATTTTGGTCACCTCTTTCACTTTTCTTTTTTTCAAGGACCTCACATGATTGCTCGCCGTTCACTCCTCAAATCCGGCGCAGCCGTAGCCTTGGGTGCGCCTGCACTCTCTGGCATGGCCCAGCAGGCTGTGACGCTCAAGTTTCACACCTTCATGTCGCCACAGTCCAATGTGTGGCTGTCCATGCACAAGCCGTGGATGGAAAAAGTTGAAAAAGAATCCGGTGGCCGCATCAAGTTTGAGGGTTACCCCGCCATGCAATTGGGCGGTACGCCTGTCCAGCTTTATGACCAGGCCAAAGATGGCGTGGTCGATGTGGTGTGGACACTGCCCGGCAACACGGCAGGCCGCTTTCCGCGCGTTGAGGTGTTTGAGCTGCCCTTCATGATGAACAACGCTGAGGCCACGTCCAAAGCGTACTGGGAATACTTCTCTACCGTTGCCAGCGACGAATTCAAAGACACTCAGGTACTGGCGCTTCAAGTTCATGGTCCGGGCGTGATCCACACGGTAGACAAGCCTGTGAAATCAATTGCTGATCTGCGCGGCATGAAAGTGCGCGGCCCGACCCGGCAAGTGACAAAATTACTGGGCGTGCTGGGCGCTACACCGGTAGGCATGCCTTTGCCAGCCATTACCGATGCGCTGAGCAAAGGCACCATCAATGGTTGTGTCATTCCATGGGAAGTGGTGCCGTCAATCAAGGTCAATGAGTTAACCAAGT
>ENA-OFCX01001176-OFCX01001176.1-metagenomes-genome-assembly--contig:-NODE-1176-length-11106-cov-2.844629_pt1 | contig 11106 bp, 5 predicted proteins | sample MGYA00153384_OFCX01 | MGnify analysis MGYA00153384
GGCCGAACACGCCGTCAGCCTTGACGCGCAAAAATCCCTTGGCGCGCAGCCGCTCTTGCAAATCTCTGACTGCGGCCCCGCGCATTCGTCTTCTCAAAACCGGAAAATTGGTGGGCTGGGGTTGGGGGTTAATCTGTGAGTTTTCGGGAGTTGCAGGAGTGTTGGCGATCGGGTTTTCGATCGCGCCCGAAGCCACAGGAAACAGCCGATTCCAAGTATCTTGACCCACTATGCCGTCTGGGGCGATGCCTGCCGCTTCCTGGAACTTAGACACAGCGGCGGCTGTGCTTTGTGAAAAAATCCCGTCTACAGTCTCAGTGTAAAATCCCAACAATGTAAGAGCGGCTTGGAGTTCGATGACTTCCGAGCCGCGGCTGCCCAATTTGATTGCTGGACGGACGATCATCGCACCTGTTTGGGCGATCGGACTGTTGCTGTTAATCTGTTCAGGGGTAGGAATTTGTGCCACAGCAGCAGTAGGGGCGATCGAGCCAATTGCCAATAAACCACAAAAACTCGCGCGCCGGAGCCAACTCGGAAGCTCGCGGGCGTTATTCCAGCTCGCTATCAGGTTTTGGAGCATCAGAAATTTGACCTTTACAAAACTTCTTTCGTACAGGTAGCGATCGTACATCAAATCTGGAAAAAATTTACGCATCGGGCATGGGGCATGGGGCATGGGGCATGGGGCATTTCTGATTCCCTGCCCTTCCCTCTCATAAAAAAATTTATCGTCTCAAATAGCTACAATTGGCAAAAAAACTGCTAGATTGCGCTACAGCAAACATTGAAGCGCGTTCATTGGGCCCAGCAACACCATGTCCGAATCAGTCAACGACATCAGAACCGCCAGCCAAATAGACATCGGCAATGTCAACATTGGCAACTTCCAAGTCGGTAGCATCGGCGGCACGAAATACAACGACCTCAACGCCAACGGCCGCCCCGATCCGGGAGAAGTTCCAATTCCTAACTGGCAAATCTACCTCGACATCAACAATAACGGCAGGGTGGACTTTAACGAACCTTCTACCCTCACCAACGGCCAAGGGAACTACATCTTTGCCAATTTGCCTCCGGGGACATACCAAGTTCGGGAAGTCCAGCAGCCCAACTTCCGCCAAACCACGCCGAACCCAGCGCCCATAACTATTACCAGCGGGACAAACGCTGGCAATATCAATTTTGGTAATAACTTTTTTGCAGGGACGATCGCAGGTACAAAATTCAACGATATCAACAGCAACGCCCGTCTCGATCCGGGAGAACAGCCCCTCGCTAACTGGCAGATTTACCTCGACCTCAACCGGAACGGCAGACTGGACGGTGGCGAACCGAATACTTTTACAAACCCTCAAGGTAACTACGCTTTTGTCAATATTCCCGCAGACACATATCTGGTGAGAGAAGTCCAGCAACCGGGTTTTCGCCAAACCACGCCCGACCCCGGCCCGGTAAACGTTACTTCCAACGCGACGATCGGCAATATTAACTTTGGTAATGTCTTTTTTGTCGGTAGTATCAGCGGAATCAAATACAACGACCTCAACGCCAACAGTATCAGAGATGCGACAGACCCGCCCCTAGCCAACTGGCAAGTTTATCTTGACATCAACGGTAACGGGAGATTAGACTCCGGCGAACCAAATACCATCACCAATCCCCAAGGCAATTATACTTTTGGCAATGTTTCCCCCGGCCGCTATCTGGTGAGAGAAGTGCAGCAGCCCGGATGGGTACAGACTACGCCAAATCCAGGGGCGATCGACATTACGGGCAATACTAACGCCGTCGGTGTCAACTTCGGCAACAATTTTCCCACCGGTAGCATCAGCGGCTTCAAGTTCAACGACCTCAACGCTAACGGGATCAACGAACCCACAGAACCGAGAGTTGCCAACTGGCCGATTTACCTTGACATCAACAACAACAACGCCCGAGATCCCAACGAACCTTCGACTTTAACCAACGCCCAAGGTAATTTCTCTTTCATCAACTTGCCCCAAGGCAACTATTTTGTCAGGGAAGTGCCGCAACCGGGTTTCCGTCAAACCACGCCAAATCCCACTCCCTTGACTGTCGGCAACGGCACAAATGCCACTAACATTAGCTTTGGCAACGTGTTGGTAACGGGAACGATCAGCGGTGTTAAATTCAACGATTTTAACGCCAACGGCCGCCTCGATCCGGGGGAACCGCCGATCGCGAACACCCAAATCTACATTGACCTGAATAACAACAGCAGTTTAGATCCGGGCGAAGCGAGTACCTTCAGCGACGTTCAAGGCAATTACAGTTTCCGCAACGTTCCGGTAGGTGCTTATGTTGTCAGGGAAGTTTTGCGCCCGGGTTTCATTCAAACTACTCCGCCTGCGGTGGTTGTTGTCTCGACAGAGATTCGGGCCCGCAGCATCGATTTGCTGACGGGGGATGCTGAGGTTAAATCGGCTAAATCCTTGCCTAGCGACCCGCTGACGGATGCTAGCAGTTATTTGGACGAGGCATCAGCGGGCAAATTTGAGGCAGATAGTTTGCTGTTGACCCAAAGTCAAACCAGCGATCGAATTAGCGATATTTTGGTCGATCGATCCTTGACGAATTTAGGTTATGTTCCTCACTTTGAACAACCAAATGTCGGTCTGAATTTGAATGCAGAAAGCAGCGAATTTGTCAAGAGAAATTTAGGGATTAATATCGCTCCCTTCCCCACAATGACAAGTGCCAGAAATTTCAACATTGCTTGAAGTTAAATGACACCGCCGGCAACGAATCTCAAACTGCGGGGATTGACAACGGAAAATTAGGCGATCGCGTGATACCCTATTGTTGTTAATCCCCAACGCCAACGTCAGAGATTGGGGAAGCCCAAAGCTGCCTTGTCTACCGGGAACAAAATTCAGAGGAACTAACATCTCTGTTTTTAGGAATTATCTGATAATTCCCCAAGCGCGATCGGTCTTGTGGCTAGGTCGAGAGTTACCGACGTGCAGTTAATCAAGTGCGTCTTCCATTTCTCAAAAAATTAACTGTCCCGGTGCGCCAGAACTCGGCCCACAAGTCTTGAAGATATGGCGCTCAAATTGCCAGCATTCTTCAAAACCTGATATACTGGCGTGCGGTAAAGCTTAATGGATTTTTGTGTCAGGTGTCAGGTGGGACACATTACATCGAATACAGACATATGTAAAATCTAGTAGTGGTGGTCAGGGATTGGCAAAAGCCGATCGGCATTGACAAAAAGATACAGCAGTCTGTAATTTACGTGAATTTAGGTGTGAAGGAGACAAATCATGGCAGAAACAGATAATACTCAAGAACGTATTGCCCAGCAAGTACGACCAGTTTCGGGGCTTCCTTTTGGGAATGCTGGTCTGGCAATTCTAGGGATCAAGTTTAATGACCTGAACGCGGATGGCACTAGACAGCCGAATGAACCAGGTCTGGCGAATATCCCCATCCTCCTCGAATCAGCAACCAGCACCAACGGTGTATTTAATGCTGGTACTGGGGAATCAACAACCACGACGGACGCTAACGGCGCGTTCTCATTCATCAATCTTGTCCCTGGCAACTACGTACTCACAGAAACAGTACCCGCTGGTTTCCGTGCTACTACCCCCAATCCCCTCGCCGCCACTGTTAGCAACAGAGATGTCAACGTTTTCTTTGGCAACACCGCAGTTGTAGGCAGCCGAATTGTCGGATGCAAATACCTCGACATTGATGCCGACGGCTTTCGAGATGGGAATGAACCAGGCATTAAAAATGTCAGAATCTATATTGATTCCAATGGCAACGGCCAACGCGATGCCGGAGAACCCAACACCTTATCCGACAAAAATGGTGCGTGGTCGTTCAACGTAGCACCCGGAAGCTACAAGATTCGGGAAGAACGGATTGCACGACAAATTAATTCTGTTACCGGACTAGTTAACTCTCCGACCGCAGAACCGTTAGAAACACAAGATTTCCCCCAAAGCACTCCCCCCGGTAACATTCCGGTACTGGACGTGACAGTAGCCGCCGGTCAAACCTTTGCCTGCGCTCAAGTTGGCGATACTCCGCTCTATCAAATTGAAGTTAATAAATTTCAAGACATCGATCGCAACGGCTCGCGAAATGTTGTCAATGGAGTCATCGAACCCCCGATTGCCCGAGTACCGTTCATTTTAGATTTGAATGATAACGGTCGCTGGGATGCCGGATCTGAACCCATCGCCATCAGCGATGCGAACGGAGTCGTTACCTTCAAGGATTTGCGGGCTGGCAATTACAAAGTGTTGGAAATTTTTCCATCTGTACTGCCGGCACAAGTAGGTGGCGGTGTCCCAGGGAATTTAAATTTTCCAGTAGCAACCACTGGTAATCCCGCTCTGGTTTCGGCACCAGGGCCCCAGGCGCGCTTCCAGGGTACGATCAGCAGAGAGCAACCGCTGTTAGTAGCAGACTCAACCTACACGCTGAAACCAAACGACCCGAAATTCGTAGATAACAACCTCGACGGCGTTCAACAAACAGGTGAAAGATCGATCGCCGCAACTGGTGAACGACCGATTTTTGCAGCGCCAAATACAACTTTGCCAGCGCGCAACCCCTCGCCAGCACTTGTCTTTTCTCCTATTGGAGCTACTCGGGGTGTTGGTAATAATGCCGGTGTGGGTAACACCCTACCGAACATCACTGTGTTCAAATACAATGATTTGAATGCAAACGGTCGCTACGAACCAACTCAGGGTGAATTGCCAATTAGTGGTGTTACTGTCTTCCTCGACACCAACAATAATGGTACTCCTGACACTGGAGAACAGCAAATCAGGACAAATGAGCAGGGTAGAGGAGCCTTTACCAACTTGCAACTCGGTAACTATGTAGTTCGAGAAGTTGTACCTTCTGGTTTCTCGCCTTCTACAGCCGATCGTGTTGATGTTACCCTCGGTCTTCAAGACGCCAACGTTACCTTTGCCAACACACCCAACAGCAACATCACCGGTTGTAAGTTTGAAGACTTCAACCTGAACGGTTATCGAGATGGCAACGAACCAGCTATTGCTAATGTCACCATCTTTATCGATACCAACCGTGACGGCGTGTTGCAAGCAAATGAACCTACTACTACGACCAATCAGTTTGGTACATTTGCATTCAACAATTTACGTCCCGGCACTTACAGCGTCCGAGAAGTAACACCTCCTGGTTACTTCCAAACAACTCAACCGCTGGATATTGTTCTCGGTGCGAATCAAACTTTTACCTGCGCTTTGGTCGGTAACTCTCGTCGCTATGACCTCTTGGTTCCTAAATTCCGAGATGACAACCGCAACGGTGTCCAAGATCCAAACGAAATACGCCTTCCCAGGGTCCCATTCACTTTGGACTTGAACCGCAACGGCCGCTATGATGCTGCGACTGAACCGCTGGTGTTCAGTGATGCTGGTGGGGTTGCTGTGTTTCCTAATTTGTCCCCAGCTACCTACTCGGTGTTGGAAGTCTTCGATACTCCGGGCGTCCTCAACCCGTTCCCGATCCGAACTGGACCCAACCCGATTAACTTTGACGTGCCCGGCCCCAATACCAGACCTACGACGGTAGCACCGACGACAGTCCCGACGCCAGCAAGAACTGCTTCTAGCATTGATTTGACTGGTAATGATGCGGGTGTGGTAACTGCTTCTAGCGTTGTCGATTCCGATCCTCTGACTGAAGGCGGTTTAGTCACTGCTCAACAAGTCACGATGGTTGACAGCTTGATCGTACCTCAGACTACTGGTGCGGCTAATAATGTTGTTGACTTCAACCAGTTTAAAATCTCGGCTGAGGCTTCGATTGTATCGTTTATCGAAGCTCAGAAGCTCGACGATACATTAATGTTGGGCGCTCTAGCTCCCAGCCCACTGTTTTAATGTTAAGTTGAGTCTTTAATTTGAGACTCAACTATTAGTAACTAGCTGGTTTTTAGATAAACCCGCCCTCCACCACCAATAACCCACATCAACCTGACATTTACATTGAATATCAAAATGTAGATTTAGATTGTTTGTTGGGTGGGGTGGGTTTTCGAGATTGTGTGTTTCAGGCAATTATGCTTGGTGAACCCGCCTCTACGGGCATTGTTGACATTGAGATCGATCGCTTAAACCATTAACTAGGCTTGCTGTTGCATTTCGAGTAACTCAGGAATTGTCACAAACCGATATCCCTCTTTTTTCAAACCAGCAATCATTTCCGGTAAAGCCTTAACAGTCCGAGATCGATCGCCCCCGCCGTCGTGCATCAACACAATCGCTCCCGGCTTCGCACCCTTCAACACATTCTCAACAAAAGCTTCTGGTTGAGCGCGCGGATCGGTATCGGCAGAAGTTACTGACCACATCACAACCGAATAATTCTGCTCTTTAGCATACTTAGCTAAGCCATTATTCAAAACTCCCCCCGGTGGGCGGAAAAAAGTTGTCTTAACTCCGGTGGTTTCGTAAATAAGTCTTGCGGTGCGATCGATTTCATTAGCCGCCGTCGCCGCATCCATTCGATTGTACGGGTGATGCCACGTATGATTGCCGATCGCGTGACCTTCTGCCACAACTCGGCGCGCAATTTCAGGAGAACTTTCGAGAGATTTACCTATCCAAAAAAACGTCGCTTTCACATCATTTTGCTTAAAAATATCCAGCATTTGTTCTGTAGTTTCCGGCCACGGCCCGTCATCAACAGTTAAAGCAATAACTTTTTCAGAATCTTTGATTTTGCCTTCAAAAACAGTTGTTTCCTGAAACTGTTGCGGTGGCACAAAAGTCAAGCGTTTTTCTTTGGATTCCAACACGGTGAGAAGTTCTTCAACTGTGCGATCGAGATTAAACGCTGTACGATCGTCTCCAACTTCCTTGAGTAACGGATTTACCGCTAAAGATTGGTTGAGGTTCTGCGTCTGCACCGCTGCGGTTGCGGGGTTGTCGCTTCCCTATTGGTTTCCTGGTAGTAGCATACCGATGATAAAGCTAATCGCGGCTGCTGCCAGGGCGATCGCCACAAAACGCCATTTTTTTCGCAGTCTTTGAAATAGATGATTTCCGGTCACTTCAGATTCCTTTCACTCCACACTGGGGATAATCATAATGGGAATTTATGGGAAAAGAAACCTAATTTTTGATAAATATGTCTGGGCGGGGATTGACAGCGGGCTAAAACCGGGATAACAAATCTGGGCGGTGGAAATCGCCCGGTGGATTGCTGGCGCGACGGCGAGAATTCAGAGCGATCAGAGTGTAGTACAGTATTGCGATCGGATTTACCTGGGGAGATACCACCAGTTTTGCAGCCTTATGTGCATTTTTTCAATGGTTTCCGGTGTTGGGAGTCTTGGTTTGGGCGATCGACACCCCATCTAAAAAACCCAATTTAAAAAAAAGTTGTATTACCCCCTTGACAGTGTTGTAATACATAATGTAGTATAAATGTATAGCGAAGGAGAAAAGCTTCAAAGCGTTACTCCAAAAGCAATATGAACTTTGAAAACAGAATAGATAATTAATCGTGTCACATACTTTTGGACATTGGCGGTGTAGACTCCGGCAACAATAGCCTGATCGGGTTGTAGTACGCGGAATCAACCGCCATCCCGTCCAAACTTGAGTCATTCAACGACAGAATATTTTTAATTTTCGCGGGGGTATAGCTCAACCGGTCAGAGCAGTCGCCTGTCGAGCGAAAGGTTGCGAGTTCAAGTCTCGTTACTCCCGTCAAAGTCCCGTAGGCAAATTGGTTTAAGCCGTCACCCTCTCTGGCGTGAAGATTACGAGTTCAAACCTCGTCGGGACTCCCAGGTTAGATGGCCGAGTGGTTTAAGGCGTCGCTCTGCAAAAGCGATTTTCGTGAGTTCAAATCTCACTCTAACCTTTGTTCCTATTAATTAATAGGAGCAATCTCAAATCTGAAATTTCAAATCAGATAACATAGCAGTGTAGCTTAACGGTAAAGCCCCAAGTTCATGCCTTGGTAATTGCGAGTTCAAATCCCGCCACTGCTACCAAATACAGGGATGATGTAACTGGCAACATCTCAGTCTCCAAAACTGATTTTCTGAGTTCAAATCTCAGTCCCTGTGCCAACTTTCTAGTGCTGTAGGCAAATGGTTTAAGCCGCTTGGTTTTCACCCAAGTGATTGCGGGTTCAACTCCCGTCAGCACTTCCAAATTTTCTGGGTTGGCCCTCCTACTGGCGTGGGTAGCTGTCTGTAAAACAGTAGCTTAAAGCGTTGCTGGTTCAATTCCAGCCCGACCCATTTGTAACTGTATTATGACTTACACAAAAAACCCGGTTTCTGAGAAAAATTTTGCATCTCTACGAGAGATATTGAGATAGAAACCAGGTTTTTGATCTCCTTGGGTAAGTCCTGTGTATTTAATATGCAGTTGCAATCTTGAGAATGAGTTGTAACCGGACAACAATTCAGTTTGCGCGACTGAACATTCGGGGGTTCAAATCCCTCCGTTCTCGCTCTGGAGAAGTGGCCGAGCGGCTTAAGGCGCTTTCCTGCTAAGAAAGAGCGGTTTAACAACCGTCGTGGGTTCAAATCCCACCTTCTCCGTTTTCCCCCGATAACTCAGTTGGTAGAGTGCTTGTTTGAAGAACAAGAAGTCGTCAGTTCGATACTGACTTGGGGGATTGCGTTGCCTCATAGCTCAATTGGTAGAGCTGCACGCTGTTAACGTGATGGTTGTAGGTTCAAGTCCTACTGAGGCAGCCATTTTTAAAATTGTCGGGTAGACAAATTGGTAAAGTCGCCTGTCTCTGAAACAGGAGTTTATGTAGGTTCAAAGCCTACCCCGGCATTCAATTATTGGGAAGTCGCCTAATCGGTATAGCACCGCTCTTTGAAAGCGACAAATGCAGGTTCGATCCCTGCTTTCCCAGTTCTGCTATTACCAAAGCAGATTATGCTCCTGTAGCCCAATTGGTAGAGGCCGCAATTTCAAAAATTGTGTGTTACTGGTTCAAATCCAGTCAGGAGTACCAAATTTTCAACTAAGTTTCTACTTGCTCTTGTGGCGGAATTGGCATACGCGGCAGATTTAAAATTTGTTTTATTGTGAGTTCGAGTCTCACCAAGAGTATGAACGGGATGTGGCACAACTTGGTAGCGCGGCGGCTTTGGGAGCCGAAGGTTGCAGGTTCAAATCCTGCCATCCCGACTTTACCTCTATGATGCAATTAGTAGACATCTCTTGTTGAGTGCGAGAGTTTTGTTGGTGCAAGTCCAACTAGGGGTATTGGGTATCAAAACCCAAAAGTGCGATCGATTTTACCCTTGTAGCCCAATTGGCAGAGGCGCTAGACTTAGGATCTAGTTAGTGCTGGTTCAAGTCCAGTCAGGGGTATTTGGTGATAGCGCGGGTGACTTAGCCACGGTAGGCTTGGAGGTCTCATAAGCCTCTTTATAGCAGGTTCAATTCCTGCCCCCGCCACCAAAAAAGCAGGTGTGAGGTAACTGGTAATATCAGGCTTTTCTAAAGTCTTTTGGCTAGTTTAAATATCACCGTTTGCTTGGCGTGCTGGTGTAGCTCAATTCGGTAGAGCAACTGATTTGTAATCAGTCGGTTGTAGGTTCAATTCCTATCACCAGCCCCACAATTACGGATATGGTGTAACGGTAGCATTCGAGTCTTCCAAACTCTAGGCACGAGTTCAATCCTCGTTATTCGCTTCGCTAAATAAAACGTTTTTTCAATTCACAATCTCACATTTCCCATTTCAAATCGGTTTGCGGGTGTGATGTAACGGCTAGCATCTGAGTATGCCATTCTCAGCGCATGGGTTCGAGTCCCGTCATCCGCTTTTGTAGTCCTGTAGCTCAACGGTAGAGCGTTTGCCTTACAAGCAAGATGTTACGGGTTCGACTCCTGTCAGGACTACCAATTTAGGGGAGTGTAGCTCAAAGGATAGAGCGCCGCGCTTCGGACGCGGATGTTGTGGGTACCGCTTCGCGGAAGCAAGCTACGAGTCCTACCTCTCTCGTTGTTTTTGCTTAAATTTAAGGAGGTTGATTCCATTGAATGATTAATTTTTTATCGTAAGCCCGATCGCCCTTTTGCGTATCCCAATCTTTGGAGCCTACATACTTTAGTACGAGAGGAAAGGTAACGCTGTCAAAATCAGCGCGCGTTTGTAAACGAGGAGTGCAATGAACCCGATAGGTAGGCTTAAAAGTAGCCATCCTTTAAAGAGTGTGTAGCAACTCATCGGCGGAGTCCCTCTAGTAACTCAGAAAACGCAATGCTCTGATAACTTATACGCAAAGTGCGATCGGACAATAACAAAAAACATGGGAGTGTAACTCAACTGGATAGAGTGTCGAGCTTCTACCTCGAATGTTGTGGGTACCGCTTCGCGGAAGCAAGCTACAAATCCTACCGCTCCTGCTGTCTGGGGTTCGTAGCTTAACTGGAAAAGCATCTAACTGGCTGTTAGAAAGATATCGGTTCAAATCCGATCGCAATCCACCAGATTTGGGTCTGTAGCTTAATTGGAAAAGCACCTAGTTCGCTGCTAGGAAAATGTCGGTTCGAGTCCGATCGCGATCCAGCAAAAACTGGGGTCATAGCTCAATTGGTAGAGCGCTTGCCTTGCACGCAAGAGGTTAGGAGTTCAATTCTCCTTGATTCCACTATGGTGTCTGAAGCCAAAGCGGTAGCGGCGCTGGTTTGTGGAACCAGTAATAGCGGGTTCAATTCCCGTCAGACACCCTTCGGAAGATGCCGCTAAACGGTCGGCAACTGGTCTCGAAAACCAGGGTACAGTTAACTGTAAGGGTTCAATTCCTTCATCTTCCTCTTTCCACCAGAAGTCGAAAAGCGAGATACCGTGCTGATAACGCGGGGATAGGAGGGGCAGTACCTCTAAGAGTGGATTCGACCGAGATTAGCCACATCCTGAGAGAAAAATTATACCCCTTACTACTGCTCCAGAAATTCCCGTTAAAACCCCTAATACCGTCACGTCTGCGAGAATTGCTGGAATTTGCAGAATTTGCAAACCAAGACTACCAGCAAGACCAGCAACTATTTTGATAGAGAAAAATCCTCCGACCACTGGAACACTTAGGGCTCCTATCAT
>ENA-OFCX01001178-OFCX01001178.1-metagenomes-genome-assembly--contig:-NODE-1178-length-11097-cov-14.438598_pt1 | contig 11097 bp, 10 predicted proteins | sample MGYA00153384_OFCX01 | MGnify analysis MGYA00153384
TCCGCCAGCGTTACCGCGCAACGATCGCCATAAATCTCCCCCAACCGCAGGATCGCCTCCCCTGCCACCGCTAACTTCTCACCTATGGGCAGCAACTCGTTGGCGTAGCCTCTCAGAATGAGAATCGACTGCTCCACCCGATCGAGCAATCCAAACAAATCCGCATCCACCGGAGTTTTAGAGGCAGTATCTAGATAATCCCAGAGTGAAAGTTGAATAACTACTGGCATAGGAAACAAGGCCGGATCGGACACTGTTCGGGACTAATTAAGACCTGAGACGAAAACTTCTTAAACCCGTACTCAGCATCTAATACCGTCAGAGCCTGCCGGAGATACTCATGAACTTGGGATGGCAACCAACCAGCACAATGGACTGGTTCCACCACTGCCAACTTATTACTCGCATCCCAAATCTCAATCCCGATCGCATGAATCGGCGAATCTTCCCGCAGCTCCCGCCACACCTGGAAAATCCCATAATGGACTTGGGGTACGGGAATTTGATGCTTTGTTTCAACACGTTTGCGCGCCCGTTTCTGATTGATTCGATCGCGATTATTAATGTAAAACCGTCGAGCAGTACAAAGCTTATCATCCCAACAAGTCGGATGCTTCGCCCTTGCTTCGGCTGGGGCGAGGGGGGCGCAGCGGAGGCATTTAGCAGGGGTTTCTCTAGATTTAACCATCGCTCAATAAATTGGCATTAATAAACCTCATCATGGCTACTAATATCGATTAATAGAATTCGCTCTCGCCAGTCTCTGAATCTTGCTCGAAACCAAAAATAATCCGACAATCATAACTAACACTACAAGACCACCATCCATCTAATTGTCCGGTTAATTTATGAGATTTTAAAGATGGAGTAAAAGGATCTGCACTCAACAGATCTAAAATCTCTGATACCTTCTCCTTTAATTGAGGATTTTTTCTAGTTAATCGTTTCAAATTTCTTTTGAAACTCGGATCGGGATCTAAAATCATTCTTCGTCCGCGAACAGATACGATTTTAAATCTTCAACATTATCAAAACTAAGAGCTGTCCCCATTTTTACGGCTTGACGCAATCATTCGCCATTCGCTGCAATTTCAGTTCGCCGCTGCTCGTTGGCGTAGCCTCCGCTCTGCTCCATGCGACGTTTGCGGATTAGTTCAAATAAATCGTCCTGTTTCTCAACTGGTAGACTTTCGATTCGGTCTATAATTTCCCGATCGGTCATAAAATCTCCAAAAGCTGGCAACCATTAGGTTTTCACTCTTCAGATCATATCATGCCCTCAGCCGATCGGCTAAATGTTGTCTAATCTTCGTCTAACGTATGGAAATGGATCTTTTCATACGTTGAATTGTGCTATCATCGTCCTGTCAGCCGGATAAATCACCTATTTACCCTACTATCTCCCCTTAAACAGGTGTTTTTTGGATAATCCCTCCAAATAGGGGATTAAGAGGGCCAGCCCTTTCAACGCGAACACTTGTATTGCTGTATCGATCGCCACATTGTGCGGTTTTGAGGTTGATGCAATTATGGCGTGCCCCTCCTCGATCGAGGCTAAAATAGCCCAACGCGCCAGAAATGTACAACTACATCTCAAACCCTTGCTAGCCGAGAATTTCAGCTATTAGTCTCGATGGATACTAATCGTGCAAAATCAGATCTCATATCTGTAATTTATGCCCTTTGAATCCAGCAAGGGTTCTAGCACGGTAGAGTGGGGGGAGATCTAGGATATCAGTTGAAATCATTACACAGTGCAAAAAGTATTCGTACACCTTTTGCCAGACGGGAAAGTCATGTGGTAGTAGTCGCCACGGACATCCAGCACTCAAGAGGGCGTTTAATTCGGGTAAAGATACTCTTGATTTGAAGAAAATATGGTGTTTATTCTTCCTATGCTTGTACAACCAGATATTCAAAAAGCATTTAATGATACTCTCCAGGAAGAACGGTTTTTGTAACAGTAACTCCGCCAAGTTTCTTTCCTGACATTCTCAGTAATTCATCACCTGAAAATTCAAAGCCAAACTTTAGTGCTATCAGCGCAACCTCATCTGCCGTTGATGCTGTGAGCACTTCGTTTTTAAGTGCAGGTTCAGACTGCATTTTCTTTAAAAACGCCTCAAGTCGATCTAAAGCCATATTTGAAATTCCTATTCTTTGTTAGCCGCTTATATTAAACAAGGAAACCATTACATACTTCAAGCAAATCCTATCATTCTTTTAAGATATAGGCAATGAGTGGGACTCCTAATTATAAAATCTTTTGTTGAGGGGAGAAACGCAGAATTTAGGTGTGATTCTCTTACAACGAATCGCATCCGAATTCTGCGTTTCCCCCATATCTACTTCCCTGGGGCGACCGCCTGGTTTTGATTCGGGAATGACCTCATTGAGCAATTCAAATCGTGCCCTTGTCAGATTAATAGGACATACTGTGGTCATTTGGCTCACTAGAGTGCTACTTACTTTCTATTCATAGCTTGTGCTCTTGTGAGCTTTTTTACCCACCTAGCGACTTTTCAAACATCTTCTTAGCATAGCTATCTGTACAATCGCTCATTTGACCTCAGTACCGACATGACTATTTTATTTGATGTCGGGGTTTGTCGGGGTCTAGCTGTAGTGAGATGTAGTAAAAAATTTGTAGTGTAGTATTTGAGCAAAACGCGGCAACCAAACCGAAACTTAAACACCTACCGGAAAAGGTGCAAACCTAAAACTGCTCCAAAATCGTCTGTAAGGTGTCTGAAAAATGATTAATGGTTAATTAGTTAACAAAGAGGAGCAAGGGGCATTCAAGGCGATTTAAGCCGCCGCAGAGAGCATCCTTCACTCGAAGTTGAGATGTAAATAACCAATCCCGAAAAAGCTTTGCCAAGAACAAATCAATCTCAAACCGTTACACAGACTTAATTTTAGCACAAAAAGCCCGTCTTGCATGGCGATGGATAGGCGGATAGGGCAAGGTTTTCCGGTGACTAAGCACCAGGGGGTCTTCCCTGGGAAAAAAAAAGTGAGCGATAGCGAACCCGATCTCCGAACCCGAAAAAAAACGTGAGCGGTAGCGAACTCCATGTAGTTAAAAAGCACTCAGACGTGTTGCAACTTTCTTTTTTTTGGTATTTTTTTTCTTTTCTTTCCGGAGATTAGAGAAAAGATTAAAGAAAAAGTAGAAAAAGATAATAAGGAGTAAATTTTCTGAAAGTTGTAGTTTTGTGGCTCTAAGGTCGAACTTTTTGTGGCTCTAAGGTCGAATGTAGGAAATTGTATTTTCTGAAATGTGGCTCTAAGGTCGAACTTTTCCTCTCAAATTACAGTTGTAAATCATGAAATGTGGCTCTAAGGTCGAACTTTTTTGGAGAAATGTGGCTCTAAGGTCGAACTCTTCGAGAATGTAATTTCTGAAGTGCATATTGGAAACTGAGTCAATTTAGTTAATTTATACTATCTTCGACACGTTCAACTTTCACAAGATTCCGCTCGATCGAGTAACTTCTGAGAAAATCGATCTTGACTAATTCTTCAAGAGCAGTTTCTACTTTTCTCTTAAAGTCTGCCTTCTGCTTATTGACACTACCTGCAATGTCTGAGAGGAATTCAAGGCTGACAGGAAAAGGCTTTTCGTGACTGCTGTAGTAATCATGCAGCTTGAGGCACAGTGGCTTATGTCTTAACTGTTTGCGTTGTTCCCAATTGATAGCCGTCCAGTCATTGTCACCGAATAGCTTAATGAGATGCCGATTGAGGTCTAACCTATAAACTTTGGTATGTTTGTCAAGCACATAGCCATGAATTAGGCTTCCTCCATAGGTTTTTGTACTAGTATCAATAACGACAGCGCAGGCTATCATCCTCACTATTGCGCTATTAAGCCGCTCATAACCATTCTTACCAGTTCCCAAATCCATGTACTTGAGAATCTCATGGGCGGTGAATTTGCACTCTGTCCCTAGTGGGTCTTTCTTCATTAAGTCAACCAAAGCTAGCCATACAGTCAAATCCTCCTGGTTTAGTTGCTCTCCGGTGTAAGTAATAGTGATACCTTGCTGACTAAATATCTCTGCCCTCTTAAAGTAAACCCGATCTTTACTCTGAATCGCTGCAAATAAGGCAGAGCGCAAAAAGCTATTCGGTGAGCCGCGTCTGTCCTCACGCCAGGTCGGAAGGTAAATAATCCCAGTTTCTAACCGCTCTTCCTCCTTTTTTCGATTGCACTCGATAATCTCTAGCGTCCGCTTGTGCAACTCTTGTATAGACTTAACTGAGCCTGATACAGCTTTTTCCATCATGGTATTTCAATCCTTTGATGACTCTACCTAATAGTACTCTTGGTAGTAAAGTTACAATCAACTACAAATTAATGTAATCTGGCAATCGTAAAGCTATTATCTATAAAATCTCTAGCACATCGATAAATCAAGACAAAAAAAGCCCCCTAACCTATACTGACAGGGGATTATTATCTTCAAGGGTGTGATATTCTGATTTTTAGGAGTTTAAGTAATTATTATTTCCATAAGTTAAATTTTTAGTCTAGTTTTTGAGATACATTTTGTTTTCAGTATTTCAAACTTCTGGTTTATTATGTCGAAGTTCGATCCATACTTTTTTGATTTGCTTGTATGCTTCTTCAGATGTGATTTTGCTTTCTGATTCTAGGCTGCAAATATAAACTATTATGGAGCTAAACTCTTGCGAATTAGCATCCAGCAGATTATCAGATATAAAACCACTTCTGTAAAGATTTTTAGGATATAAAGAGGAATTTAGAGGTTTTATCATATATGGTATTAGATAAGTAGCCGTGCAGAAATTTATGTTAAGGCTGAGAATACCACTTTATAAAGATCTCAGTCGGTAATGTTTTAAGGTTTCTGAAAGCTGAGGGAGTCAAAATTTTAGCCGTATCAATTAACCTCTAGATGACTCGGTACTAAAAATTAGTAGGATATAGCAAGAGTTTCAGGCTTCTAAATTTGTAACTGTTCCAGGATAGTACAAAGCAAATGGGTTTGAACTCTATTAATTACTAAGTCTTCTATATTTTTAGGTGTTAATGAAAATTGAGTACGACTGATTTAAACCACTTGCTTAATTATTTGCTGGTCTACTCAAGTTAGTTGTTAAAGAAATCTGTTGTAAGTAACATATTTAAAAAATTAAGTTATGCCTAATGACGGGGCAAATCGCTGCTAATTAAGGTAAATCATTGTAAGGTTAAAATACCGGGTTTATTCTTGCCGCCCAGTACTAGCTACTTGGATAATTCTTCATAGGCAAAAATCACTTCCTCCGATGAACTCACAGCAGCCTGCCAAGCAAAATCAACCAGATCGGGTTAAAAATCTCGATGGGAATTTAGCAACCGCTCGATTTCCAGTGGTAGGAATTGGAGCTTCAGCCGGGGGAGTGGAAGCATTTAGACAGTTACTGAGTCGTTTACCACTTGATACAGGGATGGCGTTTGTGCTGATTCAGCACTTAGCTCCCGATCACAAAAGCTTGTTACGCGAGATTTTGTCACGAGAAACCGCAATGCCTGTGATAGAGGTGCTCGATAATATAGCGGTGGAACCAAATTGCGTGTACGTGATTCCGCCCAATACCAAGATGACAATCAAACGGGGGCTATTGAAGCTGACCCCTCGCGAGAAAAGTCGGGTGATGATTATGCCTATAGATACTTTTTTTCTCTCGTTAGCAGCCGATTTAGGCCCTAAAGCGATTGCAGTTGTTTTATCGGGCGGAGATGGGGATGGTTCGCGGGGACTCGAAGCTGTCAAAGACGCAGGTGGGATTACGTTTGCTCAGTCTGAAGCCTCAGCTCAGGTAAGTAGTATGCCCAATACGGCAGTGGCGACAGGTCGTGTAGACTTTATTTTGCCACCTCAAGAAATTGCCACAGAACTGGCAAACATCAGCCGTCATCCGTATATTGCTAGCCCCATACCTGCTAAATCGGTGAAAGTGCTGGCAGAGGGCGAAAGTGCTATGCCAGCCATCCTTACGCTGCTACAAACGGCGACAGGGGTAAACTTTAGCCATTACAAACACGCCACTCTAAAGCGACGCATTTTACGGCGGATGGTGCTGTACAAGCTCGAAAACATCGATGATTATGTCACCTACTTGCGCGAACACTCCGTAGAAGTGCAGGCATTGTATGAGGATATCTTCATTCACGTTACCAGTTTCTTTCGCGATCCGAGCGCATTTAAAACTCTTAGCACCAAGGTATTTCCGAACATTGCCAAGAAAGGGGCGAATGTGCCGATTCGGATTTGGGTAGCCGGATGTTCGACAGGCGAAGAAGCGTATTCGCTTGCAATGTGTCTGTTGGAATATTTGGATAACCAGCCCATTAAACCACCAATTCAAATTTATGCGACCGATATTAGCGATCGAGTCATCAACACAGCCAGAGCTGGCTTTTACAAGCACAGTGCAGTTGCCGATGTCTCCCCCGAACGCCTCCAGCGATTCTTTACACCTGTCGATGATGGGTATCAGATCGCCAAGTCGATCCGCGAACTGTGTGTTTTTGCCAAACAAAACCTCTGTAGCGATCCGCCGTTTTCTAAGCTAGATCTGATTAGCTGTCGCAATGTGCTGATTTATTTGGGAGTAGAAATTCAAAAGAAGATTTTGCCCACCTTCCACTATGGACTCAACCCTACTGGTTTTTTAATGTTGGGTAGCTCCGAAACAACAGGTGACTTTTCCAACTTGTTTACGACAGTAGATAAAAAGCAGAAAATTTATGCCAGAAAGTTAGCTCCCGCACGGCTGACGATTAATCTGATTGCCGATGCCTATGACAGCGAAATTGTCAAGTCTACCCCTAGCCACGACCCTAGTTTGAGCGACTTTGACTTCCAAAAAGAGGCAGATCGGGTTGTGTTAGAGCGGTTAGCACCAGTTGGGGTGATCATCGATAACGATTTAGAAATTCTCCACTTTCGGGGGCAGACGAGTCTCTATCTCGAACCTGCACCGGGTAAAGCCAGCCATAACTTGCTGAAGATGGCAAAAGATGGCTTGAAGTTGGAGCTACGTGCTGCCATTTACCAAGCCAGACAGCAAAATTTGGCAGTGCGCAAGGAAAATTTGCAGATCGTCGATGACAAGGAAACCAGACAACTTAACTTTGAGGTGATTCCGCTTAAAATGCGCGGTTTAGAAGAACACTATTTTTTGGTCTTGTTTCAAGCAACTACTTCAGCCGCGATGCCTCAATCCACTGGAGGGTGTGTGACGCAGAACGATGCCGCTCGAACCACCCCTGAGTCAGCTAGCTCACCCAGCGAGCTGGAAAATGCCCGACTTAGCCAAGAGTTAGCCACTACTAAAGAGTATTTGCGCTCGATTATCGAGGAGCAGGAAGCCACCAATCAAAATCTACGCGCGGCAAATGAAGAAATCTTGTCTAGTAATGAGGAATTCCAAAGCAGTAACGAGGAACTGGGAACTGCTAAAGAGGAAGTCCAGGCAACTAACGAAGAACTCAATACCGTCAATGACGAATTGCAGCGACGCAACCACGAAGCAACCGAAGTGAGCGACTATCTCGAAAACCTGATTAGCAGTACGAATATCCCTAGTTTGATGATAGGTAACGATCTGTGCATCCGCCGCTTCACTCCACTCGCACAAAGCGTTCTACATCTGATTCCGACGGATGTAGGACGACCGTTGCGAGATATCAACCATGCCCTCACTGTCACCGACTTGGAATCACAGATTCGAGAAGTCATTAACACCCTCAAAAGCACAGAACAGGAAGTTCAAGATCGAGACGGGCATTGGTACGATCTCCGCATCCGCCCTTACCGAACGCTTGACAATAAGATCGATGGGGCAATGGTGATCTTAATCGATATCGACGCGCTCAAACGCAGTATGGAACAGCTCGAACACTCCCGTAACTATGTGCGAGCGATCGTCGAAACCGTGCGCGAACCGCTAATCGTCCTCGATGGCAACTTGCGCGTATTTACAGCCAATCGCTCGTTCTATGACACCTTTGAGGCGACAAGCGCGGATACAGAACAGCAATTAATCTTCGATCTCGGGAATGGGCAGTGGAATATCCCCAAATTGCGGCGGTTACTCCTAGAAATACTCCCCACCGACAGCGAACTTCAGGATTTTGAGGTCGAGCATGACTTCGAGCAGATCGGGCACAAAACGATGCTACTCAATGCCCGCAAAATGACTCAAGCCGAAGGTGGCGACAATATCCTCCTGGCGATCGAAGATATCACCGAACGCAAAATCGCCGAAGCAGCTTTAGTCGAACGCAACAACGAGCTAGAGCTTGGTACATAACGTTTCTTACAATCTCAAGGCTCCCTTACGACCAAACGTGTCTTTTTGAGCCAAGTTTTTGCCAATTTAATTAGCAATGCCATTAAGCACCATACTTCTATAACGGGACATCTGCACATTTCGGCACTCGAACATCCAGAATGTTATGAATTTATCGTCCGAGAGGACGGCCCTGGTACCGCCCCCGAACATTACGCCAAAGTCTTTGACATCTTTACAACTCTCAAAGGTAAAGATAATAGTGATAATACGGGAATTGGTCTAGCGATCGTCAAAAAGATCGTTGAAACAGAGCAAGGTACGATTCGGCTAGAGTCCAGTCTAGGCGAGGGCACAACTTTCTATATCACTTGGCCGAAAAGTCATCAGTAACCTGAGTTTAGGATTGGAGTTATTTCTCTTCTGTCGCTCTCCAGAGAGCATAATATCAAACCCTTGCTGCATGAGCTTTTATCAAAAATCTTTACCGCGATTCAGGTATCTGGCTACTGCGTGAAGCTTGTAAACGGGTCGGTCTAGAAGAAGTCAGTACCCACAGCTTCCGCCGTACTGCCTTGACCTAAATGAGCAATACGGGCATCCCTATCGATGTTGGCTCCGTTAGAGCCGGATAACTCACCTCAAACCCACACACCATCTAGTTTTGATGCCCCAAACTTCGATAAATCGGGTTTGGTCGAAGCTAAACCGCCAGCCACCGCTCTAAATCCCCCACGCTCGCCCGCTTAAACTAGTTACAAGTTTATTATTAACCTGTAACTAGTTTATATAAAATAATTATTAAACTAGTTACAGGTTAATAAATGAGAATTTTTAAAACTTGTAACTAGTTTATATAGCCAAAACATCAAATTTCAAAACTGTCTCAGAGCAAGCGTTACAATGCTATCATGCAGGTTTTAGCATTCATCCTGTAGCTATCCCTACTTTATCTAATTGATGACACGCCCTATACGGATATAAATTCCTGATGCCATTGTTGAGCGACTTTATCCCAGCCAAATGAATCTTTAAGAGCTAATGCTTCCTGTCTTAAAGATTCTTGTTTATCAGGATTTTTTAGCAAGTCTATCACTGCTTCAATAAAAGCGTTATTAGTTTCCTCATCGCCAGCAGGCCCCTGAATTCTGATACCTGATTTCACTGTTTCATCTAAACCTGCATAAGTTGTCACTACAGGAACACAACCAGCAGCTTGCGCTTTCCAAGCACTAATACAGAAAATTTCTATATTAGTATGACAAGGATAAACCCAGATTCCAGATTTGAATAATTCTTCAACTAATTCCTTGTGTCCAACTCTACCATGTTCATAGACGTTTTTTTGACCAAAAAGCTGTAAAAGTTGGTTCTTTTTATCTGGTAGCTGTGGAAATTTATCAAGATAAGGTGAATTAATTAGAGCATCAATTCCTTGCCAACCATAAAAAATATGTAATTCAACATCTGGAATTTCTCTGAGAACCGTGTCCCAATGAGTGAGTAAATTTTCAATACCTCTTGTATAATCACTAATCGAAATTAGTCTCTTAGGATTTCTAGCAATTCCTGTTAAATTGAAATCTTCTAGATTAATACCATTGGTTGTTAAGAATATCTTGTCTTCAGGAATCCAGTCTGGCAGAAGAGATTTATGAAAATTTGACAACATAAAAAGTTTGTCAAAACTTGCCAGAAATTCTGACCGCTGAGACTCTTCTACTAGCGGAAATAATTGAGGGCTATCATGCATCCATACAGCAGTTTTTCTGGCTTTAACTTTCATGAGCATAGGTTGTGTCCAAGCGCGATGAAAGATTAAGACATTAAAGTTATCTTGAGGATTAAATTTATCAACAGGCTGATAAACTACGCCATTATATTCCCCTTCCATATCACCACATCTATTAAAAACAGTAACCTGGTAGCCTAACTTAACTAATTCTTGACTTAAGTAAATTGTCGCTTCTTCGCTTCCTCCAATACCTTTATTCACAGATAGAGGAGACCAATCTTCTACATGAAATGGGAAATTGGAATAAATTACGATTGAGTTATTGTCCCAGTTCATATTATTTGATTATTAAAAAAATTAGGACATCAAGTAACAAAATACATGAATCGAAGTGAAACTCGCTTGTTTAAGTCCCACTAGCTATCTTTGAGAGGATATCTCTTCTGCTCAGTTTGATTGTGTTACTGCTGTTGATTGTAATTCGAGCTAAAAATTCAGAATTGTCAGAAAACCTCCAAACGTTTACGGGAATTCGGTGATCTTGCTTTAATCCTATCACTTTCCAAATCTAGATTTCAGTCGTTCGCCTAAACCGCGACAAACATCGACAAGTGCTAAAACTCGCTTGTCAAAAAATACCCTACTTTGTCGAGCTAAATGTTAACCCCAAGTCGTTTGTTATCGAGCGCGCTGGTGTTAACAGTCTTTCGATCAATTTAACCCCTGGTCAACTTAAATTGAGGGTTAAATCGATTAAGGGGTGTATCACGAAGCTAATCAGCCATCCACCGCTCTAAATCCCCCACATGCTTAAAATCTAACAACGCTTCAGCTAATGCTTCTACCCGTTCGATACTCAAGCCGCTCACTCGTGCTAGGAGTTCGGGGGAAAGATTGCCGACTTTCTTAGTTAGCAGTCCGATCGTCAACGCTCGTTCTGCTTCGACGATTCCCTCTTCCTTCCAACTAGTAGTAATTTCCATCACTTCCTCCCGCTCTTTAGAGTCGGGTTCGCTGCTCGATTGGTGTTCGCAGTTAACCACCACCGATAC
>ENA-OFCX01001181-OFCX01001181.1-metagenomes-genome-assembly--contig:-NODE-1181-length-11085-cov-3.204442_pt1 | contig 11085 bp, 11 predicted proteins | sample MGYA00153384_OFCX01 | MGnify analysis MGYA00153384
GCTCAAGGTTAGCGATGCTCTTGCTGACCGCAATCAACAGCCTCAGGTCGCGTGCAGTGGGCTGGCGGCGGGCAATGATGCCGGAGAGGTCTCGGTCGATCTCGACTTCCATCTGATTCACGCGCTCTTCGACTTGAAGCACGGTCGCAGCCAGATCGTTGCTGAAGGTGGTCAAGGCATGCAGGGCCTGAACGACCTGCGACTCGACCAGACCGCCCATTTCCAACACGCGGTTGGAGATTGCGCTGAGTTCGGCGTCGAATTGCGTGGACAGGTGTTTTTCAGTCATGAGAGCCCCCGCTTCAATTGGCACAAAAGTCGTCGGTCATTACAGCCGTTCGCCATCAACCGAATCTCCCCGTGATGTAGTCCTCGGTGTCCTTTTTCTTGGGTTTCATGAACAGTTCCGAAGTGGCACCGAACTCCACCAGGTCCCCGAGGTACATGTAAGCGGTGTAGTCAGAGCAGCGCGCGGCCTGCTGCATGTTGTGGGTGACGATGACCACTGTGTAGTCAGACTTCAGCTCGTGGATCAACTCTTCGATCTTGCCCGTCGAGATAGGGTCGAGCGCCGAACACGGCTCGTCCAGCAGCAAGACTTCAGGTTTGATGGCGATGCCACGTGCAATGCACAGACGCTGCTGCTGGCCGCCTGACAGGCTTGCACCGTTCTGGCCAAGCTTGTCCTTGGCTTCGTTCCAAAGCGCCGCCTTCTTCAGGGCCCATTCAACCCGCTCGTCCATCTCCACGCGCGGCAGATTCTCGAACAAGCGCACACCGAAGGCGATGTTGTCGTAGATCGACATCGGAAACGGCGTCGGCTTCTGGAACACCATGCCGATCTTGGCGCGGATCAGACTCACATCCAGCGTGGAGGTCAAAATGTCTTGACCATCCAACGCCACCGTACCTTCGGCCCGTTGCTCGGGGTACAGCTCGAACATGCGGTTGAAGACACGCAGCAACGTGCTTTTTCCACAACCCGATGGCCCTATGAAAGCCGTGACCTTGCGCTCGGGAATCTCAAGGTTGATGTTCTTGAGCGCTTGAAACTTGCCGTAATAAAAGTTCAGGTTGCGCACCGACAGCTTCACCTTTTCGGTGGTGTCAGTCTGGGCCCGGGTGTCCATGTTGGTTCAGTCCTTCTTGCGGAAAAGCACACGCGCCAGGATGTTCAAGGCCAACACGCCCAGCGTGATGAGAAAGACACCCGCCCAAGCCAGGTCGCGCCAGTTTTCGTAGGGACTGAGTGCAAATTTGTAGATCGTCACCGGCAGGCTGGCCATCGGCTCGGTCAGGTCCATGGTCCAGAACTGGTTCGACAGCGCCGTGAACAGCAGCGGCGCGGTTTCGCCCGCAATGCGCGCCACGGCCAGCAAGATGCCCGTCAGCACCCCGGCCCGCGCGGCCTTGAGCGTGATCGACAAGATGACCTTCCACTTCGGCGTGCCGAGCGCGTAGGCCGCCTCGCGCAAGGCGTTCGGGATCAGGCTGAGCATGTTTTCGGTGGTGCGGATGACCACCGGGATGACGATGAGCGACAGCGCCAGCACCCCGGCGATGGCCGAGAACGACCGCACCTTGGCCACGAAGATGGCGTAAATGAACAAGCCGATGACGATGGACGGCGCCGACAGAAGGATGTCGTTGATGAATCCCGTCACCAGTCCCAGCCAGCGGCCCTTGCCATATTCCGCCAGATAGATGCCGCACATGATGCCAATGGGCGTGCCCAATGCCGTGGCCAGCCCCACCATCACCAACGATCCGAAGATGGCGTTGGCCAGGCCGCCTGATTCGGCCATGGGCGGCGGCGTCATTTCGGTGAACACCGACAAAGCGATGCCACCCACGCCCAGGCGGATGGTCTCGAACAGAATCCAGGCCAGCCAAAACAGGCCGAAGGCCATGGCAGCCAGCGACAGCGCAAGAGCAATCACGTTCATGCGCTTGCGTTTGAGGTGCATGCCCATGCGGGCGCGGTCACCCGCCGACAGCACGGCGCTCATGTCCTGCTTCCTTCATTTCTTTGCAACTGCGACAGGAGGATCTTCGACAACCCCAGCACACAGAAGGTAATGAAGAACAGGATCAGCCCGAGATACATCAACGATGCCTGGTGCAGGCCCGGAGCGGCTTCCGCGAATTCGTTCGCGATGGCCGAGGTGATGCTGTTGGCCGCGGCGAAGAGGGACAAGTTGTCGAGCTGATTGAAGTTGCCGATGACGAATGTCACGGCCATGGTCTCTCCCAGCGCACGCCCCAGTCCCAGCATGATGGCGCCGATTACACCGCTCTTGGTGTAAGGCAGCACCACCTTCCAGACCACCTCCCACGTCGTCGAGCCCAATGCGTACGCTGATTCCTTGAGCAGCCCAGGCGTGGTCTCGAAAACATCGCGCATCACCGAAGCGATGAAAGGAATCACCATGATCGCCAGGATGATGCCCGCCGACAGGATGCCAATACCGACCGGTGCGCCCGAGACCAGCGCACCCAGCACGGGTACGCCGGAGAGCAGGTTCTGAGCCGGTTGCTGCACGTACTGCGCCAGCAGCGGGCCGAACACCAGCAGGCCCCACATGCCGTAAACAATGCTGGGCACAGCGGCCAGCAGTTCGATGGCCGTGCCCAGCGGCCGGCGAAGCCACTTCGGAGACAGTTCGGTCAGAAACAGGGCAATGCCAAAGCTAACAGGCACTGCGATCAGCAGTGCGATGAACGATGTGGCCAGGGTGCCATAAATCATCACCAGGCCGCCGAACTTTTCCTCCACCGGATCCCATTCGGCATTGACGAGAAAACTCAATCCGTACTTCGAGATGGCAGGCCAGGCGCTGATCGTCAGCGAGATGATGATGCCCGCCAGCAGCGCAAGCGTCAGCCAAGCGGCGCCATGTGCAACTGCGGAGAACGCGGCGTCAGCCCATGGCACACGCCTTGCACGACTGGGAGGTCCGTCTCCCATGGCCGACTTGTCCATGGTTTCTTTTTTTGGGAACGAATCGGCGGGAAGTGTAGCGGCCACGTTGTCCTCGGCTGTGTTCAACCCACACCAACGCTACGGGCGGGCAGACTCGCTGCCCGCGTTTCTTGTCAGCGTTATGTGTTACTTGAGGGCAATGGGCTTGCCCGATGCGTCCTTGATGTCAGCCCAGGCGCGGCGCGACAGAGCCTTCACAGCTTCCGGCAGCGGCACGTACTCCAGTTCAGTGGCCATCTTGTCGCCGTTGGCATAGGCCCAATCAAAGAACTTCAGCGTGTTGGTGGCCTGCAAAGGCTTGTCTTGGGCCTTGTGCATCATGATGAATGTGGCGCCGGTGATGGGCCACGCGTCCTTGCCGGGCTGGTCCGTCAGGATCTGGAAAAAAGACTTTGTCCAGTCCGCGCTGGCCGCGGCAGCTTTGAAAGCGGTGTCGTCAGGCGCCACGAAACTGCCGGTCTGGTTGCGCATCAGCACATGTGACATTTTGTTTGATTTGGCGTACGAGTACTCGACGTAACCCAACGAATTAGGCAGGCGCTGCACAAACGCGGCCACGCCCTCATTGCCCTTGCCACCGGCGCCAGTGGGCCAATTGATGGCCGTGCCTTCGCCGACCTTGGACTTCCACTCGGCGTTGACCTTGGACAGGTAATTGGTGAAGATAAAGGTGGTGCCCGAGCCGTCAGCTCGCCGAACCACGGCAATGGCACTGTCCGGCAACGGTACGCCCGGATTCAGCGCGGTAAGTGCCGCGTCATTCCACTTCGTGATCTTGCCCAGATAGATGTCACCCAGCACCTGGCCCGTCATTCGCACCTGACCGGCGCTGATACCGCGCACATTCAGCACCGGCACGACGCCGCCGATGACGGTGGGGAACTGCACCAGGCCGTCTTTGGCCAGATCGGCGTCGGTCAGCGGCACGTCAGAGGCACCGAAGTCCACAGTTTTGCCGCGAATCTGGCGCATTCCCGCGCCCGAACCCACGGACTGGTAATTGATGCGTGCACCGGTGGCCTTGTTGTAGGCATCGGCCCACTTCGCGTACAGCGGTGCTGGAAACGTGGCACCAGCACCCGTCACATCTTGTGCCAGGGTGGACATGGCAAACATCGACATGGAAATGCCGGCCACGGCCGTGCGTAGCGAAAATACTCTTGAGGTCATGGTTTTCCTTGAGTCATGGGTTCGTGATGAATGCAACGACTCTAGAAGTCAGACATGACAGCTACATGACACATCAAGTCAGTTTTACGCTCGCTATAAATACAAGCACGACTGTCATGTGCATTTCATGCAAACGTCATAAACCAACCTTAGGCTCGTAACCGTTCCTCTACTGATCTGGAGTTTGATCGACATGCACAAAAGAACATTGTTGCAGCTGACCAGTGCCCTCACATTGGCGCTTTTTGCCAGCGGCTGCGCTACCACACAGGCACCCGCCACCATTGCTGACACCGCGGCCCGCACACCGCAACTGTCGACCCTGACCCGCTTGCTGGCTGAGGCTGGCCTGACCGATACCTTGCGCGGTCCGGGCCCGTTCACTGTATTTGCGCCGAGCGACGCGGCTTTCAAGGCTGTGCCCGCTGCCACCATGGCCCAGTTGGCCACCGACAAGGAACTGCTGCGATCGGTGCTGACTTTTCACGTCGTGCCCGGTAAAGTCATGGCCGCTGAGGTCAAGATCGGGCCGGCCAAATCGGTACAGGGCGCCAATCTCGCCCTGTCGCGGGCCGGCACGTTTGTGACGGTCGAGGACGCGGTGGTTCAGGTGGCCGATGTGCCGGTGACCAATGGCGTCGTGCACATCATCGACACGGTGCTGATCCCGCCCCGCCGATAGACCCGTGTCAGGCCACGGCGGCCGCCGCCAGGCGTTCGGCGCAGCGGCGCCCTGTGTCGCTGTCACGGGCCTCGACCATCACACGCAGCACCGGCTCAGTGCCCGATGGGCGGATCAGCACCCGGCCGTTGTCGCCAAGCTCGCTTTCAACCTGACTTCGGGCGGCAGCCAGGATGCGGTTGGTGCTCCAGTCCGCTCCCTCCCGCAGGCGGACATTCAACAGCGTCTGCGGGAAAAGCTGTACGTCTTGCAGCAATGCCGCCAACGGACGTGCGGCGCGCCGGATGGCTTGCAGCACCTGCAACGCACTGACGATGCCGTCGCCCGTGGTGTGGCGATCCAGCGCCAGCAGGTGGCCTGAACTTTCACCGCCCAATTGCCAGTTGCGCGCAGTCAGCTCCTCCAGCACGTACCGGTCGCCCACTTTGGCCCGTTGCAGCACAACACCAAGGCGCAGCAGCGCTTGCTCGACAGCCACGTTGGTCATCAAGGTGCCCACCACGCCCGGCACTAGCTGCCCCTGCGCCAATCGGTCTGCGGCCAGCACATAAAGCAGTTCATCGCCGTTGAACAACCGCCCTTGGGCATCCACCATCTGCAAACGGTCGGCATCGCCGTCCAGTGCGATGCCGTAATCAGCCCGGTGTTCAGCCACCGCACGCACCAGAGCCTGCGGCGCGGTGGCGCCGAAGCCGTCGTTGATGTTCATGCCATCCGGGCTGCAGCCGATGGTGACGACGGTGGCTCCCAGTTCATGAAACACGTCCGGCGCCACGTGGTACGCGGCGCCATGGGCCGCGTCGACGACGATCTTCACGCCCCGCAACGACAGGCTGTGCGGAACCGTGCTTTTGCAGAACTCGATGTATCGGCCGCGCGCATCGTCAAGCCGACGCGCCTTACCCAAGTGGCCCGCACCCACCCACGAAGGCGGCTCATCCAGCGCGGCTTCGACCTCAGCCTCCCACTCGTCGGACAGCTTTTCTCCGCGGGCGGAGAAAAACTTGATGCCGTTGTCTTCAAACGAGTTGTGCGAGGCGCTGATGACGACCCCCAGGTCCAGCCGCAACGCACGGGTCAGGTATGCCACGCCGGGTGTGGGCAAGGGGCCACTGAGCAGCACGTCAACGCCGGCCGACGCGAAACCGGCCTCCAGTGACGATTCGAGCATGTAGCCAGAGATGCGCGTATCTTTACCGATCAACACACTCGGCCGGTCCACACGCTGGCGCAGCACACGGCCCACGGCGTGGCCGAGCTTCAACATGAAGTCTGGCGTGATGGGTGACTGCCCCACCTTGCCGCGAATGCCGTCGGTGCCGAAGTAAGTTCTGCTCATTGTTGAGGCTCCTGATCGGATCGGCATTGTCTAGCGCAAACCGACCGTGTACCGGCCGCGGCTCACGAGAAGTTGAGCAAATTCACGCTGGGTTCAGTGTGCCCTGCTCGGCGCTGCGCCAGACCTTCAACGCGTCCACCGTCGACGCCACATCGTGCACACGCAGCACCACCGCACCCCGTTGCACCGACGCCAGCGCCGCGGCCACGCTTGCGGCCAGGCGGTCGTCCACAGCGCGCCCAGTGATGACTCCCAACGTAGCCTTGCGCGACCACCCCACCAGCAGCGGCGGGCCGAGGCGCAGCAGCTCATGCTGCCGGCACAGCAGCGCCAGGTTGTGCCCGGCGGTCTTGCCAAACCCGATGCCCGGGTCCACGACGATACGTTCCTTCGCAATGCCAGCGCCCGTTGCGGCTGCGAGCCTGCCATGCAAAAAATCGAAGACCTCGCGCACCACGTCCCCGTACATCGGCGCCATTTGCATGCTGTCGGGTTCGCCTCCCAGGTGCATCAGGCACACGCCTGCGCGAGGATGACCTGCCAAACATTGCAGCGCCCCGGGGCGCTGCAAGGCGCGCACGTCGTTGATGATGTCCACGCCGATGTCCAGCGCAGCCTGCATCACCTGGGGCCGGCTCGTGTCCACCGACACCGGCAGACCCAAAGTGACGGCGTGGCGCAGCACCGGCAGCACGCGGGCCAACTCTTCAGGCAGCGTGGGTGCAGTGGCCCCCGGGCGCGTCGATTCGCCGCCGATGTCAAGCAAGTGCGCGCCCTGCTCCAGCAAGGCATCGCAATGGGCACACGCGGCGCGGGTGTCGGCATGCAGTCCGCCGTCGTAAAACGAATCCGGCGTGACGTTAACAATGCCCATCACGCGCGGCTGCGTCAGGTCGATACTGAATCGGCTGGTCTGCCAATGCATGGCGCGCGGATCCGAAAAGTGAAAACGGGGCCGAAGCCCCGCTGAACAAGTGTCGCCGTCGGCGCGCTCAGGCAGCGGCCGGTGCGCTGTCAGCACTGACCGGCGTGACGGGGCCGCTTGGTGTCTTGCTGGACGACGGCGTCCAATCCTTGGGGGCCCGGGGCGGTTTGCCGGCCATGATGTCGTCGATCTGGTCGCTGTCGATGGTTTCCCATTCCAACAACGCATGCGCCATCGCATGCATCTTGTCCTTGTTGTCCTCGATCAGCTTACGCGCAGCTGTGTACTGCTCGTCGATGATGCGGCGGATGACCGAATCGACCTTGCGCATGGTCTCTTCAGACATGTTGGTTGTCTTGGTGACCGAGCGTCCGAGGAAAACTTCACCTTCATTCTCGGCATACACCATGGGGCCGAGTTCGTCCGTCATGCCATAGCGCGTGACCATGTCGCGTGCGATCTGCGTGGCACGCTCGAAATCATTCGACGCACCGGTAGTCATCTGGTTCATGAAAACTTCTTCGGCGATGCGCCCACCAAACAACACGCTGATAGTGGACAGCATGCGTTCCTTGTCCATGCTGTAGCGGTCGCCTTCGGGCAACTGCATCGTCACGCCCAGGGCGCGGCCGCGCGGTATGACTGTGACCTTGTGCACCGGGTCGGTCTTGGGCACCAAGCGCGCCACCAATGCGTGGCCAGCCTCATGGTAAGCCGTATTCTTGCGCTCTTCCTCGGGCATCACCATGGACTTGCGCTCCGGGCCCATCATGATCTTGTCTTTGGCCTTCTCGAAGTCCAGCATCTCGACGACCCGTCCGTTGCGCCGGGCAGCAAACAGGGCCGCTTCATTGATGAGGTTGGCCAGGTCGGCGCCGCTGAAGCCGGGCGTGCCGCGCGCAAGGATGTCGGCGCGGATGTCCTGCCCCACCGGCACCTTGCGCATGTGCACGTTAAGAATCTGTTCGCGGCCACGGACGTCAGGCAGCGTGACATAGACCTGGCGGTCGAAACGGCCCGGACGCAGCAGCGCGGGGTCGAGGATGTCGGGCCGGTTAGTGGCAGCCATCACGATGACGCCCAGATTGGTCTCAAAGCCGTCCATCTCAACCAACATCTGGTTCAGGGTCTGTTCGCGTTCATCATTGCCGCCGCCCAGACCGGCGCCGCGGTGACGGCCGACAGCGTCGATTTCGTCGATAAAGATGATGCAAGGCGAACTTTTCTTGGCCTGCTCGAACATGTCGCGCACCCGGGCCGCGCCAACGCCCACGAACATCTCGACGAAGTCAGAGCCGCTGATGGCAAAAAACGGTACCTTGGCCTCACCGGCAATGGCCTTGGCCAGCAGCGTCTTACCGGTGCCCGGGGGGCCCACGAGCAACACGCCGCGCGGAATGCGACCGCCCAGTTTCTGAAACTTTTGTGGGTCCTTCAAGAAGTCGACCAACTCCTTGACCTCCTCCTTCGCTTCGTCGCAACCAGCCACGTCGGCGAAGCTGGTGGTGTTATTCGCTTCGTCCAGCAGCTTGGCCTTGCTTTTGCCGAAGCTGAATGCGCCACCCTTGCCACCACCCTGCATTTGGCGCATGAAGTAGACCCATACGCCGATCAGCAGCAGCATCGGCCCCCAGCTGACAAGGATGCTCATCAGCAATGACGGTTCTTCACGGGGCTTGACATCGAACTTGATACCGTTGCTGATGAGGTCGCCAACCAGCCCTCGATCGAGAAACGTAGCCGTGCTGCGCAAGCGCTTGTCGTCACTGGTGATGGCCAGGATCTCGGTACCGCCACCGGGGTTCTCCTGCAGGGTGACACCCTTGATGCGCTTGGCCCGTACTTCTTCAAGGAAGTCGGAATAGCCGATCTGGTTACCCTGTGCCGCGCCACGGTCGAACTGCTTAAAAACTGTAAACAGCACGAGTGCGATCACCAGCCAGACAGCGACCTTAGAAAACCATTGATTGTTCACCGAGGTTCCTTTTCCAAATCAACAACTTGGCAGGCGCAAAATGCGGGCCAGACGTCACGACATGTGGGCATTATTCTAATGTAGTCAAGTGAATATCAAGGTTCCGCCAGGCCATTGCAACCGAGCCATCGATGCGTGGCGTGTGCACGAAAAACCACTGCCTTCACCCCGCCGCTCCGACCTTCAGACCGATGCCCGCCAAAAAGGTTTCGGCTGATTTGCCGCGCGACGCCTTAGGTTTGAAAGGCTTGACAATTCGAAAACTCGTTTTGAAGAGTTTCACCTGTTCGTCGTAACCCGCGCCGTGAAAGGTCTTGCACACCAATGTGCCCTCGGGTCGCAGATGAGCCAGCGCAAAGGCCACGGCAAGCTCCACCAGATTCGATATCCGCGCCGCGTCGGTCGCGGGAATGCCCGACAGGTTGGGCGCCATGTCTGACAGCAGCACGTCGACTGGCCGGCCGGCCAGTTCGGACTCAAGCGCGGCCAAGACGCTGTCTTCGCGAAAGTCGCCCTGCAAGAAGGTGACGCCTTCAATGGGTTCGAAGTCCAGCAGGTCCAGCGCGATGATGGTGCCGTGCATAGCACCGGCCGCCGCGCCCTGAGGCGCAAACTTCCGCCGCAGGTACTGGCTCCACGCGCCCGGCACAGCGCCCAGATCCACCACCACCTGCCCCGGCCGCAGAAGCCGCAACTCTTCGTCGATTTCCTTGAGCTTGTACGCCGCTCGCGCGCGGTAGCCCTCCTGCTGGGCTTGGCGCACATACGGGTCGTTCATGTGGTTGTTGATCCACGCGCGATTGACCTGCTTGCTTTTGACCTTGGCGCTCATACCCGGCCGATAATACGGAGATGTCTGCCATTCAGCTCACGCCAGCCGAGCGCAAGGAACACCGTTCCGGCGCGCACCACTTGACACCGGTCGTGATGATCGGCAACGACGGGCTCACACCCGCAGTCGTGAAAGAAGTTCACGGTGCATTAAACGCCCACGGCCTGATCAAGGTACGGGTGTTTTCCGACGATCGCCCCGGACGGGAAGCGATGATGGCGCAGCTGTCTGACCAACTGGGCGCCGCACCTATCCAGCACATCGGCAAGCTGCTGGTGTTGTGGCGGCCCATGCCCGAGAAAGCCAAGCCCGAGCGTGAAGAGCGCAAACCTGGCCCCCGCATCGTCAAGCTGGTGTCGTTCTCCAAAAGCGGCAACCACCGTGCCACCGTCAAGAAGGTTCAGGTCTTCGGCAATCAACGCGTGGCTGCCGGCGGAGAAATCAAGCGCGCTCGCGTGCGGGTTGCCAGCCCCAAGAAAAAGGCTCGGGACTGACGCCCTGGTGGCCGAGCGCTCACATGTAGCGCACGTTCACTATTTCCCAGCGCTTGACGCCGCCCGGCGCCAGCACCTCGGCCACGTCGCCGGACTCTTTGCCGATGAGCGAACGCGCGAGCGGGCTGCTGATCGAGATCAGCCCCAGCTTCAGATCGGCCTCATCGTCGCCGACGATCTGGTAGGTGACCTTGCCGCCACTGTCCTCGTCTTCCAGATCCACCGTGGAGCCGAACACCACGCTTCCACCGGCGTCCAGCGTGGCTGGGTCGATGACCTGGGCCGCAGCCAACTTGGAGTCGATCTCGAGGATGCGTCCTTCGATGAACCCCTGTTTGTCCTTGGCCGCGTCGTACTCGGCGTTTTCCGACAGGTCGCCCTGCGCGCGGGCCTCGGAGATAGCCTGGATGACGGCATGGCGTTCCACCGACTTCAGACGCTGCAGTTCGGCCTTTAGCAGCTCGAAGCCGCGGCGGGTCAGGGGAATGGTGGCCATGGGGTGTGAAAGTGCTCTCAAAGTGAAGCCGCCGCGGCCAGCCCGTTGACGGGCGGCCTGCGGCGGTAAGGATTGGGAATCTTAACGTCGAGCCTGGCGGCTGGGCACAGCGTGGCCTCAGCTCAATTCGGCGTGAAGTTGCTGAACCGACGCCACGGCCAGGTCGTCCTGATGCTTCAACGCCTCGGT
>ENA-OFCX01001183-OFCX01001183.1-metagenomes-genome-assembly--contig:-NODE-1183-length-11071-cov-2.998638_pt1 | contig 11071 bp, 10 predicted proteins | sample MGYA00153384_OFCX01 | MGnify analysis MGYA00153384
TTGTAGGCGGCCATGTTCTCTTTGCACCAGGCAATGATCTCGTCTTCACTCACCTGGCCATTGAAGGCAGCGCGCAGCACCACCACCGCCTTGACCGACTCACCCCGATACGCATCGACAGTTGAAATGATGCAGGCCTCCTGAATCGCCGGGTGCCTGAACATCAGCGCTTCTACCTCAGCGGGCCAGACTTTAAAACCCGACGCGTTGATCATCCGTTTGAGGCGGTCGGTGATGAAGAAATAACCCTCCTCATCCACCCTGCCCAAATCACCTGAGCGGAAAAACCGCTTGCCGTCCAGCTCGATGAAGGCATCCTTGGTGGCATCAGGCCGCTTCCAGTAGCCGCTAAAGATCTGTGGCCCGCTCATGATGATTTCGCCCTGCTCGCCTTGGGATACTTCTTTTAGCGTTGTCGGGTCAATCACCCGCGCATCACAACTGATGAAGGGCACACCCAGACACTGCTGCTTGGTTCTGTCGTGAGGGTTGCTGTGGGATGGCGCTGCGGTTTCTGTCAGGCCGTAGCCTTCAGCGTAATGCAGGCCATAGCTGTCGAACAAACGCTGCGCCACGGCTTGGGGCATGGCAGCTCCGCCACCGCCGATGTAAACCAGGCTACTCACATCAAATTTATCAAAGTTAGGACTGGCCAAAAGATCAATCACCATGGTGGGTATGTTGGTCCAGTGCGTGACGCGCCAGCGGCTGATGAGATGCCCTGCCAGCTCGCGGTCCCAACGCGGCATGATGACCAGCGTAGTACCGCCGTACATCGACGCGTGCATCACCGACACCATGCCGGTGATGTGAAACATCGGCACAACCGACAAAATGACATTCTCAAAATGGGTGCTGCCCCACAGCGCAGTCGCCACCGCGTTGTGCATGATGCTGGCGTGCGTGTGGATGCAGCCCTTAGGCAAGCCAGTGGTGCCGCTTGTGTAGGGCAGTACGGCCAGGTCTTGAGGTGTAGCGGTATGAAGGGGTAAGTCCGCCGTGCCACCCGCCAGCGCATCAACCCAAGACACCACTTGGCCGCCATCAATAGCGGGAAGCTCATGCCGTGTGCCCAACCAATTGCCCCAAGCCTCAGGCATGGCGGCATCGGGCGACGACATATCAAACGCATCGCTGTAATGGGTGACGATGACATGGCTCAATCGCTCAGTGGCCGAGAGCTGCGCATTGGCCTTGGCCAGCTCGGCAGCCAGATCAGCGGACGTAATGGCAACTTTGGCGTCTGGGTCCAGAATGTAATGCTTCAGCTCCTCAGCCCGGTTCATCGGGTTAACAGGCACCACCACCGCATTGGCTCGCAAGATTGCAAAATGCGCCACCACCCACTGCGGACAATTTTGCATGTTCAGCACCACCCGGTCGCCTTTTTTGACGCCCATGCGTGCCAGCGTTGCGGCCAGTGCCTCGGCTTGATTCAATACCTGGCGGTAAGTCAAGGTACGGTCAAAAAAGACCAACGCAGGCTTGTCAGGAAAACGCAGCGCATTGATGGCCAGGTTTTGCCACAACGATGTGGCGGGCGCGGTGATGTTGCGCGGAATGCGTTTAGGCCAAACAGCGTAGTGGCGCTGATGCGGGGGAAACGAGGAAGTTGAGTGTGACAAGGGTAGCGCTCCAAAAGATCACCACAGCCTACCCGCACTTTGACCACCCCGCATCGGGGAAGCTCCTGATAAAAAGGTGTCTCGCGTGGGACGACGTTTTGCAGGTAATAGCTATCATTGAACGACTTAACCAGCTCATTTGAAGCATCATGAAAATTTTTTTAGCCGTCACCTTTTTAGCAACATCTCTCTTCGCCAGCAACGCTTTTGCCGCCTACCCGGACAAACCCATCCGCGTAGTGATTGGCTTCCCCGCAGGCGGCCCGCTTGACCAGCATGCCAGACTGTTGACTGACAGACTGCAAGCCGTTTTGGGTCAACCCATCATCATTGACTACAAGTCTGGCGCAGGAGGCACAGTGGGTGCGCAGGATGTGATGAAAGCCCCCGCTGACGGCTACACGCTGATGCTGGCCAACACCGGGGTGATGGTGATCAATCCCGCGCTTTATACCAGGCTGCCTTACAACACATTGAAAGACTTCACACCAATTGCACGCACCGCCATGCAGCCACTGGCGCTTCTGGTCAACCCCAAAGTGCCTGCCAATACACTCAAAGAATTCATTGCCTACGCCAAGTCGAAGCCTGGCCAAATCAACTACGGCTCGGCGGGCAATGGCGGCATCAGCCACCTGGTGCCGGAGATGTTTAAAAGCGCCACAGGTTTGTTCATGGTGCATATCCCTTACCGTGGCAGCGCACCCGCATTTACAGACGTGATGGGCGGGCAAGTGCAGTTCATGGCGGAGTCCATCCCGCAGGCGGCCAATTACCACAAGCAGGGCAAAGTACGCGCCCTGGCCGTGACCAGCAAAGAGCGCAATCCGGCATTGCCCGACATACCGACAGTGATGGAATCGGGCATCAAGGGTTTTGAAGTGGTCGGGTTTTACGGCTTTCTGGCACCGGCGGGTTTGCCCAAAGACATTACGGCAAAACTCAGCGATGCTTTCAAACAGGTCATGACAAGTCCAGACATCAGAAACCGTATGGTGACGCAGGGTGCTGATCCGGCCTTTTTGGGCAGTGATGAATTTGCCCAGTTTTTGGTTAACGAGACGCCGCGGTGGGCTTTGGCGGTCAAGGCTTCTGGGGCCAAGCTGGATTGATTTTTTTGGTGTGATGCTAGGTGATGTGCGTCTTGACTCGCAACGGTTACGGCGTATGCCCCTCCGCTCATGTCCTCCGGCCTGCGGCCTCCTCCTTGACTTCGCTGCAGGACACACCCCGTATCCGTTGCTAGACATCGTGATGTATTCAAACTGCTTGAATCACGTCAATTGTTAAATGAGCGTGCTGGCTACGCGCTTTGCGTAGGTCAAGGAGGAGCCCCAAGGGGGCGGGGGACACGTAGCAAAGCGCGTAGCCAGCACCCTCCCTCACACACGCAAGCCCAAACACCATGACCCTGTATCTGCAAGACTTATACACATTAACAAGCCCGATAACGCGCGGCACGCCATTACACTAGAGGATTGCCCTGAAAAGAGCCCTTTTTTTAAGTGAATCCTGTGAATTTTTTAGCATCAGTCCCGCCCAATTTATCCAGGCGCGCAACGTTGGTCTTTGCCGTCAGTATGGTGTCCGCCTTACCTGCCTTGGCTCAAAGCGTTGCGACGTCAATTTCAACGCCGATTTTTGTGCTCAATTCGCTCGATGCCAGCGTCAGCGTCATCAACCCCGCCACCTGGACGGAGACCAAACGCATCGCCACTGGCAAAGAGCCGCATCACCTGTACCTGACGCCAGACGAAAAATCGCTCATTGTGGCCAATGCGCTGTCAGACACGCTGACTTTTATTGACCCCAAAACCGCTGAAGTACAACGTACCATTCGCGGCATCATTGACCCTTACCACCTGCGCTTTTCGCCTGACATGAAATGGTTTGTCACCGCTGCCAACCGGCTCAATCACATCGACATTTATCGCTGGGACGGCAATGACATTACGTTGGTAAAACGCATTGCCACCAGCAAAACACCCAGCCATTTGTGGATAGACAGCAAAAGCACGACAGTTTATTCAACCATGCAGGACAGCAATGAGCTGGTCGCCATCGATTTGGCCACGCAGGCCCTGAAATGGCGCACACCTACAGGCGCTGTGCCTGCTGACGTGTACGGCACGCCGGACGACAAGTTCGTTTTGGTCGCGCTGACGGGCGGCGATGCAGTGGAGGTGTACGACGTGTCCGGCAAGGAACCCAGGCGCAGCAAAACCATCAAGACGGCGCTCGGCGCGCATGCCTTCAGGAGCATGGGCGACAAGCGGCACTTGCTGGTCAGCAACCGGGTGGCCAACACCATCAGCAAGATTGATTTGCAAACCATGGAAGTGGTGGACACCATTGCTGCGCCTGGTGGGCCGGACTGCATGGACATTTCCAGAGACGGCAAACAGATCCTTGTGACGTCGCGCTGGTCAAAAAAACTGACCGTGATTGACGTTGCCACGCGCAAGGTTGTCAAGCAGGTTAATGTGGGCAGAAGCCCGCACGGCGTGTGGACGCTGGACCACGCACCCCGGTAAAAGCAGGCACTTATGGGCATTCAGCGCAACTTTGTATTTGCTATATTATTAATAGTTGGTTGCGCCCGTATTTGTTGGGCTACAGGCCAAAATGATACTCAAAAAGAGGGTAAAAACACTTCGCCAACGGCTTGCAAGTCGGTCTACCTGACACTGGACACCGGCCACATGGAAGTAGCGCCGTTGATGGCTGATGTCTTGAGAAAACACAACGTCAAAGTTACTTTTTTTGCGGCCAACGAGCGCACAAAGACAGGCGATGGCTCACTTGGCAGCGCCTGGGCTCCCTGGTGGAAGGCGCGAAGCGAAGAAGGTCACGAATTTGCCTCCCACACTTTTGATCACACCTATTGGCGAGGTGATGTGGCCGATGTTTCGGGTGCCGTGAAGTTCAAAGTCAGGGCATCTGCGGGCCCGGCTGAAGGTAAGGACTTCACTTGGTCAGCTACACAATATTGTGAAGAAATCGGCAAAGCAAGCCAGCGCCTGCAAGCCATCACAGGCATTCAACCGCTGCCGCTGTTCAGAGCGCCTGGTGGCAAGACATCGCCTGCTCTGCTGGCGGCGGCTAAGGCTTGCGGCCATGCCCACGTGGGCTGGGCCAACGCTGGCTTTTTGGGCGATGAATTGGCCAGTGACAAATTCCCCAACGACGTGTTGCTCAAAAAAGCCCTGCGTGATGTGCGAAGCGGCGATATTTTGGTAGCGCACTTGGGCATCTGGTCGCGCAAAGACCCGTGGGCACCCGCCGTGCTAGAGCCGCTGATCACGGGATTGCATGCACGCGGGTTTTGCTTTAAAACCCTTCGCACACACCCGGACTACGCGGGGTGGATTCAAACCCAGGCCAGCACTCCAGCACCAAAGCCTGCAAAATAACCTCATGGATTGGTTAAGCAATATTTTTAACGGCTGGCAGCAAATGCTGTTTGAGTCAGTGGTGCAGCCGCTGATGCTGGCCACTGGCCAGGCGGGCCTGCTGGAAGTGGGTTATGAGGCCACGGCTTGGCTGATCATCGGCATGCTGCAAATTGCTGTTTTGCTGTTTGTCTTCGGGCCACTACAGCGCTGGCGGCCGGTTGATGCGGTGACTGACCGTGCCACCATTCGCACCGATATTTTGTACACGCTGATTCATCGGCTGGGCGTGTTCAGGCTGGCGCTGTTTTTTACGCTGGATCCGTGGTTTGACGAAGCCTTTGGAGCGCTGCGCACCGCTGGATACGGTACGTTTCACATTGATCAACTCTGGCCCGGCGTGACCGACATCGCCATCGTCAGCCTCCTGATTTACCTGGTGGTGTTTGATTTTGTGGGCTACTGGGTTCACCGTGGCCAGCACCAGATTGAATGGTGGTGGCGACTGCATTCGCTGCACCACGCACAGCGCCAAATGACCATGTGGAGCGACAACCGCAACCATCTGCTCGACGATGTAGTGGTCGATGTATCTGTGGTGCTGGTCGCGCAACTGATTGGTGTCGGGCCTGGCCAGTTCATAGCGATTGTGGCCATTACCCAGCTGAGCGAGAGTTTTCAGCATGCCAACCTTCGTTTGTGGTTTGGCCCGGTGGGCGAACGGCTGTGGGTCAGCCCGCGCTTTCACAGGTTGCACCATAGTATTGGGCTGGGGCATGAATCAGCCGGCGTTAAAACGCTGGGGGGGCACAACTTTGGTGTTTTATTGCCTTGGTGGGACATGCTTTTTGGTACGGCCAATTTTGAGCAGCGTTACGACCCCACAGGCATCCGTGATCAGGTAGAAAATCATCGCGACTACGGGCGTGGTTTTTGGTCGCAGCAATGGCTGGGCTTGAAGCGCTTGGTGGGTAAAGCCTGAAGATGCCTCGCATCCTGTATTTCTTTGCCCTGTGCAACCTGGTGATTGGCAGCGGCGCATTTGTACTCAGCGGCATTTTGCAGCCGCTGGCGCGGGAACTCAACATCAGCGTTGCCGCCGCAGGCCAAGTGATGACGGCCTATGCCGTCGCTACGGCTGTACTCGCACCGGTGTTGATTTTGCTGACTGCCAAATGGCCTCGCAAACGGGCCATTCAACTGGCCTTGGGCCTTTTTACGGCTGGAAATCTCGTGTCTGCGCTGGCATCTGATTTGGGCGTGTTGCTGCTGGGCCGGGTGCTGATGGGCGCAGGCGCGATGTTTACCGCAGCGGTTTCGGCGTATGCCGTGACGCTGGTCGCCCCCGCCTTGCATGGTAAAGCTTTATCGACAGTTTTTTTAGGCATGAGCATCAGCTACGCCGTAGCCTTGCCGATTGGCGCGTGGCTGGGTTTTGAATATGGCTGGCACACGCCGGTGTGGTTGTGCGCTGTTGCCAGCCTGGCCGCACTGATTGCTGCAACTGTGTTGCTGCCCAAAGGCGTGGTGACGCAAAGCGCCAGTTTCGCGGGCTTTAAAACAGCGGCCAAACAAAGCGCCGTGTTGCGTGTGTGGCTGCGTACGCTGCTGTTTTTTATCGCCATCTTCAGCGTATTTGCTTATGTTGGCCCGGTGCTGCTTGCTTTGAATGCAATGAGCCCGGTGCAGCTATCAATTGTGCTGGCCATATTTGGTTTGGCGGGTGTTGCAGGCACGTTGATGGGCGGCTGGGCAAACGACAGATTTGGCTCACTGCGTACCATCAGCGTGCAACTGGCGGTACTGGTCAGCATGATGAGCCTGCTGCCGTTGACGCAAGGTAATTTGGCAGCCACAGTGGTCATCATGGTGGTGTGGGGTATGGCAGGCTTTGGCCTGACAGCGCCGCAGCAAAGCCGCCTGGTCAGCCTGTCGCCCACGCAAGCGCCATTGCTGCTCAGCCTGAACAGCTCCATGCTGTACCTTGGCACGGCGCTGGGGGCAGTTGTCAGTGGCGCATTGATCCCTTCAGTGGGCCTGGCCAATTTGAGTTGGGTGGGCGCACCGTTTGGCCTGGCAGCGCTTGCCACACTGTGGTTTGATCGCGCACCTGCAACCAGCTCAGTGCCGCAGACGGGTTAAACGTGGCGCTTGCCAATAGTTTGAGACTGCGTTTTTTTCGGCAAACTGTCAGCCCGCTCATGCAGCGCTTCAATGATGTGGCAGGTCATATCCATCCCGTCACACCGGCCACGCAGGGCTTTCAAATCTTTTTCAAGTGCCTTCAGCTCATCAAGCCGCTCACGCACATGCGACAGATGCTCATCCAGCGCGCAACGCGCAGTGGCGCAATCTGCCTTGCTGTTCAAGTCAAGCTCGAGCAGCGTGCGTACTTCACTCAGGGACATGTCAAGCGCCCGGCAAGCACGAATAAATCGCAAGCGATGTATGTCGCTATTGCTATACATTCGGTAGCTGTTGTCGCTTCTGCCTTGAGGACTCAGTAACTGGGATTTTTCATAAAACCGGATGTTGGCAGCAGACACACCGCTGCGTGTGGCCGCTTCGCCTATCTTGTAACCCGCGGTTGCGTAGGGGTATAAATCAGCCATGCTTGACCTTGAAGTGGGTTTAAGGTTTCCAATCATGCCATCAAACCAATAGCCGGAGTAACACCATGTCAGCCGAATGCGGACACTCGCACAACAATAGCAACAACGCCAACAGCCCGCGTTACCGCAAAATCTTGTGGGCAGCGCTCATCATCAACTTGACCATGTTCGGCATTGAAATTGGCGCGGGCTTCAAATCGGGTTCAACCTCTTTGCTGGCTGATGCGATTGACTTTTTTGGTGATGCGGCCAACTACGGCGTGTCGCTGGCAGTGCTGTCTGCTGGTGTGGTTTTGCGCGCCCGGGCTGCGCTTCTCAAGGGCGTTTGCATGATGGCGTTTGGCCTGTTTGTATTGGGCCGGGCGGCCTGGATGTACAGCCTGGGCGGCACGCCAGAAGCCTTCACCATGGGCAGCATCGGTTTGCTGGCACTTGTGGCCAACGTGGCTGTGGCAGCCATGCTGTATGCGTACCGTGAGGGCGACGCCAACATGCGCAGTGTATGGCTGTGCTCACGCAACGATGCGATTGGCAACATCGCGGTGATGCTGGCCGCACTGGGTGTGCTGGCCACTGGCAGCGCCTGGCCAGATTTGCTGGTCGCTTGCGGTATGGCAGTTTTGGCTCTTGTGGGGGGCTGGTCGGTTATCCAGCAAGCCCGCAAAGAAGTAAAACACGCAGCGTTCATTTAACGAGGAAACATTACCATGGCGACCCAAACCTACGCGTTAACAGGCCTGCATTGCGGCACTTGCATCAACAAGGTGACACAAGCGCTGGCCCCGCTGGCCGCAGGAGTGGAGGTCAGCCTGCAACCCATGCAGGTCGTGCTGACAGGCGCAACAGCAGGCTTTGACATTTTGAGAACTGCCGTAGAAAGCGCTGGAAAATACGTTTTGGTGCCAAATTCTGCATCAAATACGGCTCTAGGCCAATCAATACGTGCGCAAACAGCTCCTGAATTAATAGCATATGAAAGTCAATCAACAAGCTGGCTGGCCACCTACAGCCCGCTGCTGCTGATCGTTGCTTACATCTTGGGCGGCAGTGTGCTCCTGCAAATCGGCATGGACGGGTTGGCTGGTGTGACTGCTGTGGAAACCATGCGCTACTTCATGGCAGGCTTCTTTTTGGTGTTTTCGTTTTTCAAGCTGCTGGACATCAATGCGTTTGCAGATGCATATTCGGGTTACGACCTGCTGGCCAAGCGTTGGCGTGGCTGGGGTTTGATTTATCCGTTTGTCGAACTCGCGATGGGTATCGCGTACCTTGCCCACTTCAACCCGCTGTTCACTCACTGGGTCACGATCATCGTGATGGGCTTTTCGGCGATTGGTGTCATCCGCGCCGTAGCCAGCAAAACGCAAATTCAATGCGCCTGCCTGGGTACAGTGTTCAAGCTGCCCATGAGCACGGTAACAATTGTTGAAGATGTGGGGATGGTGCTGATGGCGGCGGCGATGCTGGTTTTTACAGTTTGAAGGTTGAACTTTTTTAAAAGCCAACTATCATTACTTTATGCGTTTTTTAGTGCTTGCCCTGATGATTGTCCTGCTGCCCTTGCGCGGCTGGGCGGGCGATGCCATGGCGACTCAGATGGCGACGCACATGACAATTACGGCAGTCAGCAGTGAAATCGCAGCAGATCGTACCCATGAAATGAGCGCTACAGACTGTGCGGGCCACTCAGCCAGCAAGCAAGCTGATTCGTCTGTATCCAAGAGTGCTAACGGTGAAACTTGCCAATCCTGTCAGGCATGTCATACGGTTGCGCTGTCCAGCAGCACCGCCATTGACAGTGTTTTGTTTCAAGCACCTTCTTTGCCGCTGGTCACAGCCGCGCAATTTACCAGCGCTGACACAGCGCTTGGTCAAAAACCACCCATCGCCTAGAACTTCAGGCCCAAACTGGGTCTGTACTTGGCTTGTTTGACAGATGTCTGTGACATCTATTACTCAAACTACCGCGACTTTCGCAGTCGCTTGGCTCATGGTTCAGGAGATTTTTAATGACTTACAAGACATTTAACGTGCGCACGTTGCTGATTGCAGTCGCTTCAGCCACGCTGCTGGCCAGCCATGCAGGCGCGCAAACCAAAGTGCCCGCCTCAACTGATACACCCCCTGCACCAACGCGCTTCAAATCAGCCTTTGAAGGCTATCAAGCCTACAGCGACGACAAGATGACCAGCTGGAAAGCAGCCAACGACGAGGTGGCGCGCATTGGCGGCTGGCGTGAATATGCCAAACAAGCCCAACAGCCTGAAGACACTCCCGCCACAAAAGCAGGCGAAGTGAAACCAAAGGCAACACCATGACATTCATGAAAACCATCACCACGCCGAAGTATTTGAAGCTGACGGCGACCACCGCCGCAGCCTTGGTGTTGGCAGGCTGCGCTTCAGTCAATTTTGACGAAGCTGTGGTCAACGCCAACCAGACAACTGGCAGCTTTACGGGCGGCAAGCTGGCACTTAGCCAAACGGCAGAGCAGCGTGACGCCAAAGCAAAACTTTCAGCCGACTTGCTGGCAAAGCCTTTGACATCTGACGATGCGGTGCAGCTTGCCTTAACCAACAGCCCGGCCGTGCAAACCCTGCTTGCGCAAAGCTGGGCCGACATGTCGGCAGCGAACCAGGCGGGGCGCATTTCCAACCCCATTTTCAAGTTTGAGCGGGTTACTTTTAAAGACGAATTGGAACTGGGGCGCATCTTGTCATTTGGCCTGCTCGATTTGCTCACCCTGCCACGCCGCCAGGCCATTGCACAAAGCCAGATAGCGCAAGCGCAGGTGCAACTGTCAGTCAATGTTGTGGAGCAGGTCACGCAAGTCCGCCAGGCCTGGGTAAGAGCGGTAGCCTCCGGCCAGTCCCTGCAGTACGCAGAGCAAATCAATACCGCAGCCCAGGCCAGTGCCGAGCTGGCCAAGCGCATGCAACAGGTGGGTAACTTCAACAAACTGCAGCGGGCACGCCAGCAGGTTTTTTATGCTGATAGCACGGCCCAGCTTGCATCGGCACAACACGCCGCAGTGGCCGCGCGCGAAGAATTGGTACGCCAGCTGGGCTTGACAGATGCGCAAGCTGAACAACTGAGGCTGCCCGAACGCTTGCCAGATCTGCCCAAAGACGCACGTGCGCCAGCGCTGGTCAGCAGCACGGCGACAAACCAGCGCCTTGACGTGCAACTGGCACGCGGGCAGCTCGATGCTGCGGGCAAAAGCCAGGGCTTGAACCTGCTGACCAGCCTGCTTGATGTGGAACTGGACATCATCCGCAGCACCACGTTTGACAATGGCGGTGGTGTGGGCAGGGCCTTTGCCAAACGCGGCTACGAGTTGGGCATACAGCTGCCGATTTTTGACTGGGGCAATGCCAGGCGCGACGCGATGAATGCGCAGTCCATTGCAGCCGCGAATCGCTACGAAAGCACGGTGCGCAGC
>ENA-OFCX01001185-OFCX01001185.1-metagenomes-genome-assembly--contig:-NODE-1185-length-11056-cov-21.950732_pt1 | contig 11056 bp, 11 predicted proteins | sample MGYA00153384_OFCX01 | MGnify analysis MGYA00153384
GATTGGCAAGCCAATTGTATGAAGCGATTTCCAATCGTGATTATCCCACAGTCCAAGGAATCATGGTCTTCTTTGCCGCGATCGTCGTGATTGCCAGCATCGCGATCGATCTCATCAATGCGTGGATCGATCCGCGCATTAAATATTAGATTAGTTACCGATCGTCCCCACATTTACTCATAACCTCAAGAATTTGTTCTATCGATCTAATTGATTTCGAGCGTTTTTCAATGCTTGGGCGATCGCCTCAAACTGATTTATTCCGATAGATATATGACCCTCATTTGGATATGTCGTGAGTCGAGCTGTAGGTAAACGCTCGACGACTCGCCTTGCCATTGAAATCGGCACTTTAGTATCTTGTTCGCCATGAAATAACTGCACCGGAATCTGAATCTCTGCTGCATTAAAATCCCACGGATACACATAAAGTAAGACATCTATTGCCACATTTTTTGTACTTTGACGCATGGATTCGATCGCCGATTCACGAATCGCCTGTAATCTTTGGGGTGACTGGAATACGGCATAGTCCACTGCGGGAAGCTGCTTCTTAAAACTAGCTAATAATTTTTCTGTACTACCCTGAAAAGGTCGCAGCGAAAGCTTAATCACAACCTCAAAAAGTATTGGAAATGTTTTTGCTAGGGTATAAATCCAGCGACTGAACATCGGTAAATCTTTTAAAGAATCCATATCCCATGCACCGGAAACAGCAACAGCAGAAAGCAATCGATCTGGAATTTTCGCCGCACAAGCAAAGACATACCCACCACCACTAGAAACACCCAGAACGGAAAATTTATCCAGTCCTAGAGTATCAGCCAAAAACACGACATCTTTTGGGTAGTCCGAGAAACCGCGATCGGGCTGGAAATCAGATTGACCGATGCCAGGACGATCGGGTGCAATAAAGCGTAAAGCAAACTTGTTAATTAGCTCATCGAACAATAATGGCTCTAAGCGGGATGATGCTCCACCATGAAAATAAATGACAGGATGACCGTCTGGCTGTCCAAATTCGGCGTAGGCTAACTTTCGCCCATCGGGTAGAGTAATAAAATTAGTGGTTTTCATCATATTTCGTTGCGATTACTAGATCGAGACAAACGTGGCTTATTCGATATCTGCCAACGCTACACGAGCGATGAGAAAAGCTGGCGGGTAGAGGCGTTCGCCTTCTTTGATAACATTAGTCATGTGGGGGAGTTGTCGATCGCTAATCCGAACCCTCACTGCTACCTGAGATTATTCCGGTTCGGAAAAGATGGAACGTAAATCTCGTTCGCCACGCACAACTCTGACAATTTCAGTAAAGTCATCAGTTACTTTATAGAAGATGATGTAGCCATCTAATGGAATACCTCTGAGTTGAAGTGCAAGATCTGGATAACTTCGTCCCATCATTGGGAAATTAGCAATGTTTTTACATTTTTGCTCAAATTTAATAGCAAAATTATCTCCTGCTTCTACATTAATAGCTAAAAAATAATCAACGATTGTTTCTAGATCTCGACTGGCTGTTGGCGAAATGATACATTGCCTATTCATGGCATTTGTGCCCGTGCCCGCTCGATTTTAGTCCTGAGTTTTGCCATCACGACATCGAGTTCGATTCCTTCCCCTCTTTCCAACTCTTGAATGCCAACTTCGACCTTAGAGCGTGTATCATCAATCCACAGCTCGTACTGGGCACCATATTCTTCCAGCAAAGTCAGTGCAGCTTGAATGACTTCTCCTGATTCTCGATATTTTCCAGTTGCTAGTAAGTTTTGGACGATTCGCTCTTGTTCGAGTGTCAGCGTAATGCTCATTATAAAGTTGAATGGAAATAGTTGAGGAAAGTTTCCAATACAAAAAGTTTAACCCAAAAAATCTACTGAGGCAGATCGCGGGCGATCGAATTTAGTATCGCTCCAACACTATTGACAGGGAAGCAATGGATTTTAGTAAATCTAATCGATCGAGACAAAAGTTGCTTTTAATTGCTTCTGCATCGTAAATGGGCGGCGCACTGGGGCAATTTCGGCGGTTGTCGGTGTTACTGTCCAATCGTATTTTTGCAGCAACGTCGAGAGAATTATTTTCATCTCCATTTGGGCGAGTTCCACGCCGATACAGGTATGTGCGCCACCACCAAACCCAATTAATGAATAAGGTTGTTTTTTATCTTCCTCTCGCGGCGGTGCAAACCTGTCGGGATCGAAGGAATCTGGATTTTTATAAATCTCTGGCAAGCGATGAGTCAGCAGCGGGGAAATAAATACAAACCAACCAGCAGGAATCAGATAGCCAGCATATTCGATATCTTCTAACGCTACACGAGCGATCAGAAAAGCTGGTGGATAGAGGCGTTCGCCTTCTTTGATAACATTAGTCATGTGAGGAAGTTGACGCAGATCAGTCATGGAGATCGGCTCATTGCCCATCACTTGCTGCTGTTCATCGCGCAACCTTTGTCGCCATTGAGGACAATTGCCCAGTTCAAATAACAACCAGCTCATCATGGTAGATGTGGTATCGTGTCCGGCAAATAGAAACGCGATCGCTTGGTCGATGATTTGAGTTTCGGTGAATTTATTGCCATCTTCATCAATCGTATTTACCAGTAAACTAAGCACATCTGTCGATCGATCTAAATCGCCGAGTGCGGATCTTTCACCGATAACTTGACGAATATAGTTAGCAATTTTGCGACGGGCGGCTTGCCCTCGTCCGTAACTAGTCAGGGGACTATCCCAGCGAATAACGCCAGAGACACTATCGACTAAGGTATTGAACCACTCGCTCACCTGCTCGACTTCCGCCGTATTTTCACTACCCAAGAAAATCTTCACCACGACAGTCAGAGTCAGCTTGTGTAACTCCGCACTCAGATCGAGCGTCCCACGTTCGCCCCAATCAGCCATCGCAGCAGTGACAACCGACTGAATCGTATCAAACCCACATTCCGCACTTCAACTTTTACGACACATACTAGTCACGAAGACTCGACAGTTTGACGATACTACCGATCGTAACTCACTGATTGCCGTGACGCAAAATTAGGCTTTTTCGATGCTACTTTTCCGAAGTGCGGAATGTGGGATCAAAGTAACTCGCGATCGCCTGTTGATGAAACACAGGCAAAATCAGCCGCCGATTCGTGCGATGCGCTTCCCCGTCTTTGAGTAGCACACTATCCGGCGAGATCGTTGCTAATAATTTATTACCCAATCGTGATGATAATCGATCGAGCGGTAGAGAAAACCTCAGATGTTAGCTAGCTTGACTAGATCGAGACAAAAGTTGCTTTTAGCTTTTTGTGCATCGTAAATGGGCGGCGCACTGGTGAAATTTCAGCAGTTGTCGGTGTCACCGTCCAATCGTACTTCTGGAGTAGCGTCGAGAGAATTATTTTCATCTCCATCTGGGCAAGTTCTACGCCAATACAACTATGCACGCCGCCCCCAAACCCAATCAATGAGTAAGGCTGTTTTTTATCTTCCTCACGCGGGGGCGCAAACCTGTCGGGATCGAAGGAATCTGGTTGTTGGTAAATTTGTGGTAAGCGATGAGTCAGCATTGGGAAGACACATACATACCAACCAGCCGGAATCAGATAACCACCATATTCGATATCTTCGATCGCCATGCGACTGAGGACGAAAGCTGGTGGATACATGCGTTCACCTTCTTTCATCGCATTAGTCATATTGGGAAATTGGCGTAGATTAGTCATATTGATAGGTTTATCGCCCATTACTTGCTGGCATTCATCGCGCAGTTTTTGTCGCCATTTAGGACTATTACCCAATTCAAACAGTAACCAACTCATCAAACTAGATGTCGTTTCATGTCCAGCAAACAAGAATCCGATCGCTTGATTGATAACTTGAGTTTCAGTAAACTTATTACCATCTTCATCCACAGTATTTAGCAGTAAACTTAGCACATCTGTAGACTGCTCTAAATCGCCCCGTGCAGCTCTTTCTTTAATAATTTGGCGAATATAGTCGGAAATTTTGCGGCGTGCAGCTTGCCCTCTACCATAATTCGTCAGAGGAGTGTCCCATTTGACGATCGTACCGCGCAGACTATCTACTAGAGTGTTGAACAATTGGCTTACTCGCTCGATTTCTTCTGTCTTTTCGCTACCGAGAAAAATTTTGACTACAACAGTCAGAGTGAGTTTGCTCAACTCATTACTGAGATTGAATGTGCCGAGCTTGCCCCAGTCAGCGATCGAATCGGTAACAACTGACTGAATCGTATTAAAGTAATCAGAGATCGCCTGACGATGAAAGACGGGCAAAATCATCTTTCGACTGGTGCGATGTTCTTCCCCGTCTTTTAGTAAAACCGTGTCATTGGTGAGGATCGATTCTAATGATTTATTGCCCAATCGCGATGATAACTTATCAGCCCCGTCTTTTAAAACTAGCCGATTCGCCTCTAGCCCAATTAAACAAGCAATATCACCAAACAGTAATGGTAATGAGATTTTAAAAACATTGCCATACTTTTGATGCTGCTGCCAATAGTATAGTTCTTGCTTGGTAATTGCGCCGATTAATTCCCCAATAATCGGTAATCCACGGTTCCCAGGCATCATGTCAGCGGACTTGAGTTTATCAGTCATAACAACAATTTATTCCAAATTGTGACATGATTAGTTTATGAGTAAGTCCTCATCTTTGCCAAACGAGAAAACTCTCCGCCGTCAACCGCAGCAAAAACGCGGTCTTGACGATGCAATATCAAGTCTTTATCCAAAACCCAGCCGTTGGCGTTGGCGAAGCCTCAGCAGAAGCCTCTCCTTTGGAGAATCGCACGTTCGTGGCTTCGATCGTTGAATTCCCTCATGCGACTGCTAATGGAGCTACAGAACAAGAAGCGATCGATAAGCTCAAAAGCATTCTAGATAATCAATTTAGGAACGGAAAAATGGTCACGATTGAGATTGATTTACCTAGTAAAAAATCACCAGAAAAAAGTGACCCTTGGATTGACAATATCGGCATTTTTCAGGACGATCCAACCTTTGATGAGTTTTTATCTGAAGTAAATGCTTATCTAAATGAGATCGACCGGATTGAGGCTCACCAGTGACTGTATATGTCATAGACACTGATATATTAAGCCTTTATCAACGAAATCATCCCCAGGTTTCGGCTCAGATTCGACTTGCGCGGCAGAATGGTATGACTCTCACCACAACAATAGTGACTGTTGAAGAACAGTACGCTGGAAGACTTTCTCAGATTCAGAAAGCAAAAACGCCTGAACTTTTAATTGCTGCTTACGATCGACTCACGACAACATTTTCCCTGTTTTCTCAGTTGGAAATTTTAGGCTACAATCGCACGGCTGACGATCGTTTTAGATAGTTCCGGCAGCAGGGCATTCGGATTGGCACACAAGATCTCCGTATTGCAGCGAGTTTGTGGATATGTGGGCTAGCTACTTAGAGCACCCGATTCCGCGTTGTATCATCTTGCAATACTATCTCCAGCCGATTCCAGGGCTGTTTCCGCCGATCGATGAAATGCAGCATCGCCAATCGAGCCAGAGTGACAAACACGCTCAGATGTATCGACAACGCAATCCTAATTTGAACGTAGCCAAAAGCAAATTGCTGGAAGAAGTCGGTAGCGATCTTTGCAATACCCTGTTTCTACGCGCCCTTCAAAGTGATGAAACACATCGCCAAGAACTGTATGCAGAAATCAAAGATGTTCTCTATGGCTATCTAAATCCTCATATTGGCGACCATTTACTTCCTTTGCACAATCAAAAGATGATGTGCCCAGACTTTCAGGGCGATCGAGTAGCCAAGAATGGCAAACAACAAGGTAAGCAGCGGTATATATGTAGAGGATGTGGGCGGCAATTTGTCGATCGCTATGCCGATCGAGGGTATCCTCTAGAGATTAGGCAAAAGTGTCTCGATCTCCATCAACAGGGAGTCAGCTTCCGAGAAATCGAGCGCAGCACTGGAGTCTCACACAATACAGTGATTAATTGGGTGAAAAGTCTGAAGATGAGTTTCCCGATCTCTGATGGGCTGTAAATCAGATATATTTACCTCTTGAGATATCGATCGATCGTGCCTTGTCCAAACGAGGAGCAGCTTAAATTACGATCGCTCTTACAGTAGAAATTTAGCAGTTAGCTGTGCTATAAATTTGACTGTACTCAAATCTTCGCAAACCAATTAATATCTACTTCGATCGATTCAACCATTTCAATTTTAACACCAAGACCCAATTCTTTTAACCGTTGAACTAATTGCTCTCCATCAATTAGATCTATGGGTGGTGCCCCGTCTCTTGTCGCTTCTTTGATAGCATCTCTGGTGAAAGTACCCGTTGTAATAAACAGACCTTTATCAGTACGACCCTGCATAGCTCCCCGGAAATCTCTAATATGACTAGCAGAGACTGAACCCTGATAACGCTTACATTGAAATAACACATGAAAACTCAAAAAGCCGTTAATTCGGGCAATGCCTACGCCATCAATGCCACCATCGCCTGACTTTCCGGTCACTTGTACTTGAACGAAACCTGACTCTCTCAGTAGTCGTTGTGCCAAACGTTCAAAAGCAGCAGGATCGAGCGATAATAACAGCTTATGAAGTTGTTGATGCCATGCTAGTTCTTCGATGATTTCAATAGGCTCAACAGTTTCTTCTAAAGTATCTGCTTGGATAACTTTAGATTTTTCAGATTCTCGAACTACTCTAACAATATCTTTTCGATCTATTGTTTTAATATCTACTGATGTTGACACTAAAGACCAAACTCCCCGACCTGAATTTTCGATGAGTCCATACTTTTTCAGATACGTTCGACTCCAGCTCAGTCGATACTTAACTTCACTCTGGGACGTATTGCCATGTAAAGCCTCTAGCACTTTGTCAGCCAAATTTAGAATTTGCACAACCTGTTCGTAGATCTCTTCCGTTGTGCCAGATCCACCCAATGCTTGCAAAGCTTGAATTGTTGGTATTAACATTGAGTCGAATGTAGGCACCACAGACTTGGATTGTTTCATAGATAAAGAGGAATCTGAAGTTTTGAGTTGAGTACTATCGATCGCCTCCGCATATTCTCATATTTGGAACTAGTAGGGTGTGTTAGGCAGCAGCCGTAACGCACCAATGTCGATTCCAATGGATCTGATTTAGGATTGCTGTATCGATCGCCTCCGCATATTCCCATATTTGGAACCAGTCGATAAGTAAGTTAAGTTTTGGAAACTGAATCAGATCGATCGAGTCAAGCACTCTTTTCCAGCATCCAGCAAGCCTTGTAGCCGCAAGAATCAGCATACACGTACCCCCCTAAATGTGATAAAATTGAACTAGTGACACAGCACAATTAACCAGCCGGACGGAGCAATTCATGACTACTTCCCAAGAGCGAATCGTCCCTACAGATCTACGACTTGAGATGTCTCGCTCTTACCTGGAATACGCCATGAGCGTAATCGTAGGGCGGGCACTTCCCGATGCCAGAGACGGTTTAAAACCAGTCCACCGCCGCATCCTGTATGCGATGCACGAATTAGGTTTGACAGCCGACAGGCCGTTTAGAAAGTGCGCGCGGGTAGTCGGGGAAGTGCTGGGTAAATACCATCCTCACGGTGATACAGCCGTGTATGACGCGCTGGTGCGGATGGCTCAAGATTTTTCGATGCGAAATCCGTTGATTAACGGACATGGTAACTTTGGTTCGGTTGATAACGATCCGCCAGCGGCGATGCGGTATACCGAGTGTCGTTTGCAAGCTTTGACGATGGATGCCGTATTGCGGGACATCGAAGCCGAAACGGTAGATTTTGCAGACAACTTTGACGGTTCGCAACAGGAGCCAACGGTACTTCCGGCGCGGATTCCGCAGCTATTACTCAATGGCTCATCGGGAATTGCTGTCGGGATGGCGACAAATATTCCCCCACATAACTTGGGTGAGTTAATTGATGGCGTGGTGGCATTGATCCACAATCCTGAGATTACCGATCTCGAATTGATGCAATATATCCCTGGCCCCGATTTTCCCACAGGAGCGCAGATCCTCGGCACATCGCCGATTAAGGAAGCTTATACTACTGGGCGCGGTTCGATCGTCATGCGCGGGGTAGCTAATATTGAAACATTAGAATATAAAGGCAGACCCGATCGCGAAGCAATTATCATTACAGAATTGCCCTTCCAGACGAATAAGGCTGCTCTGATCGAACGGATCGCCGAAATGGTTAACGACCATAAACTAGAGGGAATCTCCGATATTCGGGATGAAAGCGATCGAGATGGGATGCGGATCGTGATCGAACTCAAGCGGGATGCTTATCCGCGTGTAGTTCTAAACAATCTCTACAAGCAAACACCGATCCAAACCAACTTCGGTTGCAACATGTTGGCGTTGGTAAATGGGGAACCTCAGCTACTGAGCCTCAAAAAATTCCTGACAGTTTTCCTTGACTTCCGCATCGAATCGATTACGCGTCGGACTCGCTACGAGCTACGCAAAGCTGAAGAGCGCGATCACCTATTGGGAGGTTTATTAATTGCCCTAGCTAACCTAGATGCAGTAATCCGCCTGATTCGGGGTGCGGCGGACTCAGCCACAGCCAAACAGGAGATGATCGAAAGATTTGAACTGTCTGATTTTCAATCCGATGCGATTCTTCAGATGCAGCTACGGCGGCTGACAGCTCTAGAAGCTGACAAAATTCGCCTAGAGCATGAAGAGCTGACGATTAAGATTACCGATCTCAAAGATATTCTCGCTCGGCGGGAACGGATTCTAGATATCATCCAAATCGAAATCGCCGAAATTAAGACCACATTTGCTACCCCTCGTCGCACCCTAATCGAGCATGGCGAAGGAGACTTAGAAGATACCGACCTCATCGCCAATGAAAAATCCCTGATCCTCGTCACTGAGCAGGGTTATATCAAGCGGATGCCCGTTAGCACCTTTGAGACTCAAAGCCGCGCTACACGGGGCAAAAAAGGCACGGGGATGAAAGAAGAAGATGCGATCGAGCATTTCCTCACCTGCTGCGATCACGATACGATTCTGCTATTTAGCGATCGCGGGGTAGTATATACAGTCAAAGCCTATCAAATTCCCGTCTCATCTCGCACGGCACGTGGACTCCCGATCGTCCAAATGTTGCCGATTCCCCGTGAGGAAAAGATCACCTCAGTGGTACCTGTAAGCGAATTCAGCGATGATGAATACCTAATTATGCTCACGCAGAAGGGCTTCATCAAAAAGACCGCTATCTCAGCATTTGCCAGCGTCCGCGCTAATGGTTTGATTGCCATCTCACTCGAAGAAGGCGATGGCTTGCGGTGGGTACGTCGTGCTAAAGAAACTGACAGCGCGATTATCGGTACTCGTAATGGGATGACGATTCATTTCCGCACCAATCGCGACCAACTCCGACCATTAGGACGCGCCACACGCGGCGTGAAATCGATGTCGCTCAAAAAGGGTGACGAACTAATCAGTATGGATATCTTACCCAGTCAAGTCATCGCTCAGATGGTGGCGGCGAGTGAAGATCCAGGGGTAGATGATATCGACGATACTGTTGCCGAAGATGTTACAGTTCCAGCAGGTGAAGGGCCGTGGATTCTAGTCGTAACGACTGGAGGACTAGGCAAACGGGTACCAGTGACTCAATTCCGCCTCCAAAATCGCGCCGGAATGGGCGTACTCGCGATCAAGTTCCGCAAAAAAGGCGACAGGTTAGCCGCTCTGCGGGTAGTCAACGCCGATGAGGAAATGATGATCGTCACCAATCGCGGGATTATCATTCGTCAAGCCATCAACGCCATCTCACCTCAATCGCGGATGGCAACTGGGGTACGTGTCCAGAAGCTAGACGATGATGATGCCATCATGGCAGTAGCGATCGTTCCAGCCTCTAATGGTGAGGAGGATCTAGAGCTAGATGTTGTAGATGTAGATGCAGTCGAAGTAGAAGAAGTCTAAATCTTCAGATGCGATCGTAGCTATGCCAAAAAACCCTGGGTAGGGGCAATTCATGAATTGCCCCTACCCAGGGTTTTTGAAACGCAACTATCAACTATCAACTATCAACTATCAATTATCAACTATCAACTATCACTCATCGCCCATCTCAATTTAGCCGATCGAGCGCGTGGATTTGTAGCTAATTCGGCATCGGTGGCGATAATTGGCTTTTTAGTTAATACTTTCAGGCTCTCATTTTCGCGGAGGGTATGTTTGACAATCCGATCTTCGAGACTATGGAAGCTAATCAGCCCGATTTTACCTCCAGGCTTGAGCCATGTCGGCGCAACCGCTAGAAACTTTTCGAGCGAACTTAGTTCCTGATTTACCACGATTCGCAGGGCTTGAAATGTGCGTGTAGCGGGATGAATCCGTCCATAGCGGTAGGATTTTGGCACAGCACCCCCGATCGTATATGCTAATTGTGTCGTCGTCGTAAATGGTCGTCCCGCCACAATATCACGGGCAATTTGCCGAGATAGTCGTTCTTCCCCATAGGTAAAAATAATTCGGGCTAGCTCGACTTCAGAAGTGTTATTGACAAGATCGGCGGCGGTCATACCTTGAGAGCGATCCATCCGCATATCTAGCGGTGCTTCATTCCGAAAACTAAATCCGCGTTCTGCAAGATCTAATTGCACCGAACTAACGCCTAAATCGGCAATAATTCCGTCGAATGTCTGATCCAACGGTTGGTAGTCAGCATAGTTACCATGCCAAAACTGGACGTGTCCAGATGATGAAAGTCTTGCTTTTGCAGCATCTAAAGCTTGCAAATCTCGATCGAGTGCCACCAAGCGAACATCAGGCGCAGCTTGCAAAATCAGCTCACTATGTCCACCACCGCCAACTGTCGCATCCAAATACCAACCCCCAGCAACTACCCCCAAACCAGCGACTATTTCCTGGCTTAATACTGGAATATGCAAAAAGTTGGCATCCATTTTTTAGGGAGTAAAGGGTAGGGGGCTTTAGGCTTTAGGCTTTAGGCTTTAGGCTTTAGGCTTTAGGCTTTAGGCTTT
>ENA-OFCX01001189-OFCX01001189.1-metagenomes-genome-assembly--contig:-NODE-1189-length-11024-cov-2.586289_pt1 | contig 11024 bp, 28 predicted proteins | sample MGYA00153384_OFCX01 | MGnify analysis MGYA00153384
ACGACGAAGCGGATACGCGCCTGGACGCAATCACCGAAGCGCGAATCGCCTTGGAGTTTGCCGAAGCCGCGCTGAACGGCAGGGAGTTCGCCACCTGCGATCAGTTCCTGGCCGATGCAATGAGCTGTCTGGTGCCGGCATGAGCGCCCCACACAGCCCCGGTCCGTGGAAATTGTGGGACACCGACATTGATGGCGACGGATTTGCGCATAGCGACTGGCCTCACGTTATGACGAGCGACGGGACGGCCGTGTGTGACCTTTGCGACTGGGGCAGCTTAGAGCTTGATGAACAGCGTGACAACGCTCGCTTGATAGCCGCAGCGCCTGAACTTTATCAGGCTCTTTTGCAGGCTCAAGAGTATTTGCACGACATAGCTCCAGCTATGGAATATGACGCCAACGAAGTGCTTTTGCGCAAAGCAAGGGGCGAAGCATGACCACCACACAGAAAGCACTCAAATTGCGCGCGTGCGACGCTGACTACCCGGAGCTGATCGACGGTCGTTATCCGCGCTCACTAAAAGACCTGCCGGGGCCACAGGTGCCGCTTGTGGTGGCTCGCGTTTATAGTTTTTGGGAACGGCTAGACGACATTGTGTTCCCGTCACGGATTGAGGAGTTTCGGCAATGAAAATGTATCGAGTCGGCTACATCGGCCACAAGATCGAAGAACGTGAAGTCATCCGCGAAACTGCACTTTGCGTCTTTTTTGCTAGTGTTCCGTATGCGACAAGAGAAATCCGCGACGCAAAGCGCGACACATGGTTTGCGACATGGGATGACGCTCACGCATTCGTTCTGAAAACAGCTCATGAACGCGTTGAAGCCGCGCAAGAAGCACTTGTTCGCAGGCTTGCCGACGTGGAAAAAATTAAGACCATGACTGCGGAGGTGCGTCAATGAAAACATCCGAAATTTTGTTCCGGGCGCGCGAAATCCAGCTTGAGCGCGGGCGGGCGTATCGTACGTCAATGGACGAGGAAGGGCGCGTTTGCATGCTGCGCGCAATTGATTTAGCAGCGGATGGCGATGGCTACGGCGCAGCTCGCCGCTACCTCCAAGAATGTATCGGCGAGGAATTCATCTCGCGGTTCAGCGACGGTGTTTGCAAAACGAAATACGACATGGCCGCAGCGTTGGAAATTGCCGCCTGTTGTGCTTCGGCGGAGGGTAAATGAGCGCGCCCGACGTAGTACCTGTGGCGTGGGACGTGAGCGCATCAATGCGAAAAGCTTTCAGCTTAGGCCAAAAATATTGGCAGCAATCGGATAGTGATTTTGTTAGTCAACACAAAAAATCTGACGCAACGTTTGAGAGCTTTAATGTGCTGACCGCAGAAGCCAAAGCCACAGTAGACGCCATGCAAGCGCAAATCGACGAGCTGGCGTCCAATCCGCATTCGTGGAAAGGCGCTCTAGAAGGCACCATTCTAAAAATGGGCGAGCGCATCGACGCGCTGGGCAAAGACGCGGCGCGGTATCGGTGGTTGCGGTCGCGCTTACCGGGCGGCGCATATCGAATTGAAGGCGTGGTCTACAGCGAAGGTGGCGCGGGTGTTGACGCGGATGTTGATGCTGCAATGAAAGCAAACCCATGAGCACAACACTTGACCCGCTAGACGTAGCGCGCCTGCATGAACTAATCAGCGCCTATAAATACGCGGCTGGTTTTGCGGTAAATCGGCAGCGGGGCCGCAAAGCAATTGTGGTTTTTTTTACAGCTCACGACGCAGCACTACGGGCGCGCATCGACGAGCTTGAGGCGCAGCTATTCATCGCAAAAGCTGAACCGGTATTTGAGGCAATTGGCTTCGGGCCGATGCCTGCGTTTCCGTCGATACGGCCATGAGCCGCCAGCAAATAGAGACCGCTGAGGCGGACTACAACGAATTCATTAAACACGAGGAACAAAATGGAAAATGTGAACGAATTATGTACAGCCTTAGCGAAGGCCCAATCGAAAATGGAGGGCGCGGCGAAGGACACGGCGAACCCGTTCTTCAAATCCAAGTATGCAGACTTGTCGAGTGTGACCAGTGCCGTGCGCTCTGGTTTAGACGGAACGGGGCTTTCGTATGCTCAGATCATCCACGATCACCCGTGCAGCGCGGCGATTGAGACGATCATTCTGCATTCAAGCGGTCAGCATCTCTCGACCGGCATTGTGACCGTGCCGGTGTCAAAAGCGGATGCGCAAGGGTATGGGTCAGCTATCACTTACGCGAGGCGCTACAGCCTTGCTATGGCCTTTGGCGTGGCCCCAGAAGATGACGACGGCAACGCAGCGGCTAAAGCAAAGCCGGTTTTGAAAGTGCTTGAATCCGGGAGCACCCCCAAGATTGAGTTCGCGAAATTGCCCGAGTCAAAACAATCAACAATTCGCGATATGGTGATGATTCTTGGGGAGTTTACGGAGGCGGAAAACTACGCGGGCGGCTTTGAAATGTTGCAAAGTTTCGGCCTTGATGGTGACGACAAAGTTGCATTATGGTCGCAGCTAGATAGCAAGACGCGCAGCGCATTTAAACGAATTGGCGAAACACAAAAGGCGGTCGCATGAACAATTGGAATTTCACGGGACGGCTAGGCAAAGACAGTGAAATGCGCTACCTGCCAAACGGCGACGCGGTGTTGAGTTTTAGCGCCGCTGTTGATTTTGGCTACGGCGAAAAGAAAGGCACGATCTGGGCACGCTGCTCAATGTTTGGCAAGCGTGCGGAGTCGGTTGCGCCGTATCTGAAAAAAGGCCAGCAGGTCGCTATCAGCGGTGAGCTGTCAGAGCGAAAGTGGACAAACAAAGAAGGCGTCGAGCAGACCAGTCAAGAAGTGCGAGTCGGCGATCTAACGCTAGTGGGCGGGAAGTCGGAAGCGACACCAACAGCGCAGCCAACGGCACGGCCTCAAGCGAGAGCGCCGAACGAAAAGCTCAATGACTTCAATGACGATATTCCGTTTTAAGGAGCGCACAAAATGAACATTTTTCTAGACATTGAAACGTTGCCTTGCCAGATAGCAGACTACGGCGATGACCTACGCGCCGAACTCGCAGCAACCGCCGAACAGCGCAAGGCCGAATGCAAAGCGCCAGCCAATTACAAGGACGCCGAGAAGATCGAAGCGTACTTGGTTGACGCGCGCCGGAAGATTGACGATGACATCGACGCCGATGCAGAAAAACAGTATCGCGCCACGTCACTAGACGGCACATTCGGCGAAGTGTTTTGCGTGGCGTGGGCGATTGAAGATAGCCCGATTGAAGTGAGTGACCTACCGGGCGCATTGAACGCGCTGGGGGCCGCATACGAGCCGCGCGATGTGCCTTGCATCATCGGGCACAACGTCCAGTGGGACATCCGGTTTATGTGGCAACAGGCGAAGATTAAAAGCATCGCCGCGCCGCGCTGGTGGCCGGTGAAGGCGAAGCCTTGGGAGGATGCGATTTTCGACACGATGACGCAATGGGCAGGTGTCGGCAACCGTATCAAGCTGGACAAGCTCTGCAAGGCGTTTGGGGTCAAGGGCAAAAACGGGTTCGACGGATCAATGGTTTATGACGCATGGCTGGCGAAAGAACACGACAAGATACGAGAGTATTGCGCAGACGATGTGATGCGCGTGCGTGAACTTTACAGGCGGATGAGATGAGCACAGATAAAGTCGATGCGCGGCCATTATTGGGCTGCTGGCGTCACGGTAACGGCGCGATTTGTTGCGGTACGTTACGCATTGCCCGTGAAGATTTTGATACGCAACCTTCACGCGAATGCAAAGACGAAATCCTTGATTGGGTTTGCAGTACGTTAAACGCAGCTGTCAAACATCACAAAACCATGATCGCAGCACAAGAGGGTAAATGAGCACAGATAAAGTCGATGCGCGGGAAGCGTACTTAGCCGAGGCCAAACGACTGGCGCAATTGCACGCTTGCGAAAAAGCACTGGAATCACTCAAAAGCGACGATGCGCCCGACTCCGAAAAAACGCTACACACGTTAATGGAGCACCTACGCACACAACCCGAAGGCTACGTACTGGTTCCTGTGGAGCCGACAGATGCGATGGCTAGAGCCGCGCTTAGTGAAGCGCTGAAAAACTCAGTACAGATTAACGGCTGTAACTATTACAGAGTAATGATCGCCGCAGCACAGGAGGGTAAATGAGCAAAGCCCAAAGATGCGCAAGCGTGATGCGCAGATATCGTGACTCCTACGATGTAGGGGGTGTTCAACGCGGATGCTTTGATGCAACCATTCATGAGCTGGAGCGACAAGAACAAGAGATTTTGGAATTACGGAAAGACGCCGCGCGGTATCGGTGGCTTCGGATCCAGCATGAGGGTGAGCCGCACTATGACGGCGCGCTGTGGCCGGACTTTACTGACAGCACGGAAATATCGTTTTGCGTTTTTATGCCAGTAAACGACATGCTAGAGCCCATCGGCTGCATTCCGGGCGAGCTTGATGAATCAGTTGACGCAGCCATGATCGCAGCACAGGAGGGTAAATGAGCACAGATAAAGTCGATGCGCGGGAAGCGAGTCCTCTCGAATCCTCAGCACACCGAAAAAAGATGTACAACTGCGCGATTTTTCTTGACGAGCCTGCTTGCACGGAGTTGCGAAAATGTCTCTCATTTATAGATGCGCTTATGACTCGCATTCAACCCGAAGGTTACGTACTGGTTCCCGTGGAGCCGGTGATTATGACTTCGGCGGCACTTGATGACCTGCTATATCCGGCAATGTGCGGCTGGGACAACAACGATATTGCCGTTGAAGAATACAGCGAAAGAATATGGCAACTTTTGCGTTCTCACGGGTTTTCGATTTGCGCGTTCGGGGACATTACCGAGCAAGCCATGATCGCCGCAGCACAGGAGGGTACATGAGCACAAATAAAGCCGATGCGCGGGAAGCGTGGATTGCTAAAGGCGATCAGTTAAATCTTGCGGTTGCAAGTGCCGCTCACGACAATGGATACGCGATAAGAGCAGGCGCGGGCGCGGTTAATTCTGATTGGTACAAGATACTGAGCGACGCTCGCAAATCTTTGTCCGACCACCTACGCACAACTCCCGACGGCTACGTACTGGTTCCTGTGGAGCCGACGCCCGCGATGAGCGATGCTGCATGGCGAGGATTTCAAGACGCCGACTTTCGCTACTTACGCCCCAAGCTTTCGATCCATGATGTACGTCGAATGTTTGTAATGTTTTACAGAACCGCCGCAGCATGGGAGGGTAAATGATCCTACTCGTTTTGTACGGCTTGGCACTCACTTGCATCGTGCTGCACGATGCGTGGCGCAAATGGAGGATGAAATGACAACGCCGCAATTTTTTGGCCTCGTCACAGTAATTTTAATTGCGCCACATCTCGACAACGCGACCGCGTTGGTGCTGGCCTCGATAACGCTTGCTGTAGCCGCGTTTGTTCTTTGGAGACAAGTCTAAATGAGCGAGACCATCAAGCCGTGCCCGTTTTGTGGCGGCGTAACCGATGTCGAAATCATCGAGGGGTCAACGTATCGCTGGCGCGTAATTCGTTGTAAAAATTGCGACGTGCGTATTACGCGAGCGACGCCAGAACAGGAGAGCGGTGAATGAGTCACAAATCAAAAGGCAGAAAGAACCTGCGCAACCAAGAAACGTACCCGGTGCCGACTGATGTGCCGGTAGTAGTCACTGCGGAGGAAATTGAATTCGCCGATACGTTTTGGATGCAGGAAAAACAGTGGCTAGATTTGGGGAATCGCGCACATGAGTAAGCCAATCATCATGTGGGCGGCGATTGTAAATTTGCGCGGCGAGTGGATCAACCCTCACACTATCCGCGCTACAAAGCGGGCGAGCAGGGCGGAATACATACGAGCGTTTGATCCTGATTATCTGGTTATCGCGCTTGCTCGCGTCCGCTTTGCCCGCGTCGAAGTTAAGGAAATCACATGAGCGATCTAACCAAACGGTTGCGCGATGCGTTAAAGATTTCGTTAAACGCGCGCTCTTTTTTGCCTGCCGCTTATAGAAGCCACGTTACAAATGCAAATCAACTGCTCAACGAAGCCGACGCGCATCTGTCATCAGTCGATCAATCGCGGGAGGAGTGGGCGAAAGGCGCTGATGTTTTGCTTGCCGCTTTTACGAAAGTTCTGGTTGATGGTTTTGATGAGTGCCCAGCGGCAGTGCTTGCTGACGCGGCGCTTCGAGATTATTTCCGCGCCGTACCTGATACGCCGGGGATTGTGCCGGTGGAGCCCGTGGCTTACTGCGTGTACCTGCCGTCTATGGATACGCAGGAGTATTTTGATGATCTCGATGACCTGTGGTGCGTGGATTTATTGACAAATAATCCAGACGCGCAAGTGACGCCACTTTACGCGCAACCGAAGGAGCTGACCAATGAGTGACGTTGAAACCGTGATCGAAGCGCAAAACAGGAAAGAACGAAAAGCGCAGGCCAAACGCATCGCCACTCTCAAACGCGAGAACGCGGAGCTGCAAGAATTGTTGTTAAAACAACGCGAATTGACAGGTTCATTTATTACATCTAGCGCCATTATTGCCAGCGAGAATCAACGTTTGCGAGCGCATATTCAGGAGGCGGCTGATAGGGCTGGCGGAGCTTTGCCGTGGCCAAATATAGGATTGCGCGACCATTATCTCGCCGCCCTACAACCGAAGGAGCCGAACAATGATTAGTTGGTTTGTAATTATCGCGACGATGACGATCTCATTTCCGGGGATGATGGCTGACGGCAAAATTACCATCGAGCCGCAGACCTACCGGTCGGAGTCTGATTGCATGGTGCGCGTGTCTGAACTAGCTAGAGCAGCGGAGCAGGCAAAGGCAACGGGCCAGACGGTATCCGCGAAAATCTTTGCGTGCCGTGGCATAGCACAGCCGAAGGTGCCAACATGAGCGAGCCAACGAAACCAAGCGTGGCAGACATAGCCGACTCAGTGCTAGTTGCACGCGCCATCAGAAGCGCGAGATATAGGGGGCGCGGAACGATGCCACGATGGGCCGTGGTGATGGAAGTTTTTGCGCTGGGAAGCGGGTACGCGCAACAGCTTTGCGTTGCGCATGGGTTTGATCCAGACACACCCGTAAATAGCAACGGCGCATCCAAAAAGGAAACATCATGAGCGAGCCAACGAAAGAGCAATGGCGTGAAGCGCAAGCGTTGCGCAATCGATTCACGCGCGAGAAAGACGACGACGGCAATCCGTATTTCGACGTAACCGCCCTCGCAAGAATCATCGCCGACGTCCGCACCCAAGCGACTAACGACGCGCTGAACGCCGTGCGTAAATGCGAGCAACGTTCGGGTACGTGCGTTATGGTGCATAGCATTCTCAACAAAGAGCACCCAGAAGTGTGCGATGCTGAAAACTGCGACGCAATCCGCGCGATGAAGGTGCCAACATGAAACACCCAAGCTACACGGCGATTGCCAACCGCTATTGGAAAATACCTACCGGGGACGCCGCTTATTTGGCGTCGCTGCCAGAAAACGTGCAACGCGCGTGGCGTGTTTTGAAGGTGCTGCAAGGTCGTAAGGAGTCCGCGCTACAAAACGAAATTTTTGTTGATATTGTTGCGGCTTGTAAGGTGCCAACATGAGCCCCGACTGGCACGACAAGCCCACTGAGCCGGGGCTGTGGTATTTGCCGCAGTGCAGCATTTACCTGTTAACGCAAACGGACGTTGACGGAGGACTTTATGTTCACCGTTGTTTCGGCCCTATTCCACCAGACAACGCGAGCGGGGTGCAACCATGAACTTAGCAGAGGCATTGCCGGTACAACAAAAGCGCGTGCGCGAGTTGATTGAGATTTACCAAGAAATCGGGCCCGTTGGCGGCTTTGCTATTGCAATGATGAAGCGGTCGTTATCAAACGCGGAATCTGCCGCTGCTAGCGGAGACGTAGTGGCTATGCTTCGCGCATTTCAAGATTTGCAGGGGTTCAAAGAATGAAAAAACGAAACAACGCGAGCGGGGCGGGGGAATGAGCACCGTATATCTAAAGCGGAATGCTGCGATTGAATTCGTGCGGGAATCTCTGCTTATCTCGCCGTCAACGTTTGATCGTATGCGCCGTGACCCGGGATTCCCCGAGCCGCGCCTACTACGCCCAACGTCACGAACGCCCGTCTGGATTAAATCCGAGCTGGCGCAGTATCTTGAGACAATGCCGAAAGCCGCATAGCGATGTCGTCTGCTGTGTCATTCACATACGTGAGCGCCTGGTTGATGTGTCGGGAATCGTGAAACGTGGCGTCATCAATACCCGCTGCGTCCCGGGCTTCCCTGAACTTCACGTCGAGCACGTCTGACGTGATTGGGAAACATCCTTGCGGCAGCAGCGAGAACAACGCCACAGTGCGCGGCATCAGCGCTATCTCGCGCGGTTCGTTGTTCTTGCTGTCAGGAAGGCTCACAACGTGGCGCGCTTTGGAGAACGTAGCTTTGCTAACCCGTAGCACTTCGCTCGCTCTAAAGCCGTTCTCTAGGCACGCCAGCCACGCAAGCGCGGTGTACTGTGCCGACGTGGTGGGTTCAGCCTCAACCCATCCTAGTTTGTCGAGAATCGCGTCGATCTCGCTTTGCGCATACACGCGCGTCCGGTGCGGTCGGTCGCGTGGTTTCTTCACGTCGCTGCATGGATTGGCTTTTGTCCAACCCCATTCCTTGCGCGCCGTTTCAAACACGCTTGACCACAACGTCAGCTCACGCCGTACTGACGGGCCAGCCACCACGGACAAACGCTTGGCTTTCCATCCGTTCAAGTCCTGTGCGGTGACTTCGGAGATGAGCTTTCGCGCGAACGGCACAGACTCAAACGTTTTCAGCCGGACAACCTCCCACCGTTCACCCTTTTTCGTCGGCGAGACTTCCGCCGCGTACCGGTGCAACGCTTCCAGCAGGGTTTTCTTTGGGAGCTTCCCAGCGATGCGGTCGAGAATGTCACGCTCTAGCGCTGCCGCCCATCGGGTAGCTTCGCCCTTGGTGGGGAATGTCTCAGTGTGGTGCTCGCCCTTGAGCCGGACAGATGCCCGGTATCGCGTGCCTTTTGCGGACTCTCGCGCAGTTATGGTGGCCATATCGTGGAGCAAAAAAGGCGCAGTTTCCTGCAAACCCGTGACAAATTTAGGTCACGATGCTACACGGCTAAGTGCTTGTTTTGCTTATTAAAAACAACGCTTGACGACAAATGATTACTGTGTCAATATACGTTGGTGGTGCCCGGGAAGGGTATCCATTTTTACCAATGGCAGCGCTATGCTTTTGGAGCACGTTTGGAGCATTCCAGTTTGACCCAATTTATGCGACCATCCGCAGAGTGGTCACAGGAGAAATAGCAATGAACAAAGGATGGGAAGCCGCCGCCACTTCATTAAACATTGGGGATTACGTTCTCGCAACGAAATATTCTGACGGTGATCCGGGCGACCATTGGGTCGTCGGATTCTTTTCTGGCGAGCTACCGAAGGCTACTGGCAATCGGTACATGGTCAAAGATGCTGCCGGAAATCAATTTAGAGGCAATGGTTTCCGGCGTATAAAACGCATAGCAACTGAGCGCGGGAAATGGCTCCTAGACCATGCTAGTTTCGTTGAATCCAGCGGGTTCAGCGTATGGCATTGGGCGCGAATGAATATGAATCAACCCTTGCCTTAATTGGGTCACAGGAGAAATGATGCTATGAGCACATTACCGTTTGCGGATGGAAAGGATCAACCGAATATGAGCGCCGCCGACAGCAAACAGGTCACAGGAGAAGTGGCAATTCGCAATGACGGCTGGTCTGGTACGGCCATGCGGCGTGCGTGGAATGAACGTTGGTTCCAGCAAACTACCAAAGACGCCGCTACTCCGTCCCCGCAAAATCCCCAAGCGACGCCAAAGGAGCAGCGCTAAAATCGGCGGATGTTGAAACGTCTACTGTTCTGGGCCGTCGCCATTGCGCTCGCCCTCCATCTGATTTCGTGCGTTTTCTTGAATCAATCGTTCATGCCGGTTCAGCCGTTTTGAAATCTGAATATCTACCGTTTCTGATGTCGGTTGGTTTTGTTTGCTACCTAGCAGCAGAGCAAATTTTCGAAGAGCTAAAAGTGTTGTATCACCCGCATTTTCCACAGTGCAACCTTGACCCCACGCTAAGCGACAGATTCTTTATTGATGCAACCGGGCAATGTTGGATTGGTTACGCTGCGCTTCGGTGGCCTTAAATAATCGTCTGCGCGAGCCGGTTTTTCTGCTCGGCAATTTCCCGTAGTCGTTGGCGCTTCACCTCGGGGTCAAGGTTGCTACGCTCAATCAGGCGAGCGCGCTCGTTGAGTTTTGCCCCAGCTTGTTTGACGTTCTCAACCGAGCGATACTTGTTCAGCTTGTCGCGATTGTCTGCGGCGAAGTCTTGCGCCTCTTCTAGTTTTCCCTGTTTCTGCAAGGCGCGATACGTGCCGTACGCCTCTTCAAGCTCTTTGGCCTGGGTGTACATCTGACTGACGTAACGACTTGGCGCATCACGCAGGTCGCTCACCATGCCGCCGGTGGCTTCTTTCCACAGGTCAGGTGCGGCGCGTGTCGTTTGACTCGTTGCCGGACGCGCCAGCACGTCGCCAGCGCCCACTACGAACGAACCCAGCCACCCGAAATAGCCGCGCAACATGTGGTCAATCTGCACCGGTGACGGTGCGTTTAACCCAATCAAGTCGGTCGCAGAATTAGCCGCCGTACTCAATGCCCGCGCGGTCATGCTGGTGCGCTCGGTGAACCGATACTCTGATTTCAAGCGCTCCATGCCCATTGATTCGATAGGCCGGTCGGTGAATCCCTTGTTCGCGTACACCTCAAGAAGCGGCTTGATCGCTTGCGGGGTGGGGTTCATGCTCAGGTTGTCACCTAGCAGGGTCATGACTTGTTTGCGGAACCGCGCCCCGGTCATCTCTTTGTCGAACGCGAATTCAAGCCCACGTTCTGCAAGGGTTCCTACTGCGCCAATCTCGAACGGCTTGGGAATG
>ENA-OFCX01001190-OFCX01001190.1-metagenomes-genome-assembly--contig:-NODE-1190-length-11020-cov-21.120748_pt1 | contig 11020 bp, 10 predicted proteins | sample MGYA00153384_OFCX01 | MGnify analysis MGYA00153384
CTCCAACAACAACAGAAATGGTTGACAGAGTAATTTCTATTGCACTTAATTTAATGAATCCTAAGCATCTAAAAAACTGGTTTTCTAATTGCTGTTATTGTACTTCATAACAACGGGAAGTGCTGTAAGGGCTGCCGATCGACGATTGATGCCAAACTTGGTAATTTTTGGCTCAGATTGGTGTTAGGCATATACGGTCGGAATAAACATCCTGCCTATTTATACTAAGCCTAGCTAAAATACTCTGCACCGCGATTTGATATATTACATCACACAATTATCGATCTTATGAGTATTCCAGGAAGCGATCTTACCGATCTTCTGGCTAATTCTGTAGCTTGAGATCGATCCTTCAAAATCTATTAGATTAACGTAAGTTTCTGCTAGCAGAGAGGCTCCCACATGGTAAGTAAGATCGTCTCCATTTGTCGCGATAATTTCCTGCCGATCGCATTTTAGGCTCGATCGGCGAGATTTTAATTCATAAAAAAACTCGATCGAACCGATCGATTACTAATCGCTAGTTATCGCATCGCCATCAAAACACCTCTAATTTTGGTAGCAATTAGAGGAGAGATCGCGAGTATAACCTAACCAATCAGGAAGATCCTTTCCTCACGAGTTCCTCACATTTCCAGCCTATTATTGAAGATAATAACCCACCAAAGAGTTATTTGAGTTTAAATAACTTTAATCAGGAACATATCATGAGTTTAAAAGATCGTGCCAAGGCAACCGCCAAAAATATCGAAGGTAAAATTCAAGAAGCAGTAGGCGATCTGACTGGCGATCCCCAAGATCGGGTAGAGGGTCAGGAAAAACAGGCAGAGGCAAAAGTTCGTCACACGATTGAAAATGTGAAAGATGAAGTCAAAAAAGCTATTGACTAGAAACAAGTTGCCAGTATAAAACCATCAATTTAGGAGCAGCAAATACCATGAACATTAAAATAACTCAAACACACCCGTCCCAGGATGATGCCCTGGAAATATTAGTCCCAGACGGGACACTTCGCCAAGAGGCACTTCATCAAGAATTAAAACAACGTGGTGTCGGTACATTCTCAAGTTATGAAACAACTGAAATCGCCCTGGGTGAATTGAAAAACACTGGTTTTTTGATGGATCGAGTTTCAGTAGTGGGGCGTGATATTAATAGCCATACTGAAGTAACAGGATCTCATATAAGTAATCGGCTGGTAGATATCGGTAACTTGGATACCAATGAAAATAAAGCTGGGGAAGCAGCTAAAGACGGGGCTATAGCTGGTGGCACTGTAGGGGTTTTCACGGGTTTATTAGTAGGTCTGGGTCTCGTCGCCATTCCTGGGGTCGGGCCAGTGATGCTAGCTGGTGCTGCGGCAACTACTATAGCCTCAGCTATTTCAGGCGGTGTTATCGGTGCTGCTGGGGGTAGCTTGGCAGGTGGACTACTAGGCTTAGGAATGTCTGAAGATCGTGCTAAGGTCTATAGCGATCGGGTTGCTGATGGCGATTATCTAGTCATGGTTGAAGGGTCGGAAGCAGATATGGCTCTGGCTGAATCAATTTTCAGAAATCATCACATTCATGATTGGCACACCTACGATTTACCTAACAACTTGGTGCGGATTGTGACACCAAGTTCTACTCATTATCTATAGAGCTAGAAAAGTGAGTGGTGATTCGATCCCAACTAGATAAAATTAAACCATTAGCAATGGAAATAAAAGGTGTTCGCAGCGTTATGGTAAAAGCTGTCGTAAAGCCATAAATCCTGGTGCTAAGTAGCTAGGCACAATTAAATGTTCTGCCCATCTTTTGATGGTCGATCGAATTGTATGTTGATGACACTCAAACATTGCTGAAATTGCAGGTACATTCCAACCTTGAGCATTCAATCTCAAGATATGTGCCCTGTCACGGGTTCGCTGCGGTACTGTTCGAGCTAGTCGCAGTTCTGTTAGCGTCAGGTCTTCTTCTGGAGTAAGAATGATTCATAGAGGTGAACAGCATCAGGGACTTTTTTGCAATTTGTTTATCTTACATTTAATTCCGCCTGCTTACTTAATTAGACGATACTGATTATTCTGCTAGCAGAATAATCAGCTAACAATACGCGAGTAATAGTTAACCCTGGTTGGAAAATGCGATGCTTATAGGTCGCTACGCGACAGAGCAATAATCGTATTACCTTCCATGCAAAAACCTCCACAAACTAGAAAAACCTCGAAAAATTGGCTTCAGATGCTCGGCCCAGGATTGATTACCGGAGCATCAGATGACGATCCTAGTGGCATTGGGACTTATTCTCAAGTCGGTGCCCAATTTGGATATGCGATGCTGTGGACGATGCTATTTTCCTATCCGCTGATGAGCGGGATTCAAGAAATCAGTGCGCGGATCGGTCGAGTCACCGGACGTGGCATTGCGGGAAATCTGCGAAAATATTACCCTCGGTGGCTGACATATATTATTGCGGGACTATTAGTAATTGCTAATGTCATTAATCTGGGTGCCGATCTGAGTGCGATGGGCGCGGCATTACAATTGCTCATGGGCGGATCTGTGTTGTTATATGCAGTCATGTTTGCAGTAATCTCTTTATTACTTCAGATCTTTGTGCCTTATAAAAAATATGTAAACTTGCTCAAATGGTTAACACTAGTATTGTTTGCTTATGTGGCGACAGTGTTTGTCGTTCGTGTCCCTTGGGGTGAAGCACTTCATTCAACATTCATTCCCGCGATTGAATTCAAAGCTGATTATTTCGCAGGCTTAATTGCAGTACTGGGAACCACAATTAGTCCTTACTTATTTTTCTGGCAGGCTTCTCAAGAAGTCGAAGAAATCGATCTCGCGCCGACAGAACAGGCACTAAAAGAGTCTCCTTATCAAGCACCAAAACAGATGGGGCGGATTAAAGCTGACACTTATATCGGGATGGGGATCTCCAATCTGATTGCTTTTTTCATCATCCTGACATCAGCGGTAACTCTTCATGCTCATGGTAAAACGGATATTCAAAGTGCCGCTCAAGCAGCGGAAGCTTTGCGTCCGGTGGCGGGGGACTTTGCTTTTGCGTTGTTTACGGTCGGAATTATTGGCACGGGATTATTAGCAGTGCCAGTGCTGGCAGGTTCGGCAGCATACGCTGTTAGTGGAGTGTTTGGTTGGTCGGCTAGTTTGGAACGTCAAGCACTTCAGGCGAAGCGGTTTTATGGCGTTCTGGCAGCAGCTACACTGATCGGTCTGGGTTTAAATTTTACCTCGCTCGATCCGATTAAGGCACTATTCTGGGCAGCAGTGATTAATGGGGTGCTGGCTGGCCCAGTGATGGTGGTGATTATGTTGATGGCGAATAATCCTGCTGTAATGGGGCAATTTACCCTTTCGCGGCGGTTAAGGATAACGGGTTGGTTGGCGACTGCTGTGATGTTGGTCGCCGCAGGTGGTCTATTTGTGACCTGGGGTAAGTGAACTGTCGAGATTTAATTGTGCTGGATCTCAATCTATATCGATCTAACTTTATCTCTTAAAATCTCTAGATAGACGTTGGGTTCTGTGTATCGATCGTCTGATAAAAAGCCGCTTCCGCCGCTGCCCAAGCTGAATACAAGAATGGCATTCTGACACTAAATCTACCTAAGTTAGAAGAAGAGCAGAAAAAAGTCGTCAAGGTCGAAGTTAAGTAGTTACGGTAGGACAGAGCGATCTGAATAAACAGATCGCTCTGTCGATCGCATCTCACAGTTTGTGATTTAAGATCGATCGCCAGCTACAAGATATTAGTTTGTACTCACGAACTGTTTATGACTACGATCGATCTGATATTTCGATTTTCCAGAGGCTTTGAGTACATCACCTCTTAGTAGAGTGGCGGTATAGATGAGAAGACTTGAATCACATTATAGACAGGAAAATGGGTTCTATTTAATTGAGATCGGGCTGAACAATATTAACCAGCTATTTAACTCTCTCGATCCGTCACCATTTATCAAACGAGAAATAAAACACAATATTAAAAACTACATTTTGGAATCTTTACAGGAACTGCCCATTAATAGCAATGTCAAAGTTTTACTGCATGTCCCTCATTCAATCGATCTGGATGACAGGAAGCTGGTAGCAGATGCAATACATAACTATTTTAACTACTGCCACGACGGTAAAGCAAAGGAATTACGCCAACTCTTGCGTACAGGTAGAATTTCGCTGACGATCGCACTTGTATTTTTAGGAACGTGTATCACAATTGACAATTTAATTAGCTCTTTATTCGGTGGTACCATCGTCAAAATTTTACATGAAGGATTATTTATCGTTGGCTGGGTCGCAATGTGGCGACCGATTGAAATATTTTTATATGACTGGGTACCTATTTATCAAGAACAAAGAATCTTTAGGAAATTATGCAAAGTTTCAATTGAAATTAAGTCCCTTGAAGAAACTGCGTGAAAAACGATTGTCTAACCACGATGTAAAGCGATCTCTCATCAGTAGGGGGAAAAAATGACTAATCAGTACCAAATAATGTCATGAAATGTAGGTGCGAAGTCAGGATAGCCGGATGAGGCGTTGCAGAAGTAGAAGTTTTTGAGAGATGTTTCGTGATTTAGTCGATCGAGTCCCATATTCTAAGGGGTTAAACTAGAACCATAGGAATTACCTTCTGGACAATAACAGAAGTGTTCGTTAGCGATCGGACTGCCAGTTATTTTGAAGACTAAATGACTCCGCAAATTTGGGATATATTCGCGTTCTACTATGTCGAGAATTGAATCTAGAGTCTCCTCTTTTTTCTGCCGATCGGCTTTGGGATCGTGCAGTTTCAATTTATTAAATTGGAACTGCACCACACTACATTAGACGGCATTTTGGGCTGTTGCAGGGATCGCCGGATCTCGATCTGAAGCTGTGAGAGCGACTTTGACCAGATTGGGCACAACTGGCGTAGCTTTGGGCATGGTCAAAGTCAGTAGACCTCCGCTCATTTCTGCGCTCACCCGTTCGCGTTGGATCGGGATCGGTAAAGGCACTACCCGCTTGAACTGACCATAACGAAATTCCGATCTAAAAATGCCCTGTTTATCAGTCTGGAGGCATTCTCGATGTTCTCCTGAGAGAAAAACAGCATTTTCACTCACTTGAATATCCAATTCACTCGGTTCGATCCCTGGTAGCTGTGCTTTGAGGCAGAGTTCGGTTGCGGTCTCTTGCAATTCGATTGCAGGTATCCAGGGAGTCTCCACACTCGAAAAGGGACTGAGCTGGGGTTGGTCGCGGATGAGGTTGTCAAACAACCCATCGATCTGCTGACGCAAGCTGTTAAATTGGTTGCTGAGTGACATAAATATGTTGTTCCTGTTAGCCTCTCTTAGAGTGAGAATCGTCGCTTCGCTGGCAAAGCCTGCCGTAGGCACAGCCTCTCTTGCCGAGAGAATCGATCTTTATCGCGAACCTATCCCCTGCGGATATCTCTAGCTTAAAGACATAAGTTGAGGAACTCGTGAGGAAAGCTTAAATTCTCAAGTTCTTAGCAATCTGTAACCTAAAGATGCTTTCAAAGCATGAATATCTGTGTCATGCTCGATAGTGAGTCTTATTTCCATTGACCCATGCGAATTCTAGTAGTTGAAGACGATCCGATTATTGCCCAACTAATCGAGACGATTCTAGAACAGCATAAATACGCTGTAGATTTTGCGACCGATGGCCAACTGGGTCTAGATTTGAGCGATGCTTATGAATATGATGCGATCTTGCTCGATGTGAGCTTGCCGAAAAAAGATGGCATCGATGTTTGTCGCCAAATTCGATCGCAGGGCAATACCGTCCCGATCTTACTGCTGACCGGACTTAACTCTCCAGCAGATCGAGCGCGTGGTCTCGATGCAGGTGCTGATGATTATCTGGGTAAACCTTTCGATCCACAAGAATTACTCGCTAGAATTCGCGCGATCTTACGGCGCAGCCACCAGCCATCGACACCGATCTTAACCTGGGGCGATTTACAACTCGATCCGGTCAGTACTAATGTTACCTACAGTGGCACATTGGTACCTGTCACCCCGAAGGAGCACGCTATATTAGAATTATTGCTGCGGAACAGCAAGCGGGTATTTAGTTGTGACGCGATCCTCGACCATCTGTGGTCTGATGGTGCTCCCAGCGAAGAAGCCATCCGCACGCATATTAAAGGGTTGCGTCACAAACTCAAACAAGCTGGAGCCGCTGCCGATCTCATCGAAACTGTCTATGGCATCGGTTATCGACTCAGACCAGTCAATTCACTAAAGGTCAATCTGCTGACCGATACTTGGGAGAAATTTAAAGGTCAGGTGCTCGAACAAGTCGCCGGATTAGAGCGACTCTCCATGAGATTTTTAAATCGAGATCTCCAGTCAGATTGGCAGGAGGTGGGACGAAATATCGCCCATTCCCTCAGCGGTTCGTTGGGGATGTTTGGATTTTCGCTCAGTTCGGAATTAGCGCGTCAGATTGAAAAGTTGCTCGGCAGTCATCAAGATTTGACAATCGAACAGGGGCAGTGGCTATATTCAATGGTTGGAGCTTTGCAATCAGAGCTAGAGCGTCCGGTTGCCCTGCCCGATCTTTACTATTTCGATCCCGATCCTGCCATCGATATTCTATTGGTATCGGTAGATCCAGATCTCGAACGGGATATCCAACCGCTTGCTGACGAGCGGAAGTGGCACCTCCAGGTCGTACCGACGATTGCAGCGGCAAAATCACAACTACAGTCTCATCTCACCCGCAGCATTCTCATGGCACCAGATATCGCTCAACAGACTGAAGAAGTCGTGCGGTTACTAGTGGATGTTGGCAAACACGTACCAGCCATCCCAGTGATTTTGCTGACAGATGCACCTGGATCGCATCCAGAAATCGTTGGCGTTGGCGTTGGCGATAGCCTGCCGTTAGGCACAGCCTCTCGTTCGCGTAGCGTCTCGAAGAGAAGAGAAGCCTCTCCTCTGGAGAATCGCTTTGGTACTTGTATTAGGATTTGCCCAGCTAATACCACCGATATTATCTTCGAGATCGAACGATCGATTGCCCAAGTTGAATCAACTTTAACTCATGTCTTAATCGTTGATGACGACCTCAAGATTTTAGCAATTTTACGCGCATTATTAGTTCCCTGGGGCTTCAAAATTACGACCTTATCCGATCCTCAAAAGTTTTGGGAAGTTGTCCCTGTAGCCAAGCCCGATCTATTAATTTTAGATGTAGAAATGCCGATAATTAGCGGCTTAGAATTATGTCAATCTGTTCGAGATCGAGCGGATTGGGCGCACCTACCGATTATTTTTCTCACCGCTCGGACAGAACCGAGTTTGATTCAACAAGTGTTTGCCATTGGGGCTGATGATTTTGTCAATAAACCAGTAGTCGGCCCAGAAATTATTGCGCGGATTACTAATCTGATGGAACGTCAGCAAGTGAAAAGATTGAGAGCTGCCGAGCGGCTCAGAGTCGATCTCAATCGAACCGAGTTTTCTCACCAAAATGAAATTCAATCCGCACTGACAGCCATTCAGCAGTCGTTCCAAGCGGAAAACGATCGTCATGCCAAACAGAGTGCCGAGATATTCGCTCTATTACGCCAATTGCTAAAGGATAATTCTTAGAACCATTCTATTGACTCTAATTCGATTTTGATTATTTTCTGAATTTTTCTCCCGTTGGCGTAGTAAGCGCAAAGCGTACGCTTCTCTTCTCTTCGAGACGCTACGCGAACGAGACGCTTCGCGAACGCCAACGACTACGCTCACCACAAGTAGCCGCGCTTCGGCAGAGCCGACGCTGTGCCTACGGCAGGCTATCGCCAAAGCGAACGAAGTAGGTCATCGCTAAGTCATACCTCAATTCAGCAAAGCCCGATTTTTTAATCAAACCCGTTCGTAAGATCGATCGGGATGGAACTGAATCCAACCTTGGCTGAAAAGTATGACTAGCAATGGTTTGAAATATACTTTCACATTTTTGGCGCGTTGGGCTATTTTAGCCTTGTACAAAAGGAAAACCAGACCTTAAATCAGCAAGGCCTGAATTCTTAATCCCGATCTGGCAATTTAATGGTAAACCTTCATCGTTAATTGTGAGTGTCACCGTTCGGCATGATTGCCCCCGTGAACACTGCTTCGCTGAGATCGGTCAACTCCAAATTTGCGCCGCATAAGTTGGCTTCACAGAGATTGACATCACAGAGATCTGCTCCCTTCAAATTTGCATCAGATAAATTTGCCTTCCATAGCCTCGCCCCACTCATGCTAGCTGCTGTCAGATTAGATGCTTGCAAGTTGGCTTCTGATAGACAGGTCAGATGCATCACGGCATTACTCAAGTCAGCCTCGATCAGCGATGCCCCGCTCAGATCGGCTTCAGTTAAATGTGCTGCGGTGAGAACTGCTTGACTGAGATCGGCACCACTCAAAAAAGCACCAAACAAGTTAGCTTGTGATAAGTTTGCGCCATTCAAGTTTGCTTCATTGAGGTTTGCTGCTCTCAATGTGGCATGAGCCAGATTGGCTCCGATCAGCTCTGCTCTACTCAAGTCGATGCCACTCAAACAAGCCCCGCCCAGTTGGGCTCCTGACAAACTGACATTCTTAAAATCTCGCTCTCCTGCGGCATAACGTCTTAGCAACTCGGAGGTATCCATCGGTTCTTTGCCTGTTGCCGTTAATGGTTGGTTGATGAGATTCATTTCTAAGCTCCTATACGTGGAGTGTATAGCGATTTTCTTTCGGGGTTGCAGGGCTTCGACATCAGCCTCAGCCGAACAGTGAAATCTTTAGATGTAAGCTTTGCGTAGACATCCTTGGTTCACCAACCATTATAGGTGAATGATCTGACGGGGGGACAAGCAGTCTAGAAAGTAGACAAAGCAAACTGTATAGCTCTTCTACCTTTAATCTGACGGGGGGACAAGCTAGGGTAAAAGCATTGACCAGTAAAAGATCTAGTAAAATGAGAAGAGAAAAGATAGGTGCTATTTAGTACAAGACATCTACCGCAAGAAAATGATAGCAAAAGAATATCATAAACTGTTAAAGAAAGAACTAGGTCAAGCAAAATATTTACTACTGACTATTTTAGTTGGGACATTGCAGTTACTACGACAAGTGAAACTGGAATTACTAGCAGAATCTCTACCACTGCCAATATATTTTGAGAGTCGGCGCAAAAAGCTCAGAAGATTTCTCCGGTTAGAAATAATAACAATTGAGAAAATCTGGTTTCCTTGTTTAAAGAAAATGCTTAAAAAGAAGGAGAGATTTACAATTAATGGATTAATGTATCTGGCGATTACCTCCGGTAGGCTACGCCAACGATAGAACAAGCTGGGGGATGATAAATATTTTGATGGTCAAAGGTTTGATATTGAAGAGATGTTTATAGATTTTAAATCTGGCGGCTATAGTTTAGAGGGATCTGGACTCAGTAAAGAATATTTATCTAAGCTGCTGATTGTTGTATCGTTGGCGTAGCCTACCGGAGGTAATCGCCTATACTATTGCTACTTTACAGGGACAAGTCATCAAAAGAATGGGAATCCAAAAATATGTGAATCGACCAGAAACTAGAGAACGTCAGCAACGCAGGCATAGCAGTTTCTATGTTGGGCAACATCTTTACCATTGGGTTCAACTGCATCAAATGTTTCAAAAAAGTATTGAGCAGTTAATGCAAATTAGCCGTCATCGCTTGTCTGATTATATTAAAGGAAAAAGAGCTATGGAACTTGCCCTCTCTACTTTATAGGCTGATTGTACCCCCGTCAGATGGAGTTCTGCTGCGCTCGTGAATCTTTTTAATCCCCTGATATCCAATGAGTGCGATACCTGACTGCCTGACAGATCTCTAATTAAGTGAGTGGTCATCAGGTTTTACAGCTAATAGCACTGATGCGAGAAAACCAGATTAAACCGGAGAAATCCAGTTCAGATTTGGGGTTGGAAAAACAAGGTTCGGGATCTCTAGATCTCAAGGGAGTAGGAATCAGCAACTTTCTCCCTTTGTTAATCACACCTCGGAGATAGCGCAAGCCAATTTTGAGATAGCTTAAACCACGTCGCCAATGAGGGTCAACGGTAGTTCGTAATCCAGCAATCTGAACTGTCAAACCAATCATGGTGGCATAGAGCACAGCAACAGCAGCAATGAGGTATAAACGTTTAATAGCACCGACATCACGAAGGCGAGAATCAGTTAAGCCAAAAGCCCCTGACTTGCTGTCTAAAAATAACTCCTCTACACAAAACCGTAAACTGTAATGTCGTAATGTCTGTAGACTGGGGGGTTCATCTGTAATCACCGCCCAAGAGTCTTTCGCTCCTGTCACTGTTGCTAGCACCAAGTTAGTCCGGTGAAATCCATCTGCCCATAAACCTACGTTGGTAAGCGACGTTTTCGGGGGAAGCTTCCCCCGAAAAGCTCGCGTCAAAAGCTGCGCCTGATTGACCAGGGGATAGAGCTTTCCCACTGTAACGGGATGACGTTTGACACCATGCAAGACAACATCGCATTTGAGTCTGAGGGCATAGTGCCAATTCGTGGCGGTTAGCCATGTCATCAAATCGTGACTGGCGAACGCTCGATCTGCCAGGAGCATCACATTGGGATATTTTCGCAGTAGCCATCTTGCTTGTCGCAGGAGCGGCTTGTAGTCGCAGAATGCAACAGTCGCGCTCTCATGTTCGAGTACATGCCACAGTAATGGTACGGCTCGTCCACAGCACACTATTGACAGGTGAATCATACAGTATTTATTCCAGAGCATTGTAGTGTCAATTGCTAAATACAGTCGATGATTTTTCCACCCACTCAAGGCTGCCATTACCAACGGCAAGTAAATTTTTTCGACATTAATTTGCCCATTACTCAAAAATCTTCGCCATCGTCGCTCATAACTCTGTGATTGAGTTGCGGTGCTAACTACATAGGGTTCCCACTCTGGCAAACTAAGTTTGCCACTGCCGATTAACGCACTTACCATCCAACTTAATGTCTTGAGA